>Ga0335080_10006156_pt1 | contig 12402 bp, 10 predicted proteins | sample Lox_Sample_34_FD_206720 | JGI IMG/M metagenome (GOLD analysis project Ga0335080, IMG submission 206720) | Soil microbial communities from Loxahatchee National Wildlife Refuge, Florida, United States - Lox_Sample_3.4 | ecosystem: Environmental > Terrestrial > Soil > Wetlands | place: USA...
CGATTCTTTCCCGCGAAGGAGCGAATATCACACTCGTTTCAGGTAATGAAACGCTTATTGAAACAGACGGTGAATATGGAGAGGAAGGTTTTATTTACCAGGAGTTGTTTGAGTTGCCTGATTATGAAGGCAATCATCCCGTTATCGGTTCATGGGTGATCGGCCAGCAGCCCGCGGGCATCGGAATACGCGAATCGAAAAGTCCGGTAACAGATAATTTCAGCCGGTTCATTCCACACCTGATTGCCAACAATACATTTGACTAACTATGAACCCATTCAGAAGCAAAGAGATTTACCCACGGGTAGTTTATATCTTCTGTGGATTCTATTCATTTCCTGCAAAAAAAATAATTCAGATTTCAATTCTGTTTCAATTAATTCATTGATTTCATAATAATTTCTGGAACTGCCGGCAAAAATGATTTGCAGAAAATAACTTTCTCACTAAGCTTTTTTGCGAAACCTGCGTTTTCTCCTGATAATATCTGCGTATTAAGCAGCAATCCGTATAGCACTTACTTATTCCTGGTCTATTACTGATTAGTAGCGCAAAAGCCAGGATTCACCAGAAGAATCAATTAGGCTCAGGGGATATCCGGAAATAGTTTTGGCTCAACGATGCACAAAAAATTTATTATCAAGGGAAAAATAGAACGATTCCGGGAAATGCAAAAAAAAGCCAGGATCATTCCCTGACTTTCTCCTCATCAGCTCTCATTTGTAAAGTTTGATGATTTCAAATTTATCGTTTTAATGAAAACTAATCTGGTGGAATGACAAATCATAAAAAGCTAATTTTTAAATCAGGTTGCAAAAAGTTAAAACTACAGCCACATGGTTTTACAAAATGGATTTTACCCGGTTAACAGCCCGTAAGAAACGCCCACCTTCGCAATTTATTAATGACTCACAAGCACTTTTACTACCTGTTGATCCTCGTGTGTCTTCAGTAGAACGAAATAAACACCCTGGGCCATATTGTCTGTATTTAGCTGATATATATAATTACCCGCTGACTTGTCTGCATTATCAATGACCTTGATACGATGCCCCCTGTCATCAAAAAGGATGAGCATGGCGTGTGTGGAACGCGAAAGGTTGGCATCGATCGTGAGGATTCCATTTACAGGGTTAGGAAAACATTTCAAACTGGTATATACTGGATTGTAGCCCGGACCAGTATATCCTTTTGTTCCCAGCACATATTTCCAAATCCGATCGCCTGTGGCGAACATAACGCTGTCGCTCACTCGAAATACCCGGTTCATAAACGGGCATATTGAAGTCTGCTTCCATGTAATGCCTCCGTCGTCAGATTCGAAAGAATTATTGTCCCCGCCTCCCGTAAAACCTCTCAGTGAATCAATAAACCCAATTCCCTCAATATTATAAAATACATCGTATACAAAATATTTTGTCCAGCTCATGCCTCCATCGGTAGATTTCAAGATGCTCGGTTTATGCTGGCCCAGGTCTTCAATGGATGCGAAATAGATCCGGTCTGTTAAACGTTGTATTTTCCAACAATATTCATCAGGATCTGTATTCTGAAATTTTTTAACCCAGCTCTTTCCCCCGTCGGTAGTATAAAAAATCACTGCTGTGTTCAGCGAATCGGATGTTTTGCCTGTTACAAAGCCCGTATCTTTATTGAGAAAGTACATATCGATCAGCGAAGACGCATATTGGTACATGGGAATGAGCTGCCAGGTATTCCCACCATCGGTTGATTTTATAATATAAGCCGAATCCTTATACCAGTTTCCGCAACCGTAAATGGTATTGGAATCAGCAGCCGAAAGTCCGCAGATCCCATTTCGGGCAAGGGGGTCAAGCGTATTGGTCAGATCAATCCATGTAAAGCCTCCATCCACTGTTTTCAAAAAAACATCTTTGTAAATACCATTCGGATTAAAACCCCCCACAAATCCCTTTTGTGCATTTATAAATTCCACAGAACGGTAATAAATATTTTTGTCCCGAAAAACAGTTGTCCAGGTATTTCCGCTGTCTACACTTTTTATGATCTGCCCGGTTCCGCAAACGGCATACCCTGTTTTACCGTCGATTATAAAAATGTCGTCTATCCGGCTTGCAAAATATGGAGCGGTGCAAACTGTCCATCCGTTCTGCGCCTGCGAACATGCAGAAACATGTATGAATAGTGCAGTAAAAACCAGTTTTATATTCATTTAAGAAGATGTTAATCAATCATTCTCAGAAAATTTCTTCACAATGGGTATGAGTTTTTTAAAGCTTCGGAGAAGTTTGAAAAGGTTGAGAATTTCATAGCAATCTTACAGGATTGCTTTTACTTGTACGCCGGATTTGACTTAGAATATGATCAAAGCTAAAATAAAAATTGTTGATTTGCTTTTGCAAATCAATTTGATTTTCTTTTGAGATCCCTGACTCTCGCCTGTAAGTTACTTTTATTGCAACACGGTCTTCACTTCCTGATGAAGAATGGATTGATAGGTTCCCGGCGTGATTCCTTCCGTTTTCTTAAATACGCGCGTAAAATAATTTACATCACTGAAACCGGAAAGGATACCGACGGTCCGGATATCATTCCTGGGATCTGCAAGCAGTCGCTTCGCTAGTTTTACGCGCTCTGATATGATGTATTCCAGTGGACTGATCCCGCATTGTTCCTTGAACCATTTGAAAAACATATTACGGCTCAGGTAGGTCTTTCGGCTTAATGTATTAACGGAAATTTTTTCTGAAAGATGTTCATGAATATAATTAAGCAGGAAATGTAACCTGGATTGGTTGCTGTTATCTTCATACTCTGTTGCTACCTGCAGCAGGTATTGGCTTTGAATCAGCCTGATCAGCAGTTCTTTCAGATTCAGATCAGCGTAAATATTTTTTGCCTTCTCAGATCCGCTGCAGATGCGGATAATCTTATTGATGAGATCTGATACTTCATTGTCATTCGAAAAATGATATTGGTTGAACCGTAGTTTCCAGTTATTCCTCTCATCACTTGCGCTATTATACGATTGATTCAGATATTGAACCGTGTCCTGGATGTAGCCTTGATCCACTGTAAGGGCGATGCATTGAGTAGGATTGCCGATAGCAGCCTCAGGAAAATCTATCACCATGGTCTGATTTGCAGGAAGGATCACCGTTTCTCCGGGCAAATAGTCAAAGGCAGGCTGGTCCGGCAAATGCATAACTTTCTTGCCACACATCATGCTGGTAATGGCGAGATCATTGAAAGTTAAAGGAATATGGAAAGATTGCTGGTGCGTTTCGTAAATACTCAGTTCGCAATTGTTCAGCGTAAAGACCTGTCTGTTTTCTACCAGTGTTTCCAGGTCTTTGGGGTCCATTAGGTCGAGTTGTTCCAGGAGATGCTTTACCGGCACTTGCGAAGGGTTTATGGAGCAAATTAATCCTTTTTAACAGAGGGACAAAACGCAGGTACAATTGTGCTACAAAAAGATACTTTTTTGAAGTGACAGGGAGGTTTTTTGATTCAATTTGGCAGTATTAATGTGCTAAAAAAAGTGCGTTGATATGACTTCCATGACTGAAGTTACCTAAACCAATATTTTTTCGATTGAAAGCCATTTTCTGATTGGCAGTGGAACAGCAAAGAGGTTTATTCATCATCGCCGACTGAGAATATAATTATATCGCCCGAACACAAACCTGTGTTTCTTCTGATCAGATACCATTTTCCATTAAACAGCAGCGGCTCTGCCGCTGCTTATCCTTTCTTAATAATGCGGATCAGAAAAATTTAAAATTTACCTGGCCCAAAGCTGGTCCTTAAAAATCAGTCAGCAAACTGAATTGAATAAATCATCGGCAAATAATTATTCAGTACTTGCCAGCTATCACCGCGATCAGTGGAGAAAAAAAGATTGCCGGTAGTGCTGCCAAAAGCTACTGCATCGCCGGAGCTTGTGAGAGCATGCCGATAAACAATATCAAAACAATTTTCCTGCGGAAGTCCTTTGCGTAATGCTTTCCAGCTTTTACCCCCATCGTCTGTTCTGCAAACACAAAGAGCTCCCTTGATGGCTGTGCGTGTGGTATCGCTGTTCGCCGGGCAAACCCAGGCCTGATCAGGATTATCTTCTGCCACAGTAATTCCAAAGCCGAATCGCGCCGGACCTTCTGTTTCACTAATATCTTCCCAGGATTTTGCACCATTCGTAGAACGAAAAATTCCACAATGATTCTGCTGCCATAATATGTCAGGATTACTGGGAGCTGCAACGAGTATGTGAGGATCGTGCCCGACTTCCGATTGCGGATCTGGAAGAAATTCTGCGCGGAGTCCTTTGTTCCGGACATTCCATGTTCTTCCTGCATCAGATGTTTCAAAAACACCTGCGCAACTTATCCCGATGAACACATGATCTTCTTCGCGTGGATCAACTACTACAGAATGAATGCCCGGCTGATCGCGTCCTCCGCCAAACCAGTTATTCTTCCGGCTGGGATGATTCCACAAGGATTTTACGAGGTCGAAATTATTACCATCATCTTCACTCACAAATAAACCACCGGGATCTGTACCTACCCACATTCGTGAACGATGAGACTTTCCTCCGTTGGCAATTGCCCATATATAACGGGTTGTGGCCTTCATTCCATCTTTGAGTTCTTCTCCTTCGGGATACGCAGGAGCAGTTACTTCTTCCCAGTTTTTGCCTCTGTCGTTGGAGCGATGCAGTTTAACACCCCAATGTCCATGATCAAGTGCAGCCCACCAGGAACCATTGCGATCATCTGCGTACGCAATGGAAACAGGTACTCCTTCGAAAGAGAGATTTTCCACTTTCCATTTGCCATTTTTAAAACGGCAGGCAAGAAAACCTTTTCTTGTACCCAAAAGCAAGGTTTGTTTCATACGAAAGTTTTTAGGTTAACCTCCTGACAAAGCCTGCATGATATAAATTTCACTTTCCTGGGAAAATGTGTCGCTGAGGCCGGCGCGATCAGCAATCAGATTTCCGTCAATAAAAATATTCACATGCTCCCTTAATTTACCCTGATCGTCGACCAGGTAATTTTGAATCCTGGGGTATCTGCTTTCGATCTCATTCAAAATTTCTTTGAGTGAATTTCCTTTTGCAGGCATATCCTTGATGTCGGGGAAAAATCTTTTGAGCGCGTAAGTGAATCTGACTGTTGCCATCAGGAAAAATTTAGCCTTTTCGAAGACATGGCGAATAGCTTGTCAAGAGATAACTAAGCTACGAAATTATTTGTTTGAGATGAGTGATTGCTGCATTTGTTTAACAGAAGTCTTTGATCATTCATAAGCCTTGCCAATCATCTCCCGATATTTCATATATAGTCTTTGCGATTCTGCCAGACTATTCCCCGTTGGTTGGAGAGGAAAAGTTTTTTGTTGATTTACCCAGTTCCATTCCCATGAACGAATGCTTTTTTCAAAACCATCCAGATCTGGTTTGGTATCAGAACGAAGGGAATTACTCAACATGCTGAAAAATTGCATCCATCGCTGTTTGTAAAAATCATTGAGTAATCCACTCCATTGCCTGTTGGCATATTCGTGCAATGGACTATTCTCATCGCCCCAGAGTGTGATCAGGTCTCGTGCATTTTTTTCATACAGGGCTTTTTCTTCATCAGTGATTCCCCAGCTGCGTGCAGTCGATATCCAGGGGCCAAACAAAAAATCTTTTCGGGTGGCCAGCAATACATCCATATCGCTGATCAGTTCCAGAAATTCATTGCTGTATTTAGCAAATGCTGCGGTATCTTTTGACATGAATGCATTCACCCATTTTTTTTGCAGGGGTGATGCATAGTTAGCAAGCACCTGCCTTGTGATATCCACGAGATCGAAAGCAAAACCATCGCTGTTGATTCCTTTGGATGAAGCATTGATGAAAAGATCCCAGGCCGGTAATAAGTCATGCGCAGCATAATTAAGTTTGGTTCTCGTCCAGACGGTTGCAGAATCAAAAGTGGGCCGGCCGGTGATGATGGATTCAGCGCCATCCCTGATAATTTTTCCGTTGTAGACGGTTTGTCGGAGCATCTGCCAGGCACTAACTAAATTTTCATCATCTGATCCATAACGATCCAGTACATATTTTTTCAGCCATTGGTTGATATCAATAGGTTGGTCTCGCCAGGCATGATCCATCATCAGTTCATAGATCACCGGGTTCTGTTCAATGCCTTCCATTGTGAGTCCAATACCTGCCATGTGACCGGAAGCAGTATCATGCAATGCAAGGGCTGGTCCTTCTGCTACTCCATCCATTCTGCCAAATAAATTGATATTGCCTCCGAAATTGTTTATCATATTCCATATCCAGGGTTTACTATAAAATGCCTGAGTTCTTTTCCATACTGGCTGTATTTCTGCAGCGAGATCAAGCAAAATCATTTTATTGTCAGGAACTGCTTTCAACAGCGCTTCTATTTGTGGGGCTTTCCAGAATTTCCTGTCGCTGTAAAACAACCAGCCCTGCATGACCCAGGTTGCAGCAGTATCTGCTTTATGCATGCCCTCATAAATTCTTCCACTGAGCGCCGATAAAAAGGAAGAATCATCTGAAGGAGGTTCGTTTTCATTGAAGGTGTCAGCCGAATACAAATGATCTGTTCCAAAAAGTTTGGTTTGCTCATCCAGGAATTTTTTGCCGATCTCAGCAAACATCGGATCTTCTGAATCTAAAATATAAGTATCTCCAAAGCCGTTGTGCCAATTGGTTTTTTTCAGTTTTGCCTGGGGAAATTTCTTTTTAAATGCTGCAGGTACATGACCGGTAAAAGCAGGAAGCACAGGATGCATGCCCAATTCACGTTCGCGCTTTAAAATTTTTTGTTGCAGCGTAGCATGACTCTTCATCCAGCTTAATGGCAAAGGGCCACCCCATCCATCCAGGTTGCCCATCCAGAACCAGGCAAAATATGCAGGGCCTGAAAAAAAGTCTTTCAGGTCTTCATCGCCAAAACCCATTTGCCTGTACACCAAGTACCAGGTATATTCTTCGCCTGTGATGGCAAGTGGCATGTTGATGCCATGCAAGGCCATCCAGTCAATTTCTTTTTGCCATCGATCCCAGTCCCACCAGCTCGAGCTATAATTAAAAGTACAATAGTTGAGATAGTAACGATACTGATAAGGAGTGTTTTTATGAATTTTTTGCGGCAGGGCTGGTAATTTTTGGGGAAGCAATAAGTTGATTCCGTTCCACGTAACCTGGCAATGCGCAAATTCAGTCAGGTAATAATACAGGGCAGATGCTATGGCTATTCCGTTATTACCGCGCAGAATGATTTTGTCATGACTGCTTTCGATTTCGAAAACATCTTTTCCATTTTCGGGTTTCAAAGATTGAACGATGAAAGAGGAAGCCTGTTGGGGAATAATTCTTCTGATCAGTTCAACCGAGGCTTTTATATCAGCCTGAGCAAAAATTTTTTGCTGCAGGTTCATTACATAAATAAGCAGCAACAAACAAACCAGATTTCGAACTCCCATAGTTGAGCTATATTCAGGATACCAAAGAAACACAATTTTCCACTAGTTGATAAAGGGATCAGAAAAAATCAGGAGCATGACTTTTACCATGATACTGCCAAAACAGACCTCCGGGGTATCTGAGTACCCCGGAGGTCTGGGTTAAGAATATGCAAGCACCAATTCACTGCCTGGTCAATGTTCCGGTCCAGCGCTGCGAAGAAGCGATCATGGAATTGTAATTTGAGACAGTATTTTCGTAAAAATCCAATTCACAGGTATTTCCTGTAAAAGTGCCCTGGCCGACATCGTATAAATTGAAGTCGGTATTTGAGGCGACAAGAGTTTTAGGTACCTGAAGAATATTTGCAGAAATCATTGCCGAATCTGCTTCGAATACACTGTGGCCGATTATTACTTCACCATCGGCATTTATGGAGAACTGGATCTGGTAATTGTGAAGAATTTGCTGTTGCACTCCATTATTGGAATACTGAATATCCCCTACATAAGTCCCGGAATAATCCGGTGTCGGGACAGAGTTCTTTTTGCACGAAATTACTGACCAGGCTGCAATCAGCATGCATAATAAAAGAATTTTTCTATTGACCGTTGACTTCGACAGCATCCGATGATAAGATTAGCCCCTGTTTATTGTATATAAAAATACTTTAAAAAAGTAGTTTTGTCAATCCATGAATTTCATTGTGAGGATGATCGGTTCTGAGAAAAAATTTATGCCTGAAATCAGGGCAGGAAGCGAGATTATTTTTCAGAATACACAATCAGATTTGAGAAATAAATGGAAAATCAATATTTCCAGGTCAGCACACTGCCTAATTCTGCCCAACCATCCTCAGTAGATTGATACAAAATAATCCCGCCTTCACTGGAAATGCCATTATGTTCATTATTCCATTGAACAATGGCAAACTGTTTTGAATTGTCGAACACAGGTCTTGAATAACTATAAATCCTTCTGTCGGCTGGAGGTACTGAATTAAAGTCATTAATGATTTTCTTATAGGGTTTTATCTGTCGGTTGCCTTGCAGACTAAATTTGCTGATCACGTAATTGATATCAACGGGATCTGTTCTTTTTTTTATCAGGATTATTCTGTCAAGTTCAGCATCTGACCATAATGTAGTATCTGCGTGTTTACTATTCTGAATAATCTGCGCAAACATTACGGTATCTAAAGCCAGTCTCGAATCATCAATGTAATTATTGTAGTACTCCCACATTTTGTTTGTATTGAGTTTGATGATTCCAATCGGCTTAGAGCTGACAAAAAGAGAATTCGACGGGCTCACGGCTGTATCCAGCAGTTTTTTATATGTTTCGGTTTGACCAAATGTTTTTGAAAATAAAAAAGCAGTAAGAAAAATCATACAGTGAAGATGACGCATACCGGATATATTAGATTTTCATCGCTGTAAATTTAAAGTTTAAAATCCGGAATGGAATGTAAGGAGCCTTTTAATAGGGCTTGATCACAGCACAAAGCCTTATTGCATTGATAAAGGACTTTGCACGCAGCATCTAAGTACCTATATTGATATAATCTTCGGTCACTTCTATACTGCCATTAACCACTTTCAGTGTTTTTATATTGGAGTTGGTTTTTATTTTGATAAAATAAATCTGTTCTTCCAGGTTGGTTACTTCTGTAACCACATCTATTTTATAGCTTTCAAATTTTTTCATAATGGCAAGCCGGATATCTGCGTTCAGTAAAGGAGCATTATAATACTTGACGCAATAGTCAAAAGCGCCCTTAGTATCGTAATAAGCTTTTACACGCATTTGTCCATCAAAAAACACGGCTACATAGAAATCATCTGTTCTAAACCAGTTTTCATTTCCGGTATTTGAAAAATTTGCCCTGAAATGCCTGACCGCATTTCTTCTCACTTCATTCATCCTTAATGGAGTATTAGAGAATTTGGAAGAAGTAAAAAAAGCATTGGGTGCAGAGGATTGCTGACTAAGTGAGTGGGGTGGAAGAAAGAAAAGAGCTGAAAAAAAAGAAAGAATCCATGGTACATAACGGCCATACCCAAACTTGATTGATTTCATATAGCAGAATTAGAATTAATAATTAATGAAAAGTTAACACTAAATTAATAATCAGGCAAAATTAATTTTGTATTTGCGTGCGGAAGAATTTCCTCGCAAAAAATCTAAATCACCAGGCAGGCGAAAGCTGCTGATAAAATCAAAAAGAAAATGAAAAGCGAACCATTTGTCATTGAAAGAACGCTGAATGCTCCCGTTGAAAAAGTTTGGAAGGCCATAACCGATAAAGAACAAATGAAAAAATGGTATTTCGATATTGCAGAATTCAAACCCGAAAAAGGTTTTGAATTTCAATTTGAAGGAGTGAATAAAGGAAGAAGATTCCTGCACCTCTGCCGGATAGAAGAAGTGGTTGTCAGCAGGAAGATCAGTCATACCTGGCGATACGATGGTTATGAAGGCAATTCACTGGTTAGTTTCGAACTATTTCCTGAAGGCAAATACACAAGATTGAAATTAACACACGAAGGGCTGGAAACATTTCCGCAGGACAATCCGGATTTCGCGAGAGAAAACTTTGTTGTTGGATGGACTTATATAATCGGCACCAGCCTGAAAAAATTTGTTGAATCCTAATTCAGTCAATTAACGGGGTTGATCAAAGGAAGCCAAATTTTTATTGTGCACCGATCCCATGTGAACTTAAATCCTGGATTATGGGATTTTCGTCAGATGACTTATGAAAAAAAGCAGAGGTCATCACTCCATTAGCAAAACCGCAGCCGGTTTGAGGATTACTGAATGTCTGACGCAATTCTGCATCCCGAGAGGTAAAGCTGAAAATGATCGTACATCCCGGATCAGCTGCCGGAACATATTTAGCCAGGTTATCGACATATGCCATCGTGTCCATGAAAGATCCTGATTCATATCCGGGATAACCCTTGTTAATATAAAAACTCATGGCCACTTTAGCCTTGCCGAGTAACTTGACTCTTAATTCTCCGGAATGTCCCATGATCCTGTTTTTATCGATGGTCCCTTTTAAAATATATGTCCCGGTGGGATTAATAAATTCCATTGTCCCAGAGAAATAGAATGACTGGCTGATTGAAATGAGGGAAAAAATTAGCAGACTTTTCATAAACTTCATTTTATCAAATGATGAATGAAGTTTTCCCATGTCGTTGACTCAGTAATTGGATAGAGAATACCTGTTTTGTGTTTCCGTTAACAAGTTAAGTTACAAAATAACGAATATATTCGTAGATTAGATTCAACTACTACATAACAATTTCTTTTTTTCGGCGGTTATGGGTACCGAAAGGTCCGGCATTTTGGTTCATTGATGAGCCCGGGAATTCTTTTTCATGTAATAATCATCAAAACTACTAAACATGTTAAGAAATTATTTCAAAATCGCATTCAGGAATTTGTGGAGGCACAGGGTTTTTTCTTCAATCAATATTCTGGGATTGGCAGTAGGCATGTCGACCTGTTTTTTGATTTATCTCTATGTGAGTTTTGAATTGAGTTATGATAAGTTCAACACAAAAGCAGACCACATTTACAGACTTGTCTGTGATGTCAGGACACCTACCGAGACGATCAATACAAGTTCTACTTCAATGCCCATGGCGGTTAATATCAAAAGGGATTTTCCGGAAGTTGAATCTTTTGTTCGTATTGATGGTGCGAGCCTGCTCGTGCGCAAAGGCGATGTAAAATTTCAGGAAGAAAAATCCATGTTTGCCGATTCTTCCCTGTTTGGCATTTTCGATTTTCCCTTTGTCTATGGCGATCCTCATACAGCACTCAAAGAGCCTTTCAGTGTTGTGTTGTCACAAACAGCAGCTAAAAAATATTTCGGTTCATCTAACCCCGTCGGACAATCTGTTTTGCTTACCGATGCCGGCTTCAACTGCAAAATCACGGGAGTGATGAAAGATATTCCCGAAAATTCTCAATTCAGGGCCGACATGTTTGTTTCCATGGCTACGTTTTCGGATACTCTTAACCGGCATATCGACGAGGAATGGGGAAGGTTTGGCGCAAATTCTTATCTCCTGTTAAAGCCGGGAACAAATCCCAAACACCTGGAATCAGAATTCCCCGCTTTTCTCGACAAACGCGACGGAGATGAAATGAAGAAATCAAAAATGTCCTTCACATTATTTCTTGAACCACTGAAAGATGTATACCTGAAATCAAGGAGGGGTGGATTCGAAACTGGCAATATCAATAACGTGTATATTTTTTCTGTCATTGCCGTATTTATTTTACTGATTGCCTGTATCAATTTCATTAATCTCACTACAGCAAGATCCGCAGAACGCGCAAAAGAAGTGGGAATAAAAAAAGTAATTGGTGCAGCAAGAACACAGCTTACAAGGCAGTTTCTCGGGGAATCGATAGTTATTTCTTTGCTGGCATTTGTTTTGGCAGTACTGCTCTGTGTTTTATTATTACCACTCTTCAATCATTTATCCGGCAAAATTGTAGGCACTGGCATCTTCAGTCACCCCGGTTATATCGGCATCCTGTTCTTAATCTCTGTTGGAATCGGATTAGTTGCAGGCATTTATCCTGCACTGGTTCTTTCTTCCTATAAACCTATTATTGTTTTGCGGGGACGTTTTGCGACGGGAACAAGAGGACTGATCCTGAGAAAGGGATTAGTGATTACACAGTTCACCATCTCCATCGCACTGATCATCGGAACGATCGTCGTGTATCGTCAGCTGAATTATATGCGCAACCAGGATCTCGGTTTCAGTAAGGAGCAGATGCTTGTGATCGACACGCATGGGGATGATCACGGACTTACTTTTAAAAATGAGATTTCATCTGTCCCAGGTGTTCTCTCAACCGCCTTTTCTTCAAGTGTTCCCGGAGGAGGCAATCCCGGC
>Ga0335080_10006157_pt1 | contig 12400 bp, 12 predicted proteins | sample Lox_Sample_34_FD_206720 | JGI IMG/M metagenome (GOLD analysis project Ga0335080, IMG submission 206720) | Soil microbial communities from Loxahatchee National Wildlife Refuge, Florida, United States - Lox_Sample_3.4 | ecosystem: Environmental > Terrestrial > Soil > Wetlands | place: USA...
AAGACTGCCCGTCCGTCGACTGGGTTTGAACGCAGACCGGTTCGCCGGAACCGGGATTCGAGCACTCCCATCCGTGTCTGAAGGGGGAGAGCATGCGGAACTCGAAGCCGGGAACCGCAAAGCCGATCCAGATGAAGGCGAACGCTCCGACAATCATCGACGACGACAGCGCAAGCTGCATCCAGAAACGCCGCCGTGTTTCGAAGTGGTACGCCTGGCGAATGCCGATCGAGGTGAGACCTGCCATCACGAGGAAGAAGCCGGCGATAGTGAATGCATCACTCACAGCGGTTTACAATGCTGCGTTCAGGTGTCCGCCATCGACGGTGACGACGCTGCCGGTCATATAAGACGAAGCCGGCGAGGCCAGCAAGAGCAGCGGGCCGTCGAGGTCCTCGAATGCGCCCAGGCGCCGCAGCGGGATGCGCTTCACCATGGCCTCACCCGCGGCCGTCGCGAGGTAGTCCTTGTTGAGGTCGGTGGGGAAATAGCCGGGCGCCAGCGCGTTGACGCGAATGCCGAAGCGCGCCCATTCGACCGCCAGGGCCTTGGTCATCTGGATGACCCCGGCCTTGGAGACCGCATAGGGCATGACGCCGGGGCCGACGCCGATGCCGAGGATCGAGGCGATGTTGACGACGACGCCGGGCCGCTTGCGCTCGATCCACTGCTTCGCCAGTCGCTGGGTCAGCAGCCAGGCGCCTTTGAGGTTGGTCTCCATCACCTGGTCCCATTCGGCGGCGGAGAGGTCGATCGCCATGTCGCCGGCATGGGCGCCGGCATTGTTGACGAGGATGTCCGGGAGCCCCAGCGCCGCCTCGACGTCATGCAGCGCGCGCGCGACGCTCTCGGCATCGGTCACGTCGGCGGCGAAGGCCTCGGCGATGCCGCCCTCATGCTTGATCTCCGCCGCGACCTCTTCGGCGAGACGCTTGCGGCGCGCGAGCAGCGCCACTTTGGCCCCCGCCTCCGCCAGCACATGGGCGAAATGCGCACCGAGCCCCGAGGAGGCGCCGGTGACGATGGCAGTCTGGTTGGCGAGGGAGAAGGAGGGCATGGGACTACTTGATCGCTGAGAGCCAGCGCATAGAAGCAACCATCAGAACCCGACCAGCTGTTCCGCCCGGGCGATCTTGGCGGCGGGCCAGCGTTTGACGGGGCCGGGGGCGGCGCTGCTCTTGGTGACGCTGGTGCCCTCGCCGTCGGTCAAGGTGACCGAGCCTGCCGAAGTGGCGACGTCGACCTTGCCGTGGAACACGAAGACGCCGTAGGCGCCGTCGATCGGGCCGGCGAAGACCTCGGTGCCGCGGAGCACCATGGTGGCCACCGGGGTGACGATCTTCACCGCGCCCGGCTTCGCCTCGTCGATGGCGCCGCCGACGAAACGCAGGGCGCCGGAAGCGCTCCTGAGGACGAGCGAGCCGGCGCCGTCCCGGGGCAGCACGAAGTCGTCGAGCACGATCCGCGCGTTTTCACCGAGGTTGATCACGCTGCCGTCGGTCAATCCGACCTGGAGCCGGCCACGTGCGCCGGTCCAGAGCTGCTCGTCGCAGCGCACCGCGTCGCCGACCGCGAGCACACGGTGCTCGGTGCCGAGACGGGCCTCGGCGGTCGGCTGGAGCTTCTGGGCGCTGCCGACCACCTCGCCCTCCTCTGCCGCGGCAGCCGGCGCGGCGGCGGCGAGGCCGGCAACCCAGAGAGCGATGGCGGCCTTGGCCGTGCGGTTGGTGATGAACATTCCTGACCCAATCTGCGAAACGGGGCGGCAGTCTATCACAGCGCCCGGATGCGAAAACCCCGCCCGCGCAGTCAAGCGCGAACGGGGTTTCGGGTCAGATGCGGGGTTGCCGCCATGCCGCCCATTCAGGTGCGGTGCTATGGAGCGCTACGGCTCACGGCGACCCGCGCCCGGTCGGTAGACCGAGCCATCAATCTGCTGTCTAGACCAGATTGTCGCTAACTATCGCCGGTGGAGTCATGCTTTTGAGACACCCTCCTGGTTGGCGGTTGCGATCCAGCGCTGACTCCCGGAGCCACTTCGTGGAAGTGCTTTCCGCCGGAAGCCGCAGCAGCCGAGGTTCCCTTCAAGCTGTCCAGAAAATGCTAGGACTCGATGTCGATGCCGTCAAGACCATCGGTGCCGCAGACGCAAGATTCCGGTGGATAAGCGAGAAGCGCAAAAGCCGCGTCCAGCGCGGCTCGTAGCGTTACTTGTCCCGCCTATTTATCCCTGTGGGCGGCGATGCCGCGGCGGATGAGCTCCATCGCTTCCTCGGGTTCCGCCCAGCGAGAGAACTTCACCCATTTGCCGGGCTCGAGATCCTTGTAGTGGGTGAAGAAGTGCTTCACCTGCTCGCGCAGGATCTCCGGCAGGTCGCGATAGGATCCGATGTTGGAATAATAGGGATGCAGCTTGTCGACCGGCACGGCGATGATCTTGTCGTCGCCGCCGGCCTCGTCCTCCATCATCAGCGCGCCCACGGGACGCGAGCGCACGACGGCGCCGGGCACCACCGGCGTCGGGCCGATCACCACCACGTCCACCGGATCGCCGTCATCGGCGAGGGTGTGCGGGATGAAGCCGTAATTGCCGGGATAGAACATGGCGGTATGCAGGAACCGGTCGACGAAGAGGGCGCCGGATTCCTTGTGGAGCTCATACTTCACCGGCACGCCGCCCAGCGGCACCTCGATCACGACGTTGACGTCGTAAGGCGGGTTCTGGCCGATGCTGATCTTGCTGAGGTCCAACCGGGCGCTCCTGTGCTGGGTTCAAAAAGATACCCCCGGCGCGGGTTGTAGTCCCGGGCCGGGGGTCTGGAAACCCCTATTTGGGCAGATCGGACCGGCCAAAACGCCTCAGTTGAGGACGCTGTAGCCGCGGCCCTTCATGCAGTTGCGGTAGATCTCGCGCTTCTGCTCGACGCCGCTATAGGCGCCGCCGCCGAGGCCGAGCACGCCGCCGGTCGCCGCACCGATCGCGGCGCCGGTGCCGGCGCCGCCGCCGGTCAGGGCGCCGGTGATGGCGCCCAGGGCCGCGCCGCCCGCGGCGCCGCCGACCGCGCCCACCGCGGCATCACCCGCGACGTTCGCGTTGTTGGCATATTGCTGGCACTCGGAATCGTCCTTCGAATACTGCGCGGCATCGACGCCGTGGGTATCCACGATCGGCTGGCTGGTCGCCGTGCAGCCGGTCAGTGCAGCCGCAGAGAGGCCCATGGCGACTGCAGCAGCGAAAAAGCGGTTCATCTTCGATCCCTTTCCAAGACGCCGGACTAGGGCTTAGTCGGCGCGATTGCTCCTTGCGTTCGATCACATCGGTCGCGACCGCGCGCCGCGTTCTCAACGAACGTCCCGCGATCTTCCATCCGACGATGCTGAAGACGGCCAGTCCCCAAACCCGTGGATCGACCCACCGATGGGATTATACGGCCAAGCCCGGGGCCTCCGAACACCAAATTTCGGTGACCACCCCGGTCCGGTTGCCGCATAGAAGGCCGGCACGTCCCCAGCATGCGGTAGCAGGCTAGCCCGGGCCCCAGGGGAATTCCGTGACCGCCCGCACAGGATCGGCCGGCCCGGGATCGACCATGGGCGGTCAGGTTGCGGTGTCGGGTGTGACGACCGTCATCAACATGTCCACCCGGTCGCCCCGACGGCTCATGGGCAGGACCGCGACTTCATAGCGGATCAGCCGGCCTTGGAACTCGATGTCGCGGACATGATATTGCGGCGCGCCGGTCGCCACGGCGGCGCCGTAGGACTCCTCCGCCAGGGCGGCGCCTTCCGGCGTCACCGCCTCGTCAAGGTAGCGGCCGGTGCATTCCACACCGAACAGCTCCACCTGGCGCGTCCCGTCCACCCGGAAGAAGTAGCGGCGGCGCGGTTGGAACTCGACCTCGATCAGGCTGACATAGCCGACGGCGAACCAGAATTCGAGCGGGTCGAAATCGTCACGGAGCGGCCAATCGCGGCCGTGCCGGTTGCCGTCATCCCGTTTCGCATCCCAGAGCGCGACCATGCGCTTCAGGACCGGGTGGCGAATCTTCGCCAACAGACCTTCGACCAGACGCGTCATCCCGTCCCCACCGACGAGCCTTTCGCCGCGGCCATTTATGGTCATACCGAACAAAATAGCAATTATTAAAAGTAGCATGCCCGCGGGCAGGTTTCCGGACGAATCGCCGGGCTTGATCGGCATCATTTTTCGGCCGGGGCACGCCACCACCGCTTGTGCGGGTTGAGCGCTGCACTTATACACTCAGACAAGTTCCAAATTTCCCGAGCCCGCATCGCGCCATGACCGTTTCCGGCCCTTCCACGCGATCCGCCCCCTCTGCCTCGGACACGACGACCGCGGTCCTAGACCCGTCCGAAAGTTCGACCCCGGAGAATCTGACCGGAGAGAACCGGCCGCTCGCCGGCAACGGTTTCCGCTCCAACGCGCTGCAGATCTACGAGACGATGCGCCAGCGGATCGCGCTCCGGCACTATCCGCCGGGCACCTGGCTAAAGGAGCAGGAAATCGCCGCCGAGTTCGGCGTCAGCCGCACGCCGGTCCGCCAGGCGCTGCAGCAGCTCGGCACCGAAGGCCTGGTCGACATCAAGAACGGCGTCGGCGTGCGCGTGACCGAGGTCGACGACGCGGCCCTCGACCAGATCTATCTGCTGCGCCTGGAGTTGGTCGGCCTGATCGGTCGCGCCGCCCCCCGACCGCTCGCCGCCGCCGATCTCGCCGGCATCCGCGAGGTGGCGCAGCGACTGAAGGAGATCCTGGCCTCACCCGCAGCGCCGGATATCGGCGAGTTCTCCAGCCTTTGCGAGGTGTTCCACAACCAGGTCAACAAGGTGATCGGCTCGCCGATGCTGAAGCACTTCATCGAGGTGCTCTACCACCAGGCCGACCGATACTGGTACGGCTGGATGGAGCGAACCGACCCACGGCGCGAGATCGAGTTCCTGCACCACGAGGTCGAGGAAACCCTCCGCGCTCTCGAGGCCAACGACTTCGAGGCGGTGGGCTTCGTCCGTCGCAACCATATCTCGATGATGCTGGCCCGCATGTCCGCCTTCCGCAAGCAGCAGCGGGCGCCGCTCTAACCCGATCAGCCCGCGCGCTGCCCTTCGGCGTCGAAGAGGTGCAGGCGTTCCGGCGGCAGCACCACGGGCACGGTCTCGCCGACCCTGGCGCTGGTGCGGTCGAGGGTGAAGGCCTTCAGGTCCGAGCCGAAGGCGCGGAGATGCAGGATGGTGCCGAAGCCGGTCGGCTCGATGAGATCGACCGGCGCCGCGATGCCCCTGCCCGCCTCGCCCAGATGGACGTGCTCCGGGCGGATGCCGACCGTCACCCGACTGCCCTCCTCCACCGCATAGGCGCGGCCGAGCGGGATCTCCGAGCCGTCGCCGGCGATCACCACCGATGCTCCGCCGTTGCCGTGATAGTTCCCTTGGAACATGTTCATGGCCGGCGAACCGATGAAGCCGGCGACGAAGAGATTGGCCGGCCGGTCGTAGAGGTCGAGCGGCGTCCCCACCTGCTGCACCAGCCCGGCATTCATGGCGACGATGCGGTCGGCCAAGGTCATCGCCTCGATCTGGTCGTGGGTGACGTAGATCGAGGTGGCGCCGAGCGACTGGTGCAGGCGCTTGATCTCGCCGCGCATCTGCTCGCGGAGGCGCGCGTCGAGGTTGGATAAGGGCTCGTCGAACAGGAAAGCCTTGGGCGCGCGGACGATGGCGCGACCCATGGCGACGCGCTGGCGCTGGCCGCCGGAGAGCGCGCGGGGCCGCCGCTCCAGCAGGGCGTCGAGGCCGAGCGTGCCGGCGGCGGCCTTGACCTTTCCGGCGATCAGCTCCTTCGCGGCGCGGCGGAGGCGGAGCGAATAGCTCATGTTGCCGGCGACGGTCATGTGCGGATAGAGCGCGTAGGACTGGAACACCATGGCGATGTCGCGGTCCTTGGGCTCGAGGTCGTTGACGCAGGCGCCGCCGATATGGATCTCGCCGGCGGTAATGTCCTCGAGCCCGGCTATCATCCGCAGGAGCGTGGACTTGCCGCAGCCGGACGGACCGACCAGGACGACGAACTCGCCGTCCCGGATCGCGAGATCGACCCCGTGCAGCACGGCTACGCTGCCATAGGACTTGCGGATCGCGGCGATGTCGATGGATGCCATGGACCTAGCCTTTCACAGCGCCCGCGGTCAGGCCCTGGACGAGAAAGCGTTGAATGAGGAGGAAGAACAGGCAGGCGGGGATGAGCGCCAGCACTCCGGCCGCCATCATCTGCCCGAAATCGACCGAGAACTTGGAGACGAAGGTCAAGAGGCCGACCGGGAAGGTGCTGGCATCGACGCCGGAGATCAGCATGAGCGCGAAGAGGAGCTCGCTCCAGGCGGCGGTGAAGACGAAGCCGAGGGTGGCGGCGATACCGGGCAGCGTCAGCGGCAGGATGATCTCGCGGAAGGCGCGGAAGCGCGTCGCGCCGTCGATCATCGCCGCCTCCTCGAGATCCTTCGGGATGCCATCGAAGAAGGACTGCATCAGGAACGTCGCGAACGGCACGTTGAACGCGGTGTAGACGATGACGAGGCCGGTCAGGCTGTTGGTGAGGCCCAGGGGCGAGAGCATCTTGAACATCGGTGCGATCAGCATGACCAGCGGGAACATCTGGGTCAGCAGCATCAGCACCACGATCCAGTACTTGCCGCGGAAATTGAAGCGGGAGAGCGCGTAGCCGGCGAGCGAGGCCAGGATGGTGACGATGACCGCCGTCGAGCCGGAGACGATGACGCTGTTCTCGAAGAACTTCGGGAAGTCGCTGTGGGCGAGCACAAAGGCGTAGTGCTCGAAGCTGGTCTGCGACGGCCACATCCGCACGCCTTCGGTGTAGAGGAGATTGTTCGGCGTGACCGAGACCTTCAGCAGCCAATAGAGCGGCATGAGGGCAAACAGCACATAGGCGAGGATCGCCAGGCGATGTGCGACGGTTGGAATGATGCGCTTTGGACGGATATGGGGCCGCGCCATCGCCTCAGCCCCGCTTCAGCAAGGATTGGCGCAGCAGCACGATCAGCAGCGCATAGGCCATCAGGAGGAGCAGCAGCACGACGGCGATCGCCGAGGCATAGCCGAAATCGAGCCGGCGGAAGGCCTGGGTGAAGATGTAGCTGGCGACGATCTGGGTGCGGTCGGCGGGGCCGCCATTGGTCATGACCACGATCAGATCGGCGAAGTTGGCGATCCAGACCGTGCGCAGCAGGATGGTGATGGCGATGGTCGGCGCGAGGAACGGCAGGGTGATCGACCAGAAGCGCTGCAGGGCATTGGCGCCGTCGATCGACGCCGCCTCGTAGAGGTCGCGCGGGATCGCCTGCAGGGCGGCCAAGAGCGTGATGGCGAAGAACGGAATTCCCCACCAGACATTGGCGACGATCGGCCCCCACATGGCGTTGAAGGGATCGGAGAGCACGTTGGACGGCGTCGCCATGAGTCCGAGCGCGGTCAAGATATGCGGGATCGGCCCGATGACGGGATTGAACATCCAGGCCCAGTTGAGGCCGGAAAGGAAGCTCGGCACCGCCCAGGGCAGGAACACCAGAGCCTGGACGATGCTGCGCCCGGCGAACGGACGATTGAGCAGCAGGGCCAGGATGAGGCCGAAGATGAATTGCAGCGCGACCGACGCCCCGGCCCAGAACAAGGTGTTCTTCAAGGCCCGCGCGAAGGTGCGATCCGACGCGAGCTCGCGGAAATGGTCGAGCCCGATGAACGGCGCGCCGAACGGGTTCAGCAGCTTCACGTCGCGGAAGGCATAGGAGATGCCGAGCGCCAGCGGCACCAGCATGACGGCGACGATCAGGATCAGCGCCGGCGCGCTGTAGAGATAGGGCTCGCTGGCGACGGCGAGCCGGCGCAGCGGCGGTGCGCTGCGCCGGGTGGTCGCCGTGGAGACGGCCGTCACTTCTTCATGAACTTCTGCTGGGCCTTGGTCATGTAGTCGGCCCATTCCTTGGCGACGTCCTCGGGCGTGCGGTCGCCAAGCAGCGCTTCCTGACTGGTCTTGATCACCAGCGAGTCCTTGAAGAAGGCGAACTCCTCGAGATAGGTCGGCATGATGGTCGGAACCACGTCCTTGTCGCCCAATTCGGCGAACCAGCCCTTGAACTGCGGGCTGTCATAGAACGGATCGTGCTCCGCCGATTTCAGCGCCGGCAGCGCGCCGGTCTTCTTGTTCCAGGCGATGTTGCCGTCCTTGCCCTCGAGGGTCGTGATCAGCTTCCAGGCGAGATCCTTGTTCTGGCTGTTGGCGAACATCGACCAGCCGGCATAGCCGATGGTCGGGAAGGTCTTGCCGTTCGGGCCCTTCGGCATCGTGGTGATGCCGAAGTCATCGGGGTTCATCCGCTGGGCGATGGCGATGAGCGCGTCGGGGTCCTGGTCGAGCATCGCGCAGGTTCCGGAATAGAAGCCGGCCACGATCTCGTTGAAGCCCCAGTTGACGCTGTCCTTCGGCGCGTAGCCGTTCTTGTAGAGATCGACCAGGAAGCTGATGCCCTTCACCCAGCCCGGATCGGCAAAGGTCGAGGTGCCGTCAGGCTTGAAGAAGGTGTTGTCCCCGTTGGCGATGGCGCCGAACATCACCCAGCCGTTGAGGCCGCCCGGACCGCCGCGCAGGCAATAGCCGTACTTGCCGGGAATGGCCGAGATCTTCTTCGAATCCTCCAGGAACTCGTCCAGGGTCGCCGGCGGATTGGCGATCCCCGCCTGCTGGAACAGCTTCTTGTTGTAGAACATGGCGCGCAGATAGAAGCCGTACGGCAAAAGATAGGTCTTGCCGCCGACGATACGGCCCATGTCCAACGCCTTCTGCGAAAGGTCGGAGGCCTGGTCCCACTTCTCGAGGTAGGGCTGGAGATCCTCCAGCGCGCCGTTGTTGCCGTAGAGCGCCTGCCAGGTGTCCGGCATCTCGACGACGTCCGGCGTCTGCCCGGCGGAGACCATGGTGGCGAACTTCTCGAAGGCCTCGCCCCAGGGCAGCGAGATGATCTCGACATGGGTGCCGGGGTTCGCGGTCTCGAAGTCGTGCACGATGCCCTTCAGCACCTCGGTGCGCTCCGGGCTGGTGATCACCTCGACCAGCTTCAGGTTGGTGTCGGCGGATGCCGCGCCGGCGGAAAGCGCCGCCAGAGCGGCACCGGCGATCAGAAGTTTCCTCAACATCGTTTCCTCCTCCTGTTCATGACCTGTTGTTGCTTGCTTCACGAAACCCCTCTTCAAGAATTCCGGGCGTGGTCGATCGCCTCGCTCACGTCGCGCCACAGCGCATCGACCCCTTCGAGCCCCACATGCAGGCGCACGCAGCGGGGATCGACGCCGAAGTCGATGGCGGAATTGGGACCGGCCGCCTGCACCCGCACCACCTGCGCCGGCACGACCAGGCTCTCATGCCCGCCCCAGCTGACGCCGAGGCGGAACAGCTTCAGCCGGTCGCTGAAGGCCGGGATATCGACACCCTCCTTGAACACGAAGGAGAACAGGCCGGACGTGCCGTCGAGCCCGTTCGGCAGGCGGTTGCCGAGGCCGGGATGCCAGACCGCGGCAACCAGCGGATGGGTCTGCAGCCGGCGGGCGACACTGAGCGCCGCCTCCTCATGCGCCTTCATGCGGATCGGCAGGGTGCGGAGCCCGCGCACCAGCAGCCAGGCATCGAAGGGCGAGAGCTTGCCGCCGAGATACGGCAACGTGGTCTTGCGGATGCGGTCGATCAGTTCCTTCCGCCCGGCGACGACGCCGGCCACCACGTCGCTGTGACCGCCGAGATATTTCGAGGCGGAATGCAGGACGAGGTCGCAGCCGAGGGTGAGCGGTCGCTGGAAGATCGGCGTCGCCCAGGAATTGTCGATGACACTCAGGACGCCCTGGCGCTGCGCCAGCGTCGCCAGCGCGCGGACATCATGGGTCTCCATGGTCCAGCTGGTCGGGCTCTCCATGTAGAACAGCGCCGCCCCCGGCAGCGCCTCCATGACCGCATCCTGGTCGCGGCCGTCCACATACGTGACCTTGACACCGAGACGCCCCAGCAGGGTCTCGAACAGGCGATAGGCATCGGGGTAGAGGTGCCTGACCGCGACGATGCGGTCGCCGGGCTTCACGAAGGTGAGGACGGTCGAGGAGATCGCAGCCATGCCGCTGCCGAAGCCGAGCGCATCCTCCGCCCGCTCGAGTGCCGCCAGCTTCTCCTCGAACACCCGGACAGTGGGGTTGAGGCCCCGGGAATAGGTCGGCCGGTTCTTGAGGCCGCGATAGGTCTCCTCCATCTCGGCGTAGGACGAGAAGGTGAAGAGCGAGGTCTGCACGATCGGCGGGACCACCGCGTCGTAGGCATTGGCATCGTCATGGACCACGGCGAGCGAGGCCGCATCGAAGGCGTGGTCGTCACCGGAAGCGGACGGCGGCAGGCTGCCGTTGCGAGTCATTTGGACATTTCCCTGATGTCTTCCTCGACGATCTCGAGGATGGCGAGCGTGATGCGCCGGGCCGCTTCGGCGTCGCGGGCGACGATCGCGTCATAGAGCTCGCGGTGATACGGAAAGGTGCGGCGCGCGAAGTCGGTGCGGTCGAACGGCATCTCCCAGAAGCTCTCGAAGGCCTCGCGCATCTGCTCGAGGAGCTGCGGGAAGAGCGCGTTGTGGGTCGCGTCATAGACTGCGAGGTGGAAGGCGAGATCCTCCGGCCCGGCGGTGCCCTTCTCGAGATGCACCGCCTCCATCGCCTCGAGCTTCGCCTCGATCTTCACCAGATCCGCATCGGTGCGGCGCAGCGCGGCGATGGCGCTCGCCTCGGCTTCGAGGCCGCGACGGACGTCGAGGGTCTGGAGCAATGCATCGCGCAGCCGGGTCGCGTCGAAGGACAGTGGCATATGGACGGTGTCGGCGGAGACGCTGCGCAGCAGGTAGGTGCCGCTGCCTTTCCGGGATTCGACGATGCCCAGCGCCTGGAGCTGGCGGATCACCTCGCGCACCGTCGAGCGGCCGACGGCGAGGCCCTCCATGAACTCGCGCTCGGCCGGCAGGCGATCGCCGGGCTTCAGGCCGGAGCGTGCGATGAAGTCCGCCATGGCGTTCATGACGCTCTCCGCCCGATCCGCCTTCGGCAACGGTCTCAGCCCGCTCCGGACCTCGCTCACGCGGCGCTCTCCGCCAGATTAGAATTGGTCTGACATCTGATATCTGACAGCTTTTGCCGGATCTTGATGAGAGTCAAGCCGGGCTCGGGCACGGGGCCTTTATTTCTCGTTAGGAATTAACGTCTAGCATTGACCTGATAATCAGGTGGGCTTTTTGGGCCATCATCGGGGACACGGGATGTGTCGGAACCGCTGATCTTCGTCTTCCTGGGACTGTCGGCCGCGGCGACGGACGCCGCCGTCGCCGTGGTCTTCCTGATCCTGTGGCGGCTTGAGAGAGTCGCCCACCGTCTCGCCTTCGGACTCTCCTTCGCCGGCGTGGCCCTCTCGCTGCTGGCCTCCTCGCTCGGGCACCTGACCGGCGCCACGGCCTGGGCGGAGCCTTTCGCCGATGCCTTCTTCATCGCCTCGTTGGCCCTGCTCGCAGGCGGTTGCCTCGCGCTTGCGGGGCGGCACGTCTCCTGGCGCGCGTTGGGCGGCGGCGCCCTTGGCTTCTATCTCCTGGTGCGGATCGTGGCACTGCTCGGCATTCCGGGCGTCGCCTATGTGCCCTGCCTCAGCGGCGCAGTCTACGCCGGCCTCGCCTTGGTGTTCCTGCCGCGGCGGCGTCTCGGCGACCGTCTGCTGCTGGTCTTGTTCACGCTCCGCGCGTCGATCAACCTCGCCTGGCCGCTCTTCTACGGTGCGCATCTCCACGGCATCGTCGAAAGCGCCGACCAGGTGGCCATCGTCGCGAGCGCGCTGGTGCTGATCGTCTCCGATCTCTCGCGGGCGCGGCACCAGGCCGAAGCCGCCATGGCCGAGCTGCATCAGCAGACCGAAGCCTTGACCGTGCTCAACCGTCAGCTGGCCGCGGAACGTGCCGAGGCCGACGCCGCCAACCGGGCGAAATCGAATTTCCTCGCCAGTGTGAGCCACGAACTCCGCACGCCCTTGAATGCCGTGATCGGCTTCTCCGACCTGCTGACCCGGCCCGAACTCGCCACCGCTCCCGACAGCGCAGCGGAATACGCCAAGCTGATCAATTCCGCCGGGCAACATCTGCTCGGCGTCATCAACGACATCCTCGATATGTCGCGGATCGAATCCGGCAAAGTGACCATGCTGCCGCGACCGATCAACTTCCGCCTGATGGTACACGGCGTCGTCGCCCTGACCGGCCACCAGGCGGAGGCGCGCAACATCGACTTCCACTTCACGGTCGAGGACGGC
>Ga0335080_10006160_pt1 | contig 12396 bp, 6 predicted proteins | sample Lox_Sample_34_FD_206720 | JGI IMG/M metagenome (GOLD analysis project Ga0335080, IMG submission 206720) | Soil microbial communities from Loxahatchee National Wildlife Refuge, Florida, United States - Lox_Sample_3.4 | ecosystem: Environmental > Terrestrial > Soil > Wetlands | place: USA: Florida...
GGACGAAGGAATTCCCCTGGTTGGTCTTCCCGAGCTCGCGGAGCCGAACCCGGTCGGACGCGGCGGCGACGGTCTTCAGGTACTCGAGCACCCGGTCCCAGCGCGCGACCTTGTTGTCCGCGCCGATGCGGAAACCGATAAACTGTTCGGGCGAAGGGATGGGGGCCGCGGCCGCGGCGAGGCGGCTCGATCGGACCAGGGCGCCGGCGGCGATCAGGGCTAGCAGCAGGACGCCGAACCGGACGCCGCGGGCGCTCACCACGGAAGAATAGGCCAGGCGTCCCCCCCGACACAACATGCATGAGATGACGCGCGCGGCCACGCGGATGGACCAGGTTCAGGCGCCGATCATCCCGATCATCGGCCGGATGATCCGCGAGGTCCCTGGAACGATCTCGCTCGGCCAGGGCGTCGTGCACTACGGGCCGCCGCCCTCGGCCATGGACGCTGTCAGGACCGCTCTTACCCGTGCCGCCACACACGAATACAGCGACGGGGCGGGCCTGCCGACGCTCATCGACCGGATCGCCCGGAAGCTCTCGGCGGAAAACGGAATCGACGTGGCGCGGGGCAGCCGTGTCATGGTCACCGCCGGCGCCAACATGGCGTTCATGCACGCCGTGCTCGCCACGACGATGCCGGGCGACGAGGTGATTCTGCCGCTGCCTTTCTATTTCAATCACGAGATGGCCATCGAGATGGCCGGGTGCCGCGCCGTCCGCGTCCCGACCGACGAGCACTATCAGCTCCGGCTCGATGCCATCCGCGCCGCCATCACGGACAGCACGCGTGCCGTCGTGACGATTTCGCCGAACAATCCGAGCGGCGCCGTGCTCAGCGAATCGTCGCTGCGCGAGGTCAACGCGCTCTGCCGCGATCGCGGGCTGTATCACATTGCCGACGAACCGTACGAGTACTTCACCTACGGGTCGGCCCGGCATGTCTCGCCGGGGTCGTTTTCCGGTGCGGCCCCGTACACGATTTCCATGTACTCGCTGTCGAAGGCGTACGGATTCGCCGGCTGGCGGATCGGCTACGTCGTGTACCCCGCGCATCTCGAGTCGGCCATGATGAAGAGCCAGGACACGATCCTCATCTGCCCGACCATTGCAGCGCAGGAGGCGGCCGCGGCGGCGCTCGACGTCGGCCGTGCGTACTGCGAGCCTCACGTCCGCGCCCTCGCCGAAATCCGCGACATCGTCGTCGCCCGTTTGAGCGAGCTCGGTCCGCTCGCGACCGTGCCGGCCGCAGACGGGGCGTTTTACTGTCTGCTGAACGTTCACACCGGCCTGGAGCCGCTCGCGCTCGCCGAGCGCCTGATTCGGGAGCACCAGGTGGCGGTCATCCCCGGAACGGCGTTCGGCATGACCGAGGGCTGCTACTTCCGCGTGGCGTACGGCGCGCTGCAGAAGGCGACAGTCGCCGAGGGAATTGGACGGTTGGTCCGCGGGCTGAGGACAATCCTCCAAGAAGACTCGAGAGCCCGAGAATTCTGAGGCGGCTAGACGTCCAGCTCCTGGGCTTCCTCCGCGCGCTCCATGATGAAGCGGAACCGTGCCGACGCGTCCTTCCCCATCAGCTCGTTGATCACGCGATCGGTGACGATTTGGTCCGTCACCTCCACGCGCAGCAGTCGGCGCGTGCGCGGATTGAGCGTCGTCTCCCACAGCACCTTCGGCATCATCTCGCCGAGGCCTTTGAAGCGCGTGATCTCCGGCGTGGCGCGATTGCCGTTCTTGCCGTGCTGCTTCAGGATCGCGTCCCTGTGCGCGTCGTCGAGCGCCCAGAACGTTTCTTTGCCGATGTCGATGCGGTAGAGCGGCGGCTGCGCCAGATACACGCGGCCGTTCGCGATGAGCTGCGGCAGATGCCGGTAGATGAACGTGAGGAGCAGCGTGGCGATATGGTTGCCGTCCGAATCGGCGTCGGCGAGGATGATCACCTTGCCGTAGCGGAGTCGCGCCGCATCGAAGTTCTTGCCGAGCCCGCAGCCAAGCGCCGTCACCAGGTCCGACAGTTCCTTGTTCTCGAGGACCTTGGCGAGCGAGGCGCTCTCGGTGTTGAGCACCTTGCCGCGAAGCGGCAGAATCGCCTGCCGCGCCCTGTCACGGCCCTGCTTGGCCGAGCCGCCGGCCGAGTCGCCTTCGACGACGAAGAGTTCGCTACCGTCGCTCGAGGGGTTCGTGCAGTCGCTCAACTTGCCTGGCAGGTTGAGACGCGTCGACGTCGCGCTCTTTCGCGACACCTCGGCCTGCGCCGCGCGGCTCGCTTCCCGGGCGCGCGCCGCGAGGATGATGCGCGCGACGATCGCCTCGGCGACGCTCAGGTTGTGGTTCAACCAATGTTCGAGTGCCGGGCGCACGGCGCCATCGACGGCCGAGGTCATCTCCGGGTTGTTCAGACGGTCTTTCGTCTGACCTTGGAACTGCGGCTCCTGAATGAAGAGGCTCAGCACGCCGGTCAACCCCTCCCGGATATCCTCGGCGGTGAGCGTCACCCCTTTGGGCGTCAGGTTGTGCGTGTCGATGAAGTTGCGGATCGCCTTGCCGACCCCGGCGCGAAGACCGTTTTCGTGCGTCCCGCCCGAACCGGTCGGGATTCCGTTGACGTACGACCGGATGTGCTCGTCGGTCGCTTCGGTCCACTGCAGAGCGAGGTCGAGCCTGAGGCCTTCTTCCTTGTTGAGCGTGAAGGCCGTTTCGTGCACCGGCCGCGCGCCGCGCGCGGCCACAATGGCCTTGAGGTAGTCGGCGATCCCTTCCGGGTGCTCGAAGACCGCGCGCGTCTTCGACGTCTCGTCCTCGAACACGACCTTCAGCCCTTTGTGAAGGTAGCTGGCGACTTCGAGCCGCTCCCGAATCACATCGGGATCGAACTCGATCTTCGGGAAGATCGTGGCGTCGGGATGAAAGTAGACCGTGGTCCCTGTTCCTCGCGCCGGGCCGATCTTCTTGAGCGCGCCGACCATCTTGCCTTGCCGGAAGCGCATTTCCCACTGCGCGCCGTCACGCTTGACCGTCGCCACCAGCTCTTTCGACAGCGCGTTGACGACGCTGGCGCCGACGCCGTGGAGACCGCCCGCCGTTTTGTAACTCCCATGCTCGAATTTGCCGCCGGCGTGAAGCATCGTGAAAATGACTTCGAGCGCGCTCTTCTTCGTCGTCGGGTGCTTGTCGATGGGGATGCCACGGCCGTCGTCTTCGACCGTAATCGACGAGCCGTCGGCGTGGAGCGTGACGCGCACGTTCGACGCGTGCCCGTTCATCGCCTCGTCGATCGAGTTGTCCAGCACTTCCCAGACAAGGTGGTGAAGACCGGCCGACCCGACGCCGCCGATGTACATGCCGGGGCGTTTTCTGACCGGTTCCAGTCCTTCCAGAACTGTAATGTCCTTGGCGGTGTAGTTGACCGATGTCATCGTCTGAGCCGGATTGTACCGCTATAATCTGACGCCCAAGGCTATTCGGATGCGGCGCATCTTGTTGTTCTGGTTGCCCGTGCTGATGGTGTGGCACGCGCCCGCCGCCGGCGCGGACTCCACGTCCGAGGACGTGCCCGTTTCCTCGTCCATCGCCGCCTTCGCCGAGTCGTTGGGGCTGCCGCCCGTCACCTATCGCGCGACGTTTGCGGCGGACTTGGCGCGTCTCGTGTATGGTCCCGACGTCAAGGCCGGACAGGTTGTCGCCGCGCTCCGCGCCCGCGCTCGCGAACGGCGCGACGACGACGCGGACATGGTGTCGGTTCCGGTTCCCTTGTCTGCCGAGGTGTGGAGCCGGGCGGTGTTCCGGCGCACGGTGACGCGCGACACGCTGATGTCGGCCATCGTCATGGACCGGCGCGCGGCGCTTGTCTGCCGCGGCCTCGCGGCCCTCGACGACGAAACGCTGTCGTTTCTCGCGGACCACCCGTCGCTGCTCGGCGATCTCCACGACCATCTCGCGTCCCAGTTCGCGGCTTTCGCATCGAGTCTCCGGGTGCATGGCGGACGGGTCGCCACACCGGGCGGAGCATCGAGCGAGTCGTTGTGGGAATCGGTTGTTGGCGCCAGAGTCGAGAATCCCGAGCGCTTCATCCGCGCGCTCTTCAGCGCGAGCGAGGGGCGAATCGCCTATCTCTACGACACCGTCGCCGGCCTCGACCAGCCGCACCAGGCGTTCGTGGTTGGCGCCTGGATGTCGGACGACAGGAGGCGCCGCGAATCGTTCGCGGCGCTCGCCGACGCGATTGCGGGCGGCTATCGGGAATGGAGCGCCATCGAGCGCCCGTTTGTCCGTCCCGTCAGCGACTTTGCCATCGTCATGACCCGGCTCCGCGTCGACCCGTCCGGGGCGCCGGCTGCGCCCGCGGACCGCGCGTTCTGGAGCAGCGTCTTCGACATGGCGGGTCCGTCCACGGCGGAACCCGGACATGCGCGTGACGAGCGCCAGCTGATCGACGCTGCGTTTCTGGCCGATGCGACCGGCGTGTCGGACATGTACGTCCGCGGCGACCGCGTCGATCAGCTGTCGTTCGGGCAGCGAGTCTTCGCGTCGGTCGGCGCCGATGGGCGGCAGGACGCCATAGCCGCCCTAAAAGCCATGTCCCGCCAGAGGATGCTGCTCTTGAGCCTCGAACGGATCGGCATCACCAGGCCGGCCGTGTACGCGGCCGTCTCCCGCAAAGCGAAGGAAGCCACAGGCGGCGATCCGAACCGCGCGTTCTGGACGCTTGTTCAACTGCAGGGGAGTCTGGCTATCATCGTGCGCCTCCAGATGGTCGGAACCATCGACGCGGCAACGTCCGAACGGCTGGTGCTCTCGCTGGCCGCCGTTCCCGTCGAGGACGACCGGTATCGCGGCGGCGTCGCCCGATGGTTCGACCGCGATCTTCTGCCCGTGCTGCCGCGGGGGGACGGCGCTGAAGCGCGTCTCATTCTGGGCCTGAGCGGACCGACCAACGACCCGTCGAACCCGCGCGTGGCCTGGGAAGGTCAGACTTACAGGCTCGATTTCGGCGCCGCCGAAGCCCGACGGCTGCGCGCCGTTCGCGAGAAGCAGGGCGGGCTTTCGATCGATCTCGGGCTCGACCTCTCGCGCCTCGCCCAGGGGAGGCCGGCGTCACCAGAAGGCTCTCTGGCGCAGGCGTTGGCGAGTCTCGCCGAGAGGTTTCCGCCGCGCTCCAAGAACGCGCTCGTCGATACGATGGCGCCCGGCGTTTCGCCGCCCGACGCGCCTCGCGAACGCATCAATCGGGCGATCGGCGAGCTCCAAAAAGTCGACGATCGGCGCGATTCCGAACGCGCGAACAGGATCGTGTCGGGGCTCGTGGACACCGCCGACGCGCTCTTCGGCGAAGCCATCGTCTCCATTGTCTACGCCATGGACATCGGTCAGTCGGATGGGCCGGCGCTTCTCGCCTCGAACGTCGCGCTGCGCCACGATTTCGGTTTCTCGCTGCATGAGGGCGAACTGCGGGCCCGCCGTCCGTGGGACGTTCCCCGTCAGGACTTCCTGCCGGAGGAGCCGTGGCACGTGACTGGCGCGCTCCTCGGCCTCGACATCGCGCTGGCGCCGATGTCTCTCAAGCGCATCGACTTCGATCATCTCGTCGCGGCGCCCCGCCTCCGATCGACCGAGCGCGAAGCGTTTTCGGTTGGCGTGGCCTTGCTCGATCGTCGCCGACTGCGCGACGCCGACCGCGTGGCCATCGTCGCCGCCATCGCACGCGGGCGCGCGAGGGTGGCGGCGCTCGCCTCGAACGCCGAGGGCGTCGACCAGATCGCCGACGCGCTCAGGCTCGACGGCTGGCGCCGCCGGGCCTTGGCTTGGACGCTCGAGCACCGGTCCAGTGATGTGACTTCGCTCTTCTCCTCGGCCGAACTCCTGACGCTCGGCGGCGGCACGGCCGGCGTCGACCTCGATGCGTGGGGGACATCCGGCTTCCTGTCGTCCGGCTGCGCCTGCACGCACATGATGCTGCCCGGCAGCTGGCGGCTCTTCGAAGGGCGCCCCCAGCTTGCGTTCATGTCGTTCGTCGTGTCCGATTTGAATCTTCGCGTGGCGGCCCTTCTCGACGAGCTGCGCCTGCCGGCGTCCCTCGAACGCCCGGTGCTCGAAGCGGCGGTTCAAGATTTCATCGACGATGCGGCGCCCTCCGACGCGAACGACTGGCTGGCCCTGGCGCAGACCGCCCAGTCACTGACGCGGCAGCGCGTCGAAGACTACGTGGCCGCCGCCGCTGCGGTCGACGGCCCTCTCGTTCCCCTCGACGACAACGGAGCAGGAGGAGCCCTGTGAGGGCCGGCGGCGGGCGGCGTGTTCGACGGCGCGCGTCCGGTCGTTCTTCCCTGCGAATGGACGCCGGGACCGGCATGCACATGAGTCGCGGGCTGGCTGGCGTGCTCGCTATCGCCCTCGCGATGGTCGTTCTCGAAGATCGCGCTCAGCCAATGGCCGCCCAGACACCGGCGCGCCCACCGGCCGTGGAAATCACGCAGCCGCGCGCCGGGACCTACGCGAGCGGCACAATCACGCTTCACGCGACCGTCGAGCCGCCGACCAACGTGACGAGTGTCACCTTCTTCATCGACGGCCGGCAGCAGTGCACGGTGACATCGTGGCCGTACGAGTGTGAATGGAACGCCGGCGAGAACATCACGGAGCACCAGATTCGCGCGGTTGCCGGTCTCGCCGACGGCTCGCGCGCCGCGGTGACGATCCGTACCAAAGGACTCCAGTTCGACGACAAGGTCGACGTGCCGGCAGTGCAGGTGACGGTGACGGTCACCGATGACGCGGGGCATTTCATCGCCGGGCTGCCGCGGAGCGCCTTTCACATCTCGGAAGACGGCGTGCGGCAAACCGTCACGAACTTCGCCTCCGAGGACGTGCCGCTCGAGCTCATCGCGGCGGTCGACATCAGCGGCAGCATGGCACCTGCGATCCCCAAGTTGAAGAAGGCCGTGAAAGACTTCCTGGCCGCGCTGCCGGCGAAGAACCAGGTGACGCTGCTCGGATTCAACGACAACGTCTTCCCGCTGGCCCGCAAGAGCACCGATCCCGCCGAGCGGGTGAAGGCGGTCGACCGGCTGGCCGCGTGGGGCGCCACCTCGCTCTACGACGTCATCATCCAGGGCGTCGATACGCTCGGGAAGCAAATCGGGCGCAAGTCATTGGTCGTGTTTTCCGACGGCGAGGATCAGGGCAGCCATGTGACGATCAACGATGTCGAGCGGAGGCTGCAGTCGAGCGACGTGACGCTGTACATGATCGGCCAGGGGCGTGGTACCTCCGTCGATCGCTTGAAGCGGATCATGGAGCGGCTGGCCGCGCCGACGGGCGGGCGAGCGTTTACGACCGACAGCATCGATGAGCTGCACGTCGCCTTCGACGAGCTGCTCGACGAGCTCTCCCATCAGTACCTGCTCGGTTATCAGTCGACCAACTCGAAGCGCGACGAATCGTGGCGAGAGATCAAGGTCGAGGTCGACGGGCAGCACTCGGTGCGCGCGCGCCAGGGCTACCGGGCGCTGGGGCCGAAATGATCGCATTCGCCCGTCGCGCGTTCTGGGTGGCCGCGGGAATCGCCGCTTTCGGCGCGGCGCGCGCAGGCGCTCAGCAGGACACACCGCAGTTCCGATCCTCGGTCGAGGTGACGTCGGTCGACGCCTCGGTCGTCGATTCCGACGGCCATCCAATCGCGAACCTGCAGCCGGCCGATTTCGCCGTCCGCATCGACGGCGCCGCGCGTCGCGTGGTGAGCGTCCAATGGATCTCGCTCGCCACTCCGGCGGGAGCGCCGCCTCCGCCACAGCCCGACGGCTACTCCAGCAACCTCAACGTCACCGGCGGCCGCCTGATCATCTTCGCGGTCGACCAGCCGAGTATCCGGTTCGGGACGACAGTCCCGCTCGTTCGAGCGATCGGCCAGTTCCTCGATCGCCTCGAACCGTCGGACCGCGTCGCCGCCGTCTCGCTCGGATACAGCGGGGCGTCGACGTCGTTCACGGCCGACCACGAACTCGTCCGCCAGGCGGTGGCGCGGATGGGCGGCGAGGCTCGAAACAACGAAGCGCTGATGAGCCACAACATCTCGCTCAACGAGGCGGTGGAGTTCGAGAGGAATGATCAGGCGACGATCGACGCGGTCGGCCGGCGCGAGTGCGGCACGACGGGCGACGACCCGTGCCATCAGGAGGTGGCGGGCGAAGCGCGGACGCTGGCCGATGCCGCGCGGCAAAGCGCGAACCAGACGGTGATGACGCTTCGCTCGCTTCTGCGCGGGCTGGCGTCGATCACCGAGCCAAAGACGATGATCTTGATTTCGGAGGGGCTGCCGATCATCGACCAGGAGCTCGATGTGACCGAGCTCGGCGATGAAGCGGCGCGGGCACGTACGAGCGTGTATGTCCTGCAGGTCGACACGCAGATGGACGCGAGCACGAACCGCATCTCCACGACCCGAATGGGGGACATGGAAATCAGATCTGCCGGTCTCGACCTCCTCGCGTCCTCGTCCCGCGGCACTCTCCTGCGCGTTACGAACGACGGTGGTCCCCAGTTCGCACGAATCGCGAACGAGCTCTCCGGCTATTACCTCATCGGCCTCGAGTCGGAAGCGACGGACAAGGACGGCAAGCGCCACCCGATCGCCGTCAGCGTCAATCGGCGCGGGGTGACGGTCCACGCGCGCCGGCAGCTCGCCGCACCGATCGCCCCGACCGCCGCCGACCTCAAGCCGCGCGACTCGGTCACGTCGGCGCTCATTTCTCCGCTTACGTTCTCCTCGCTGCCGGTCCGTGTCGCCACGTTTTCCGTGCGCGAACCGGAGACGTCGAAAGTGCAGGTGCTCATTCACGCCGATATCGGCGCCGAGTACTCGTCCACCACGCCAGTGTCTTTGGGGTACACGGTCGTCGACACCAAGACGGGCCGACAGGTCGAGAGCCAGGTTGGGGACGCGCGGCTTGCGCCGGTCATGCGCGGCGTTCCCTCTGCCCTTCAGTTCGTGTCCAACCTCAGCGTCGCCCCGGGCGACTACACGCTCAAGTTCGCCGTTGCCGACGAGGATCGCGTGGGCACGGTCGAACATCACATACACGCCGGCCTCGTGCCGGCCGGCCCGATTTCTCTGAGCGAGCTGATGGTCGGCGGACCGGTCACCTCCGGCGACATCCTTCGGCCCACCGTGGGGTACACCATCGCGTTCGGCCTCGTGCAGGGATACCTCGAAGCGTACGCGCCGAGCGAGGACCTGCCCGCCGTGAAGTTCGAGATTGCCACGAGCGATCAGGGCGAGCCACTGCTGTCGACCGACGTCGCCGGAGTGCCCGGCGGCCGCGACCGGACGATTTTCAGCCAGACGCTGCCCGTCCGGCAGCTGCCGCCGGGAACCTACAAACTCAGAGCCGTCGTGTCATCGCACGACGAAACCATCAAGAACCTGACGCGATCCTTCGAAGTCAGTCCTCCAGCGGTCTTGATGACCTCGGCCGCCGTTCCCAGCGCGTCGACGACGCAGGCAGATATCTACCTTCCGGTGTCGGACGAACTCCTCGCTCGGAAATTCGACCGGGGCGAGGCCGGGCGCAACGAGACCCTGCGCGCGTTTCGAGCGACCGTCGCCCAGGCGTCGCGAAACACATTCGATGAGGGCGCACGCGCTCTGTCATCCGGCGACTACGTGAAAGCCGAGCAGAGCTTCAAGAGCGCCATTCGGCCGGATACGGACGCGACCGCGCCTATGGCCTACCTCGCGGCCGTCTACGCGGCGACGGGCAACGACGCCCAGGCCGCCGGCGCCTGGCAGACGGCGCTCATCGAGGGCGAGGAGTTTCCGCAGATCTATCAGTGGCTTGGCGACACGTTGCTCAGGACGCGCGACCTTGCCCAGGCGAGAACCATCCTCGCCGAAGCGGCTGGGAAATGGCCATCGGACGCCCGCTTCGCCAAGCCGCTCGCGCTCGTGTACGCGGTCTTCGGTCAGGGCCGCGAAGCGGTGCGCACGCTCCAGCGCCATCTCGAGGCGCACCCCGACGACGCGGAGGCGCTGTCGCTTGGCGTGGAATGGATGTTCCACCTGCACTCGATGGGAGGCGTGGCGCGTTCGGGGGTTGAGGACGTGAAGCTCGCGCGGAGCTGGGCCGCCGCCTACGCCAAAATCAAGGGGCCGCAGCTGGCGCTCGTCAACGAGTGGATGCAGGCGCTCGAAAAAGCCAGGCCCTGAACCCGCCGCTGACAGTCGCCGTGCTGCGTTCGCCTTGTGCGCCGAGTCCGTCTTCAGGGCCAGTCCTCGTTCAGCGAGGACCGGCCATCGCTAGCCTTCCGCGTCGCCTTCCGGGCGCGGCTTCCTCGTCCGCGCTCCGCGGCGCGCCCCGGGCTTCTTCTCGCCGGTCTTGCGCGCGCGTGGCAGGGCTGGCGCCGTCCGGGACGATCGTCTGGGCTTGGCGCGGCCGAGAAGTTCAGCTGTCGTGTCCACGACGGCCGGCGGCTGCGCTTCGTCGAGAATGTCGGCGCCGTCGACGTCGGTGATGTAAGCGTTCCCGCTCTCGAGCGCCGCCGAGGTCGTCTCGCTGCCGCCTTCCGTCGCCAGCGACTCCGAAGTGTCGACTGACTCGACCGGCATGCTTGGCGCCATCGCCGGCCTGGCGAGCGCCGGGCCTTGGAAGACGCGCAGCCCGCCGCGACGATCGCGCTCCAGACGGATGAAGCCCTCGCGCTGCAGCGCCTTCAGCAGATCCATCAGCCCGCCGAAGCCGTACCGCCGCTCGTCGAACCCTCCAGCGGCGCGGAAGATCTGTTTGACGTTGCGCACGTACATCGGCCAACGCGCGTTGACGGCCTCCGCAAGCAACCGCCCGGCCTCGGCCGCGCCAGCGGCCGTGTCGCCGGCCGGCTGAACCGGAGCCTGCGGCTGTTCCTCGTCGGTTCGAGCGGCCGACGCGCTTGCCTCGAGCGCGCCTTCCTCTCCCGAGCGCGGCCGCTCGCCGTCTTCGGCGAAGTTCGGATTGAGCTCGACCATCACGCTGCGTCCGGCGTGTTTGAGCTGGACGAGACCGGCCTCGGCGAGCTTCTCGGCGAAATCGAGAAACGACGACGCGCCGTAGTTCCGCTCCGAGAACGTCGAATCGAGCTGCAGCAGCGTGCTCTTGAGAAGCCCCGTCTGCGGCGTCACTTCCCGGTCGGCCAGGATCTTGAGGGCGCGCCGCACGATCGGAAACGCCTGAGCGATCGGAAGGGTTTCCATCAGGCGGGCGGCCTGTTCGCGCATGCCCTGCGTCGACGAGCCCTGCGTCGACGAGGCCTGCGGCCGGCTTCCCCGCGACAGCGGCTTTCGCGCCAGGTTCTCGTACGCGATGAACTCGTGGCAGTTGCGCTGCAGGATGATGCTCGTGAAGGCTCGCCCCCCGACGACGAAGACTTTCTTGTCGTACTGTTTCAGCTTCTCGACGAGCGACAGGAAGTCGCTGTCGCCGCCGACGATCACGTACGCGTTGATGTGGGGGTGGGTGAACGCCATCTCGAGCGCGTCGAGCGCGAGATTGATGTCGGCGCCGTTCTTGTCGCCGCCGGGCGTCAGGTTGCGCTGCACGAGGCGAATGGCGTGCTGGGTGAGCGCGCGGCTGTATTCGCCGGCGCGCGTCCAGTCCGCATAGGCAATCTTCGTAACGACCTCGCCGCGCTCCTTGAGCGCCTCGAGAATGAGGCCAATGTCGAAATGCTGGCCGAGTGTGGACTTGACGCCGATCTCGATGTTGTCGAAATCGATGAAGACGGCGATGTTGACGCGATCGTGTTGGGACAAGAACAGGTTCCTCTTGCAAAAAGGGTTTGGCGCCTGAGCGGCGTGGGGACGCCGAAAAACGGCCCTGGCGTTCGCCCGCAGCGGCCGGGTCACCCAGCCAGATTGCGCAGCGGTCGAACGCGTCCGACCGAAACTAAGGCGTTCCTATCTTATAGGCTCGAGGCGCGCGGCTCAAGGGGTCGTGGCCTGTCACGCGTTCTGTCCCGTCAACGCCCCCGGCGCCTCGGGCGTCGGCCAGAGGACGCGCGTAAACTGCCCACGCTGCAGGAGCTCCCGTCCCTTGCCGCCTCGCCCCGTGACTTCGTACTTCGTCGTGCTGATCGTCTGCTCGGCCCCGCGGCTCGTTTCGACGGTCAGGAGATCGCGGTCGCCCCGAGAGGCGACGAACCCCAAGAGCCGATCTTCGGCCGACAGCTTGATGAGGATGACCCCTTTACCCGGACCCGACAGGTAGTTGATCTCGCTCGCCTGGCAGAGCAGGCCCCGGCCCTCGGCCGTCGCGGCGATGATGATCTCCGATCCCGTGAGGGGCGCCACGTTCGTGACGACGGCGCCCTCCGCCGGTCGCGCGTAGCGCCGGCCGGCCCGCGTGCTCGGCTCGATGAACGGCTCGAG
>Ga0335080_10006162_pt1 | contig 12394 bp, 6 predicted proteins | sample Lox_Sample_34_FD_206720 | JGI IMG/M metagenome (GOLD analysis project Ga0335080, IMG submission 206720) | Soil microbial communities from Loxahatchee National Wildlife Refuge, Florida, United States - Lox_Sample_3.4 | ecosystem: Environmental > Terrestrial > Soil > Wetlands | place: USA: Florida...
ATACCGCGCGCGGAGGGTCGGCATACGACCCGAGGAGCCTCGCGAGCTCGGGTTCTCCGTCGTACGGGGATCCGGGCAGCAGCCAGACGTCCACCGCTCGCTCGTCGAGAGCAGGCCTCACCGAGACGCCTCCCCGATCTCGAGTGCCTCGCGCATCGCCTCGGCCAGGACCCCGACGTGCGGGGGCCGAAGGATCGTGTCGTGGGGCGTGTGGATTCGGACGAAACTCGTGCGAGGAACGATCCGCCGCACGTGCCAGGCCGGGATGCCGTATTGATCGTGGCGATCGCTGAGGATCGTGACGGTCGGGACGCCGCAGGTCCTCGGCCGATGCGCACGGCGCATGAGCCCGATCTCCCACGCGGTGGTGTCCGTCACGGTCGTCGGAATGGGATCGGGAGAGGAGCGGCGGCGAATGCGCCGGCCGATCGCGTCTCCCAGACGGCGTTCGCGGGCGCTCCGAGCGAGGCGCCAGGCCTGATAGCGAAGGTCATTCGGACGGCGAGGTCGCGGGTCGACCAGGACGAGGGACAAGCGCTCTCCGGCTGCCTCGAGTAGTCGCGCCATCTCGACGGCGATCGTCGCGCCCACGCAAAGGCCGCCGAGTGCATAGGGCCCCTGCGGCTGGACCTCCCGCACTTCTGCAACATACGCGACCGCCATCTCCTCGAGGCTCGAGTGCAGCGGCTGTCCGTCGTCGATCCCCCGCGCGCGGAGGGCGTAAAAGGCGCAGCCCGTCCCGATCGCCCGCGCCAGCGCCACGTAGCCGATCGCCTCGCCGTCGCCTCCGTGGACGAAGAAGAACCGCTTGCCGCCGGGCTCGAGACTCAGAGGTACGGCTCCCCAGCGATTGAGCGAGGCGATGTCACGGTCGAGCTCTCCGACCATCCCGGCGACGGTTGGGGCCCGAACGATCGAGACGAGGGGTATCTCCGGGCGCCCGGTGAGCTCACGGAGCCGGGCGACGGCCTCTGCGCCGAGAATCGAGTCGCCGCCGAGAGCGAAGAAGTCATCGTCTCGCCCGACCGGCTCGACCCCGAGCACGTTTGCCCAGACTCCGGCGATCAGCAACTCGAAGTCGCTGCGCGGGGGTTCGAAGTCCGCGGTGTCCTCTCGATCGATCTCGATCTCGATCCCGAGCCGGTCGGCGAGGCCGATGCGCTGGATCTTCCCGGTTGGCCCCTTCGGAATCTCGTCGACGATGTAGATGTGTCTCGGGACCTTGAACGGCGCCAGCGCCTGCGCCGCGAAATCCTGCAGCTCTCGGGCGCTTGTCTTCCTGCCTTCGGCAAGCACGACGGCTGCCGCGACCTCCTCGCCGAGCCGCGGCTCCGGAACGGAGAAGGTGACCGCCTCGGCCACCGCGGGATGCGAGAGCAACCGCTCGTCGACCTCGATGGGCGCGATCTTCTCGCCGCCCCGGTTGATGAGCTCCTTGATCCGCCCGCTCAGCGTCAGGTATCCGTCCGCGCCGAGGTGGCCCTCGTCGCCTGTTCGGAACCACCCGGCGGCAAACGCGGCGTCGTTCGCCTCGGGGTTCCGTTCATAGCCCGCAAACACGCTCTCGCCGCGGATGGCCACCTCACCGACCGCGCCGGCCGGCAGCGGCTCTCCCTCGAGCGAGAGGATAGCGATCTCGGGCCCCGCAGCCGGGCCGACGGTACCCGGACGCCGCTGTCCCGGCGGAAGAGGGTTACTCGCCATCTGGTGTGCGGCCTCGGTCATGCCGTAGGCCTCGATCACCGGGACTCGGAACGCCCGCTCGATCCCTTCGAGTACGGGAACCGGCAACGCGGCCGACGACGACCGGATGAACCGCAGGTGATGCCGGCTCATCGTCTCCGGATGGTCCGCGCAGCGTGCCAGCAGGGCCTGATGCATGGTCGGGACGGCCGTGAACCAGGTCGGCTCGAGCTCGTCGAGCCATTCGAAGGCGTGGATCGCATGGAACCCGGGCGTGCATGCCACGGAGGCCCCGGCGTGGAGCGACGCGAGCACGGCGGCAACGAGCCCGTGGATGTGGAACAGCGGCATCAGGTTCAGGCAGCGGTCCCCGGGCTCCAGGGCGAGCGTCCCGGCGACGCTCCGGGCGGATGCGGTCAGGTTCCGGTGCGTCAGCGGCACGAGCTTCGGCCGCGAGGTCGTGCCCGACGTGTGCAGTAGGAGTGCCTGGTCGTCCGGGCTTCGAACGCGTAGCGCGGACGGCTCTGGGAGGACGTCGTCGAGCGTGAATGTTCCAGCAGGCAAATCGAGGACGGCGTCGAGCTCGAAGACCGGGATGCCGCGCGCGCGAGCCGCCCCCCGGACCGGCGAGTCGAGATCCCTCGAGACCACGACGGCGCGCACCTCGAGGTCGTCGAGGTAGAACTCGAACTCCTCCCGACGATAGCTGGGGTTGAGCGGGGCGCAGGCAGCAGCGCATGCAAGGGACAGGAACGCGGTTGCCGCCTCCGGGCCGTTGCCAACGACAAGTCCGACTCGGTCGTTGCCTTCGATCCCGCGCTCCGTCAGGATGGCTCCCGTGGAGCCGACGAGTGACGCGAGATCCTGATGGCTGAGAGGGCTGCGGCCAGGTGCCACGATCGCGGGGGAGGACCGATCGGAGCCGGCTGTGCGCTCGAGCAAACGGGGAATGGTGTTGTTTCCGACGGGGCTTTCCCCTGACATCCGAGAAGCTACGGTATCGCCACTCGCGGATATCGATCTTGCATCGAGTCGGCAGCACTGCGCGCCGAGGCAGCTCTCTTCGCGATCGCGTCCAATCCGCGGTCGCACGTCGTCCGGTAACGAGCCCGGCTCACCGGAACAGGCCAACAGCCAGCGGCTTCGGCGGGTCGAAGGCGACCGGCGGCGCCCTTAGTGTGACGGCGATGCGCCTGCGCATCGCCGTCGCCGTCGCCCTTGCCTTCACGCCCGCGGCCAACGCAGCCTGTCCGGTCAAGATCTCGGCCGAGCGCGGTACGGCGCCGCTCCGGGTCGCCTTTCGCGCAACCTGCTCGTCGGCCACCTACCGCTGGGCGTTCGGCGACGGCCGGATCGGGTACGGACGCCGGGTCTCCCACACCTACGCGGGCGGTCGGTTCACCCCGATGCTGACCACCCTTTCCGGCGCCCAGAGGATCGCTCCGGTCACCTCGGTCGCGCTCACACTGATCGCGCCGCGCCGCGCCGACTACGCGCAGAAGGTCATCCTCCATGCCAGGGTGAAGCCGCAGCTGCCCGTGCGGCTCGGCGGCCGGACCTTCCGCCACGGCCGGCTCGCGCTCACCGTCACCGAGCCGCTGCTGACTGCAGTGGCCGGTCCGGCGGTTGTCCGCAAGAGGATTGTCGTACGCCCGCGCCTCGACGTGCGGCTCGAGGGCGCCAGGACGATCGGCGCACCGCTGCACGTCGTCGCCGTCCTGCGACCCGCCCACGCGGGCAGTCTTCGGGTGACGGTCGACGGCACGCCCACGACGCAGGTCGAGACGGCGGCCGTCGGAACGGCCCGGATCGTCGTCCTGAGCACGCCGAGGCCGAGCTGGGCGGCGGTCTCACGGGTCGTCCGGGCGCAAGTCAGCGCGCCGACGCTCGCGCCGGGCTCGCACGGGCCCGCGGTGGTCGCGCTCGAGCAGCGGCTCAGGGAGCTCCACTACGCACTCCCGAATACGCGGGGTGTGTTCGACGACGACGTGCAGGCCGCCGTCTACGCGTTCCAGGATGTCCTCAGGCAGGATCCGACCGGCGTCGTGACCCGGCGTCTGTGGACCGACCTCGCCCAGGCGGCGGTCCCGAAGGCCCGCTACCCGGGAAACCACGTGGAGGTCGACAAGACCCGCCAGGTGCTCTTCCTCGTGCGCGACGGCAAGGTCGCGCTCGTCTCGCACGTCTCGACGGGGGCAACCGGCAACACGCCGGTGGGCCTGTGGCACGTGTACTCGAAGGTTCCCGGGTGGAGCTGGGTCCTCTGGTACCCGAGCTACTTCCTGCGCGGATTCGCGATCCACGGGTACCCCGACGTCCCTCCCTACCCGGCCTCGCACGGCTGTGTCCGCATACCCATGTGGCTCGCGCCGAAGATCTACCCCGAGATCCCGATAGGTTCGGCGATCTACGTCTACACCTGAGGCGGCCTGCGTTGACGTGGGGGACCCCGAGCATGCATCCTCGGATGCGTGGCCGGCGTCATGATCGCTCTACTCGGCGGTTTTTCGGCTTCGGTCGACGGGAATGAGGTCCCGGATCGAGCCTGGCGTCTGAAGAAGGGGCGCGAGCTGGTCAAGCTGCTCGCGCTCGCACGCGGGCACAGGCTCCACCGGGAACAGGCGATGGACGTTCTCTGGCGGGAGCTCGATCCAGGCGCCGCGGCCAACAACCTCAACCAGGCGGTTCACGTCGCCCGCCGGGTGCTCGGCAGCGACGCGATCGAGGCGAGGGAGGGGTTGCTGGTGCTTTCGGCCGACGTCGACGTCGACCGGTTCGAGGAGGCTGCCGACGTGGCCCGGCGCGTCGATACAGTCGCGGCGTACCGTGCTGCGCTCGCGCTCTACGGCGGCGAGCTCCTGCCCGAGAATCGCTACGACGACTTCGCGGCCGATCGGCGCGAGGACCTCGCTGGAACGGCGGTCGAGCTCGCCCGGCGGCTCGACCGGTTCGGGGCGGCCGGCGGCCGGCTCACCCTGCCTGCGGACGCGAGCTCGTTCGTCGGGCGCCGCCACGAACTGGCGGAGCTCCGTGCCCTGTTGCCGCGGGGACGGCTGCTGACGCTCACCGGCACCGGTGGGGCCGGCAAGTCTCGACTGGCGCTCGAGCTGGCGAGGGGCGTCGAGGATTCGTTTGCCGTCGGCGCCGCGATCGTCGAGCTCGCCGCGGTGTCCCGGCCCCGGCTCGTCATCGACGCGGTCGCCGCCGCTCTAGATGTTCGTGCGCTGCCCGACCAGCCCGTGTTCGACGCCCTCGCCGGCTTCCTCGCCCCGCGCGAGCTCCTGCTCGTACTCGACAACTGCGAGCACGTCCTGGCCGCGAGTGCCGCCCTGGTCGATTCGGTTCTGCGCGCTGCGCCGAACGTCTCGCTCATCGTCACGAGCCGCGAGCCGCTTCGTCTATCCGGAGAAGTCGTATTCCGCGTCCCGTCGCTCGCCATCGCCGACCCGGACAACGTGCCGGCGACGGCCGACCTGGTCGGATACGAGGCCGTGAGCCTCTTCGTGGAGCGTGCCGCCGCGGTCGCACCCGGGTTCGTCCTCGATGAAGAGAACGCCCTCGACATCGCGCGCATCTGCTTCCGTCTCGACGGCCTCCCCCTTGCGCTCGAGCTCGCAGCGGGCCGTGTCGGAGGACTTGCGCCGTCCGCCATCGCCGCTCGTCTCGACGATCGCTTCAGGCTTCTGCGGGCGGGCACGAGCCAGGCGCCGACGCGCCAACAGACGCTTGCCGCAACGCTTCGCTGGAGTCACGATCTGCTCGAGCCGGACGAGCGCGTTCTCTTCCGCAGGCTCGCGGCGTTCGCGGGCGGTTTCGAGCTGGGAGCTGCCGAGGCCGTGTGCACCGGCGACGAGCTGAGCCTGCCCGAGATCGCGGATGTCCTCGGGCGGTTGGTCGAGAAGTCGCTCGTGAGCGCCGAGGAGCGTGGTGCCGACCGCCGCTACCGTCTGCTCGAGACGGTGCGGCTGTACGCGCTCGAGCAGCTCGAGGAGGCCGGAGAGGCTAGGGCGCTCTCGATCAGGCATGCGCACTGGGCCCTCGCCCTCGCCGGGTCGACGGCCGACACCCAGGCGCTCGACCGTGAGGCCGCCAACCTGCGCGCCGCGCTCGACACGCTCGCCGAAGCCGATCCCATCGACTCACTCCGCCTCTGCGCTGCTCTGATGCCGTTCTGGTTGCGACGGATCGACCTCGAGGAGGCGCAGGGCCGGTTCGAGGTCGCCCTCGCAGCCGCGCCCGAGCGCACGGTTCTGCGGGCCGAGGCGCTCCTCGCGGCCTCTGCGATCGGGCTTCGCGCCGGGAAGACCGCGGATGGACGTGCCCGCGCGGAGGAGAGCCTCCAGGTCGCCGTGGCGATCGGCGACACCCGGGCCGAGTGGCGGGCGCTGCAGCGGCTTTCCGACTTCGCGATCGTGTGGGACGACGGCCCGGCGGCGCTTCGCTACCTCGAGCGTGCGCTCGTCATCGCCCGCAGCGACGGCCCTCCCGGTGCCGAGCCGCTCGGCGTCTACACCCGCGGCGTCGCCCACTGGCTGCTCGGGGAACCCGACCGGGCCGAGGAATGCCTTGCCGAGAGCCTCGAGCTCTTCCGTTCGCTCGCATCCGGGCCGGTGCTCATTCCGTCGCCGATCAACATCGAGGATCTGCAATGGGCGGGGATTCCGGGCGTTCTCGGCCCTCGGATCGTCTTCGAGGACACCCTGCAGCCGCTGGTCGAGATCTCGGGCCCGGCGGCAGTGGGCCAGGTGCTGATCAACCAGTCCGGGATCGCGAGGGCGCGGGGTGAGCTCTCCAGAGCGCGGGTGCTGATCGACGAGGCGGAAGCGATGTTCGACGACTCGGCAGAAGACCGCGCCCTGGCCGCCGCCGTCCTGGTGCGCCGGACGTACCTCGAGCTGGCCGAGAGTGCCCACGCCCAGGCGCGTACGGCGATCGATCGAGCGCTCGAGATTCGGCGGGAGCTCAACGACCGCCGAGGGATCGGGATGGCCCTCGTCGGGCTCGGGCTCGTCGACCTCTCCGCAGGCGACCTCGACGGCGCGGGCCGCTCGCTCGAGGCGGCCAGCGGGCTCTTCCGACGCGCGGGGGACCGCTGGGGCCTCGCGAGTGCGCTGTGGCGGACGGCTGACCTCGAGCTGGTGCGCGGCCGCTTCGACGAGGCGGAGGCAGCCCTCGACGACGCGCGGGCGGTGCTCGGTGAGACCCGGCGCGTCCGGTGGCTCGCCCACACGGCGTTCAACCGCGCCGAGGTAGCGGTCGCCCGCGGCGATCTCGAGCTGGCCCGGGCGCGGTTCGCCGAGGCGCGCGAGCTGTACACGGCGAGCGGTGACCGGGGTGGTCTGGCGGCCGTCGACGAGCGGGGCGGTGCGCTGTTACATCTGCGCTAAGCCGGTGCAAAGGAGGCGCGCGTACAACTCCGCGGACAATCAGACAGGAGGCGGGTCATGAGCGCGACAATCTCCCCGGTGATCGGGGAAGCAACGGTGCAGGAGCTGCGGGAGGCGGTACGGGGCGAGGTGGTCACCCCCGACGACGACGGCTACGGAGAGGCGTGCCGGGCCTGGAACGGGATGTTCGACGATCGCCGCCCGGCGCTGATCGTGCGCTGCCGTGGGGCGGCCGATGTGGCGGCCGCGGTCGGCTTCGCACGAAGCAACCAGCTGCCGCTCGCGGTGCGGGGCGGGGCTCACAGCGTTGCGGGGTTCTCCACCTGCGACGACGGGATGGTGATCGACCTGTCGCCGATGAACGGCGTCAGGCTCGACCTCCACCGGTCGGTCGCCGAGGTCGGCGGGGGAGCAACCTGGGCCGACGTCGACCACGAGACACAGGCTCACGGCCTGGCGACCACCGGCGGGCTCGTGTCGAGCACCGGAGTCGCCGGCTTCACGCTCGGCGGTGGAATCGGCTGGCTGATGCGGAAGCACGGTCTCGCGTGCGACAACCTGGTCGGCGCCGACGTCGTCACCGCCGACGGCCAGCTGATCCGTGCGAGTGCAGACGAGAATCCGGAGCTCTACTGGGGTCTGCGCGGCGGGGGCGGGAACTTCGGCGTCGTGACACGCTTCGACCTCGCGCTGCATCCGGTTGGCCCGCTCGTCCACGCCGGGCCGATCTTCTACCCGGCCGAGCAGTCGGTCGAGCTGCTCCGGCTGTTCCGCGACTGGTCGGCGGACGCGCCCGACGACGTGACGGCAATCGTGAACCTGACCACGGCGCCGCCGCTTCCGGTGATCCCCGAGGCCTGGCACGGCCGCAAGGTGGCGGCGTTGATCGCCTGCTCGACAGGGTCGCACGACGAGGCGGACGCTCGGGTACGGCCGTTCCGCGAGCTGGGTGAGCCGATCGCCGATCTGCTCGGGCCGATGCCCTACCGGGTGATCCAGACGCTGATCGACCCGCTTTGGGGCAAGGGCATTCATTCGTACTTCAAGGCCACGAACCTCTCGGATCTCGACGACGGCCTGATCGACGGGCTCGCCGGGCTGCATCTCGAGGCTCCGGGGCCGCAGGCAGAGATCCACGTCCACCAGATGGGCGGCGCGATCGCGAGGGTCGGAGAAGGCGAGAGCGCCTTCCCCAGCCGCGCGATGCCGTTTCTGCTCAACGTCGTCACCGGTTGGCATGACCCTTCGGTCGGCGACGCACACGTGGCATGGGCGCGCGAGGTGGTGGAGCGGGCGTCGGGCGCCTCGACGGGCCGTGCGTACGTGAACTTCCTCGGCGAGGCGAGCGATGCGAGCGAGGCCTACGGAGCCGAGACGTATGCCCGCCTGGTCGAGCTCAAGCGCGAGTACGACCCGACCAACGTCTTCCGGCTGAACCAGAACATCCAGCCCTAGACGGCACAGGAGGAGCCGGGCGCCGCTAGGCGGTGCCCGGCGGCAGCTGGTAGATCTGGATCTTCAGCTTGCGGTACGCGAAGACCGCCATCCGCAGCAGCAGCCACCCGTGGCGGAAGCGCGAGATCTTCGTCTCGCCGTACGTCCTCGACTGGTAGCGGACGGGAACGTCGACGATCTTCAGCTGCAGCCTGGCCGCGCCGAGCAGAAGGTCGAAGTCGCCGAACGGGTCGAAATCGCCGAAGTACGAACGGCCGGCGGCGATCTGCTCGTACCGCGTCCGCTTCAGCACCTTCGTCCCGCAGAGCGTGTCCTTCACCGGCTGCCCGAGCAGAGCGCTGAAGATCAGCGAGAAGGTCTTGTTGCCGAGCAGGTTGAGGAAGCGCATCGCGCCCGGCTCGAGCCCGTAGACGAGCCGCGAGCCGTTCGCGAACTCGGCCCGGCCGGAAGCGACGGCGTCGACGAAAGCTGCGAGCTCCTGCGGCCTCACGGTCAGGTCGGCGTCGAGGATGACGAGCACGTCGTTGCGTGCGCTCGCGAATCCGAGCCGCACCGCGTCGCCCTTGCCCTTGCCCGTCTGCTCGACGCAGACGATCCGGCGCTCCGGATGCAGCCCGATCTGCCGATCGATCTCCTCACGGGTCCCGTCGGTCGAGTGGCCCTCGACGAAGATCAGCTCGGTGCCCGAGCCCAGCTCCGGCGTCTCCTCGACGATCCGCTCGATCATCCCCGCCTCGTCGCGTGCGGGCACGACGATCGAGACGCTCACCGACTCGGGCTCGTCCGGCGGGTGCTTGCGCGCAACGATCCACCAGGTGAGGCAGAGGTGCCGGATGATCGGCAGCGGGCCGATGACCCCGTTCAGGAACGGCGAGAGGAGAGGGACCTGCAGCGGGAACAGGATCCGCCGCGTCGTCGTCAGCGGCTCGAGCCCGGTGAGCTGAAGCAGGTCGCGAACGTCCTCGATCGTCATCCAGTTGCGGATCGGGGTGCGCCGCTTCAGCCGCAGCAGCTCGAGAATCGACAGGACCGGCCGCCAGAGCTGGCTGTAGGAGTGGACGACGATCCTCGTGTCGGCGTCGGAATGCGCGGCCACGCTCCGGAACAGCGCGAGCAGGTCGTCGACGTAGGGGACTAGGTCGGAGAGGACGATGTAGTCGAACGTTTCGCCGAGCGCCAGGTCTTCTCCGGCGGCGAGATCGAAGCGAAGGTCCGGATGGCGGGCGTGTGCCAGCTCGACCATGCGCGGGCTGACTTCGACGCCGGTGCCCTGGGAGGGCTCGAGGGCCGCGAGCAGGTCTCCGTCGCCGCTTCCGATCTCGAGCACCGACGCCCCGGGCCGGACGATCGACCGGCAGACCGCCTCGATCAGCCGGTGGTACCCCTGGGCGGGCCGGTGTGGCGAGAGGCTCGCCTCGGCGAGTCCGTCGAAGGCGCGCGAGACCTCGCCGTACGCCGGCGGGACGGCAGAGGTGTCGCGCACAGAGGCGGCCATCTCGAAGACGGACGTTAGATGCAGCGCTCGTCTAGGGTAGGTCGCTGTGACGTGGCGGCCCGACCGGACGAGCGTGGTCGCCTCCCTGATCTACCTCGTCGCCTGCGCCACGGCATATGGAGGGCTGTTCAGCCACGCCTATCCCGGGGACGTCGGTACCTACGCCCAGTACGGTCGCGCGCTCGTCCTGCACGGTCGGATCCCGTACCGCGACTTCTACGACGAGTATCCCCCGGGCTCGGTGCCGGTGTTCGCGGCCCCGGCCGTGATCTGGAACGCGCACTACGTCCTCACCTTCAAGCTACTGATGACGCTGAGCGGACTCGGATTCACGCTCTGCGCCGTCTGGATCATCCGGAGACTCGCCCTGTCCCCTTTGCGCCTCGCGCCGATCGTCCTCGCTCCGGTGTTCATGGGCCCCGTGTTCCTCAACCGCTACGACCCGTTTCCCGCCCTTCTCTGCTCGCTCGCACTCGTGGCGCTGCTGCGCGGGCAGGAGGTCGCCGCCGGGGCGCTCCTCGGCGCCGGCACGGCGATCAAGCTCTACGCCGCCGTCGTCGTCCCCGTCGCCGCGAGGAGGGTCCGCTCGCTCACCCGGGCCGGGACCGCCTATCTGGCGGCGGGAGCCGTGCTCTTCCTGCCGTTCTTCCTGCTCGCGCCCGGCGGGGTCGGCTTCAGCCTCTGGACGCAGCTGAAACGGCATCTGCAGATCGAGAGCCTGGGCGCCTCGATTCTCCTCGCCGGCTCGAAGCTCGGCATCCACCACGAAGGATGGATCCGCGGCAAGCCGGGCTCGATCGACCTCGGTGGCGTGACGGCCGATGTCGTCGGCGTGATCACCTCGCTGGTCGCGATCGCACTCGTCCTCGCCGTGGCCTGGGCGTTCTGGCGCGGCCCCGACGACGACGCCAGGCTCGTCACCGCCTTCGCCGCTGCGGTCGCCGCGTTCGTCGTCTTCGGGAAGGTCCTTTCGCCGCAGTACCTGACGTGGCTCGTTCCGCTCGTTCCGCTCGCCGCGGGCCGGCGGGGCCGGCAGGCGGCGATCCTCTTCTTTGCCGTGCTCGCGATCACCCAGCTCGAGTACCTGGCAGGTCGGTGGGGTGAGCGCAACCAGAACTGGACCGTCTGGGTGCTGCTCGGGCGGAACCTCGGGCTGGTGGCGACCTTCGGTCTACTGCTGGCCCAGCTCCTCGAGTCGGGCGGCAGGGCGAGGCCACAGAAGGGATACCACCCCTGAGACGAGCGCCGCGACGAGCCAGGCGAAGATCGCCCAGTTGAGCAGCTCCTCGGGCGGAGCCTTCAGGTGCAGGTACCACGACTGCAGCCCGAACGGCAGCGGGGGGAACGCCGAGCTCAGCCAGAAGGTCGCCACCATCGCCACGAGGACTGCGCCAGGCCACGGCGCGGGAGCGCCGCCTCCCCGGGCCCACGAGGACAGCTGAGGCACGCACAGGAGCAGGAACACGAGCCGGTAGTCGAAGTTGTTCCCGTACAGGTACGTGCCGACGTACACGCCCGCTCCGGCCCAGAACGCGTCCAGCCGGCGCTCGTCGGCGGCCGCCGCGCCGCCGCGACGCCCGAGCAGGAACCCGCCTGCGAGCAGCAGCCCGGCGGCGATGATGCCGAGCCGGAGCAGGCGTTCGTCGCTCCCGGAGCGCATCCAGCTCACCCCTTCGTCGTGGAGTGCGACCGGGACGACTCCCGCGCCATAGGCGTTGAGGACGGCGCGCGGGATCACGTGGCGCAGGGTGCGGATGTCGTTCAGGGTGAGCGCTGCATAGACGGCAAGGACGAGCACGGAGGCGCCGAGGGCCGCCCAGCGCCCCCGGCGGCGCACCAGCACCGCGAGTGCGAACGCAGGGAAGAGCTTGAGCACGGCCGCGAGCACGATCGGTGCCGCTCCCGCCCACGGAGAGCGGCGAACGAGTGCGAGCCCGAGCACGACGAGCGCGAACATGAGGAGGTCGACGTTGCCTCGTTCGACCCCGATCATCGTCGCGGGGGCCACGAGGAGCGCGGCGTAGAGCACGCCTTCCCGCGTGCTCAGCGGTCCGGTAGCCGCGAGCGCGGCAACGAGGAAGATGAGGCCGACGGCGACGCCGAGTGCGGTGGTCGCGCCCTCGCCGAGTCCGAGCACCGAGAGCTTCGTCCAGAGTCGCGGATAGTTCGCCGGCCGGCCGTAGGGGTCGCACGGGTTTAAGGGAAACGCCTCGATCCCCTTTCGCTCGCAGTCCCAGCTCGACGTGATCGAGCGCAGGTCCTCGAACCGGGTCGAGGTGGCGTCGACGCCGACCTTGCGCCAGGGCGTCCCGCCGCCCCGGACGCTGCCGACGGCGCCCAGCACGATCAGGAAAACGGCGACGGCGACGCCGGC
>Ga0335080_10006164_pt1 | contig 12391 bp, 12 predicted proteins | sample Lox_Sample_34_FD_206720 | JGI IMG/M metagenome (GOLD analysis project Ga0335080, IMG submission 206720) | Soil microbial communities from Loxahatchee National Wildlife Refuge, Florida, United States - Lox_Sample_3.4 | ecosystem: Environmental > Terrestrial > Soil > Wetlands | place: USA...
CACCCGCGCGCCTTTCTCGTGAAAGCCTTCAATGCGCTGGCCGGTGCCATGCTGCTTTTCGGCTTTGCGCACCAGAAAGCCGCTGATGTCTCCGCTGGCGATGGCAACTGCGACCACCACGGGGTCAGCGCCCAGGGTCAGCCCGCCAATGGCGCGAGGATTCCATTCCCGGGCCCGAATCTCTTCCAGAAAAACCTGGCCGGTCAGTCGCGCGCCGCGCGCGTCCAGAGTGGTGGTGCGGCAGTCAATGTAATAGTCGCTGGTGCCGCCGGAAGAGAGCTTGAATTCTCCCAGCCGGAAAGACTTCGCAGCCAGCAGATGCAGCAGTTCCTGACGCGCAGAAGACATGGAAGTTTAAGATAACACGGCGTCAGCGGCGGCGAATGGCCCGCCCAAGGGCTGCCATTGCAAGGACCCTGCGAGCTCGGCGGATTTTTGGCGCCTCAGCCTGAATCCTGGCGCAAGGCATCCAACCACAACATTGGGCCGCAACCGGTGTTCAATGCCGAGAGCGAACATCTCACGCTAAACGGAGGGTTTCCGTGCTGCGATTGCAAAGCAGGTTTCTCCCTATCGCACTGCTGACGCTGGCCAGTATCGGCCTCGCAGGCTGCCCTGAGCGCACCAGCATTGAGCGGATTCACCGCGAGCCGGGCCGCTTTGCCGGCAAACAAGTGACCATCGCCGGACACGTGGTCAATTCCTTCGGCGCCATGGGCAGCGGAATGTTCGCCGTGGATGACGGCACCGGCCGCCTGTGGGTTTACAGCGAGCGCTTTGGCATTCCTGGGCGCGATGCGCGCGTGGCTGTGAGCGGGAGGATCGAGCAGGGCTTCAGCTTCGGCGGGCGCAATTATGCGACGATTCTGCGCGAAACCGAGCGCCAGCGTTACTGACGCGACCTATCTCAAGCGATTGAATCCATGCCACTTAGTTGATTCCGAGGGCTACGCTAGAAGCGGGAACTGGCACCATGGTGGCGTTGACACTCCGGTGTGGCTTTCGATATCCTCGGAACACTAAACCGCTTCTCTGCGAGGGCGTTAGGCTGCGCCGGGGAGCGCTGGGGTAGGAAAATCTTAATGGCATATGGCCAGGATCACGGGTGGGCGAAGTGCATGTGCGTGTGTTGTTGTATGCCCATTGATTCTGGCGTGTGCAGGTTCTTGACCTAAAGCTCTCATCTCAAGCTTATTCAAGTGGCCCACTCGCCGAAAACGGCAAGTGGGCCTTTTGATTTTCGGCGCGAATATTGAGCGGACACTTATGAAAACTTCGAATTCACAGTGGAAGGCACATCTGGCGGGCAAGATTCCGGAAGCTCTGGCAGCCGAGGTGGATGCCTTCGAGACCGATATCACGCTGCGCAAGCAGGGCAAAATTGATGAGCGCCTGTTTGCCGAGACCCGCCTGCGCCGCGGCGCTTATGGGCAGCGCTACGACAATGGCCAGCGGCATGACGGCAAGCAGGAGCAGCGGGTTTCTTATCCTTCGGGCGAACTGACCAAGGGCCCCATGACCATGTGGGATGCGCCCGGAATGCAGCGCATCAAGATTCCCGCCGGCGGCCTGAACGGCGCGCAGCTCGAGACTCTGGCAGAGCTGGCCGAAGAATACTCCGATGGCATTGCCCACGTAACCACGCGCCAGGACGTGCAACTGCACTATGTGCACATTGACGACACGCCGAGCATCATGCGGCGGCTGGCGGCGGCGGAAATCACCACCCGCGAGGCCTGCGGCAACTCGGTGCGCAACGTAACCGCCTGCCCTTATGCCGGCGTTTGCCAGGATGAAGTCTTTGACGTCACGCCCTATGCCAAGGCGCTGGCGAAGTTTCTGCTCGGCCATCCTGATTGCCAGAATTTCGGGCGGAAGTTCAAGCCGGCATTCAGCGGCTGCCGGCAACATGCCTGCGGCCTGGCCAACATGCACGATCTCGGCCTGATCGCGGTGAAGCACGGCGAGAACGGCAGCGGGCGATTTGGCTTCGAAGTGTACGTGGGCGGCGGGTTGGGCACTGTGCCCTATCAGGCCAAGCTGCTGGAAGAATTCATTCCCCCGGAAGAGTTGCTGCCGCTGGCGCAGGCCATTGCCCGCGTGTTTGCCCAGTTGGGCGAGAAGAAGAACCGCAACCGGGCGCGCATCAAGTTTCTGGTGCACGACTTGGGCATTGAGAAGTTCCGCGAGCTGGTGCGCGAGGAGCGCAAAAACCTGCCCTTCGACCCGCGCTGGACGGAATACGTGAAAGACGCGCTCAATGAGCAGGAGTCGGCTTTGCGGCCGGGGGGCGAGGGGCCGTCGCTGGTTTCCATCTCCATTTCTGAAGATTTTGGGCGCTGGGTGAAAAGCAACACCCGCCCGCAACGGCAAGCCGGATACGTGACCGCAACCGTGGCGTTGCCGCTGGGCGATATCACCGCCAACCAGTTGCGCTCGTTGGCGGATATTGTGCGCCGCTTCACCAGAGAGACGATTCGCACCACGGTGGAGCAGAATTTCGTAATCCGCTGGGTCAGCCGCGCCGATCTGCCTGAGCTGTACAAGGCGCTGCAGGCCGCGGGGCTGGGTGCGGCCGGAGCGGGCACCATCGTGGACGTGGTCTCCTGCCCCGGCACCGATACCTGCAAGCTGGGCATCTCTTCTTCCCGCGGGCTGGCCGGCGAGCTGCGCACGCGGCTGGCGGAGCAAAGCTTGCAGATGGATGAAGCGGTGCAGAACCTGCACATCAAGGTCAGCGGCTGCTTCAATAGTTGCGGCCAGCACCATGTTTCCGATCTGGGCTTCTACGGGGTGAGCCGCAAGCTGGGCGGCTATGCGGTGCCGCACTTCCAGGTGGTGCTGGGCGGCGAGTGGGAGCACAATGCCGGCTCTTACGGGCAGCCGATTGCGGCTGTGCCTTCCAAAAACATTCCGCAAGTGGTTGCGCGCATGACCGGGCGCTACGTGGCGGAACGCGCGCCGGGCGAGAGCTTCAAAGATTTCGCGAAGCGAATCGGCAAGGCGGAACTCAAGAAGATGCTTGACGATCTGACTCGTCCGCCGGCCGGCGACCGGTCTTACTTCAGCGACTGGGGCGATCCCCGCGAGTACAGCCTGGGCGATATGGGCGTGGGCGAGTGCGCGGGCGAGGTGGTTTCGCCCTTCGACTTTGAGATGGGCGCGGCCGAGCGCGAACTTTTTGAAGGTCAATTGGCCTTCGAGGCGGGCGAAACTCAGTCCGCGGGAATGAAGGCCTATCAGGCCATGCTGCGGGCGGCCAAGGCGCTGGTGGTGATTCAGCTGGCGCACGTTTCAGACGACGCCAGCGAAATTGTTGCGGAATTCCGCAAGCGCTTCTTCGATACGCAGCTTTTCTGGGACCCCTTTGCCGGCGGCAAGTTCGCGCAGTACTTTTTCGACGCGCACGCCCAGGCGGGCCAGCCGTACACGGCGGATTCGAGCCGCTATTTGCTCGATGAGGCGCAGCTTTTCATTGACGCCGCGCATAGCTGCAATAACAAGCTGATGACGGCGGTGACGGTGTAGGCGTCTCTTCGTCATTTTGAGAAGCGCAGCGGCGAGGGTTGTGCTTTTCGCGCGGCAAGAAAAGCAGATTGCCGGCTGCGCTCGAAATGACAAGGCCTTTCGCCCTTCCACGATGACAATGGCCCGGCGTTTTCGGTAAGCTCCCAACCAGCATGGAACTGCAGCACGTCAACGTAAAGCTTCTGATCGAAGAGCCTTTCGACCTGGAGCTGCTGATCCCCGTTTTTCACAGCTGGATTCAGGGCAAGGTTTTCGAAGAGCGCCTGCTCGATATCGCCGACTACCGCCACGTCCCGGATGGGCCGGGGGTGATTCTCATTGGCCACGAAGGCGATTACAGCGTGGATAACGCCGACGGCCGCCTGGGCGTGCGCTACAACCGCAAGGCGGCGCTCGAAGGCGGCAACCGCGACCGGCTGCGCCAGGCGGCGCGGGCGGCGCTGAGCGCCTGCCAGCGCCTGGAAAGCGAGCCCAGCCTGGGTGGCAAGCTTCGCTTCAATGGGCAGGGGGTGGAAGTATTCATCAATGACCGCCTGCTCGCGCCGAACAATGAAGCCACTCGCAGGGCCGCCGAAGCGGAACTGCGGGCCTTCTTCGATGAGCTGTTTCGCGGAGCAGAGTATTCCCTTTCCTATGGCAGTGATGTCCGGCGGTTATTCGGCGTGTCGGGGAAGGCTTCGCGGCCGTTCTCGGTGGCAGAGCTGCTACAAAATGTCTCCGGCTGACCCCGCGCCATCCTGAGCACGGCATGGCCCTAGCAAGGCTGCGTTGCTTCTCTACGCTTTGGCGTACTCGGGCAGTGATGGCGCGCCGGGGCGAGTTTCCTAAAGTTTTTCGCGAACCTGCCGATGCCCCAGGTGAGAAGGGGAGGCCGGCGATGCCTTTGATGAGTTGGGAAAACAGGTATAGCGTTCACCTGCCAAATATTGACGCGCAGCACAAGAAATTATTCGATTTAATTAACCAGCTCCACGATGCCATGGGGCAAGGGCGGGCGAATGAGGTAATGGGCAAGATTCTGACCGAACTTGTGGCTTACACCAAGACACACTTTCAGGCGGAAGAAGCGTTGCTCAAGAGCAAGAACTACCCAGATCTGGCGGCCCACCAGCAACAGCATCGCAAGTTTACCGACCAGGTCATGCAGTTCGAGAAGGACTTTTCCGAGGGGCGGGCGACCATCAGCATCAAAATGATGAATTTTCTGCGGGACTGGCTTACGCAGCACATTCTGCAGACCGACCAGCGCTACAGCGCATTCCTCCAGGCCAAGGGCCAGGCTGCGAGTTAGATTCACTGCGCTTGAGGTGTTGGCGCGAGCCGCATGTTGGCTCGCAACGGCGGAGCTGTGATTTCTCCCTGCGCCGCGCCGTTTACAATAAGTGGCATGCGATGGGTCCTGATGGTTCTCGCCCTGGCCGGCCTGCTTGCGGCTTCGCTGGCGCTGCACGAGCACTACTACACCGGAGTTTCTCCCTGCGACATCAACTCGCATTGGGACTGTGGCATTGTCAACCACAGCCCCTATGCCTTGCTTTGGGGCATTCCCGTGGCCGCAATCGGGATTGCAGGCTATCTCCTGATGGGGGCGCTCGCGTTTAAGCGGGCTTATGGCCTGCTGTTGATTGCGGCCCTGGCGGGCTTGGCGTTCTCGCTTTACCTGGCGCGTATTGAGCAGCACATTTTGGGCGTCTGGTGCGTGTATTGTGTGATTTCGCTGGCCGCCATCTCGCTGATTACGCCGCTCACTCTCGCAGCGGTAATTAGGGCCCGGGTTCGCGCAAAAGCAGGCCAAGCCTCGTAAGCATTTGGACCGGAAGCGTTTCCGGCGCCCCGAGCCCCCGGCAATTGTCAACGCTGCTTTACCTTTTTTTACCGAATCTTTACCGCAGCTTCTGCCGCCCGGTGTTTACCTTGAATGTAGGCACATGGCGGCAGTGCGGTGCGAACCGGCCGGCTGCCCATCTGGGATCCTCCGCCGCCGGACTCTCTCCCCGGCGGTGTGAGGCTCCCTTTTTTTGGTCTTTAGATTTATGTTGTCCTCGTGCCTGCAAGGCTCGCCCAAGGCGGCGCCTCGAAAGGCGAAGCCGGACTGCTTCCGGTTGTTGGTTCAGCCTGCGGGCAAAAATAAAGGGCGGCCTGCCGGCCGCCCTCGGTTGCGAGTTTTGTAGAAGCGGCTTAGACGCCCTTCACGTTCTCTGCCTGCCAGCCCTTGGGGCCCTTGACTACGTCGAACTGTACTTGCTGGCCTTCCTGGAGGCTGCGGAATCCACTCGACTGGATGGCGGAGAAATGCACAAACACATCCTCGCCATTCTGGCGGCTGATAAATCCATAGCCTTTGGCATCGTTAAACCACTTCACTGTTCCTGTTTCCATACGTGTAGCTTTGTTCCTTTTTTGTTAGATTGCGCTGAAGTCTCGCAGGGTTTCTGCAGGCAGGTCACGCTGGGTTGAGCGGAGAAACTGCAAGTTGCATAGAACCGCAAACATCAAACGCACTTGTATTGTACCTAAATCGCCTGAAAAAAGCCACTTAGCCTTGGCGGGCCGGGCAAGGCGACCGGGCGCGGCGCCACCGGCACGACTCGAACCCGTACAATGCTTGCGGCGCCGGTTGGGGAGTGCCACTTTTAGAGCCCGGGCGCATCAGACCCGGTGATTGTCTTTTCTGGAGTTTCGGATGAAGCCAGTTTTCAGGTTTGCGGCGCTTCTCGCCCTGCTGGCCGCGGCGGTCTCTGCCCAGGCGGGGGAGGCCCCGGCGAATGCGCCGCCAACGCCGGTTCTGGTGGAGTTGTTTACCTCGGAGGGCTGCTCAAGCTGTCCCCCGGCCGACGCCCTGTTGCAGCGCATGGACCGCTACCAGCCGATTGCGGGGGCGGAGCTGATCGTTCTCAGCGAGCATGTGGATTATTGGAACCATCTGGGCTGGAGCGATCCTTACTCTTCCGCCTTTTTCAGCGAAAGGCAGGAATCCTACGGACGTGCCCTGGGCCTGGAAACAGTGTACACGCCGCAGATGATTGTGGACGGAAACGCTGAATTTACCGGAGGCAGCTGGGGGAAAGCCAGCCAAGCCCTTACCAAGGCGGCCATTGCGCCCAAGATACCGGTAACCATCGAAGGGATTTCCGTTGAACCCGGCAATCCACAAAGCGTGCGTATGCAGATCAAGGCTGAGAGCACAGCCGCCCGCCACAGCGCGGATGTTTTCGTGGCCTTCGCCCTCGATCACGCTGAATCGCAGGTTTTGCATGGGGAAAATGGCGGCCGCCGGCTGACGCACGTGGCCGTCGCGCAGAGCATCAAGAAGATCGGAAGGCTGGAAAAGGGCAGGAGCTCCAGCTGGGAGGCTGAGCTGAAGCTCAAGCCCGGCGCCGATCCTTCGAACCTGAGGGTGATCGTGTTCCTGCAGGAGGATGGGCCGGGTAAAGTCATAGGGGCGGCGATGCGGCAGTTGGGGCATTGAGAAGTGGCGCCCATCGCGCCGCGCCCCAATCATGAAAGCGCTTAGGTAAAGTCTCTCTCCGCTGGCTCGGCGGCTGAGCCACTCTGCTGCCGGTACAATACCCCGATGTTCGACTTTGCCCGCAAGCCCGCCTTCATCGCCTACGTGACCTGCGGCGATCCCGACCTTGGCACCACGCGGGAGATTATTCTTGCCGCCATTGAGGCGGGCGCGAGCGCCATTGAGCTCGGCGTGCCCTTCAGCGATCCCGTGGCCGACGGCCCAGTGATTCAGCGCGCCAGCGAGCGCGCGCTCCGCCAGGGAACCACCTTGCCGCAGGTGCTGAATCTCGCCTCTGACATTCGCAGGCAATCGCAGGCCGGCCTGATCATTTTTTCCTATCTCAATCCCATCCTGCGCATGGGGCTGGCAAAATTCGCCGCCGCCGCGCAAGCCGCCGGCATAGACGGCGCGATCGTGACCGACCTTCCGGTGGAAGAAGCCGGCCCTTACCTGGAAGAAATGCGCCGCCGCAGCCTGGCCACCGTCTTTCTCGCCGCCCCTACCAGTACCGACCAGCGCCTCGAGCGCATCGCGCAGGTTTCGAGAGGGTTCATCTACGCCGTTTCCCGCACCGGCGTCACGGGCGCGCGCCAGCAGTTGGCCGAAGACGCCCGCAGCCTGGTGCGCCGCCTGCGCAGGTTTACTCGGCTTCCCATCGCTGTGGGCTTTGGTGTCTCCACCCGCGAGCAGTTTGCCGCGGTCAGCGAATTCGCCGACGCCGCGGTGGTGGGCAGCGCCATTGTCGAGACCATCGAGCGCAATCCCGGCAAAGAAGCCGAGTCTGTGGCACAATTTGTGGGGCAGCTTTCAGCTGTCAGCGATCAGCCCTCAGTTTCCAAGCCCTCGCAGGCGAAATGTATTGCCGGGCGTCTTCGTGAATGAGTGTATCTTGCGGGCTGATTGCTGAAAGCGGATGGCTGAGAGCTCCAAGCTCATGGACATCTCCGACTGGCGCCGGCAAATTGACGAACTCGATCGCAAGCTGGTGGAGTTGCTGAGCCGGAGAGCGCAGGCGGCGCACGAAATCGGCAAGCTGAAAAAGCAGGCCGGCCTGGCGATTTACGAGCCTGAGCGTGAGCGCGCCGTGCTCAACAGCGTGCAGGAGATGAACCCCGGGCCGCTCTCAGACCGCGAACTGGCGCGGGTTTACGAGCGCATCATGGACGTGATGCGCCAGATTCAAAAAGAAGAAATCGCGCCCGACCTCGCTGAGGACCTGGGCCCGACAGAACTGGATTCGGAGGTAAACGATTAGGCATTTCGCAGTTGGCACTTGGCATTTGGCCGTTATGGGCTGGGCTAAGCGCTAATAGCCAGGTGCCGGGTGCTAAGCCATGATCGTCGCCATGCAGGAACTCGCAACCGAGGAGCAGATTCAGGATGTCATCGAACACCTGATGCGCATGGGCTTCTCCGTCCACCGCACCACCGGCGAACGCCAGACCATTCTCGCCGCGGTGGGCGCGCGCACCGATTTCGATACCCGCAATCTCGAAGTGCTCTCCGGGGTGGAGCACGTCCACCGCATCAGCGCGCCCTATAAGCTTTCCGGGCGCGCCTTCCGCCCGGAAGGCACCATCATCGAATTTTCCAACGGCCTGCGCATCGGCGGCGAAGAAGTCGTGGTCATGGCCGGCCCCTGCTCGGTGGAATCGCGGCCGCAGTTGTTTGCCGTGGCCGAGCTTATCTCCAAGGCTGGCGCCCGGGTGCTGCGTGGCGGGGCTTTCAAGCCGCGCAGCTCGCCGTATTCCTTTCAGGGACTCGGGGTCGAAGGCCTGAAGCTGCTGCGCGAGGCCGGCGATCATTTCAACCTGCTGGTGATCAGCGAAGTGATGGAGATCGCGCAGATCGAGGTCATGCTGCCCTATATTGATATCTTCCAGGTGGGCGCGCGCAACATGCAGAACTTCAACCTGCTGCGCGAACTGGGCAAGGTCAAGAAGCCGGTGCTGCTCAAGCGCGGCATCGCCGCCACGCTCGAAGAGCTGCTGCTCTCGGCCGAGTACATCATGTCGGGCGGCAACTACGACGTGATTCTCTGCGAGCGCGGCATCCGCACCTTCGAAACTTATACCCGCAACACGCTCGATGTTTCCGCCATTCCCATTCTCAAGAAGCTTTCGCATCTGCCCATGACCTCCGATCCTTCGCACGGCACCGGGCTGCGCGACAAGGTCCCGCCCATGGCGCGCGCCTCGCTGGCCGCCGGCTGCGATGCGCTGCTCATCGAAGTGCACCACGATCCCGACAGGGCGCTTTCCGACGGGGCGCAGTCGCTGTTCCCCGATCAGTTCTCCAAGTTGATGGATGAGCTGCGCATGATCGCACCGGTCCTCGGCCGCAAGATCGCGTGATCTGAAGCACGGGGGCACGGAGACGTGGAACAAAGGAAACCATGAAACCAATGGCTTTCGTGAAGCTTCGTGCTCTTTCGTGGTTCAATGGTTTTGCTGGGCTACCGCGAACCTGACCACCGATGGACGTTGCCGGTTGTGCCAAACCAATTAAACTTGTCATTCCCAGGGACTCCAGTCCCGAGGAACCTGCTTTTCACCGTAAGCAGCAAGGCTGAGTGAGAGATTTATCGCAGCGTATGCCCATTCGCCAGATCACCATCATCGGAACCGGCCTGATCGGGGGCTCGCTCGGCCTGGCGCTGAAGAAGCAGCGCTTCGCGGGCCGCATTATCGGCTGCGACCGCGCTCCCGTGCTGGAGCACGCCCGCGAAAAAGGCGCGATTGATGAGGGCCATACGGATCCTGCCGTGGCCGCGCGCAACAGTCAGATCATTGTGCTGGCCGCGCCGGTGGGCGGAATCATAGAAATGATCAGCCGCCTCGGCCCCGCCGCGCCTGCACGAACCTTGTTCACTGACGTGGGCAGCACCAAGGTTGAAGTCCTGGCGCGGGCGCAGGAGGTCTTTGGCAAGCAGACCGCGCGCCGCTTTCTTGCCGGGCATCCTATGGCGGGCAAAGAGCAGTGTGGCGTGGAATTTGCCGAGGCTGAACTGTTTCGCGGCGCACCCTGGCTGCTTACGCCGATAAAAGATCAGGAAATCTACCAGGGGCTGAGCGGCGAATTTCTCGAGTGGGTGGAAAAAGTCGGTGGCCGCGTCGCCAGCATGGATGCGGCCGCGCACGACCAGCTCTGCGCCTGGATCAGCCATCTGCCGCAGATGGTCTCCACCGCCCTGGCCGCGGCACTGGTGGAGGAATTCGGCGCCGAGGCGCCGCTGCTCGAAGCCGGCGGCCGCGCCCTGCGCGAAATGACCCGCATTTCCGCCAGCCCTTATTCCATGTGGCGCGATATCGCTCTCACTAACAAGAAGAACATTGCCGCCGCGCTGCACAAGCTCGAGCAGCGCCTGGGCCACATCCGCGAGAACCTCGATACGCGGGAATTGGCCATGGAATTCGAGCGCGCCCATCATCTCCGCAAAGGCGCTCCCCGCGGCCTGGCCGCTCCAGGAAAGAAACCGGCTAGCACTCAAACCAACAGGACATGAGTGGTTCCCCGCCAGCCCGCTTCAGCGGGCCGCTGCCTTTCCGGTTGCCAGTTTGTTTTTCAGGGCCATCAGCGCATTTACCACGGCTCGGGAAGCGTTGGCGAAATCGCTATGCGCGCCCAGGGCGGTTTCTTCCTTAACACTTTGCCCGGCGTCAGCTTTCCGCACCACACCGGCTGCGATTTTATGAAAGTGCTCATGCTCCTTGCGCAGAGCGGCGAACTCGGCTAGGCCGCTGTACTTCTGGTTCTCGGCGGCAATCCAGCGGCCCAGCTCGCATTGGTCGGAAGCCTCGATTTTCGCGGCATCCAGAGAATGATCAGGCTTGGAAAGATAGGAAGAGAGCTTCATTTTCCAGGCCACGTGGCTGTTGATGGCTGCGTCGAAATCCATTTTTCTGCCTCCCCAGGCGAAATGGCGATGATTCTGCTATCGGCAGAGGGCGGGGAAGCTTGAGGCCGGGCCCCCTCCTGGCCGGTTGAGCGAGAGAAGGCCTTGATGGGATCGGAGACGGGGAAAGCGCGCGGCTGGCGCCGCGCGCTCCTCGCCTCAGGCTTATTCCGGCTGCACCACGACGAACGCGGTGGTTCCGCCGCGGTTCACCAGCAAGACCAGGCTTTGCTTGCCGGTCTCGGTGACCAGCCGATTGTAGTCGCTCACGTTGCTCACATCCTGGCGATTGATCTGTTCGATCACGTCGCCGCGCTGCAGACCAGCGTCGGCCGCGGGAGCATCAGGGGCAACCGAGGTCACCACCACGCCCTTGGTTCCCACGCCCAGCCCCAGATCGCGGGCAATGCTCGGGGTCAGGTTATCCACCTGCACGCCGCGCATGGGGCTGTTTTCATTGGGCGCTCCGGGGGTCGCGGCCGCTTCCTTCTCCGGCAACTGGCCCAGGGTCACGGTCAGGTCGCGCTCCTGCCCGCCGCGCAGAACCTTGAGGTGCACCACGGTGCCGGGAGCAAACGAGGCAATCTGCAGACGCAGGCTGTTGATGTCCTGCACCGTGTCGCCATTCAGCGCTTCGATTACATCGCCCTTCTGCAGTCCGGCTTTGGCGCCCGGACCATCGGGCGTGACGTCGCCAACCAGCGCTCCCTTGCCCGCGGGAACGTTGAAAGCCTTGGCCAGGTTCGGCGAGACGTCCTGGATTACAACCCCCAGGTAGCCGCGCACCACCTTGCCATTCTTCATGATTTCATCCATCACATGGCGCGCCATATCAATGGGAATGGCGAAGCCAATGCCTTCATTGCCGCCGGTGCCGTGCGAAAGAATGGCGGTGTTGATGCCAATCAGATCGCCGTGGGAGTTCACCAGCGCCCCGCCCGAGTTGCCGGGGTTGATGGCGGCATCGGTCTGGATGAAATCTTCATAATCCTCGATATCCAGGCCATTGCGGCCGGTCGCGCTCACAATGCCCATGGTCGCGGTCTCGCCGATGCCGAACGGATCGCCGATGGCAAAAGCCAGGTCTCCCACCGCGATCTTGGAAGAATCCCCGAACGTGATGGTGGGCAGTTCGGTGGCGTCAATCTTCACCACGGCAATATCGGTCTTGGGGTCGGTGCCCACCACCTTGCCCTTGAACTGGCGCTTATCGGGCAAAAAAACTTTGATATCGGTTGCCCCGGCCACCACGTGGTTGTTGGTCAGGATGTAGCCGTTCGGGCTCACGATCACGCCTGATCCCAGGCTTTGTTCTTTTTGCTCCTGCGGGCCCTGCGTGCCGGGGAACTGGTTGCCAAAAAACTGGCGGAAGAAAGGATCGCTGAAGAAGGGGTTCTGGCTCTGCGGCGTCTTGACCACTTTCGACGACGAAATATTCACCACCGCCTGCAACACCG
>Ga0335080_10006165_pt1 | contig 12387 bp, 8 predicted proteins | sample Lox_Sample_34_FD_206720 | JGI IMG/M metagenome (GOLD analysis project Ga0335080, IMG submission 206720) | Soil microbial communities from Loxahatchee National Wildlife Refuge, Florida, United States - Lox_Sample_3.4 | ecosystem: Environmental > Terrestrial > Soil > Wetlands | place: USA: Florida...
CTGCAAATCGTCGCCGGCGAGTGACTCGCTCGCTTCGCTCAGCGCCTCGCCCTCGGCCACGCGGCCCTGCGCCAGGAGCGCGCGCGCGAGCAGCGCCGCCGCGCGCGCGGCGTCGATGCCCAGGCCGTGCTCGCGCAGCCCCTCGTACGCGCCGCGCAGGCTGCGCTCGGCGGCAACCGGGTCGCCCTCGAGCAGGTCGATCAGGCCCGAGAAGACGTCGGTCTCGAGCAGCTCCGGAGTCAGTCCGAGCTCTTCCACCATGCGGCGCGAGGAGGCGAGCATGCGCCTCGCCGCCTCGGTCCGCCCGCGCAGCGCCTCGAGCACCGCCTGACAGCGGAGCGCCACCGCCTCGACCGCGGGCGATCCCTGCGTAATGCGCAGCACGCGCACGACGTCGAGGCAGCGGCCGCTCGCGCGCGTGACCGGGCTCGGGCCCCAGAGCGCGGCGAGCGGAGCGCCGGCCAGCACCGCGTTCGAGCGCCGGCGGTCGCGCACGCGCCGCGCGGCGGCAAGGGCGAGGTCGAGCGCGGCCTCGCAGGCGCCCACCTTGCCCAGGCGCTGCAGCGCCAGCGCGTGCACCGAGTGCGCCTTGGCCTCGCCCGCGGTGTCACCCGCGGCAGCGAGCGCTTGGGCCGCGGCCGCGACCGCACTCGCCGTGCCCTCGAGTGACTGGGGATTCGTCAGCGCGGCGAGCTGGCCGGCGAAGCAGGTGTGCCAGGCCCGAAGGCGCGGCGAGCCCGCGCCGAAGCCCGCGAGCTCGGCGATGGCGGCCGTCGCCGGCGCGACGTCGCCTGCGGCGAGCAGTGACTCACAGCGGTCGAGCAAGAGCTCCGCGCGGGCGGGGTCGGCCGGGTCGAGCCGCTCCAGCGCACGCCCGAGCAGGTTCGCGGCGACGGGCAGGTCGTCGCGCGCCAGCGCGCGCCGGCCCGCGGCCGCGAGAACCTTCGAGGCGCGCTCGCCGAGCTCGCGTCCGCGCGCGTTGACCGGCCCGAGCTCGCGCAGCTGCTGGTGCGCCTGCTCGAGGTGCCAGCCGATCGTCTCGTCGTGCTCGACGCTGTCGCCGACCCGGCTGGCGATCCAGTCCGCGAAGCGCTCGTGCAGCTCCGCACGCGTGCCGCGCAGCACCCGGCGGTAGGCGGCATCGCGAATCAGCGCGTGGTGGAAGCGCAGCGCGGGCTCGCCGAGGAACCAGCCGGTGTCGGGCTCGATCAGCTCGCTGCGCCGGAGTGACTCGAGGCGGGCGTCGAGGTGCTCGAGCTCGCGCGGCAGGAGGGCCGAGACCGCCGCGCGCGAGAAGTGTCTGCCGACCACCGCCGCGCGCTCGAGCACAGTGCGCTCCTCGTGGCGAAGCCGCTCGATGCGCGCGGCGAGCAGCGCGTGGATCGTGGGCGGCATCTCCACGTCGGCGAGCGCGACGCCCGTGGTCCAGCGGTCGCCGTCGCGCTTCAGCGCGCCGTCCTGGACGAGCATGCGCACGAGCTCGCCGACGAACAGCGGATTCCCCTCGCTGGTGGCCAGCACGCGGCCGGCCAGCGCGGCCGGAAGCTCGTCCGCACCGACGACGTTCGCGGCCAGCCGCGCTGCGGCACCGGCGTCGAGCCCGCCCAGAGTCACGACCTCGCTGACCAGGCCCCCGGGCATCGTCAACGACGAGCGCGTGTCACGCAGCTCCGGTCGCGCCGCGACCAGCACCGCGAGCGGCATGCCCGCGCCCCATTGCACCAGGTGCTCGGTCAGATCCAGCAAGAGCGGCTCGGCCCACTGCACGTCGTCGATCGCGAGCACGACCGGCCCCTGCGCCGCCAGCGCCGTCAGGAGGCGCCGCACCACGAAGAAAGTCTCTTCGCTCGACGCGGGCGTGCCGGCCAGCAGCGCCGTGATCCCCGCGGCGATCCGCGCGCGCTCGGGCTCGTCGGGCGGCAGCGCAGCGCCGATCGCCGCTTCGTCGCCGGGCAGGAGCGCCCGAATCGCGGCGGCGAGCGGCGCGAAGGTCGCCCCCCCGGACGAGTCACAGCGCGCAGTCAGCACGCGCGCGCGACCGCCCAGCCGCCGCGCGAACTCGTCGAGCAGGCGCGACTTGCCCAGGCCGGGCGAGCCGAGGATCGTCGCCAGCCGGGCGGCCGGCGCCGCCAGGGCAAGATCGTAGACCAGAGTGAGTCGCCGCAGCTCGTCCTCGCGTCCGACGAACGGGATCGCCGGCGCGCCCGCGGGGCGCTCGAGTGACACCACGCGGTACGCCGGCACCGGCTCGCCGCGGCCGCGCAGCGCGAAGGTGCCGAAGTGCTCGAGAGTCACCTGCTCGCCCACCAGCCGCCGCGTGGCCTCGCCCACGAGTACGTCGCCCTCGCGCGCTTCCTGCTGCAGCCGTCCGGCGACGTTCAGCGGATCGCCGATGCCCTGCGGCCGCTCGTCACTCACGACGACCTCGCCCGTGTTCACCGCGATCCGGAGGCCCAGGCTGCCCACGACCGCCCCTTCCTCGCGCACGAACTCACGGAAGGCCTGCTGCATCGCGACCGCCGCGCGCACCGCGCGAATCGCGTCGTCCTCGGCCACGTGCGGCACGCCGAACGCACACATGACTCCGTCGCCGAGCAGCTGCACCACCGTGCCGCGCTGCGCTTCGACCGGGGCGCGCATCGCGGCGTAGTAGCGCTCCATCACGCGCCGCGTGGACTCCGCGTCGAGCCGCTCCTGCAGCGAGGTCGAGCCGACCAGGTCGGCGAACAGGATCGTGACGACCTTGCGCGCCACGCCGTTCTCGGCGGCCCCGGGGCTCGTGAGTGCAGCGCCGCAGCCATCGCAGAAGCGCGCCCCCGGCTCGCACAGAACGCCGCACGCGGCACAGCGCTCCCCGAGCGGGCTACCGCAGCCGCTGCAGAAGCGAGCTCCAGCCCGGTTCGCTCTCTTACAGCTGGCGCAGTCCATCGCGCTCGCGCAGAGCGGTCACCGCGCCATCTTAGCCCAGGCGGTGGCGGTCTCGCGGTTGGCCGCGCGAAGGCCGCCCTGAGTGCGGCCGCAAGCGCGGTCAGGCGCGCGCAGTGAGCCGCAGGCGAACGAACGTCAAGTAAGACGCAAGGTCCGAAAACGGTTCGAGGACGGTAAGGATCGGGCTCCGATCTCCTCGTAGGTTCGCATCGTTCCCAACCTGCGAGAGGAGAATGCCATGGAGACCCTGAAGCGAATCGGCGCCGTGAGCTACGGCATGGCGAGCTACCTGACCTTCTTCCTGACCTTCCTCTATCTGGTCGGCTTCCTCGCCAACGTGGCGGTCGGCAAGTCGATCGACTCGGGCCCGGTCGAGCCGTTTCTGCCGTCCCTGGCGGTGAACGTGTTCCTGCTCGTCCTGTTCGGCGTGCAGCACACGGTCATGGCCCGCCCCGGGTTCAAGCGCGCAATCGCGTCGCTGATTCCGCACTCGATCGAGCGCAGCACCTACGTGCTGGTCTCGAGTCTCCTGCTGATGCTGTTGTTCTGGCAGTGGCGGCCGATGCCTCAGCAGATCTGGGCGTTCGAGAACACGGCGGCCTTCTGGACCATGACCGGGCTGTTTCTCGCCGGCTATGCGCTGCTCTTGTACGCCACCTTCCTGATCGATCACTTCGACCTGTTCGGGCTGCGCCAGGTGGTGCTGCGCGCTACGGGCAAGGGATACAGCGAGAAGCACTTCGCCACGCCGGGCCTGTACAAGCTGATCCGCCACCCGATCTACGTGGGCTGGATGGTCGGCTTCTGGGCCACTCCGGTGATGAGCGTCGGACACCTGCTGCTGGCGAGTGTGTGGACCGCCTACATGGTGATCGCGGTGCGCTACGAGGAGCGCGACCTGCGTGCCGCGCTCGGCGAGCCGTACGAGAAGTGGCGCGCGGAGACGGGGGCGTTCGTGCCGCGCATCGTCCGCTCTCCCGAGACGCGGCCGGCGAGCGTGGTGCGGGAGGTGCGCTGATGCCCTGCCAGGGCTTCGATCCGGCGCTCGAGCTCGACTCGGAGCGCGTCGACCGCTTCCAGCGCCAGATGGTGGGCGCGCTGAACGGGGCTGCGCTGGCGCTGATGGCGTCGATCGGCCACCGGGCGGGGCTGTTCGACGTGATGAGCCGGATGGAGCCCGCCACCAGCCAGGCGATCGCCGGCGCGGCCGGCCTCGACGAGCGCTACGTGCGCGAGTGGCTGGCCGCGATGGTGACGAGTGGCGTCGTCGACTGCTCCCCCCTCGACGAGCGCTACTCACTGCCGCGTGAGCACGCTGCATTGCTCACGCGAGGGTCGCGGCCAGAGAACCTGGCCGCGACCTGTCAGTGGATTCCCGCCCTCGCCGCGATCGAGGACCGCATCCTCGAGTGTTTCGAGCGCGGCGGGGGCGTGGCGCCCTCGGTCTTCGCGCGCTTGCACTCCGTGGTCGCGGACGACTGCGCCGAGACACTGGTGGCGACGCTCCTGAACCATGTATTGCCGCTCGCGAACGGGCTGACCGCGGCGCTCACCCGGGGCATCGAGCTGCTCGACGTCGGCTGCGGCAGCGGACGCGCGCTGAACTATCTGGCGGCGCAGTTTCCCAAGAGTCACTTCACCGGCTACGACCCCACCGCCCGCAACATCGAGACGGCGCGAGCCGAGGCGCGAGAACGCGTTCTCAAGAACGTGCGCTTCGCGGTGCGCGATCCCGCCTGGATGGAGGACATCGACGCGTTCGACTGCGTGACCGCCCTGGACCTGATCCACGACCACTGGCGCACCGACGACGTGCTGCGCGGGATCTCGCGGGCGCTCCGGCCCGCGGGCTATCTGCTGATCCGCGACGTCGCCTGTACCACTCACCCCCTGGGAGACACACCGAGCCCGCTGGCTCCCTTCCTTTACACCGTCTCCTGCCTCCACTGCATGTCGGTCTCGCTGGCCGAAGGCGGCCCGGGCCTGGGCGCGATGTGGAGCTCGGAGGCCGCGCTGCGGCGCCTGGCCGAGGCCGGCTTCGCCAGCGTGGAGCTGCGGCAACTGGCTCGCGACGCAGTCAGCTTGTACCTGATCGCCCGCAAGTGAGAGGTGCTGCACAGCAGCGCGCGCGGCGTTCGTCTACCCTCTCGAGCTGAATGGTGCACCGCTTCGGGGAATACGAGCTCGACGAAGCTGCCGGAGAGCTGCGCCTGCGCGGCGCCGCGATCGAGATCCAGCCCAAGCCGCTGGCGCTGCTGGCGCTCTTGATCCGTGAGCGCGCGCGGATCGTGCCCACACGCGAGCTGCTCGAGACACTCTGGCCGGACACCAACGTCACGCTGGCCTCGCTGACTCGGGCGGTCTCGCATGCGCGCCGCGCCATCGGCGACACGAACCGCGGCGCGTTGATCCGCAGTGTCTCGCGGCGCGGCTACCGCTTCACGGGGCCGTTGGTCGAGCTCGCCCCGCTGCCGCCGGCGGCGCGCGCCGAGCCGATGCGCGAGCCGGCGCGCGTGTTCGTGGGCCGAGAGGAAGAGCTCCTCCAGCTCGAACGGCTGCTCGCGGACGCCGTCACGGGGCGCGGGAGTCTGGTCGTCGTGTCGGGGCCCGCCGGGATCGGCAAGACACGGCTGGTCGAGCAGTTCGCGGCGCTGGCGGGCGCGCGCGGCGTGCGCGTGCTGGTCGGGCGGAACCGCGTGGAAGAGGGCGTGCCGCCGTTCTGGCTCTGGGTCCAGATCCTGAGACAGCTCGCGGACGCGGAAGACACGCGAGCGCTCTTGCGCGAGGTGGCGCAGCGCTCGGCCGAGCTGGCGGAGCTCTTGCCCGAGCTCGGCGTCGACGAGGCCCCGCGCACGCACCGCGCCAGTGACTCGGAGCGCAGCCGCTTCCTGGTGTTCGACGCGGTGTCGCGCGGGCTGCTGCGCGCCAGCCGCGGCCGGCCGCTCCTGATCGTGCTCGAAGACCTGCAGTCGGCGGATCCGCCCTCGCTGCGGCTGCTGGAGCACCTGGCGTTCGAGATCGGCAGTGAGTCGCTGTTGATCCTGGCGTCCGTGCGCGACGAGTTCCGCGAGCGCGCACACCCGCTCGATCGGTCGTTGGGCGTGCTGCGCCAGCAGGAGCGCACGACCGAGCTGGGGCTGCGCGGCTTTTCGCGGCGCGAGGTGGGGGCGCTCTTGGCGCAGGTCATCGGCCGCCCGGCGCCCTCGGATCTGACGTCCGAAATGTTCGCGCGCACCGAGGGGGTGCCGCTCTTCCTGCGCGAGGCACTGCGGCTCCTGGCCGCGCGCGGCGTGTTGAGCGCGCCCGAGAGACTGCCGCGCGGCGCGATCGCGCTGCCGGGCCAGGCGCTCGATCTGATCCGGCGCGCACTCGACGCACTCAGCGAGCCGGCGAGCGCGCTGGTGGCGGCGGCGGCGGTGCTGGGGCGTGAGTTCACGCTGGCGGGGGCCGCCGAGCTGGCCGAGCTCGACCGCGACGAGGCGCTCGACCTGGTCGACGAGGCCGCGCGCACGGGCGTGCTCGAAGCCTCGCCCAGCGATGCGGCGAGCTGGCGCTTCACTCACTCGCTCTTCCGCGAGGCCGCCTACGAGCGGATCGCGGGCGGTGAGCGCGTGCGGCTGCACCTGCGCGCCGCGCGCCGCCTCGAGCGCGAGCACGGCCCGGCGTCCGACTCGGTCATGGCCGAGCTCGCGCACCACCACCACCGCGCGCTCGCGCTCGGCGATCCGAAGCGCGCGCTCGAGTGCGCGCAGCGCGCCGCCGAGCAGGCCGCGCAGCTCGGCGCCTGGGAGCAGGCGGCACAACACCACGAGCAGGCCGCCGCGGCGATCTCGCACGCGCACCCAGTGCAGCCGGAGGCGCGGCTCGAGACTCTCCTGTCCCTGGGCGAGGCCTGCCGGCTGTCGGGCGACCGCACCCGCCGGCGCGAGGTGCTCACCGAGGCCATGTCACTGGCGCGCGCGCTGGGCCGCACCGACTCGCTCGCGCGCGCCGCGATCACCTTCTCGGACCTGCAGGACTGGGGCGTGCGCGACGACGCCGCGAAGAGCGCCGTCGGCGAGGCGCTGGCCGCGCTCGCGGACTCGGCCGCGGTCGAGCGCGCGCGCTTGCTGACTCGGCTCGCCTACTTCGAGGTCCGGCGCGCGCACGACCGCGCGCGCGAGATCGGGCGCGAGGCCGTGGACATGGCGCGGCGCGCCGCCGATCCCGAGGCCCTGCAGGACGCGCTCTACGTGCTGCACTTCGCGCTGGGCGGGCCCGATCACGTGCTCGAGCGCGAGATACTCGTGCACGAGGCGGTGGCCGTGGCAGCCAGCTCGCGCAGCGGCGACCGCGCGCTGATCTCGGTGCTCGACCTGGCGAGTGACCGGCTGATGCTGGGCGACGTGGCCGAGGCGCGCCGCTTGCGCGAGCGCGCCGACGCGATCGTGCGCGACTGGACCGCGCCCGCGATGCGCTGGAACCAGGGCGTCTACGACACCGGCACGGCGCTCATGGAGGGCCGCTGGGACGACGCCACGGCGCTCGCGCGAGACACCCTAGCGCTCGGCAGCCGCGCGGAGCACCCCTACGCGCGCCTGGTCGCGAACGGTCACAACATGATCGTGAGCTGGGAGCAAGGCGACTTCGGGAGCGTCCTGGCGCGACTCGAGCGCGCGATCGGCGCCACGGAAGGGCCCGAGCACTGGGTGCTGGCCCGGGTGGCGCGGGCGCGGCTCGCGGTCGGACGCGCGGCCGAGGCGCGCACGCTCTTCGAGTCACTCGCCTCGGAGAGCTTCGTCGACGTGCCGCGCAACCTGCGCTGGACCGCGACCATGGTCGAGCTCTCGTACCTGTGCGCCGAGCTCGCCGACGCGGCGCGCGCACGTCCGCTGTACGAGCTGCTCGCGCCGTTCGAGCACCAGCACGGCGTGTTTCCCATGGCGATCTGCTACGGCGGCCCGGTGCGCCTGGCGCTCGCGCGGCTGTGCGAGCTGCTCGAGCGCCGCGACGACGCGCTCGCGCTCTACGAAGAGGCGCGCGTCTCGGCGGCGGCGCTCGGTGCCCGGCCGACCGAGGCGCGGATCGCCCTGCACCACGGCCAGTGTCTCGCCCCGCGCGACAAGAGGCGCGCCCGCGCCCTGCTCGAGGACAGCGCGCGCATGAGCGAGGCGCTCGGCATGGCGGCGGTCACCGCCGCCGCACGCGCCACGCTCGCGAGCTAGCCGGCCCGGCCGAAGCGCACGGCCGCGCGGCGGCGCGCCTTCTCGGCCTCGACTTCGCGGTCGCGCGGCGGCGCCGTCGTCACCAGCTCGCGCAACAGCTCGCGCGCCACGTCGGTGGTGCGGTCGACCGCGCGCCGGAACACCGCCTCGTTCATCTGCGAAGGCCGGTTGAAGCCCGACAGCTTGCGCACGAACTGGAGGCAGGCGGCGTGGATCTCGTCGTCGCTGACCGGGGGCTCGAAGTTGAAGAGCGTCTTGATGTTGCGGCACATCCCCCAAGCATACCGCTCTCGTGTCAGCAGCCGACCAGGATCCGGACCGCGAGCCGGGGCAGCCCGTCTTCGTGCGCCAGCGTCAGCAGCATCACGTCGACCGGCCACTGCAGCCAGCGGCGACAGCGCATTACGGTCTCCGCGCCCATCGCCTCAGCCGCCGCGCCGTTTGAAGTACTGCACCGCGCGCTCGTGTTTCTTGGCCGCGGCCAGCGACTTGAAGGTGCCCAGGTTCCTGCGCTTGCCGGTCTTGGGATCCTTCTTGCGCGAGGACAGCCGGTACTCACCGCTCTTGAGCTTTCGAATCATCGCGCGATCCTCCGCTGGGGTTCGCCGAACAGCGCGCGCAGCTCGACCTTCGCGGCCTCGAGCTTGGCGCGGCGCGCCTTCGACAGGTTCTTGCCCGCGCGGTTGATGTAGAAGATCAGCATCGACATCGCGGAGCGGAACGGTGGCGCCTTCCGGCGCTGGCTGCGCTCGGCCGAGCGCTTGAGCGAGCGCGCGATCGCGCGCGGGTCAGCCAGGCTGAAGACGCCCGGGTAGAGGTCGAGCGCGTCGCTCCCGCGAGTCACTCGCCCGGACCAGTACGGGTCGGGGCTCGTCCGTGGGGGCCTCGGCTTCGCGGCTCGTCGGGACTTCCTACGCCCGGAACTCATGCCTGCCAGCTGTCGCAAGCTTCGGGCCAAACCGGAGCGGGAGTCCGAGCTTTCTCGTCAGCGCGCCACGACTGAACTGGCACCTGGAGAATTCTGGAATTTCTACGAGCGACTTACCCGCAGCCGCCGGTCTCTCCGCAGGAGCGGCAGGCGTAGCAGGCGCCGGCGCGGACCATGATTGCGCCGCAGTTGTTGCAGGGCGGCGCGTCTTCCTGGCCGATGGTGCGGCGCGGCTCGACGTCGCTGCCGCCGCGGACGCCGCCACTTGTGATCGGGACCACACGCTCGCCGCCGCTGCTGCCGTCGACGTATGAATCCTGGGCGTCTTCGACCAGGCCATCGCCCGACGGGAAGGTGAGTCCGAGCCAGCGGAAGATGTAGTCGGTGATCGACTTGGCCATCGGGATGTCGGGATTGCCCGTGAAGCCCGAGGGCTCGAAGCGCGTGTGACTGAACTTGTCGACCAGCGCCTTCAGCGGAACGCCGTACTGCAGCGAGAGCGAGGTCATGACCGCGATCGTGTCCATGAGGCCGGACACGGTCGAGCCCTCCTTCGACATCTTCAGGAACACCTCGCCCGGCGTGCCGTCCTCGTACAGGCCGACGGTCAGATAGCCGTCGTGACCCGCGATCGAGAACTTGTGGGTCTTCGCATCGCGCACGTCGGGCAGCTTGCGCCGGCGCGGCGCGGGCTCGGCCACCGCGGCGGGCTTCGCCTCTTCCTCGGCCTTGTCGAGCTTGGTGTTCAGCGGCTGGGTGCGCTTCGAGCCGTCGCGGTAGATCGCGAGTGACTTCAGCCCGAGCCGCCAGCCCTCGACGTAGGCCTGCTCGATGTCCTCGACGGTGGCGTCCTTGGGCAGGTTCACGGTCTTGGAGATGCCGCCCGACAAGAACGGCTGCGCCGCGGCCATCATCCGGATGTGGCCCATGTAGTGGATCGAGCGCGTGCCGTGCGCCGAGGTGAAGGCGCAGTCGAAGATCGGCAGATGCTCGTCCCGGAGGCCCGGCGCGCCCTCGATCGTGTCGTGCTCGTTCACGTAGCCGACGATCGCGCTGATCTGCGCGGGCGTGTAGCCGCGGCGCTCGAGCGCCGACGCGACCGTGCGGTTCACGATCTTCAGCACGCCCCCGCCCACGAGTGACTTGTACTTCACCAGCGCGATGTCGGGCTCGATGCCGGTGGTGTCGCAGTCCATCATGAAGGCGATCGTGCCGGTGGGCGCGATCACGGTGACCTGCGCGTTGCGGTAGCCGCAGCGCCGCCCGAGCTCGAGCGCGCGGTGCCAGGTGTCTCGGGCGGAGCTGTGCAGATCCTCGGGCACGCCCGCCGACGGCACCTGGTCGCCGTACTCGGTGTGCAGACCGATCACCTCGAGGAACGGCGCGCGGTTCTTGTCGTACTCCTGGAACGGCCCGGTGCGGCGCGCGATCTCGGCCGAGCGGTGATAGGCGCGGCCGGTCATGAGCGACGTGATCGCGCCGCACAGGTTGCGGCCCTCGTCGCTGTCGTAGGCCACGCCGTTCAGCATGAGCAGCGCGCCCAGGTTGGCGTAGCCCAGGCCCAGCGGGCGCAGCAAGTGACTGTTGTGGGCGATCTTCTTCGTCGGGTAGTCGGCGAAGTCGACGATGATCTCCATCGCCAGGATCATGGTGTCGACCGCCTGCTCGAAGTCGGCGGTCAGGAAGCGGCCGGACTCGTCGGCGAAGTTCAGCAGGTTGTACGACGCCAGGTTGCAGGCCGTGTCGTCGAGGAAGATGAACTCGCTGCACGGGTTGGTGGCGTTGATGCGGCCCGAGTTCTTGACCGGGTTCCAGCGGTTGATCGTGGTGTCGTACTGCAGGCCCGGGTCACCGCAGACGTGGGCCGCCGCCGAGACGTCGCGCATCATGTCGCGCGCCTGCAGCGTGTCCATCACCTTGCCGGTGGTGACCGCGCGCGTCTGCCAGGGGCCGCCACTCACCACCGACTTCATGAACGCGTCGGGCACGCGCACCGAGTGATTCGCGTTCTGGTACTGGATCGACTCGTAGGCGCCGCCGGGCACGTTGAAGCGGCCGTCGAAGCCGGCGTCGATCAGCGCCCAGGCCTTCTTCTCCTCCTCGGCCTTGCACTTCACGAAGTCGAGGATGTCGGGGTGATCGGCGTTCAGGATCACCATCTTCGCGGCGCGCCGCGTCTTCCCGCCCGAGCGAATCACTCCGGCGAACGAATCGAAGCCGCGCATGAACGAGACCGGGCCGCTGGCGATCCCGCCGCCGGCCAGCGGCTCCTTCGAGCTGCGGATCGTGGACAGGTTCGTGCCCGTGCCCGAGCCGCCCTTGAACAGCATGGCCTCGGTCTTGGCCAGGTCCATGATCGAGTTCATGGTGTCTTCGACCGAGTTGATGAAGCACGCGCTCGCCTGCTGCGGCACGAGCCTGCCGTCGGGCTCGACCACACCCAGGTTGAACCAGACCGGCGAGTTGAAGCACACCTTCTGGTGCAGCAAGAGGTGAGTCAGCTCGTCGGCGAAGATCTGCTCCTGCGCCTCGCTCGCGAAGTAATTCCCCTCGCGGCCCCAGCGCCGGATCGTTCCGACCACGCGGCCGATCAGCTGGCGCACGCTCGACTCGCGCGAGGGCGCGCCGAGGTGACCGCGGAAGTACTTCGAGGCCACGATGTTGACCGCCATCGGCGACCACGACTCGGGCACCTCGACGTTCGGCTGCTCGAAGACGGTCTCACCGCCCTCGCCGCTGATCTTGGCGGTGCGTTTCTCCCAGCGCACGCTCGCGAACGGATCGTTGCCGGCGCGCGTGAAGTGCCGCCGGATCGGGATCTCTGCTTCGCTGTGCTCGTCCGCGTGATCGCCCATGCTGCTGTTGCCGTTGGCGCCGTTCATCGAGTTCAACTCGTGCTCCGCCACTCTAACTCTGCCTCCGCTGAGCCCAACCCCGAGAACAGCGAACGGCGAGATCAAAATTCCGGGCCCAAGGAGAGGCCCTGTACTTCAGAGCCCCCGGGACGGGAACCCTCCTCCAGAGCGCCCGCCCGCTTCCACTCGGCCGCCCGTAGCCCCCCTGGCTGCCGAGTCAGAATCCTTGGAATCCCGGAGACCTTTTCTACCCCGGCGCTGGATCGGGGTCAACGCTCCCTGCCACTAGATCTTGAGTGTATCGTCATTGTACTGCCAAGATGTTGAGATTCCACGGGTTTCCAGAGCGTTGCATTAAACCCCCAAGCCGCGTCCGGGCGGACCGTCCAGGAGGTCGGTCGCGGAACCCTGCGAGATGTCGAGGCTTTCATCCGGGGGCCGCCCCGGGGTTCGCTTGCATTGGATGCTCGGC
>Ga0335080_10006170_pt1 | contig 12385 bp, 9 predicted proteins | sample Lox_Sample_34_FD_206720 | JGI IMG/M metagenome (GOLD analysis project Ga0335080, IMG submission 206720) | Soil microbial communities from Loxahatchee National Wildlife Refuge, Florida, United States - Lox_Sample_3.4 | ecosystem: Environmental > Terrestrial > Soil > Wetlands | place: USA: Florida...
GGAAGCGTCCCGCCGATCCGTCTGGGCCCCCCACTACGATCGTACGACGGCCAAATCGTTTAGGACGAGGCATCGACCGATGCGTAGGAGTATGCTAGTGGGGATATTCTGATGTCGGCGGCCGTCGCGAGCGATGCCAATAACGCGACCTCGAACCGTATCATGCCCCTTGAAGTCATCGACCCGGCGGTGGTTGCGACCTCTGTTCATGGGTTTGGACTTGAAACATGAAAGCCATCGGACTGCATCCGGGACTGGAGCGACGACTCAGGGCGCTCGAGGGGAAGATCGGCAAGCTCAAGAGCAAGAGGGCAAGAGCGAAAGGCCTCGAGAGGGTCGGTGAGGTCGCTGACATCAAGGTCCTGGAGCGGCGGCACAAGAAACTCGAGAGCCGCCTTGCGGCTCTCAATCGCGAGGGCCCCGGCTTTCGACAGAACCTCAAGGCAGAGATCGAGAAAATGGCCGACGACCTCGCAGCCAATCTCGAGGACTTCGCTCTTTGGCAGGTATCGAGCGAGCTTTCCCGCGGTCGCCGAAAGCGCCGGCGCAAGGTCTAGGCGGCGCTCACCGCATGATGCTCGCCTCTCGGCTTCGTGCGCCGGAAACGGCTAGCATAGGCGGATTTGAGGGCAGAGAGGTCAAGCAATGACGGGCGAATCATTGACGACCGAAATCCCGCCCAAGGCAACTTCAACGCCCGCAATCGCCGACACCACTATCGGTCTGACCGAAGCGGAGGCGGCTAGGCGGTTGGCGCAGTTCGGCGAGAATGCGCTTGCGGAGCACCACGTGAGCGCTCTCGAGCGCCTGCTGCGGTTCTTCTGGGGGCCGATCCCCTGGATGATCGAGATCGCAGCGGGGCTCTCGGCGATCCTCTCGCACTGGGCTGACCTCTCGATCATCCTGGCGATGCTCTTCATCAACGCGGGCGTCGGGTTCTGGCAGGAATTCAAGGCGGACAACGCCATCGCGCTCCTGAAGCGGCGGCTCGCGCTCAAGGCGCGCGTCAGGCGCGACGGCGTGTGGAAGGACATCGAGGCAAGACTTCTCGTGCCCGGCGACGCCGTGCTGGTGAAGCTCGGCAATGTCGTTCCCGCCGACATGAGGCTGGTCGAGGGCGCCTATCTCAGCGTCGATCAGTCGGCGCTCACGGGGGAATCGCTGCCGGTCGACAAGAAGGCCGGCGACGACGCCTATTCGGGCTCGATCGCCAAGCAGGGCGAGATGGTCGGCGTCGTGACCGCGACGGGGATGAAAACCTATTTCGGGAAGACCGCCCATCTCGTCGAGCAGGCCAAGACCGTCTCGCATTTCCAGCGGGCGGTGCTGCGCATCGGCAATTTCCTCATTCTCGTCACCATTGGGCTGGTCCTGGTCATCGGCCTTGCCGCGCTCTTCCGGCGCGATCCTCTGGTGGAGACCGTGGAGTTCGCACTCATCCTCACAGTCGCCTCTATTCCGGTGGCGTTGCCGGCGGTCCTCTCGGTCACCATGGCGATCGGCGCCGAGCGGCTCGCGAGGCTCAAGGCGATCGTCTCGCGCCTCGTCGCGATCGAGGAGATGGCCGGAATGGACATGCTCTGCAGCGACAAGACGGGGACCTTGACCAAGAACGAGCTCACACTGGGCGAACTGCAGCCGACCGCGGGCGTGAAGCCCGACGATCTTCTCTTCGCGGCGATGCTGGCCTCGCGGCGCGATGCGCCGGATGCGATCGACGCGGCGATCCTAGCCGGGGGCAACTCCGAATCGGCGCTCGCGGGGTATGCGGTGAAGGCCTTCCATCCCTTCGATCCCGTCTCCAAGCGCGCCGAGGCGGAGGTCGAGCGGGATGGCGAGCGCTTCAAGGTAGCGAAAGGCGCGCCGCAGGTGATTGTCGACCTCTGCGCGCCTGACGATGCGGAGCGGCGCGCGATTGCTACGCTCGTCGACCAGGATGCGACAAAGGGATTCCGCACTCTGGGTGTCGCGCGCACCGACGACGCCGGCAAATGGCGTTTCCTTGGTCTCCTGCCGCTCTTCGATCCTCCGCGAGACGACTGCGCAGAGACAATAAGGGCGACCCACGCCATGGGCGTCGATGTGAAGATGGTGACGGGCGATCACGAGGCGATCGCGAGGGAGATCGCGGGCCAGCTCGGACTCGGACAGAAGATCGTGGTGGCGGAGGCCGCCTTCGGAAAGGACGGCGCCGTTCCCGACCTCGCGCGCATCGTCGCGGCCGACGGCTTCGCGCGGGTCTTTCCGGAGCACAAATTCAAGATCGTCAAGGTATTACAGGGGGCAGGCCACATCGTCGGCATGACCGGCGACGGCGTGAACGACGCGCCCGCGCTGAAGCAGGCGGATGTCGGGATCGCCGTCAGCGGCGCGACGGACGCCGCCCGTGCCGCGGCCGACCTTGTGCTGACGGCGCCCGGGCTCTCCGTGATCACCACCGCAATCGAGGAGGCGCGCCGCATCTTCGAGCGCATGAACAGCTATGCGATCTACCGGATCGCCGAGACCGTCCGCCTGCTGCTGTTCATGACCGCCAGCATTCTCATCTTCAACTTCTATCCCGTGACCGCGATCATGGTCGTCCTTCTGGCGCTGCTCAACGACCTCCCGATCATGATGATCGCCTACGACAGTGCCCCGATTGCGCCGCGGCCGGTTCGCTGGGACATGAGGCGCGTGCTGACGGTCGCTTCCGTCCTCGGAGGTTATGGAGTGATCGAGAGCTTCGGCCTCTACTGGATCGTTCGCGACTACCTCATGCTAACGCCGCCGGTCATCCAGGCGCTCATCTTCCTGAAGCTGCTCGTCTCAGGTCACATGACGATCTATCTGACGCGCAACACGGGCGCGATCTGGCAGCGTCCCCTACCGAGTTGGAAGCTCGTTTCTCCCTGTGAAACGACGCAGCTCGCAGGGACCCTTGTGGTTGTCTACGGCTGGTTCATGGCCGCGACCGGATGGGAGCTTGCACTATTGGTTTGGGCTTACGCCATTCTCTCATTCTTCATCGCGAGCGGGATCAAGATCCTCGTCTACCGGCTGTTGGAGCATCGCACCGGGCGTCACGTTCGGCATCTGGTGCGCGTCGAGCTCCACGTCGCAGATCCGGATCAGCAGTCTGCCACTCTGGAGTAAAACAGCCCAATGGCCAAAAGCACACCCGCCAAGTCAGCCGAATTCGCACTCACATGCGTTCCCTTCCTGTGGCCGATGGCGATGGCGGCGGGGTTGGCCGAGGAGGGGCTGGAGCTCTACGCGAGGAACCTCAGGTTCGCGGAGGAGGAGATCAAGATCCACGGGGAGCTCAGGCCCAGGCTCGCAACGCCAAACCGTGTTCGGCTCGATCTCAGAACCATGCAGCTCCGCGACTACGGCGAGCCCGGCGACCTGCCTACCCTTGTGGACGCGCCGCACGCTGGCCACACCGCGATGATCGCCGACTATTACCGGGGTCAGAGCCTGGTGGAAACGCTCCTGGCGAACGGCATCGGCCATGTCGCCTTGACGGATTGGAAGCCCGCGACGCCGGACATGAAGGATCTGGAGATCGACAATTATCTCGCGGAGATCGTGGTCGCGATCGACGATCTCGGCGGCCGTGTGAACCTAGTCGGGCTCTGCCAAGGCGGCTGGGTGGCTGCGATGGTGGCCGCTCGCTTCCCCGCAAAAGTGAACTCGCTGGTGCTCGCGGGAGCGCCAATCGACACCGACGCCGGCGATGGGCCGATCAAACGAATGGTTCAGGCCTCGCCGCTCTCCTTCTACGAAGAGCTCGTCGCCCTGGGCGGTGGCCTCATGAAGGGCGAGTTCATGCTCCAGGGCTGGAAGAACATGCATCCGGTGGAACGTTATTTTCAGGATCACGTTGATCTCTATGAGCACATCGACGATCCCGCATATCTCAGAAAGAAGGAGGCATTCGAGAGCTGGTACGAGAATCCAATCGACCTTCCCGGGCGTTGGTACCTGCAGGCAATTCGATATCTCTTCAAGGAGAATCGGCTTACCAAGGGAGAATTCATCGGTCTCGGGCGGAAGCTCGATCTGCGCAGCATCAAGTGCCCGGCATACCTGCTGGCTGGCGCCGCGGACGATATCACCAGTCCCGACCAGGTCCTCAATGCCGCGAATTATCTCGGCACGGCGCAGGATCGCATAACGCAAAGGATGGTTCCCGGCGGCCACATCGGCCTATTCATGGGCGCACGGACGTTGAAGGACCATTGGCCGGTTATTGCGCGCTGGATCTGCGCTCAGCGTTGACGGCCGAGGGAAAGGAGGAACGCTCGGTGGACTATCGAAAGAAATTCACGGTCGAGCCTGGCTCGAGAGTTCGTCTCGACAAGATCGATCCTTCCTACAAAGGGAAGCATGCATCTCGCAAGACCTCGGTTGCGAAGATCAACGACGCTGTGCGGCGAATCGATCGGCTTCAATATCTTCTGTTTGCGGACGGGAGCCAGTCGCTCCTGATCGTGCTGCAGGCGCTCGATGCCGGCGGTAAGGATGGGGTCATTCGGCATCTCTTCAGCGGCATGAATCCGCAAGGCACTACGGTTGCAAGTTTCAAGGAACCGAGCAAGGTGGAGCTCGCGCATGACTTCCTTTGGCGGGTGCATCGGCGCGCTCCGGCGCGTGGCGAAGTCGTGATATTTAATCGATCACATTATGAGGACGTTCTCGTCGTACGGGTTCACGAGCTCGCGCCACGTGTGGTATGGCGGAAGCGATACGCTCTGATAAATGAATTCGAGAAAGCGCTCATTCTGCACGGAACGCGAGTTCTGAAGTTCTATCTTCACATCAGTCCGGCGGAGCAGCTTGATCGCTTCGAACGGCGCCTCGACGATCCTTCTCGACAATGGAAAATCAGCGAGAGCGATTACTCCGAGCGCACTCTTTGGCCGAAATACGTCGACGCCTACGAAGAGGCGATCGAACGCACGAGCACGAAGCATGCGCCGTGGTATATTGTTCCGGCGAACCATAAATGGTTCCGCAATCTTGCGATTTCGCAGATCGTCGCAGACACCATGGACGAAATGGGCCTCAAGTTGCCACCGCCGAGGGTCGACCTCGCGGACATTCGCCGACGATTTCACGCAGCACAACGCGCAACCCAATGAACGCGTGTTAAGCGGGATATCGCCCCAAAAAACGCAAAATCGCAAACTGTGCGCGCTCTATCTTCGCTGCAGCAATCACCCAGCATCATCGCCTCCTTTCGTGACACTTCCGGCTGAATTGCGAAGGCCGAGCAGCCACCGGCGAACCGGATTCCCCCTGGCGGAAGCCTGCCATCGAGCATGCGCAGCGCCGCCCTCCCTGGTTCAAAGGGCACCACGCGCGGACCGGCCTCTGACCGCCGCCGAATTTGCCTCTGCGAGGACTCTCGCAGGGAGTTGCGCAGGGGCTGTGGCGCCGTTGTGTGAACGGCCCCTTCGTCCAGTGAAATTGGGTCAATACGCCGTGGTCAAAGCGGCATTCTGCGCCGACAGCGTATGAAGAGATGCCGCTCCCCGGCGATAACTCGCGCGTGCCCTCGACTTGTACCATCGTCGTTGCGAGGCTGGCATCTGCGTCCGGCTTCACATGACTTCCGGTGATCTCGAATTCGGCGCCGGGATAAGCGCAGCTCATCGCGGCGGCATGTCGCCGATGGAAACAGGATTCAAACCGACGGACAGGAGACGCGCCGCAAGGACTTATCCGGCCAGCAGCATTGCAAGAGCCGGCCTTCAGCGCCGGTATCGCCACGAAATAACCGAATACCGTCGTGAACTCGAATTCCTGGGTGGCCTGCACCACCGCTATCTACGGATCCATAAACGGCAGGGACACCTTCCGATCTTCGGATCAACTCGTAAGCTTGGCCCCAGGCGGAGCCGTAATGGCGTTCCAAACCGGCGGGCTTTGGCGCAGCGGGATGATTAGCAGGCCCGCGCAGATCGCCATCGCCGCCGCGACGCCCATCGCGAAGGAAAAGCCCTGCTGGCCGATCAGCACCGCCGAGAGGACGCCGCCATATACGCCACCCGAGCCCTTGGCGATCGCGTAGAGGACGCCGTAATTGGAGCCCGCAGCGGCGGCGCCATAGTACTGCCCGATTGTCGCAGGAAATAACGAGAAGAGCGGTCCCCAGAAGAAGATCGCGAGGATCGCGGTCAAGACGAAGAGGGTCTCGTTGTGAATCTCGCCGGCCACGATCGTGAGAAGTAGGAATACGCCCGTCAGTACGTAGCTCCAGATCATCGCAGTTTCTCTACCAATACGCTCGGAGAGACCCCCGAGAACGACGCGGCCAATCCCGTTTGCGATCGAGATACCGCCTGCCGCTGCCGTAGCGGCTGCCGCGGTGAAGCCGAAGCTGTTCGAATACTTTACGATCTTGCTGACGCCCGCGAGACCCGCGCTCGATATCAGGATGAAGGAGGCGATGAGCACCCACATTTGCCATGTCGACAGTGCCTCGCCCAGGGTGAACTGGTGGTCCGTCGGCCGCTGCACGGATTTCGCGGGAACCCAGTTCGCCGGACGCCAGCCGACGGGGGGATCCTTCATGAAGAGGGCGGCGATCACAGCGACACCGCCAATTATTACCGCCATCAAGTATATCACATTGAAGAAGACGGAATCAGGTGCGTCCTTGGGAATGGCGCGGATCGGAAAGATGAACGGCAGCGAGCCCCAGGAGAATGCGCCGGCGATCAATCCCGCGATCAGGCCGCGTTTGTCGGGGAACCATTTGTTCGCTGTCGTAACCGCGGTGTTATAGACGAATCCGGCGAAGAAGCTTCCAATGCACCAGAGGATCAGGACGGCCCAATAAGAGGGCCCTAGCGACGTCGCATAGATCCCCAATCCCGCGATTACACCCGCGATGAGCGTGACCCAGCGTGGCCCGAACCGATCTCTGAGAAGCCCACCGGGAAGGGTGCCGAGGGACTCAAAGATGACGAAGAGCGTAAACATCCAGCCGATCTGCTCGTGCGACCATTGGTAGAGGCCGCCAATGTGGCCAGACATCGAACTCCAGGCATATTCATAGGGGCTTATGACCGCCATCGACAGGAACGCCGCGGCGAATACGACATAGCGGCTATATCCCAATATCTGCCGATCCGTCGGAAAAATCCTGGCACTCAGGGGCGATGCGCTCGCCATTTTCCCGACCTCCCGTGTTTCGTTGCGGCTTTACTTGACCATTGCCGCAAGGGTGCCTCGGCGGAATTGATCTGTGCCGCCGCAAGCGGTGTTAAAGCTCCATCCACAAAGCTAACTGGAAGCGATTATTAAATGCGTATTGCCTGAGCATTAAATGAATCTCATGTATGACGCAGGCGTCGTACTCCATTCGGCGCCGAGGCGGCTGAGCCGACTGTTCGAATTTCTGTCCAGGTTGATGTTTGCTTCGGCCGCAGCGGCGCAAGTCCGCACCGAACCGAAATCAGGCTCATGCGTCGAGAGAAGCGAAGATGTCTTAGCGGGTCACTCGCAAAATAGCTCAATTGACGACGGCGTCCTCTCCTAGAACTTCCCCTATGTGAGGCGGCGTCCGCTCCGTCGGAAAGGAGCGGACGATGAAGAGAAAGCGGTTCACTCAGGAGCAGATCAACGGGGTGCTTCGGGTGCACGCGGCCGGAGCCAAGGCGTCGGAGCTGTCCATCCTCACGGCATCAGCGAAAGGACGCTCTATGCCTCGGAAAGCCAGATACGGCGGTATGACGGTGCGATGCGGGCTCGGCTCCGCGAGCTCGCCGCGGAGCGACGGCGGTTCGGCTATCGGCGGCTCGCGTAGATGCTGGAGCGGGAGGGAATGAAGGTGAACCCGAAGAAGATCCACTGCGTCGGTCGCGAGAAAGGGTTACCAAGCTAGCGCATTATCCGGGGCCACCCAGACGACGCCATCGCGACATTAAAGTTGTCCTGCAGTTCCTCCGCACCAAGTGACGCCAATCGTTTTTCGCAACTCGTGCCCGTCAAAGCCGAACCAGAGAAGGCGCGCCCCATCTACTCGTGTCGAAATTCAGGATAATCGGGGCTCACAGCCGGTCTCCCCGCAGTGTTGCGTCCGCCGCGATACGCGAATGCTCGTGGGACGCTCGGAAAGCGCTTGCGCGAGATTAAAAGTTTTTCACAGGACCACTTGGGCAAGCACGGCCAACCAGAGCGCACTATTTCAATGGGCATCGATGGAGGGTGCAGAAACGCCCGAGGAGAACGGCGTGCCATCACCAACAGGGAGACGCAACATGAGGATTGCCACATTCATTTGCTCGGCAGCGGCCGCCCTCGTCATCGCGGGAGCCGCGTTCGCAGCGGACGGCAACACCATCACAATCGGCATGACTGTGTCGCAGACGGGTCCGCTAAACGTGGACTCCGTGGCGCAAATGCGCGGCGTGGAAATGTGGCGCGACGAGGTCAACGCTGCCGGCGGAATTAAGGCCGGTGACAAGCGTTATATGGTTCGGTTGGTTAGCTACGACGATCAATCGCAGGGCGGCCGCGTTCAGCAGCTCTACACGCGCTTAATTGTGGAAGACAAGGCGAATTTCCTGTTCGGTCCCTATTCCTCTGGACTAACGGGAACGGCCGCGGTCATCAGCGAGCAGTACGGCAAGATTATGATGGTCGTCGGCGGCGCGGAGCCGAAGACCTATGAGCTCGGCAACAAGTACCTGTTTCAGGTGATCACCTCGGCCGACCACTACCTCACCGGCGCGATCGATGCCCTCCACTCCAAGAATCCCCACGCTCGAGTGGCGTTCGTTTACTCCGATGATCCCTTCTCGAAGGCCGTCGTCCTCGCTGCTCGCGGTGAGGCTAAGGAAAGCGGCTTCGATATCGTCCTCGACGAATCCTATCCGCCCTCCACCACTGACTTCAGCCCGATCATCAACAAGATCATCTCGGCCAAGGCCGATGCTCTACTGGGCGGCGGACACTATCCCGATGGTGCCACGCTGGCGCGCCAGCTCTATGATCAGAAAGCGGATCTGAAATGGGCGACCATTTTGGTCGCGCCGGGCGACCAGGAGTTCGCAAGCCTGGGGCAAGCGGCACTTGGGATCACCGTGCCGTCGCAGTGGGAACCGCAAGCGGTTTACAAGCCGGACTTCGGACTGACGGGTGCGGAGTTCAGCAAGGCTTTCCAAGCGAAATTCGATCTGAGCGCAGATTATCACTCTGCTTCCGGCTACACCGGCGGCGCCATCCTGCAACACGCGATCGAGAAGGCTGGATCGATCGAGCCGGAAAAGGTCGCGGCGGCGCTCAACGGTATGGACGTCACCACATTCTTCGGGCGCGTGAAATTCGCAACCGACGCCAAGCATCACGGGCTGCAAATCGCGCACGAGATGGTGTTGGCGCAATGGCAAACGAAAGGCGGCAAGCTCCAGCGCGAGATCGTTTGGCCGCTCGCGGCCAAGACGGCCGATCTACTGTATCCGCTGCACTGAGCCAGGCGGGGCGGGAGGCGTTTTGCGGCCTCTCGTCCCGGCGCCCTCGGATCTCGGATGCTCGGATTTGCGGCCTCGGTTATCGACGGTGTCCTTGTGGGCGCGGTCTACGGGCTGGCTGCTATGGGCATCACGCTGATCTGGGGGGTGATGGATGTCGTCAACCTCACGCACGGCGCTATGATCGTCGCGGGCATGTTCGGCCTCTACCTGCTGACGACTGCGCTGGGCATCCCCGTCTATGCCGCGCTGCTACCTATCTTCGCTATCGGGTTCTTTGCCGGGGTCTTTCTCTACTGGATCGCGGTCCACCGGGTAATCGGCCGGCCTCCGCTTATGAGCCTGCTCTCGACTTTCTCAGTCAATCTCGTCTTGATCGGCCTCGGAACGGCACTCTGGGGAACTCGCCTCTTCAACGTCGCGGTGTCGCTTCCGGGCCTCAGCTGGGGCCGCTACACGTTTCCGGGGACGCACATCCTCGCAGCGATTCTCACCGCGGCGCTCGCGGCGTCGCTCTATTTCTTCCTTTACAGCACGCGGATCGGAAAGGCGATACGCGCGGTAGCCAACAACAGGGAGGCCGCCGAGCTCGTAGGAATTCCCACGACGCGCGTTCTCTCGCTCTCCTTCGGTCTCGGTGCGGCGCTCGCGAGCGCCTCGGGGATGCTGATCGGGACACTTTTTCCGTTCACCGTCCTTTCGGGCGACACCTATCAGCTTAAGAGCTTTATCGTGACGGCGCTGGGCGGTCTCGGCAGTCCGACCGGCGCGCTCATGGGCGGCATCGCCCTCGGTCTCATTGAGGGCACGGTGACGCCGTTCGTGCCGGTGAGCTGGACGCTGGTGATCGAGTTCGTACTCTTCGTCCTCGTGCTGATCGCGTTTCCGAGTGGAATCTTTGCGCGCCGGCGCACGTGAGATTGGCGGAGGCGGGATGCTGCTGCAACGACCTTGCGCGTGGCTCATTGCACTTGCGATCGCTGCCTTCGCGCTCACACCGCTCATCGGTGACGACGTGGAGCTGCGCGAAAGCCTGCTGCTCGCGGCCGTCTACATAACGCTCGCGAGCAATCTAAACATCATGCTCGGCTATTGCGGCTACATCAATTTCGGCAGCATCGTCTTCTTCGGTCTCGGCGGCTATATTTGCGTCTATCTCACCAGCGAGAGAGCCTGGCCCTTAGTGGCCGCCGCGCTCGGCGCGGGTATTGCCGTGAGTTTTTTGGCCTTGCTGTTCGGCTTGGGTATCCTGCGGCTGCGAGGCCCTTTCTTTGCCCTTGCGACCATCGGCGTCAACGAGGCCGTGCAGGCCTTCGTCGCAAATTTCGAACCTTGGGGCGGCTCGTCCGGGGTCTATATCTCGACGGAATTATTTCAGCCGCTAGGCGGTCCCGGCCGGGCGCTCTGGGTGATTTACTTCCTGCTTGTTGCGGTGATGGGGCTCTCCCTCTATCTAAGTTACGCGATCAAGTGCTCCAAATTTGGACTGGGGCTCCTTGCAATCGGACAAAATGAGGACGCAGCAGCAGTCCTCGGCGTTCCCACGCCACTCTTCAAGGCGATCGCTTACTGCCTCTCCGCTTTCCTTCCGGCGGTCGCTGGTGGGCTATATTTCTTCAAGGCGGCTTTCATCCAGCCCTCGGATGCATTCGACCTCGGGCTTTCCACGGAAGCCATCGTGATAGTGATGCTGGGCGGTCAGGGGACAATTACCGGCCCTGCGCTCGGTGCGTATCTTTACGAAGAGATGCGGGGTTGGCTTCTGACCTCTGACACCTTCTCGAATTTTCAGCTCGTCATCGCCGGTGCACTTCTGCTGATCATCGTGCTTTTCGCACCGGGCGGGCTAATGGGATGGATTCACGAGCGCTGGCCGCGCCTACGTAGGGTGCTGGAATGAAGGCGCTCCTGGAAATCGATGGTCTCACCAAACGATTCGGCGGATTACAGGCGGTCGACCGTCTCGGCTTTGTCGTCGAAAACGGCGAGATACTTGGATTGATCGGACCGAACGGAGCCGGCAAATCGACGGTCTTCAACCTCATCAATGGAGTGATGGCGCCCGATAGCGGACGGATCCGATTTCGCGGGATCGACATCACCGGCAAGAGCCCGTTCTACGTCGCTCGCCTTGGACTGGCGCGCACCCATCAGATCGTGCAGCCCTTCGCCACGATGACAGTGCTCGAGAACTGTAAGGTGGGGGCTTGTTTCGGCCATGAGAACCTCGCGCTCGGGAGGGCGCGCAAGGCGGCGGAGGAAGCCTGCGCCCTGGTCGGACTCGATGATCGTGTCACGATGCTGGCCTCGCAGCTCACGATCGCGGGGAAAAAGCGCCTCGAGCTCGCGCGCGCACTCTCCGCTCGGCCGCACCTGCTACTCCTGGACGAGGTTCTCGCGGGCTTAAACCCGACCGAGATTGAGCACATGGTGACTGTCATTCGTGGCATTCGCGCCCGCGGCGTCGCCATCCTCCTCATCGAGCACCTGATGCAAGCGATTATGAATCTCTCCGACCGGATCATCGTCCTCAACTCAGGCCAGAAGCTAGCCGAGGGCAAGCCGGTCGAAATCGCAGCGAATCCGGCGGTCATCGAGGCTTATCTCGGTGATCCATCACTCGCGGCGTCGATCGCGATCGAAATGCCGCCATGAGCGAGAAAATCTTAGAAATCGTGTCGCTCGATGCCGGTTATGGCGGGGTGCAGGTGCTTTGGGGCATTTCGATGGTGGCGAGGAGCGGAGCGTTCACCACCATCGTCGGCGCCAATGGCGCCGGAAAGACCACCACGCTGAGAGCCATTGCGGGATCGATCGCTCCCTGGCGCGGCCGTGTTGTCTTCAAAGGAGAGGACGTAACTGGACTTCCGCCTCACCTCAAGACCGCGCGTGGTCTCGTGCTGGTGCCGGAGGGACGGCAG
>Ga0335080_10006171_pt1 | contig 12384 bp, 10 predicted proteins | sample Lox_Sample_34_FD_206720 | JGI IMG/M metagenome (GOLD analysis project Ga0335080, IMG submission 206720) | Soil microbial communities from Loxahatchee National Wildlife Refuge, Florida, United States - Lox_Sample_3.4 | ecosystem: Environmental > Terrestrial > Soil > Wetlands | place: USA...
GGTATCGCCGCTTGCCAACCTCACCTTTCCGTCGAAATAGCCCTTGCCGGTATTAATGGTGAGCTGGATGGTGACGCCAGTGGTCGAGTAGCCGGGAATCAGCGTCCCACTGAGAGTGCCGGTAAGGGTGTAGCTGTGAGTGCCGTCAGGCAGCGTCACCAGAGTCCAAACCACTGGAGTGCTAAAGGTGCCAGAAAACAGCACGCCTTTCGGGATGCCGTTATGGCCATTACCCATGATGGTGAACGTTCCACCCGCGGCAAAGGTGCCCCCCATCTTGAGGCTGCCGCTGATCAGCGCGCCGGTGGTGAACGAAACCGATCCCAGATTCCCGGTGACCAGTCCGCCGCCGAACAAACCCTTGACTGAGGTCAGCGTGGAACCGGTCAGAGTCAAACCGGCATCGGTCCCTTTGAGGGTTCCACCCACATTGCCGAAGTCAACGCTATTGTCCGCAAAGGCTGCCAGCGGAAGCATCAACAGCAGCAGCGCCATGAGAACAAATCGCTTCATAAAGGAATCCCTCCTGGGGCCTCCGCAGTTCTCCTTGAACTGCGGGTGCGCAGCCCAGCAGGAAAACATCCGGAAAAACAGATACCGAGAAGACTGCACGGGCGAATGCCCGTTTCCCCGGGACTCACGAGTTTCTTGCCAGTTGACGGTTTTGTCAATCAGGAAAACAGGGCTAGTGAGGATTCCGGCCCTAACCCCTAGCCATTTTGTGCCATCCGGCTGGCACGATCGTGGAATTTACAGCTTATATGCAGAGAATTACCCTCGCAATTGAGCAGTTCTGGGGGAGGGCTGTTCGGGCGTCCCACGACTCGAAAGGGTTATGGGGCGCTTCTTATTTTGGCCGCAGAACCCCGCCTGGGCAGCCGCGGAGGATTCTGCCGACTACGGTCTCCCAGACTACGCATCCAAATCGTATGCCGCCTTCAGCCATCGCTTGATTTCGTCATCGATGTCCGACGAAGCGCTGATCTCGATCCGGTGAGTGATGCGATCCTTCTTCTCGAATCCACCGGTGCTGATCACCCGTTTGGGCGTCCTCCGGTTGCCGAGCGCCAGTCCAAGATCGATCCGCGTATTCGTGGCGGGCTTGATTTGGGCAAACACGTGATTGCGATAGAGCGGGACAATGGTTTTGCATGGGCAGGCCTTTACGTCTTTGCCGATGCTCAGGCCAAGCTTTAACAGTTGATCGTAAATTCCAGCCAGCGCAGCTTTTTTTCCGGAGAACATTTCCTTCACATAGGCTTCCGCCGCTGCCAGATACGCCTCCGGATCTGCGTCCTCGGAGCCTTTGCCGGCGGCCCGTTCGGCAATCCACCAGGCGCTGTTCGTGCCTAACTTATGCTTGTGTTTGAGCCACTCGCGGCGTTCCGTTTCCGTCGGCGGTCCGGAGGTCTTTACTAATTGCAGCCATTCCTCCAGGGAACGCCCGGTTTTTTCGGGGAGTTCCGCGATCCATTTCTGAACCAGGGCGACACCGGGATGGATGCCATAAATCGATTTGCAGGTGGCCTGCCTTGCGCCGAGCGGCATGATTTCTCCTACGAAAATCTCCCGGGTTGCCAATAGAGTTGGACCCCGGCCCCGGGGGCAAGACATATTAGCTCAAGGCGTGAGCCCAGAAAAGCCACTTCCTCTGAAGAGGCCAGAAAGAAGCTGGCACCAGAACGGTGCCAGCTTGAATGACGGTAGGGAACCTATTATCTGGGGGAAGAGGCGGCCGCGGGTTGGCTCTCCGAGCGGCTGGCGACAGTGGAGTTCGCCAACTGCTGTTCGATGCTCGCCTTCAAGGTGTAATAATCGACGGCCCCGCTAAAGAAGTGGCCGTTAACGAAAAAGCTCGGGGTGCCGGTCAGACCCATGGCGATGCCTTGGGAGCGGTCTTTCCCTACTGCGGCAGCCTGTTCTCCTGAATCCAGGCAACGGTCGAATGCGGTCGAATCGAGATTGAGGCGCTTGGCCGCATCCTTCAGTTGCACCACGTCGAGCTGCTTGTCAGTGAAGATCTGATCGTGGAAGTCCCAGTAGCGGCCTTGCACGCCGGCGCAGCGGGCCGCCTCGGCGGCTTTCTGCGCATGAGGATGCATGGGCAGCGGGAAATCCTTGTAGACCAGCGTCAGCCGATCGCCATACTCCGCTTTCAGCCGTTTCACATCCGCCGCCACCTTCTGGCAGTACGGGCACTCGTAATCGGCAAACTCGATCAACTTCACGGGAGCCTGAGCTGAGCCCTGCATCGCGTCATCTTTAGTCAACGCCACCTCGGTCTGGGGGGGAGCCAGCGTGATCTTGATGTCGGCCTGGGCGCGCAGCGTCTGCAAGTAAGCTTCGCGGTATTTGGTGGTTCGAAGGTCCCGAATGCTCTCCAGAATCTTCTGCCGTACCGCGGCAAAAGGCTGCTCTGAACCGGTGCCCTCGTAGTAGACCTCGAGCTGATCCTCGGTGGGATCGGTCACTTTGCTATCCACTTCCTGCTTGAGTAGCTCTTCCTTGGTGATGTTGCGGTGGCGCGCTTCCATCTCCAGGAGTTTTTCGTCCACAAGATCGTCCAACGCTTTGCGTTCCGCCTGGTAAAAGGTATAGCGGGCCTGAAGAAGCTTGGACTGGGTCTGCTCCAATTCGGCGGCCGACAGATTTTCTCCATTCACGATTGCCACCGTATCGCTACAGGCGGGCGCCGCGGATTGCTGCGCCGCCATGCTTCCGGCGAACAGGATGGCACACACGATACCGAGGTATTTCATAACTCCCCCTTTAAGGCCTGGACAACGAAAGGACGCGGAGACGCCCCGTATAGGGCGACGTCTCCGCGTTTGAGGTTAGTCAGTTTACTATGGTTTGACTGACTTCGGTTAGTCACCAGTACCGCAGGTGCAGATACCGCTTCCGCTACCCTGCTGTTGAATGAACGCGCAGTTGGCGGTGACCGAGGCCAGTTCGGCCGCGCTCAAGGTTGCATCCTGCGATTCACCCTCGGTTACCTGCAGGGCAGGACCGGGACCGGCGTTCTGAAGGTGAGTTGCCCAGGCACGAACCGCGGCTACCGGCGAAACGCTCGCCGCGTTGCACCCGTTCGCTGCCGGCGAGGAGATCATCTTGATCACGCCGGTTTTGGGAATTCTTCCTGTCAGAGGGTTGCTCGTCAGGTCATTGTTCACGGAGAAAGTGCGCAGCCCGTCGGGCGACAGGAAGCAGCTGCAGCACTCGTTCAGCTGTTGGTCAGGGCTGAACACGTAGACGTTGACGCACAGGTTGCCGCCGCTCGTCCCAGGGTTGGTGACGCGCAAGGTGGCGTCTTTATTGGCGTCGCCGTGCATGTTCGCGAAATAGTCAATCTTCAGCGTGTCCTTCTGCGCCCAAACTGGCGAAGCAACCGTGAATACCACGGCTACCATGAGACAGGCGAGAAGCGCTGTTCTGCAGAACGAAGTTGAACTCATCCGAGGTTCCTCCTTAAGAATAGCGCTCGAGCTGGGGGGAGGGAATCTCAGCGTCCGCGCGTGTGTACTGTATCGTCCGTGGATGGGAATACAATTCCCCAGAGCGGCTAGCCGCCAAAAGTAGCCTCATCCGCCACGTCGATTGCAGTAATTCGTCGCGCCTAACCCAATCGCCTAATCCTGTCTAACTAGCCCAAGAGGGGATAGATTTGGGAATTGGCCTTGACAGCGACCGCTCTTCCAGTGCAGACTTTTGACGCCTTCCCCAGAGGTGCCGGGCTCGCTGTAGCGGGAGCCCCGGGCTCTGCCTCGCAACTCGTTCCTAAATGCTCGTTTTCACCGGACCTGCTCAAGACTGCGTGCGCGGTCTCGCGGGTCTGCCGTCGGGGAGAAATGAAGTATGTCCTTTGGGAAAACAGCAACTGGACTTCTTGTGATGGATGGCAGCTTCACGTTGATGGCCTGCAATCGCGAGGCGGTCGAGATTCTTCTTTACCCCAAGAACCCTGAATCCATCCGGACGCCGGAAGTTGTCCAAAAAGTCCGGGCTGAATTGCTTCGCTCCAAACCGGCGGATCAACTGGCGTTCGCTGGGCAATTCCAGTCCGGCAAGCGTTCTTATTACTGCCGCGCTTTCGTACTCAACGGTTCTTCCATTCGTGCCAACCACAATACTTCCCCCCTGGCGGTGGTGCTGCTGGAGAGAAGTCCTTTCGGGGCCACTACCCTGGCCCAGATTTGTGAACAGTTCGAGTTGACCCAACGCGAGCGCAAGACGGTGGAACTCTTGCTCCAGGGGCTGACCAGTAAAGAGATCGCTTCCCGTATGGAGATCAGTCCCAATACGGTAAAGGCTTTCTTGCGGATGGTCATGCTCAAGATGGGTGTCTCCACCCGATCTGCGATCGTCGGTAAGATTCTGCAATCCCGAGCCGCCTCTCCCTCTTTGTCCGTTGCGGAGCGGCCAGCCCCCAACCTTAGCCCCCGTTCTGCTTCAGGCCCCGGGAATCAACAAGACGGTAGACCGCTTACGTAGAGGTTGTTGCGATGTGCAAGAAGCCGATGTCTGGCTCGAGGCTTCGAGCCAGGCAGGCCGTCAGTTTTTTGGTGGTTGTGGCCGCGCTGCTGGCCGGGGCAGGCTGCGGTAGCTCTAGCGCAGGTTCTTCCTCCCCAGGTCCCGACCCTGAACCCAATCCCGGGCCCCACATTCTTGGGCTGCGGATTTCTCCAGAAAATGTCTCGCTGCCTTTGGGTGGGCACCAGCAATTCAGTGCGAGCGCGAACTACAGCGACGGGAGGTCGCGCGATGTCACCTCCTCAGTAACTTGGGTTTCGGCCAGCCCGAGTGTTGCCACCATCAGCAACGCAGGATTGGCGGTCAGCCGCAGCGTAGGCTCCGACACCATCACGGCCTCGCTCGATACCACGCAGGCGAGCGCTGCGTTCAGCGTGACCGCCGCGGTAATCACCTCTATCGTCGTGTCGCCAGCTGTGGCCTCCATTCCGCGCGGCGTCACGCAACAGTTCACCGCCACCGGCTCCTACAGCGATGGCAGCCAGCAGGACGTCACCGCGCACGTTCAATGGCGTTCCTCCGCTCCTGAGATTGCCAGCGTGGATGCGTCCGGCCTGGCCACGGGAGACAATCCGGGCGTCGCGAGCATCGCCGCTTCTTACGCCGGATTGGCTGATTCGGGCGCTTTGACCGTATCTTCCGCAGCATTGGTTTCTTTGGATATCTTTCCGGATTCCGCTTCCATCCCCGCGGGTAGAACCGAGCAATACACCGCCATCGGCACCTATAGCGATGGGAGCAGCGCCGACCTGACGCACACGGTCGCTTGGGCGTCCGCATCCCCTGACGTGGCTCGAATCAATCCTTCCGGTCTGGCACGCGGCAAGTCGCCGGGCAGCGACACCATTACGGCGGCTTTGAGCGGGATCGGTAACTCCAGTGCGTTGAAGGTGACCTCCGCTGTGCTGGTTGCGCTGACCGTCACGCCGCCAAGAGTGGCGGTCCTGTTCGGGAAGGACCAACAATTCGCCGCCACCGGCACGTACAGCGACAACAGCCAGAAGGACCTGACTGCGCTTGTCAGCTGGACGTCCACCTCGCCTCAGGTCGCCAGCATTGGGCCCACGGGCTTAGCCAATTCGAAAGACATAGGCGCCACCAGCATCGATGCCAGGCATGCGGGCGTTGATGCCTCGGCGGATCTCCACATCTTGCCCGCCTTGCAGGTGAATTATTTTGACAACATCAACCGCGGGCTCACCCAGGATGCCGCGGTCCGTCTGACCCATCCCGGCAGTCCCCATCGAGACCTGTGTGCCATGATCTATGTCTTCGACGCGAACCAAGAAATCACGGAATGTTGTGGCTGCCGAACCACGCCCGACGGCCTGCGCACCTTGTCGGTGACCCACGATCTGACCAGCAATCCGCTCACCGGAGTGCATTCGACCACCGGAACCATTAAGATTGTGTCGGCCGATGCCCAAACCAATCCCCGTTGCGACGCCGGCGAGATAACACCGAAAGGTACGTTGCGCGGCTGGTCGACGCACATCCAAACGCCCGACAGCGCCACGGTGGCCGTCACCGAGGGCGAGTTTCAGGACGCTCTGCTCACGCCCGACGAGCAGGCGAATCTGCAGGATATCTGCAGCCGCATCGAGCAATTGGGCAGCGGCCACGGCATCTGCAGCTGTGGCGAGGGCGATTGATCGCCGGGCAGACAACATCCAATCAGGGGACTAGCCATGAATCGAGTCGGAGGAGTTTTATTGTTCGCGTTGCTGATGGTGGCGGCGCTGGTGGTGACGCAGGCAAAACTCACTCCGCAGGAGCGCGGCGCCCTGCTGCAGAACGTGAACCTGGTGCTGCTGCTGAACGATGCCGAGGATATCGCACACGCCAAGCAGGGGCATTTCGTGGCTTTTGCCGAGTTGGTAAAATCAGGAGCGCTCGAAGAAGCGGCCCGCGGTCCTTACGCTCGGATTTTCACCAAGCTCGACCTGAAGCAGGAAACCGAACCGCTGCCGGGATTTGATCTGGGGATCGTGGTTTCCGCCGACGGCGCCGCCTACAAGCTTTCCCTGGCGCAGAAAAGTAAATGTGGCAAAGTCTTTTTCTCCGACCAGAAAAAGCAGATCTATTTGGGCCAGCCCCTCGAGTGTCCCGCCGACTGAAAATTACGGGGTGTAATCCTCGACGCCGTTGATGTTCTTGTGGGGGCCGTTGCCCGCAACCGCCAGCACGTGTCCGGACTTCAACAGGGTCGCGGTGTGCCCGGTGCGCAAGTGATTCAATTTTCCGGTTCGCGACCAGCTTCCGTTTACCGGGTTATAGATTTCCGAGCTGGCCAGAACATGCTGGCTCCTGGAGCTGAGCTTGCTCCCGCCGGCCACCAGCACATTTCCGTTTCCGAGTAGGGTTGCGGTATGTTCAAACCGTCCCGCGCTCATACTGGCAGTCCTGGTCCAAATGCCGGTCGAGGGGTCGTAGAGTTCGCTTTCCCGAATACTGTACCCGGCGGGGTTCTTTCCCCCGGCGACCAGCACGCTTCCGGTCGTCAACAGCACCGCAGCGTGACTTCCTCGCGCCACTTTCATGCTGCCCGTCTCCGACCAGGAGTCCGTCGCCGGATCATAGATTTCCGCGCTCCGTCTTGCCTTTCCTTGAGGGTCGAATCCCCCTGCCGCCAGGACTCCGCCGTTCGGCAGCAGGACCAGGGTGAACGAGGAGCGTGCTTCGTTCATGGATCCGGCCGGAGTCCAGGTGCCGCTGGAAGGGTCGTAGAGTTCGGCCGCTGCTGTGACTGCCGTGCAGCCGTTACCATCGAAATGCGTGCATCCTCCGGCGACCAGCACTCTGCGATCCGGCAGGAGCACCATTCCGAAATCCGCGCGCGCCGTTACCATATTGTGCGTGGGAAACCACGCGCTGCTCTTGGGATCAAACAACTCGGCGCTGACGGTGGTCTCGCCCTGGCAACTTTCTGTGCATCCCCCAGCCACCAGCACTCGATGATTGTGGAGCAGCAGGGCGCTGGCGCGCGCCCGGGCGAGGTTAAGGTCCGCCGCCAGTGACCAGGAACTCGACTTGGGGCGGAACATTTCAGTGGAGGCGGTTACGTGCCCGTTGTGTTGTCCGCCGGCCACCAGCACGCGGCCGCTGAACAGGAGCGTAGCCGTGTGTCCTGAACGCGGGAAGTGCAGGCTGCCGGTGAGTGTCCAAACCCCGCCCACGGCAAACGCTGGCGGACGGGCAACCACTGCAAAAGCACTCATCAGCAGAATCCAGCGGCTCAATCTTGCGAGGCACGAGTTCATCAGGCGCCCTCCTGGATCCAGCATTCCCGGAGAAAACGGGCACACATAATCGCACAAACCGGTGAAAGAAGGAATGCCTTAATCAGCAGAGGGCATCTTGAGGAACAGACACGCAGGAGGAGGGGCGGTGTGGCTTCCGCGTTGGCCGGGGACAAAAATCCTGCGCCAAGAGCCAAGATGTACGAGGGGCAACGGGCGATCTTCTAACAGAATGGTGCGCCCTGAGAGATTCGAACTCCCGACCTTCTGGTTCGTAGCCAGACGCTCTATCCAACTGAGCTAAGGGCGCAAGACAGGATTGGCTGCCGCGGTCCTCCGATTATAGCGGAAAGCCCTCTGTGGGAAAATGCGGCGTGGTTCTCGTTAGACAGCTTCCGTAGAGGCGCGGCTCGCCGCGTCTTGCCTAGGACATCCCGGAGCCATGTCGTCGGCAAGACGTGGCAAGCCACGTCTTTACCGGCGCCGCCACTCCCGAGGAGGTTCGCGGCCCTTTGAACCCGGCGATGGCTCTCACAATGCCAGGAACCGGCCGGCAATCCGCCGGGAGATGCCTAAGGGCCCTTACGGCGGGCATTTTCAACAGCTTTCGGCAACCGGCTTGCTCACCGCAAGGTTTTGTAATTCTTTCCCTTTGCCTTGCAATTCCTACCAGCCGGAATGCGCTACCCAGCTTGTGTTTTCATCGATTTGCGGTTGGCAAGCGGTGTGCAACGAATTGCCCCAGACGAAGTGGCGCGCAACGGGGCGCTCTTGAGAATAACTTCGGCCAGAGGTTTTCTTGAGCGCCCCTTTGCATACCGGTCAGACCGAACCTTCCCCCATCGCATTTCTGGTAAACACCTCCTCCCCCAAGGTGTTTCCTTTTTTCAGGGAGCCGCTCTCAGGCCAGGACGAGCCTCTCCAGCACATCGATTCCGGCGCGACGCAGCAGGCTTGCAATCGCATCTTCCTTCAGCCGTGAGGCATCGAACTCCACCCGCAGGATGTGCTCCTTATCCTGGAAGGTAATTTTGCGCACGCCGTAGACCTCGCGTATGGCGTCGATGGCGCGCATCTCCGGCTCGCGCGGCGCGGTGCCGTAGCGGTAAGCGACTTCCAGTTGGGTCATGGATGATTCCTCCGGTGCTGGCAGCCAGACCTCGAAGATACAACAATCGACCAGCCGCCGCCGACAATCTAATATAGGTCCGGGCAGATGCCATGAGCACAGACACCGAAAAAGCGGAACTGGCAAGGGATCCTGTCTGCGGCATGACCGTGAATCCGGCCACTGCCAAAGGCCGTTACGACCACTTTGGCAAGACCTACTATTTCTGCTGCAGCCACTGCGTCGAGAAATTCAGAGCCCGGCCGGAGGCGTATCCAGAGCCAGCACCGAGGCCGTCCGCAGGCCTGGTCATGCTGGGAGCACCTTCGGCCAAATCCGTATCGACGCGGCTTGCCGCGTCTCCGGCACCGGCCCATCCCGCCGGAGCGGTAGCGACGCAGCCTGCTAGGTCAGAACCACCTGCGAAATACATCTGCCCGATGTGCCCCGAGGTCGAATCCGCCAAGCCCGCCCCGTGTCCAAAGTGCGGCATGGCGCTCGAACCGGCAACGCCGGTCTCGGCGACCCGCACCGAATATACCTGCCCAATGCATCCCGAAATCGTGCGGCCCGGGCCGGGCAATTGCCCGATCTGTGGCATGGCGTTGGAGCCGCGCACCGTAACCGCGGCTGAGGAAGACAATCCCGAATTGCGCGACATGACGCGCCGCTTCTGGATCAGCCTGGCGCTGACCGCGCCGCTACTGATTCTCGCCATGGCCGGCATGTTGCCGGAAATGCCCGTCCAGCACGCACTGCCCGCTGGCTGGCTGCCCTGGATCGAATTGCTCCTGGCTACGCCCGTTGTCCTCTGGGGAGGTGCGCCTTTCTTCCAGCGCGGCTGGACTTCAGTCGTGAATCGCTCCACCAACATGTTCACGCTGATCGCGCTTGGCACCGGCGTCGCGTATCTGTACAGCGTGGTCGCGACGCTATTTCCGCAAGTTTTTCCGGCCTCATTTCGCTCCATGCGCGGCACTCCCGATGTCTATTTCGAAGCCGCCGCCGCAATCACCGCGTTAGTGTTGCTCGGCCAGGTACTCGAACTGCGCGCTCGCAGCCGTACGAATGCCGCGCTCCGCGCTCTTCTGGACATGGCGCCCAAGACCGCCCGCATCCTGCGGGATGGGAGAGAAGAAGACATTCCCCTCGATCAGGTGAAGCCCGGCGATCGCCTGAGAGTTCGCCCCGGCGAAAAAATTCCCGTTGACGGTGTGGTGCTGGAAGGGAACAGCTCGGTCGACGAATCCATGATCACCGGCGAATCCATTCCCGTAGAGAAGACACCCCACAGCCGCGTGGTGGGGGCCACGGTGAACGGCACGGGATCGCTCGTCATGCGCGCCGAGCATGTTGGCAGCGAAACTTTGCTGGCTCAAATTGTTCAGTTAGTCAGCCAGGCTCAGCGCAGCCGCGCCCCGATTCAGCGCCTGGCCGACCGGGTCGCCGGATGGTTTGTCCCCGGCGTGATCGCCATCGCGGTCCTCACCTTTATGGCGTGGAGTCTTTTCGGTCCCGAGCCGCGGCTGGCTCACGCGCTGGTAAACGCGGTAGCCGTGCTGATCATCGCCTGCCCCTGCGCCCTGGGGCTGGCCACGCCGATGGCCATCATGGTCGGCACTGGGCGGGGTGCTCACGCGGGAGTGCTCATTCGCAATGCCGAGGCGATCGAAGTCCTCGAAAAAGTCGATACGCTGGTGGTGGACAAGACGGGAACATTGACCGAAGGCAAGCCAACCGTCGAATCGGTGGTCGCCGTCCCGGGCCAGGATGAATCCGAGCTGGTTCGCCTCGTCGCCAGTTTGGAGCAGGGAAGCGAGCACCCTCTCGGAGCCGCCCTTGTGGAGACGGCCGCCTCCAATGGCCTGAAGCTGGGGAAGGTGGAGAATTTTCAGTCGTTCCCCGGACGCGGCGTCGGCGGAAAAGTGGATGGCAAATCTGTCCTCGCTGGAAACGAAAGAATTTTTCAGGAGAAGGGCCTCTCACTTGGACGCTTGGTGAACCAGGCGGCCGAACTCCGCCAGCAAGGCCAGACCGTGGTCTTCGCTGCCATAGATAATGAGCCGGTCGGCGTGATCGGCGTAGCCGACCCCATCAAGCAGTCCACACCACCGGCCCTGCGCCATCTCAAGGCAGAAGGCCTGCGCATCGTGATGCTCACTGGCGACAACCGTGCCACCGCTGAAGCGGTTGCCCGCCAGTTGGGAATCGATGAGTTTGAAGCCGAAGTTCTACCGCAGAAGAAGTCGGAAGTCGTCAAGCGCCTTCAAAGCCAGGGCCGCACCGTCGCCATGGCCGGAGATGGCATCAACGACGCACCAGCCCTCGCCCAGGCCAGCGTCGGCATTGCCATGGGCACCGGCACCGACGTTGCCATGGAAAGCGGCGGCATCACCCTGGTCAAAGGCGATCTGCAAGGCATCGTTCGAGCCCGCAAGCTGAGCCAGGCGACCATGCGCAACATCCGCCAGAATCTTTTCTTCGCGTTTATCTACAACTCGGTGGGAGTGCCGATCGCGGCTGGAGTGCTCTACCCGTTCTTTGGAATCTTGCTAAGCCCCATCCTGGCCGCTGCCGCCATGAGCTTCAGCTCGGTTTCGGTGATTACCAATTCGTTGCGGCTGCGAAAGCTCGATTTGTAGGTATCCGCTTATTCTCCAGCCGAGCCGTTTCTACGCCAGAAGAGTCCTGCTGCCCCTCGAGCCAGTACACCAAGAGACGCCTGACGAGCCGGTGATGTAGTCGTTGCGCTGGTCGATGGCTTTGCGACAGTCGCCCCACGTTTGTCGCCCGCCACAATCGCCTTATTCGCCTTGGTCTCGTAAGCGAAACCGGTAATGACATCGCCGCTGAAGGGAGGAGCGGTGCTGATTCTCGCCCAGCCGTAATGGGGTTGGCCATTGAGTACGAACTTGAGGCCTAGGAAATGATGCTTCAGACCCTTACCGTTCTTTGCCCACGGGCCGGTCCAATAGGTAAACCGTGTGTTGGAGTAACCGATCTTGATGCGTTCGTCGAACAGAGTCGCGGTTTTTCCCGTGAACCCTTTCTTTGAACCAACTCTCACGCCCGCCCGCAGCGCTGCGGCATAGTTGACGCCCGCAGAAACGACTGCGTTCTGCTGAGCAATGCTCGAATAGGCAACCAGGGCCGCATCCGCCGAACTGCCGTTCCCTCCGCTCAGAATCTTCAAAGTGAAGTCGACGCTGCCATCGTGGTTCAGGTCGATGCCGTACCCATTGCCGATGTTCTCATTGACCGGGGTGTAGACGATTCTTGCTTCGGAGGGAACCGCAGCGGTCAGCAATCCAACGCCCGCCGCGGTAGCGGCAAAGCCATATGCATTCAGTTTCTCGTGAAGTTTCTGCGGAAGGCTGGCAGTGCTTCGAATCCTGCGGATCTTCGCCATATGTGCCTCCGAGCGAGATGGGCGGGGATCATAGTGTCATTGATCACCCTTGTCAATAGGCCTCAGGGGCGCGTCTTAAGCCCCGCCTTAAGATCTTT
>Ga0335080_10006174_pt1 | contig 12383 bp, 7 predicted proteins | sample Lox_Sample_34_FD_206720 | JGI IMG/M metagenome (GOLD analysis project Ga0335080, IMG submission 206720) | Soil microbial communities from Loxahatchee National Wildlife Refuge, Florida, United States - Lox_Sample_3.4 | ecosystem: Environmental > Terrestrial > Soil > Wetlands | place: USA: Florida...
ACGCCGATTCACGCTGCAATCACCTCCGCAGGCTGATTATGGAAATAAAGACTTCAAGAGTTGGTTCATCGCGGCGGTTTCATCATCGATCCGCGCTGCCAGTATTCATTTGCATTAGATAGCCGATGGCGTCGAAGTAGATGCCTGAGGTCAGCAAAACCGGGACTCTACAGCAATTGGTTCCTTCGCTCGCGTTACCTCTGGCCTCTGGTCAACCAGCCCCCTAGCAGGCTGCTGAAAAACTAAGCTTTTGAGTTAGTTCCTCGCCCAGCAGCGGGTGTTTCCTGTTTTGGGAGCTACGAAACGCCCTGGATTTGAGCGGCTCGGGCCATATCGTTTGCCCGGGCCAAGCCACGGAGCCAGCTTCATGCGGCCTCAGCAGAGACCTTCCGCAGATTGCGTATTCGCACCAGGTTGTAGGCAGCTGCAGCGAAGGTGAAGATCAACCCCACCCGGAACAGACCGATGTTTTAGCTTGCGCAGCAGCGCGATATCCTTCAGCCAACCGAAGCATTCCTCGATCCGTTTCCTCCGTCACTGGCTGACAGCGTACCCCGGATGGCGAACTGTCCGTGTATCGATTGCACTGCCGCCCCGCCGACTCGTGTTCCGAGCCACGTGCGGCGTCACTCCCATATGCCGGCATTCGGCAACGAACTCCGCCGTGTCGTACCCCTTGTCGGCACCGGCGGTCACACGCTTCGTACCTGGGACCTGCTCCAGCATCAGTAGCGCTGCGTCGCGCTCCGCCCGTCCGTTGGCTTCCAGGAGTTCCGCGTTAACGATCAGCCCGTTGCGATTCTCCACCAGCAGATTGCCACTGTAACTGAGCTTCGCTTCCTTACCCGGACCTTTCCGCGCCAGCTTCGCATCGGCATCGGTCTTCGACGCGTGCGTATCGTTCGAGCGCCGCTCGCCGTGAAAATCCACTGTCGGGTTGCCGCGATCATCCGGCGGCGCCCCGCCCTTCTGATTCTTCGGTTGAAAACTCTTCAGACTGGCCCATGCTTCCAGGAGCGTTCCGTCCACCGTGAAGTGCTCGTCCGAAGTCAGTCCCCCGCTGCTCGCCTGTGCGACCACACGTTGGAGAAACTCCTTCGCAACATCGGCTTCCAGCAGGCGATCCCGGTTCTTTGTGAAGCTGGTCGCATCCCACACGTCCTCATCCAGGTTCAACCCCACGAACCACCGGTATAGCATGCTGTAATCGATCTCCTCCATCAGCAGGCGCTCCGATCGCACCGAGTACAGCATCTGTAGCAACTGCGCCCGCAGCAGCTTTTCAGGCGGAATCGACGGACGCCCGCGCCGCGCATACATGTTGTCGAACAGCGGTGACATCTCGCGCAGAATCTCGTCCGTCATAGCCCGCACTGCACGCAGCGGATGGTCTTTCCGAACCCGCTCTTCCGGCGACAGATAACTGAACACGTGCCCCTGCTGATGATCGATTCCACGCATACCCTGGTCATAGCACGATCAACCTGTGCAAAGGGAGTGTTTTCTCGCAGTGTGCTGTGAGGAGTATTTAGATCTACTATAGGTACGATCCATGTCAGAGGAAGAGGACGCTAAAGTGACTTCCCCGAAGGAAGCCCTGATTAACGGCGCTCAGATTCTCCAGCAGTCACTTGGCCCCTACGGATTTCAATTTCAATTCCGCGAGGACGGAAAAGGATCGGGCGGGGCATTCGCTTGGGGCGAGTTTATCCGGGGCGAACGGAAGATTGAACTGCACTTCCGCTTTACGCTAGGGATGGTCAGGTACCACATCGACGATCAGAGCGCCTCTCACGAGTCATACATGCGAGAACTTAATGTGTGGAGTCAGTGCCGCTATCCCGGCTTCTCAGAAGATGCCGCCGACGGATTCCGTGAGCTCACCCATGACCTCGCCTTTGCCAACGACTTTCTGTGTGGCGATGCCGCAGTGTTGCGAAACGCCGCCGCGAAGGAAGCTCTCAAGACAGCAAAGCAGGACCAGCAGATCATGGCTGCCTCCGTTGGCGACGTCCGGAAGCTCGAAGAAATGAGAGACCACTTTCGAGGTGGTCGGTATGGCGAAGTCATGAGACTCGCCGCGGAACTGAAGTATCCGGACCAGATGCGCTCAACAGAACAGCAGATGGTCAAACTTGCCGGAGAAAAGGCTAAGAGCCACTGCGCCGCCAGTTCTCACTGATCAGCACGATTTTTTCAGCAGCCTGCTAGTCACCTATGCGAAAGATTCCGGTGACGGTCGGGCTGTCCTTCTTACCTTTTGCGCTGGCGAACGCTTTGATGGTCAATGCGGTTCCCTTCACGATGATCGGCGCACGATAAGAACTGGAATTGTTCATCGGTTGAGAACCATCAACGGTGAAATAAATTGTGGCGCTCAGCGTATCGCAGCGCAGGGTCACGGCGACATCACCGTTGAAGACTCCGGGGGCTGGAGAAAACCTGGGCTCAGCTGTCACCCTCGTATCGTGCTTTTCGTTCACTTCACGGATCTGTTCCACCGTTTGCAATGGTAGCGGCTTTATCGAAAGCAGAGCAGATTGAAGAAAATCCCGCTGAAAATCGTGAACAGGCCAGCCTTGATAGTCTTCATTCCAGTCCTCCAGCAGAGCCTTTACGTCCTGAAACGACTTCACTAACTCGCTGGCCCGGGCAGGACGCACCGCGGCCAACAAGAGATCGATGCGGGGCGTGTTCAAACTGTCCGCAATCATTACATCGAAGAGTCCTTCAGAGGGAAGAGTCAGCCTGATCGATCGCGAACTCTTCTCGAAAGCCTGTCGTGTCTGGCGGGATGATCCTGGAGAAAGAGGCCGCACTTCATATGAGTACTTGCCATTCGAAAGGGCCGCGGCCAAGCCTTCAATCTGCACCTTGTTGCCCGCTTCCAGCGCAACAACAGCTTCGTCCCGCGGCACGCGAAACTCCTCAGCAGACCGGGTCAATCGCGCGCTCTTGTCCTTTTGCATTGATACAGCGTTCACGCGCGCCAGCAGATCGATTGCCGCTGGTTCGGGCTTGCGGTAGAGCGAAGGCACACGAAAACCTCGTGCACAAACCTGCTCAGTGAAACACTCGTAGAGAACGCGCTGACCATCCGGCAGAAGAATGGTGATGGAGTGCTCGTGCGTTCCTTCAACAGGTCTCAAGAGAGAGCCTGGATAAATTGGATCACCTGCTGAAATCGAGCGATCCTCTTCCGACGAATTCCACGATCCGATCACACGCCACGCGACACCAAATGAACCGTTTTTGGCCTGAGCAATCAGGCCGTTTGAGTGGATCAGCAGCGTAACTGCAAGGAAGTACTTTGCCATGCTATTCATGCGTATTCCTGTTTTGATGTATTTCGCGAAGAAAAGGCTTACGCTTCAGCTCAACTGCCGCGGCTCCCTATTGTGCCTTATTGCGCTTCTCGTCGTCGATTGCGCGGCAGCAAGCAACCAGAGCATGGTGAACGGCCATCGAATGGCTTGTGTGAAGCCCTTCCGGTACGCAGTGCGTGAGGGCTTCCAGCGACTCCTAGTTCAGCATCACCCAGTTACCCAAGAGGTCCAAACGTTGTTTTGCTGGTCAGACTCTGTCGGTAGATGACGCTCCGGCGGCCAGTTTGAAATTTTGTTCGGCACTTGCGCGACGTAACCTGCGGCGATTCGCTGCTCATGCGCTCTTTGCTTTCTTAGTCGATGGAACTTAGCTCATCCACCTATCGCGGCAGGTATGTGCGAATGTCTGAAATCAAAATATGTTCCCGGCCTTCGGCAGAATCTGCAACATCCCCAGAAAAAAGGACAATGAGGAATTTCAAAAGGTTTTTCGCGTTCTTATTGATTTCTCCCTTCATCCAGTTGACGCTCTTATCGGCACAAACACCAACCGCGGTGCCAGTGCTCACGTGGCGGTACGATTTGACCCACGCCGGACAAAACACGAGTGAAACAGCGCTCACACCATCGAACGTAAATCCCGACTCCTTCGGGAAACTGTTCTCCCTCTCAGTGGATAGCACTGTCTATGCGCAGCCTCTGTATGTGCCCAATCTGAAAATGAGTGACGGGCTTATGCATAACGTGCTCTTCGTTGCCACTTCGAATGACTCGATCTACGCATTCGACGCGGATTCAAACGGAGGAGCAAACTCGAAGCCGATATGGCAGATAAGCCTGCTGACCAGTGATCACGGCGCCGGAGCCGGTGCAACGGCGGTGCCGTGGCAGGACACCGGCTCGCCCGATGTTGCTCCGACAATTGGCATCACAGGAACACCGACCATCAATCCAGTGACCAACACGCTCTACGCGGTTGCAAATACCAAGGAGAACGGCGTCTATTTTTCCCGGCTGCATGCAATCAATATCATCACCGGCGCGGAACAGCCGAACAGCCCCGCAGACATCACTGCGACAGTTTCCGGTACAGGAAACGGCAGTTCAGGCGGGCAGTTGTCGTTCAGTCCTCTCTGGGAGAACCAGCGTACCGCGCTCGATTACTACAACGGCTACGTGTACTTCGGCTTCGGTGCGCATGGAGACAACGGGCCGTGGCATGGATGGCTGTTCGCCTACGACGCGACTACCCTCCAGCAGAGTGCAGTGTTGTGCTTCACACCCAACGGTTCGGGCGCGGGCATCTGGGCATCGGGCGCGGGCCTGCCGATAGATAACGGCGCGTCAGGCGGCCGAATGTTCGTCGTCACCGGAAACGGTACGCACTCGACCTACCCACCCTTCAGCGCAAACACCGAGTTGGGCGAAAGTGTGATCGACATCAATCTTGCCAGCGGAGGCCTCACAGCCACGGATGCATTTACGCCCTTCAACTACCAGATACTCAACGATCATGACTGGGACCTTGGCTCAGGCGGGATCCTCATGGTTCCCGACCAGCAGGGATCGCACCCTCACGTCCTCATCGTGGCCGGTAAAGAAGGACGCATTCTTGTCCTTGATCGCGACAATCTTGGCGGATATGCCGCCGGCGCTTCTTCGAACACAAATGCTCTCCAGGATATTTCCACCGCCATTCCGCAAGCTCAAGGGCTCTGGAGTACACCGGCCTACTGGAATGGAAACGTCTATCTCTGGGCTGAAAACAATGTTCCGATGCTGTTCAAGATGAACACAGGAGTGATGGACACGGAGCCGGATAGCAAATCGACCATCACCTCTGCATTCCCGGATCCGTCATTTTCGATCTCGTCGAATGGAACACAGGATGGCATCGCGTGGGCTGTTCGCTCCGATCAGTTCAATACGAACGGGCCAGGGGTTCTGTATGCATGGAACGCCAACGATCTGACGCAAACGATCTATGAGAGCGACACTAATTCCACCCGCGATGCTGGAGGCCCCGCCAACAAATTTTCAATCCCTATCGTGACTAACGGAAAGGTGTATGTTGCAGCGCACGGCGAAGTCGATGTGTATGGGTTGCTGAACGGCAACCCAACTGCGGCGGCGCCCGTCATTGCGCCGAATGGCGGTTCCTTTGCCTCGACTCAGAGCGTAACGCTTTCCAGCAGCACAACGTCTGCTGCGATCTACTACACACTGGACGGTTCCACTCCTACAACTGCGTCGACCCTCTGCCAGGGCCCGATATCGATCAGTACAGACACGACCATCAAGGCAATCGCGAGTGCTCCGGGTTATCTGCAGAGCGCAGTCAGCAGCGCCACCTTTGATTTCTCTACGCAGACACCCGGCGTGGCATTTGCGCCGGCTGCCGGCACTTATGCGACCGCCCAAACCGTCACGCTCTCTGATTCGGACGCAAACGCGAAAATATACTTCACAACGGATGGCTCGACGCCCACTTCCGCATCAACCCTGTACACCGGGGCCATCCAGGTCTCCACGTCCGAGACCATCGATGCCATCGCGATCGATCCCGCATTGCAGAACAGCAATATTGCCACCGCATCCTACGTCATCCAGAACGGTGCAACCACAATTGATTTTGGAATGGGATTCTCATCCACCGCGGGCTTGACCCTGAATGGCAGCGCGGTTGCCACAAATGACACCCGCCTGCAACTGACGAATGGCGGCCTGAACCAGGCAGGAAGCGTCTTCTGGAACGCACCAATCAGCGTTCAATCATTCACCACTACTTTCGAATTTCAGCTTTCCAGTGCGCAGGGGAATGGCTTCACTTTCTGCATCCAGAACATCGGACCGACGGCGCTCGGTGGAGACTCAGCAGGACTCGGCTATCAGGACATTCAGAAGAGCGTCGCCATCAAGTTCAACTTCTACGACTACCAGAACGAGGGGAGCGATTCGACGGGCGTCTACACCAACGGTGAACCGCCTTTGCTTCCTACTGTCGACATCTCTCCAAGCGGAATACAGCTGAACAGCGGCGATTCCATCCAGGCGCAGGTCACGTACGATGGCACAACCCTTACTCTCAAGCTGCTCGATCTTGTGACAAACGATACCTTCACAATGTCACAGGCCATCAACATTCCTCAGACCGTCGGGGGCAACACCGCTTACGTCGGCTTTACGGGAGGAAGCGGAGGACTGTCTGCGAGCCAGAAGATCCTCACCTGGACATACAGCACGCAGTCTGCAACACCGCCGCCACCGCCATCTAACCCCACCTTTGCTCTGAGCGGCAGTCCGGTCTCGAACATCAAGGCGGGAAGCTCAGCGACCTCGACCATAACTATTACCCCGAGCAACGGTTTCGCCGGATCCGTATCACTTTCATGCGCCGTAACAGGAAGCCCTTCAGGCGCGAAAGACATGCCCACCTGCTCAATTGATCAATCCGCGTCGATCGCGGGAAATCAGGCGGGAACAGCCACACTCACGATCAAAACAACTGCTGCGAGCGGCGCCTCCACGGCGGCAGTTCAGAATCCCTTCCGACGAATCTATGTGTTCGGTAGCGGCACGCTCCTCGCGATTCTGTTCATTTTCCTCCCAAGTCGTCGCCGCAGATGGGAGTCGTTCTTCGCGCTGGTACTGCTTGGATTCCTTCTCAGCGCGGCAAGCGCATGCGGCGGAGCAACTTACAAAACTGGCACAACGGGCTTAGGTGACAACGGTACAACAGCCGGAAACTACGTTGTTACCATCACGGCATCAAGCGGACAGATACAGGCGACCGCCACCGTGCCTTTCACCGTTCAATAACCGACGTCACTTTCGAATTCATCAGCACGAGAACCCTGCCGTCTGTTCGCCGCCATGATCGGCGTTCAGGAGGAGGGTTTTCATCTCTTGCACAGTCCTTCCCGTTTCGTACCAACGATCTGCGCGGCTTCAATAGCGTTGCAATCGCGAGGCGCAGATACAGCAGCGTCGCCTGCATGTTTCATTGACTGCTCTTCAAAATTACCTCAGTAACGCACTCAGCGCCGCCACCGCTTCCCACTCCAATCCCACCCCAGTATGCTGAACTCCAAATAGTCAATCAAAACTCCTCGTGCAATTCCATCTGTGCGTTTTCAGCAGAGATCAGCGCACGAGACTTCGTTCCAAGTTCTTCAGCACGCCTTGAACGAACATACAGGGCACACCGGTGGTGACAGCCCCTTGGTAGTATTTGGGCCCCGATCTAGATCAATGTCGCAATTGGGATGGTCGGGATGTGCTCTCGCGTACCGCAATGCCACGTCATTTGCATACCCTCCTCCATTCGCCGCAAATTTCCGCTCTCAGCTCCAGCAGCGAGGAGATGCGGCCGCATGCCTCTCTTGCCTTGGCACCCCCAAGATTCAGTTAGTCCTTCAAGTCGAACGCAGGAAGGTTCGAAAGACAATGCGACGCCATGGACGGACTCTTCGTTATTGCAATTCCTGAATGACCGTATCCCGAAGTCAATGGATTCAAGTCCACGCTACCTAAGGGAGCGGCGAACTTGCGTCCCTCTGCAGAGGGCACACCGACCCAGGAATTGCCATAAAGACCCCGACAGTGACATTCCCCCGCTGTTCGTTCCGGTGGTGCTGGCCGCAGCTATAGCGGCACTGAGGCACACATCGCCATATCACTCGAGGTTGACTTATGAAGAATCTGCTCTTTGCTGCATTGGCGATCGCGGCAATCTCTATCCCCGCCCGGGCCATTACCGTCTCCACGCCCTCCAACGGAGCCACGGTAACTTCACCTTTCGTTCTGACGGCAAGCACCGGAACATGCGCCTCTCTCCCTGCAGTTTCCATGGGCTACTCGATTGATGACGGAAAGGCGATCTTCGAGCCCACCTCGTTTTCAGCAGTGGTCACCGCCACTCCCGGAAAACACACTCTGCACGTGAAATGCTGGGGGCAAAAAGTAAATGACCAGGTATTGTTGAGCATTACCGTTACAACGTCCAAGTCGGATATCGCGGTAACGGCCCCCGCAAACGGAGCCAGCCTTAAATCACCATTTACCTTGACTGCAAGCGTCCGGACCTGCGCTTCGGTACGCGCTGTGTCCATGGGCTATTCGATGGATGACGGGAAAGCAATTATCGAACCTACGTCCTTTTCCGTATCGGTGAGTGCGACTCAGGGGACACATATCCTGCATGTGAAATGCTGGGGACAACAGGCAAATGATCAGGTCTTAATGAGCATTAACGTGACGTCTTCCGCGGCCACTGCCACACCATGGTTCTCAGTTCCCTCTGGAACCTATTCAACCAAGCAGACAGTCTCAATCGCCTCAGCTACATCCGGTTCGGCCATCTACTTCACCACCGATGGTTCCGCGCCTACTGCATCTTCCTATCGCTACGGAGGCCCCCTTTCGATTGCCAGCTCGATGGTTCTCCAGGCCGTCGCCATCGCCCCGGGCTATACGAATAGCGGAATTGCCCGCGCCAGCTATTCCATCTCGGTCCCGAAGGGGCCATCGATTCCTTCCTACGCAAACGTCGACAGCCACATACAGTTGCTTCCCGGCTGGCGCATCAAAAACGATCCCGCCACGTCCGGCACCTCAACTGGCTCAATGTCTCTGGTTAGCGATCCCACGTTGAGCGGTCAGACCGCAAAGTTTCATACAACATTCACCAAGGGCGGCGGTGAGCTCTATTCCGTCACCTACGGAAACGACACGGATTCCCAGAACTTCGTTTACGATGCACAGGTCTGGATCGCTTCCGGCAGCGTGCTGAGCAACCTCGAGATGGACAACAACCAGGTGACGCGCAATGGCGATACGATAATCTACGCGTTTCAGTGCTCCGGGTATTCGAATACATGGGAGTACAGCTCCAATGCCGGAACACGGACCCAGCCTCTGGTGAAATGGATCCCATCGACGGCTCCATGCAATCCCGCTAATTGGACCCGCGATACCTGGCACCATATCCAGATCAGTTATTCGAGGGATGATTCTGGACACGTCACCTATCACTCCGTCTGGTTCGATGGTGTTGAATCACCCATCAATAAGACCGTGAACGCGGCATTCTCCCTGGGTTGGGAATTGGGTGCACTGGTCGCCAATTTCCAGGTCGACGGACTGGGCGCCAGCGGTTCCTCGACTCTGTATCTCGACAACCTCACGATCGATCGGTGGTAAGGGTTTGGTCACATCTCAACCGATTCAGCATCAGCTGGACTGCTCAGTCCGCTGATGCTGCCTTCCATCAGGCCACACCGAAGTGACCAACGACACTTCGCTTCAACGAGAACTGTTGTTTCATAAACGTCGCAAGGCTTCTTGATCATCCGCATGGCATGAGTTTTAAGGGAATCAGCGTGTATTTTTGGGCGGATGCGAGTAAATATTTCCAGGTTGTCCGGCCTGCCTCACTTTTTTCTCTTTGGACTGAACTTTCACGTTGTGGCGCTGGTCGAAATGTGTAAGGATGCTCAAGAACATTACAAATAGTTGCCTGTGGTTGCAAAGACCTCGTGGCGGCTGGGCCCTTCAAGCGGAAAAAGCCAAGACCAGATCCCGTGAGAGTCGGCCCATTCGAACGCGGCGGCTTTTTCTAACCCTCCGGTGTCCATTGGAATCATGGGGACTCCGTCATCGAGATAGAGGTTGCTGAGTAGTTAGACCTGGTACATCTCGTTCGTGCCTCTCAGACCAGCCCACTCATAAATGAATACGTCTTCGACTTCTCTGCAACACGCGAGCAGGAGTCGGCACGAATCTATGCTTTCAATCGCAAAGGATTACGATGAGACTTTTTCGGATTCTGACACTTTCGTCCTCCGCCATCTTTGCCCTTTCTCTTCCAGCATTCGCCGGCGTGACCGTCAACAGCCCCGCCAACGATTCCGACGTCTCCAGTACATTCACCTTGTCGGCCTATGCGATAACCTGCTCGTCGAAGAGCGTGGATGCGATGGGGTACTCATTTGACCACAGCAGTGACACGACAATCATCGACGGTCAATCTATCGACAAAAGCATCTCATCGTCTACAGGAACGCACACCCTGCACGTGAAGGCATGGGGACCGGGCGGCGCCGCGTGCGTTAAGGATGTCACCATCAACGTGAAGGCCTCGACAATCTCCACTTCTTCAATGGTTTCAATTCCGTCCGATGCAGACATTGTTAGTTCCATTGAAGCTTTGAGCGGTTGGCAGGCACATCATGACAGCGGCGGTCCGGGAAGTTCAAGCGGCTACATGCAGATGGTTACCTCACCATCGAAATACGGCAGTTCGCGTCAGTTTGTAACCACGTTCTCCAATAACGGCGACGAGCGTTACAGCGTGTCGTTCAACGACAACACTGATGCTGAGAACTTCTTTTATGACGCGTGGGTATACCTCACGAGTTCTTCGAGCATGCTTGCAAACCTTGAGTTTGATGTGAATCAGACTATGCCGAATGGAAAAACAGCACTGATGGGCGTACAGTGCGATGGCTGGACTGGTCATTGGGCGTACACGGTCAACACCGGGAGTGCGAGCAACCCCAAGCCCAAGTGGGTGAGCAAAAGTGGCAGTAGCTGTAACCCCCAAAAGTGGTCTACAGACTCGTGGCATCATGTCCAGGCCAGCATCTCGCGAGACAACTCCGGCTATATCACGTACCACTCCGTCTGGCTCGATGGAAAAGAGACCTCACTCGATGAGAAGGTCTTTGGCGCAGCCGATCTTGGCTGGGGAGATGTGCTGCAGACACAGTTCCAGGTGGATGGCGTCGGAAACGGGCATGTCACGGCCTACTTGGATGGCTTGAAAGTTTCTGCCTGGTAGATTCGCCTTCCTTTGCGGGCTCACGAACCGCATCCTCGCGCGTTTATCATGCGCAGGGAAACGCTGAATGCATGCGGGGCGGCCTTCGATGATCGAGGCCTCCCCGTCATCTTTTAGCCCGATTCTCCTCTGATTGCGGTCACAATCTTCTCGGTATCGTAGACGCATCCACCCCACACCCCGCCGCTCGCCTCCACCAGCGCAGCCCACAGTCGCGTATCCGCGGGCAAATCGGGATGGGGTTGCAGGTCTGTTCGCGGCTTCCGTGCCGCCAGTTTGCGTGCACCCTCATCTGCGCCGAAATCACCGGATTGATCACCGACCAGGTTCACCGTTCCAGTCAGCTTTTCCCGATCGATCGTGATTTCGATCAGATCGCCTTCCTGTACCTTTCCGACCGGTCCGCCGGCGAGTGCCTCGGGTGAAATGTGCCCGATGCACGCGCCCGTCGAAACTCCGCTGAAGCGCGCGTCCGTCAACACCGCCACATGCTTGCAGTGCGGCAACTGTTTCAGAGCAGAGGTCACCTGGTAGGTCTCCGGCATTCCAGCGCCGTTGGGACCACTGCAGATCAGCACAATCACATCGCCTTGTCCGATCTGTCCGCTCTTCACCGCCGCAATCGCAGCCTCTTCCGTCGTAAACACCCGTGCCGGACCCCGATGGCGGTACACATTATCGTCGCTAATCAACGATGGATCGATCGCCGTGCTCTTGATGACGGACCCCTCTGGAGCGAGATTCCCAACCGGGAAACACACAGTCGGCGTGAGTCCGCGTGAACGAGCACGGTCCGGAGACATAATCACCTCGTTACCTTCGATGCTGTCCAGTTCCTCCAGTCGCCTGCGCAAAACCTGCCGCCGCTCGCTTTCTTTCCACCAATCGAGGCTCGCGGCTAATGACTCGCCGCTGACCGTCCTCACGCTCGTCTCCAGCAGTCCCGCATCACGCAAATGCAACATAACTTCGGGCACACCTCCGGCGAGGAACACCTGCACCGTCGCGAATCCGCGCGGCCCGTTTGGCAATGCGTCAACAAGCCGCGGCACTTGGCGATTTACGCTTTCCCAGTCATCCCGCGTGGGCCGCTTCAAGCCGGCTGAAAATGCAATCGCCGGCAGATGCAGCAGCAAGTTCGTAGATCCTCCGATTGCTGCATGCAGCACCATCGCATTGCGCACCGCGGCATCGGTTAGCACGTCGCGCACACCCAG
>Ga0335080_10006175_pt1 | contig 12378 bp, 10 predicted proteins | sample Lox_Sample_34_FD_206720 | JGI IMG/M metagenome (GOLD analysis project Ga0335080, IMG submission 206720) | Soil microbial communities from Loxahatchee National Wildlife Refuge, Florida, United States - Lox_Sample_3.4 | ecosystem: Environmental > Terrestrial > Soil > Wetlands | place: USA...
TGCGCGCGTTCCGGCTCGGCCGCGCGCAGCGCATCGTGTCTCACCTGCAGCGCAGCGGCGTGGCGATCAGCGTGGCGGCGGTCGAGGCGCAATCGGACGGCGGCGCGCTGGGGCGGCCGCACGTGGCGCGCGCGCTCGTGGCCTCGGGGGCGGTGCGCGACTTAGACGAAGCCTTCGCGCGCTGGCTGCGGCGAGGCAGGCCCGCGTACGAGCCGAACGCCGCGCTGTCGGCGCGCGCGGCGATCGCGCTGGTGCACGCCGCAGGCGGCGTGGCGGTGCTCGCGCATCCGCCGCTCTCGGCGGGCGTCGACAGGCCGGGCGGCGTGGTCGCGTTCATCGAGCGACTCGTGCCGCTCGGACTCGACGGTATCGAGGTCTGGCACCCGAGTCACAAGTCGACCGCGACCCGGCGCCTGCGCCGCGTAGCGGCTGCGCATCAGTTGCTGGAGACCGGCGGCAGCGACTTCCACGGCGCCGATCGCCCGGACGTCGAGCTGGGGCGGGGTCGCGGCGGCAAGCTGCGCATCGGCCGCGAGGTGCGCGACGCGCTCGAAGCGCGCTGGCGCGCGCGCCGAGGTTTGACCACCTCCGGGACCGAGAGTAACCTCGCTCGCCCCGTATGAGCAGGGAGCGCGACAAGAGCGGCCCGTCCACGCGCGCCGTCCACGGCGGCGAGCGAACGACTCGCTCGCGTGTCAGCGACTCGCTCACCACGCCGATCGTGCAGACGGCGGCGTTCTGGTTCCGCGACACGCAGGAAGTGATCGCGTACCAGGAGGGCCGCCACGCGAGCTTCGAGTACGGCCGCTACGGCAATCCGACCACGCGCGTGGTCGAGGCCAAGCTGTGCGAGCTCGAGGGCGGCGCCGACTGCGTGGTCTCGGCGTCGGGCATGAACTCGGTCACGACCATGCTGCTGGCGCTCGTGCCGCAGAACGGCCACGTGGTCACGACTCACGACTGCTACCGGCGCACGCGCCAGTTCATGCAGACGGTCATGCCCAAGATGGGCGTGCGCTGCACCGTGATCGATCCCTCGGACCTTCACGCGCTCGAGCGCGCGGTGGCCGACGGTGCGAACTTGTTCTTCTCCGAGTCACCCACCAACCCCTACCTGCGCTGCGTCGACGTGAGCGCGGTCGCCGAACGCTGCCGCGCCAAGGGCACGGTCGTGGTGATCGACTCGACGCTCGCCACGCCCGTGAACCAGCAGGCGCTCGCGCTCGGCGCCGACGTGGTGCTGCACTCGGTCACGAAGTATCTCGCGGGCCACAACGACGTGCTGGCCGGGGCGCTGGTGGGCAAGGAGTCGTTCATCCGCCCGATCCGCGAGCTGCACGGCGTGCTCGGCGGCGTGATCGACCCGCACGCCGCCTATCTGGTGCTGCGCGGCATGAAGACGCTCTCGCTGCGCGTCGCGCGCGCCAACGAGAACGCGGCCGCGATCGCGCGCTTCCTCGAGCAGCACGACAAGATCGAGCGCGTGCACTACCCGGGCCTGCCGAGTCACCCCGACCACGCCGTGGCGCGCCGCCAGATGGGCGGCGGCTTCGGCGGCATGGTCAGCTTCGAGGTGCGCGGCGGGCTCGAGACGGCGTCGAAGCTGATCGACGCGCTGCGCGTGCCCTACATCGCCCCGAGCATGGGCGGCGTCGAGTCACTCGTGGAGCAGCCGACCGTGATCTCGTACTGGGACAAGTCGCCCGAAGAGCGCGCGCAGATCGGCATCCGCGACAACCTGGTGCGCTACTCCTGCGGCGTCGAGGACACCGACGACCTGATCCGCGATCTCGAGCAGGCGCTCGAGCGCCTCTAGAGCCCGGTCACACCAGCTCGGCGGTCGCGGCCTTCTCCAGCGCCAGCAGCCGGCGCTTGGCGTCGAGCCCGCCGGAGAAGCCGCCGAGCTTGCCGTGGGCGGCGATCACGCGGTGGCAGGGGATGAGGATCGGGACCGGATTCGCGCCCGTCGCGGTCCCCGCCGCGCGCACCGCGTTCTTGCTGCCCGCGCCGCGCGCGATCTCGGAGTAAGTCAGCGTCGAGCCGTAGGGGATCGCCGAGATCTCGCGCCAGACCGCGCGCTGGAAAGCGGTGCCGCGCGGCTGTGCCAGGAGCGAGAACTCGCGCCGCTTGCCCGCGAAGTACTCCGCGAGCTCGAGCGCCAGCTTGTCGAGCAGCGGCAGCCAGGGCACGCGCTCGGCATCGGCGTACACCGTGCGCAGCCAGCCTGCGAAGCCCGAGCCGCTCGAGCGCGGCAGAGCGATCCGTGCCACTCCCGACTCGGTCACCGCCACGCGGATCTGTCCGAGCGGAGTCTCGACAACGCCCGTCGAGAGCCTCAACCCCACACCCCGAGCCTAGCCCCCGAGTGACTCCGATGAAAGGAAAAAGAAGATCTTGGCCCGCCGCTACGCGGCGGAGGACAGACAGGGGTGGAGAGCAGCGGTTTTAGGGCTGCTCCCCACCCTCCACGTCCAACCTCTTAGTTAGAGACCGTGGAAACGGAGCGGAAATCAGCGGCGGCGCGTCGTGCGAGCGGCGCGGCGGCGGGCCGTGGCCCCTCGCCGTGTCGTCTTCTTGGCGCGCGCGGTGGTCTTGCGAGCGGTGGTGCGCCGACCCGGGGCGCGGCGCGCCTTGCGGGTGCCCCCGCCGCGCCGGGCCATCTTGGTGCGACACACGTCGCCGGACTTGTCGATGAAATACAGGAAGCCGTCTTCGCGCTTGACGCCGGCACGAGCGACTTTCTCGGGGCGCGTGCGGGCGTGGCGTCCGCCGCCGCGCGCCATCACGACGCGAGACACGTCGCCCTGCTTGTCCAAGTAGTACAAGTAGCCGGACTCACGCTTGACTCCGGTCTCTGCGATCTTCATTGCCATCTGTCCCCCCACACTTTCATTCTCTTCGACGGACGGTCGAAGGAACGGCGGAAGGGTATGGAACGATTTCCGACGTTGTAAAGGGGTCGACGACGAGAAGTTGCACTTTTTCTCGTCGGTGACGGCCTACACCAGAGAGAGACGCCGTCGGATACGCGCGTTCGGCTCGTCGGTGGCGGGCTCGAAGACACGACCGGTGATGCGCTCGTAGGTCTCGATGTAGCGCTGAGCCGCCTCACAGCGCACGTCGTCGGGCAGCGTCGGCGGCGTGCCCTCGCCGTGATAGCCCTGCTCCTGCAGCCAGCGTCGGACGTACTCCTTGTCGAGCGACTTGGGGTCCACGCCCCGTCGGAAGGCGTCCTCGTAGCCGTCGGCGTACCAGTAGCGCGACGAGTCGGGCGTGTGGATCTCGTCGATCAGCACGAAGTGACCCGCGGCGTCGACCCCCAGCTCGTACTTGGTGTCGACCAGGATCAGCCCGCGCGTGGTCGCCCAGGACTGACCGGCCGCGAACAGCTTCGCGAGCATGGCCTCGGCCTCGTCGTACCTGGCCGCGCTGATGACTCCCCGCGCCACCAGCTCGTCGCGCGAGGTCAGCGCGTCGTGCTCGCCCTGCTCGGCCTTGGTCGTCGGCGTGAGCAGGGGCTTGGGCAGGCGCTGGTGCTTCTTCATGCCGTCGGGCAGGCGGTGACCGCAGTACTGCCGTTCGCCGGCCTCGTAGGCGCGCCAGATCGATGTGCTGGTCGAGCCGGTGAGATAGCCGCGGAACACGAACTCGATCGGCACGGGCTGGCACTCGCGGCCGATGGTGACCATCGGGTCGGGCACGTCGATCACGTGGTTGGGCGCCACGTCCCTGGTCTTCTCGAACCAGAACGCCGCCAGCTGGTTCAGCACCTGGCCCTTGAACGGGATCGTGCCGACGACCACGTCGAAGCAGCTCACGCGGTCGCTCGCCACCAGATAGCGGCGGTCGCCCTTCACGTAGCAGTCGCGCACCTTGCCCTCGATGCGCCGCCCGAGCTCCGGGAAGTTCGTGCGCCCGAGCGTGCGCTGACACTGTTCGCGGAGCAACACCGGATCGATTCCCATGCCTCTTCCTTTCACTAGGCGAGCGCGCGCTGGCGGCGCTCGACGGCGTCGACCACGAGCTTCTCGAGCTGCACGTCGTTCAAGCGGTTGATCTCCTGGATGCCGGTGGGGCTGGTCACGTTCACTTCGGTGAGCCAGTCCCCGATCACGTCGATGCCCGCGAACACGATGCCGTGCGCGCGCAGCGCCGGCCCGATGCGCGCGCAGATCTCGCGCTCGCGCGCGCTCAGCTCGGCCTTCTGCGCGCGCCCGCCGACGTGGAAGTTGGCGCGCGACTCGTAGTGCTGCGGCACGCGCAGCACGCCACCGACCGGCTCCCCCTCCACCACGATGATGCGCTTGTCGCCGGAGCGCACCTCCGGAATGTAGCGCTGCGCGATCTGATACGTGCTGCCGTGCTTGGTGCCCAGCTCGAGCAGCGCCTGCACGTTGCGGTCGTCCTTGGTCAGGTGGAAGACGCCTTCGCCGCCGCAGCCGTCGAGCGGCTTGATGATCATCTCGCCGCCGAGCTTGTCGCGAAACGCGAGCAGCTCGCGAATGCTGCGACTCACCAGACTCTCGGGACACAGGTCGGGGAAGCGCAGGATGAAGAGCTTCTCCGTCACCTCGCGCAGCCCGCTCGGCGCGTTCACCACCAGCGTCTTCTGCGGCACCAGATCGAGAATGTGGGTGGCGAAGAAGTAGTTCAGGTCGTACGGCGGGTCCTTGCGCATCCAGACCACGTCGAACTCGCCGAGCGACCCCTCGCTGGCGCCTCCGACCTCGAACCAGTCGCGCGACTCGCGCACCCGTGTCTCGACGAAGCGCGCGTGAGCGCAGCCATCGGGCCCGACGGACAGCTCACTGACGTCGCAGGTGGCCACTCCGTGACCGCGCCGTGCCACTTCGCGCATGAACATGACGCTGGTGTCGGCGTCGGGGTTCAATCCGCGCAGTGGATCGACGATAAAGAGGTGCCGCATGCGGCGGATGCTAGGGTCGCTCGTCGCAGACTGTCAAAGCAGACGGGTGTGAGGTAGGCTCCGCGGCGCGTCGAAGACGCGACCCCGTCGTCGAGGACAATCGCTTGAGACGGCTCGCCAAGCTCGCCATCGCACTCGCCGTGCTCGCCGTCGTGGGCGCGGGCGTGGGCGTCTTCCTGTTCTACGTGATCATCCTCGACGACCTGCCCGAGATCAACAAGCTCGAGGACTACCGCCCCAATCTCATCACGCGCGTGCTCGACGTCGACGGCAACGAGGTCGCCAGCTTCGCCAAGGAGCGGCGCGTCATCATTCCGATCGAGCAGGTGCCAAAGCCGGTGGTCGAGGCCTTCATCGCCGCCGAGGACGGCTCGTTCTACGAGCACACGGGGCTCGACTACGCCGGCATCCTGCGCGCCGCCTTCACCAACCTGGTCGAGGGCCGCAAGTCACAGGGCGCGAGCACGATCACGCAGCAGGTGGCGAAGACGTTCCTGCTGACTCCCGAGCGCACCTACCGGCGCAAGCTGAAAGACATGGTGCTGGCGCGGCGCATCGAGCAGGCGCTCAGCAAGAACGACATCCTGTACCTGTATCTCAACCAGATCTATTTCGGCGCCGGCGCCTACGGCATCGAGGCCGCGGCTCAGACCTACTTCGGGAAGTCGGCGCGCGACTTACAGGTGCACGAGGCGGCGGTGATCGCGGGGCTGGTGCCGCGACCGGCCGAATGGAACCCGCACGTCGACCCGGAGATGGCGCGCAAGAAACAGCTCCTGGTGCTGCACCGGATGGTCGAGCAGGGCTTCCTGACCCAGGAGCAGCACGACAACTGGGCGGCGCAGCCGCTGGTCTACGCCGCGACTCATTGGCAGGAGCGCGACTCCGCGACCGCTTTCTTCGTGGAAGAGGTGCGGCGCTTCCTGATGGAGCGCTTCGGCGGCGACGAGGTCCTGACCGGCGGACTCACCGTGCACACCACGCTCGACGTGCGCCAGCAGATCGACGCCTGGCGCGCGGTGCGCAAGGGCCTGCGCGAGCACGACCGCCGCATGGGCTACCGCGGGCCGCTGCGCAACGTAGCCGAGACCGACTGGCCGGCGCTCGAAGCCGAGCTCGGCAAGGCCAACGCGGCGCTGGTCGAGCCGGCCGAGGACCGCATCTACCAGGGCCTGGTGATCGCGGTCGAAGACGCGAAGGCGACGCTCGCGACCGGGCCCGCGAACGGGGACCGAGTCACGCTCACGCTGGCCGAGGTGAACTGGGCCGGCAACCCCGATCCCAACCGCGACGGCATGTCGCCGCGCATCACCAAAGTCACTCAGGCGCTGCACAAGGGCGACCTGGTCCAGCTCGACAAGACCGAGAACGGCAAGAGCTGGAACCTCTACCAGAAGCCGCTGGCGGAGGGCGCGCTGCTCGCGGTCGACCTGGAGAAGAGCGAGCTCAAGGCGGTGGTGGGTGGCTACAGCTTCGCGGCCAGTGAGTTCGATCGCGCGCTGCAGTCGCGGCGCCAGCCGGGCTCCGCGTTCAAGCCGATCGTCTACGCGGCGGCGCTCGCGCGCGGCTACACCGGCGCCACGATCGTGCACGACACCGCCGTGGTGTACGACGACGACTCGACCGGCTCGGAGTGGAAGCCCGAGAACTACACCGAGGACTTCTACGGCCCGATCACGCTGCGCACCGCGCTCGCAAAGTCGCGCAACGCTGCCACGATCCGGGTGCTGTCCGACATCGGCCTGGCGCCGGTGCAGAGCATGACCAAGGCGCTGGGCATCGAGTCACCCATGGAGATGAACCTGGGGCTCGCGCTCGGCAACAGCGAGGTGACCCTGGCGGAGCTGGTGCGCGCCTACACCGCCTTCGCCACGGGCGGGCGCCTGATCGATCCGGTGTTCGTGCTCGACGTGCGCGACCGCACCGGTCGCGTGCTGGCCGAGAACATCCACCTCTTGGAAGGCCAGAAGGAGCCGCTCACGCCGCCGGTCAGTCAGGGCGGCGAAGAGAGCGCCGGCCCCGCGCAGGCCGACCTCGACAAGGTGATGGAGAAGCTGCGGCAGCAGGTCGAGACTCACGACACACCGGGCCTGCCCGAGGGCTACCACCTCGATCCGGTCGAGGCCTATCTCATGACCGACATGCTGCGCGCCGTGGTCGACGAGGGCACGGGCACCAAGGTGAAGGCGCTGAACCGGCCCGTCGCAGGCAAGACCGGCACCACCAACGACTTACACGACGCCTGGTTCATCGGCTACACGCCCGAGATCTGCGCCGGGGTCTGGATCGGCTACGACAGCGCGCGCAACCTGGGCAAGAACGAGACCGGCGGCCGCGCCGCCGCGCCGGTGTTTCTCGACTACATGAAGTCCGCGCTCGCGGACCGCCCGGTGCAGGAGTTCGGCGTGCCCGACGGCGTCGTGTTCGCCAAGGTCGACCGCGCCACCGGCCTGCTCGCGCCAGCCGGCGACGACAACGTCATCTTCATGCCGTTCCGCGAAGGCGCCGCCCCGACCGAAGTGAGTCCCGCGTCGAACGGCTCGACCGTGGCGCGCCCGCTGCGCGTCGACTGACCCTCGCTGGCCGGGATCAATCACCGGCCGCGCCCGTCCGACAAGACTCGAAGCGTAGCGCCGCGCTGGGAGTCCTCTCGCGTGCAGAAGCTCGATGATGTCCTCGACCCTTCGCGGTTCGGCACGCTCGAGACCGTGGTGGACGGCGTCGGGCTGGTGTACGGACCGTCGAACGTCGGACTGGTGTGGGGCAACGGCGCCGCGCTCGCCGTCGACACCGGGTCACTCCAGTCGGGCACCAAGATCATCGAGGCGCTGCGCCGCGCCTCCGACGAGCCGGTGCAGCACATCGTCTACACGCACGGCCACGTCGACCACGTGGGCGGCGCCTCGACCTTCGTGCAGGAAGCGCGCTCGCGCGGCCGACCGCGGCCCACGGTCTGGGCGCACGAGAACGTGCTCGCGCGACTCATGCGCTACCAGCGCACCTGGCGCTGGAACAACGAGGTCAACCGGCGACAGCTGCGCCTGCCCGCGGGCATGAACACCTTCCCGCGCGGGCTCGTGCCGCCGGACCGGACTTACCGCGACCGCGACGACTTCGAGCTCGCCGGCGAGCGCGTCGAGCTGTATCACGCCACGGCCGAGACCGACGACGCCACCTGGGTCTGGCTGCCCGACCGGCGCGTGGCGTTCGTCGGCGACCTCTTGATCGGGTCACTCCCGAACACCGGTCACCCCAACAAGACGCAGCGCTACACGCTGGGCTGGGCGCAGGCGCTCGACACCGTGGCCGCGCACCGCCCGCACTGGGTGCTGCCTGGTCACGGCGAGCTGCTCGAGGGCGACCAGGCGCTCGAGGTGATGACCGAGACCGCGCGCGCGCTGCGCTTCCTGCACGACTCGGTGGTCGAGCGGCTGAACGAGGGCAAGTGGCCCGACGAGATCATCGAGGAAGGCATCCAGCTCCCGGCCAGCCTGGCCAACAAGCCGTATCTCGTCGAGACCAGCGGCTGCGCGCAGTTCGTGGTGCGCGACGTGCTGCGCGCCTACGCCGGCTGGTGGGGCGGCAATCCCGCCGAGCTGATCCCCGCGCCGCGCGGCCAGGTGGCGCGCGACGTCGTGGCGCTGGCGGGCCGCGAGGCGGTGCTCGACCGCGTGGGCAAGCTGTTCATCGGCGGCGAGGCGCGCCGCGCTCTACACCTGGCGGTGTTGCTGCGCCAGGCGGATCCCGAGGACCACGAAGCCTGGCAGACCGAGGCCGAGCTGTGCGAGGCGCTCGCGATCGGCGAGCGCTCGGCGGTGGTGCGCAGCTTCTATCTCTCGTGCGCGCGCGCCGCGCGCGAGACCTTGGCGAATCTCGACTCGGACGACAAGCCGGCGCGCTGAGGCCCCGAAACCCGGCCCGCGACACGGGCATCCCGATGACATGAGTGAGTCGCTCCACGGCGACCTCGCGGGCGCGGCACGGGTCGACACGAAGGCGATGCGCTGGACGCCGAGCCCGAGCGGCAGCGTCTGGCGCAAGCGCGTGCACCTGGTCGGCCCGCCCGAGGCCGGGCAGGTGACGTCGGTGGTGCGCTACGAGCCCGGCTCGCACTTCGCGGCGCACGATCATCCCGACGGTGAAGAGATCCTGGTTCTCGACGGCGTGTTCAGCGACGAGCACGGCGACTGGCCGGCGGGCACGTATCTGCTGAATCCCGAGGGCTTTCGCCACGCGCCCTTCTCGCGACCCGGCTGCACGCTGTTCGTGAAGCTCCGCCAGCTGCCGGGGCCGGGACGGCGGCACCTTGCCATCGACGTGAACGCGCTCGAATGGCGGCCGGGTACGCACGCCGGAGTGACTGAGAAGCTGCTCGCCGCGCAGCCGGGCTTTTCGGATCTGACGAAGCTCGCACGCTGGGCGGGGAGCCTCGACCTCGGAGCCGTGACGTACACGGAGGGCGCGGAGCTCTTCGTGCTCGAAGGCGCGTTCTCGGATGAGTCCGGCACGCACACACAGGGAACCTGGCTGCGCTTTCCGGTCGGTGCGACACACCGTCCGCTGGCCTCCCGAGCGGGCTGTACGCTCTACGTGAAGACGGGCGGCCTCCGCTATCTCCGTTCGGCGGGCTGAAACCGGCGCGTTCTCGCGCGCTATGTTCGCCGCCCATGACACGGCGGGCGATCATCGCAGGCGGTGGTCACAACGGGCTGATCTGTGCCGCGTATCTCGCGCGCGCCGGGGTCGGGGTCACCGTGCTCGAGCGCCGGCCCATGGTGGGTGGCGCGTGCGTGACCGAGGAGCTCTGGCCAGGCTACCGGGTGTCTCGCGGCGCGTACGTGCTGTCGCTGCTCCGGCCGCTGATCGCCGAGGAGCTCGAGCTCGCCAAGCACGGGCTCCGACTCCTGCCGCGCGTGCCGTCGTCGATCACGCCGCTCCCCGACGGCCGCGCGCTGGTGCTGGGCAACGCGGACCCGCGCGAAGACTTCGCCGAGATCGAGGCGTTCTCGCGGCGCGACGCCGAGGCGTACCGACGCTACGAAGCGTGGCTCGAGAGCGTGGTCGACGCGATCGAGCCACTGATGGACGCGCCGTCTGCGACGCGCCCGTACCGCGCCACGCGCGCGGGCCTGCGGCTCCTGCGCGGTCCGGGTCTTCGGAGCTCGTGGAAGTTCCTGCTCGGCTCGGCGCAGGCACTCCTCGACGAGTGGTTCGAGTCGGAGCCGCTGAAGTCGACGCTCGCCACCGACGGCATCATCGGCGCGTACCGATCTCCGGCGTCCGCGACCACCGGCTACGTGCTCTTCCACCACGTCATGGGCCGGGCGGGTGGACGCCGGGGCGTATGGTCGTACGTAGCCGGCGGCATGGGTGCGCTCTCGGAGTCACTCGCCGCGGCGGCGCGCGCCGCCGGCGCGCAGATTCGCACCCACGCCGAGGTCGATAAGCTGCTCATTCGGGGGCGGCGCGTCTGCGGAGTGACGCTCACTTCGGGTGAGACGCTCGAGGCGGACTTCGTGGTCTCGGGCGCCGACCCCGCGCGCACCGCGTCCTGGTTCGAGAACACGGACCACGGTCGGCGCCTGCCCCGGAACGACTACACGAGCCCGGTCGTGAAGCTGAACCTGGCCTTGCGCGAGCTGCCGCGCTTCCACGCCCGCGGCCGAGACCTGCCGCTCACGGGCACGATTCACCTGGGACCGACCGACCTCGCGGGCATCGACCGCGCGTTCACCGAGGCGCGCGCGGGGCGAGTGCCCGAGACACCGATCGTCGAGCTCACCATCCCATCGGCGGTCGATCCGACGCTCGCGCCTGCTGGAAGACACGTCGCGTCGATCTTCGCGCAGTACGTGCCCGCACTGTGGCACACCGACCCGCGCTGGCCCGCGGTCCGCGACGAGTTCCGCGACCGCGTGCTGGCCACCGTCGAGTCAGTCGCGCCCGGCTTCGGCGCCTCGATCGAGCACCTGGAGGCGCTCGCCCCACCGGACCTCGAGCGCGTGTTCGGACTGACCGGGGGAAACATCTTCCACGGCGCAATGTCGCCTCTCTCGCTCACGCAGAGGCTGCCTCGCACACGGATCCCAGGCCTGTTCCTGTGCGGGGCGAGCACCTTTCCCGGCGGCGGCGTGATGGGCGCGCCCGGGCGGAATGCCGCCTTCTGGATCCTCGCCGGACGCTGAGCTAGAGCCCGCGCGCCGCCCGGCTGGCCGCGAACGCGCGCCCGACCTCGGAGCGCAGCTCGGAGTCACACAGGAAGTCGAGCGCGGTCATGGCCAGCGCCTTGGCGCCGTCGAGCACGCTCTGGTCGCCCAGCTCCGACGCCGCCCAGCGCGCGAACTCCGCGTTGTGGATCGACACGTGCGGCGGCGCGGAGGCCAGCATCGGGTGGATCGACGGCACGCGGTGACTCACGTTGCCCATGTCGGTCGAGCCCTGCATGCCGGCCGGCAGCTTGTCGTAGGGGAAGAACGCGCGCCCCAGTGACTCGGCGTTGCGCTGGAAGCGCTGGGCGAGCGGCCAGGAAGTGTCGAGGTCGAGATAGTCCACCTCGCCCCAGTGCAGCTCGAGCTTCGCGCCGGTGGCCTCGGCGCCGGCGCGGAAGCAGCCCGTGACGCGCTTCTTCAGCTCGCTGAGCTCCCCGGCGTTGGCCGCGCGCACGTAGAAACGGCCCGCGGCGCGCTCGGGCACGATGTTCGGCGCCTGGCCGCCGTCGCTGATGATGCCGTGCAGCCGCTCGGTCGAGCGGATGTGCTGGCGCAGCGCGCCGATCGCCTGGTACGCGATCACCAGCGCGTCGAGCGCATTCACGCCGCGCTCCGGCATCGCCGACGCGTGCGAAGCCACGCCGTGGTAGACGACCTCGACGTCCGAGATCGCGAGACACGGCATGGTCACCAGGTTCACGCCCGCGGGATGGATCATCAGCGCGGCGTCGACGCCCTCGAAGGCGCCGGCCCGCGCCATGATCTCCTTGCCGCCGCCGCCCTCCTCGGCCGGCGTGCCCAGCCAGCGCACCGCCCCCGGCAGGCGCGCGCCCAGCTCGGCCAGCGCGAGCGCCGCGCCCAGCGCCGTGGTGGCGATGATGTTGTGACCGCAGGCATGGCCGATGCCCGGCAGCGCGTCGTACTCGGAGAGCAGCGCCACCGTCGGCCCGGCCTTGCCGAAGCGCGCCTCGAGCGCGGTCTCGAGCCCGTACACGTTCTGGTGTACGTCGAGACCCTGCGCGCGACCCGTGTCGGCGAGCAGCCGGGCGGCGTGCAGCTCGCGGAAGGCCAGCTCCGGATGGGCGTGGATCTCGTGCGAGACCTCGACCAGCGTGCTGCCGAGCCGGTCGACCGAGGCGCAGACTTCCTTCTTGAGCGCGTCGAGCATGCCCCAGTATAGGGGCCGGCTAGCGGCGTTTGGCCACGAACAGTGCGATCGGAATCGACCAGTCGTGGCCGGTC
>Ga0335080_10006176_pt1 | contig 12378 bp, 11 predicted proteins | sample Lox_Sample_34_FD_206720 | JGI IMG/M metagenome (GOLD analysis project Ga0335080, IMG submission 206720) | Soil microbial communities from Loxahatchee National Wildlife Refuge, Florida, United States - Lox_Sample_3.4 | ecosystem: Environmental > Terrestrial > Soil > Wetlands | place: USA...
TTGAACCGCGGCATCGGCGCTGGTGGTCGTATCGGCGGCGGTGACGGCAGTCGGAAGCCCGGTGTTTGGGTCGATCCGCGTATTCCCGATAGCGGTGGGAAGACCCGTATTGGGATCAATCACATCGGCGGTTGTGCCCGGGGTGGTTGCCGATGGCTTGTTCTTGAAGTTCAACAAGTCCAGCAACACCTGGCATTCGGCATCGCTCATTCTCCCGGTCACCGAAACGGCCGGGCCGGCGATCCGGTCGCGAATGACCGGCGCGCTCAACACACGGCCGCGCCAGACGATGGCCAGCCGGCGGCCGATGTTGGCGGCGGTGAGGTCCGAAAATTTCTGCGTGGCATCAGGCTTGAGCATAACGCTGATGGTTTTGTCCCCCGAGGAACCGGCTTGGAGGCTGGCACTGGCGACGGCGGAACTGTCCAGCAACACTTCCTGCAGGATGCGCAACTTCGTCTGCCCGGTGCGGTCATTGGGATCGGCCAGCTGGTCGGCCGCTGTACCGGTGTCTCCCTCGGCGGCCACCAGCCGGAATTCGAGTTCGGCGGGCGGGGCTGTCGTTTGCGGCAACCCTGTTTCCGCGTCGCCGACGGCGGATCGCAGGCGCGGGTCATCCAGAACCACCACCGCCTGGTCGCGGATGTTTTCCGCTTCCGCTTTGCGCCCTGCACCAACGAGGATTTCGATCAATTGACGCGTGTCGTTGACAAAAGTCTGCTGTGCCTGCCCGCGCATGCGGGATTGATCAACCTGAGGCGTTCGATCAAGAATGGCGAGTGTTCGCTCCCGCACGGAACAGATGAAATCGAATCTTGCCTGCGGATTTCCGATATACTTCAGGCAAAGTGCAAATTCGCCATTGCGCACGAGTAAATCCCGGGCGATGAAATAGCACTGTTGCGCCAATCGCGGATCTTTCTCCTGAATCTGTTTGAACAGTAAGCAGGTGGCATCGTCATCCTGCAGTTCCCGGTTGATGTTCGCTACCTCCTGGAACAAATCAAAATAACCCCGGCCTTCCCGAAATTCGCGCGCATCGCGGTCCCGGATCTCAATCAATGCCTGTTTCGCCTTGGGATAACGCCGGCCCAGCTCGGCCCAGTTCATGATGCCGAAGTTCAAACGGATTGGATTTGTCTCCCCATATTGCAAGGCATGATTGAAATACCAGATCTGCCGCTGCAACGCCTCTTCGTAACGGCCCTGTTCCATCAGGGTTTTTACCTCGTCCCGGATTTTCTGCAAATCGGGTTTTTCGTCCGGGGCCAGCGCGGGCGACCACGTTTCCGTGGAGGCCGGCGGAGTCGAGATCCACTTCGCTTTGCTTTCTTCCAGCGCTTCGGCCTTGGTGCCGAAATAGAGGTCGGCGAAAGGTGTGCCATCGGCATACATCGTCACATGCGGAAGCCCGGGATAAAGATTGGAATGAGTCAGTTCGAAATCGCCCCGGCCCCGGGAGATTTCCATGCACTGTTCCTGGCCCACAGGGACATTCATGCCGTAGGCACCATTCGTGGCGGTGATATGGAACGCCAATTGCGCACGATCGGCGCTGACCAGGTTGTAATGGCCTTTGACGACCATCCGGTTGGTGGACCGGTCCACGGAGGTGATTTCTATCGAATCGCCATTGGGAAACCAGGCCTGGCCGATGTAATCGGATTTTTCGGAGCTAAAATTGACCACTGCCAGAACCGTCAGCCAGATCGCCAGGCTGACACCGCCGATGGCGATGGCGCGTTTGCCGAATTTGTTTTCGCGTGATAAAATTCCAAAAACCATTCCAAGAAACGCTGCAAACGGAATGTTCTCGACCAAATTGCGCGGCGGATTCGGCCAGAAACAACATGCTACAATGCCAAGCACGCCTGCCACGCCGGAAAAAAACAGCGCCCATTTGCCCAGCGACCGGACTTGCGCCTGCTCTGCGTAAGCCGGCAGAATCAAATAGCCAATCGCGCGCCACTGGCCGTCGTGTTCGCGCGAAAATGTCACGGTTTCCACGGCGGCTTTCAAGCCGGCAAACGCCGTGTCGAATTTCACGGTGACACGCGAACCGAAAAGGCATGTCGTTCGCAATTTACGCGAGAGGACTTTCCCCTGTGGTTTGCGTGCGCTGCCGAGACGCTCAATCCATTCGTCTTTTGAAATCGCCTTTTGAAAATATTTTGCCGCTGCGTCCCAGCCTTGCGCGTAACTCCCGTCGTCCATCAGCGCGAGCCAGGCTTCGACGGCGCGCAAAAGCATTGGGTCCGATTTTGAACGGCGCATATGCAAAACCACCAACCCGCCAAAAATCAGCGCGCCGAAAATTCCCGCGACGGCCAGCGGAATAAAAACGTAACGGTTGAGATGAATCAAATTGCGCCATGACTGGATGACGGTTGAATTGATAATCTGGTTCGCCGTCGCGCCATCAATTAAACGCATGGCTTCCGGCGCGACCGCCATTTCTTTTTCACGAATGACGAGCGCCAGAATCAATGACACCAGCGCAACCACCGTGCAAACGGCGCATGCAACGGCCGGACGCGAAAAGGGCGGGACATTTTCCGACTTTCGATTTCCGGCTTCAGATCCGGCGGGTTGGGTGATTGTCTCCACCATCGTCTTCACTTCGCTGACCTGCTGGTAGCGGAGTTCGGGTTTTTTCTCCAGCGCACGCAGCACCACTTCATCGAGCCGCACGTCGATCTGAATCCCGCGCGTGCGGGACGATGGCGGCACAATCGGCCGGCCGGGGAGTTCGCCGGTGAGCATCTGGTAAAACACCACGCCCAGCGCGTAAATGTCCGCGCGATGATCCACGGCATCCGGATGTTCCTTCTGCTCCGGCGCCATGTAATTCGGCGTGCCCATGACCTTGCCGGCAGCGGTGAGGGTATCGGTGGTGGGGACTCGCTGCTGCGCGTCCTGGCCGAGCGGCAGCTCGGCCCTACCGCCATTTCCAATCAGTTTTGCCAACCCGAAATCCGCCACCTTCACGCGTCCGCGACGGTCGAGCAGAATATTCTCCGGCTTGATGTCGCGATGGACGATGCCCTGGTCGTGAGCGAACTGGAGCGCATCGCAAATCTGCGGGACGATGGCCAGCGCTTCGCGCGGCGCGATGCGGCCGGCATGCAACAACTGGCGCAGATTCACCCCGTCCACGAATTCCATGAGGAAGTAGTAAAGCGGTTGAGCGTTGAGAGTTGAGGGTTGAGAGCCGGATCCATCCACGTGGCCGAACTCATACAGCGTGACGATGCCGGGATGATTCAGCTTCGCGAGCGCCTTGGCCTCGCGCGCGAAGCGTCCGGCGAACGCGGCGTCCTGGCCGATGCGGGGCGGAAGAATTTTCAAGGCGACGATGCGGTCCAATTGTTTCTGCCGCGCCTTGTAAACCGCGCCCATGCCGCCCTTGCCGACGAGTTCAAGGATTTCGAGCTGCGGGAACAGCGGCGCGAGTTCGGCCACCGGCGGCGGCTGGAACGGCGGCGACTGCCCGCCCGTGGCGGTCTCGTCAGCCGCGCCTTGTTTCAGGAGGCAGGCGGGGCAAAGACCGGCCAGTGCGCCGGCCGGCAGCGGAGTGCCGCATTGCGGACATTTGTTTCCCTCAGGCATGGGCTGATTCAATTTTACCGTGTCCATGCCTCCTTCAGAAGCAAAACCGGAAGGGTGTTACACAACTATTTAACAGGAAACGCCAAACATCGAACGTCGAACTTCCAACATCGAATCGGGGCAAATTCAGCAAGTGTTCGGCGTTCAGCGTTCGATATTCGATGTTTATTTGCCTTACCGCAGCCGAAACCCGCCCTGAAACACCACTTCCGCCACCGTCACGATCAAGAAAACGGCGCTGACGACGGCATTGAGCCGGAAGAACGCCAGGTTGATCCAGTTGAGACTGCGGCGCCGGGCAATCCAGTGTTCCAGCACGAGGCAGCCGACGATGATCATCCAGCCGACGAGATACGCGATGCGGAACCGGCAAAGCAGACCAAAGGCGAGGAGCAATCCGCACATGACCATGTGGGCGAGGAACGCCGCCTGCAGTGCGTTCTTTTGTCCCCACGCCACCACCAGCGAGCGCAGCCCGTGTGCCTTGTCGAATTCATAATCCTGCAGCGAGTAAATGATGTCGAAGCCCACCAGCCACAGCACGACCGCCGCGGCGAGCGTGGTCATCTGCAAAATTTCCAGCGTTGAAACATCTCCCCCCTTCACCGCCAGCCACGCGCCGATGGGCGCGAGCGCGAGCGCGAGTCCGAGAAAAACGTGCGTGTAATCCGTGAACCGTTTCGTCAGCGAATAAAAACAAATCACCGCGAGCGCGACCGGCGAGAGATAAAAGCACAGCGGATTGAGAAAGTGGCTGGTGGCAACCAACCCGGCTCCGGACAAAACCCAGAGCGCAATGGCGCCCGCCAGGGAAATTTGTCTGGTGGGCAGGTGGCGATTGGCCGTGCGCGGATTCAGCGCGTCGAATTTGCGGTCCACGATGCGATTGAAGGCCATCGCGCAAGTTCGCGCGCAGGCCATCGCCGCCAGCACCAGTCCAAACGTCCGCCAACCCGGCCAGCCGCGATTTTCGCGCGCAGCGACGGCCATGGCCGCCAGAGCGAAAGGCAGTGCGAAGACTGTGTGCGAGAACCGGACGAATGCGCCCCACTTCCGAAGCGAGGATAGAGGATTGAAGATGGAAGATGGAGTTTTATCAGCGGTCATGTGCGGTAACTCGTCCGGTCAATTTGCCATCCTCTATCTTCCATTCTCCATCCTTGCTTTACTCTCGCTCCTCCGCCCAGCGGGCCACCAGTTTTTGCGGCACCCCGAGGTGGTCCAGCACCCGCGCCACCACCGTGTCCACCACTTCCTGAATGGTTTTCGGGATCGCGTAAAAACCCGGGTTCGCCGGCAGTATGGTGGCCCCGGCCTGCAGCAGCAGTTCCATGTTTTTAACGTGCACCAGGCTCAACGGCGTTTCGCGCGGGACGAGAATCAGTTTTTTCCGTTCCTTCAACACCACGTCCGCCGCGCGCAGCAGCACATCACTGCTGTAACCGTGGGCGATGCGTCCCAGCGTGCCCATGGTGCAGGGAATGACAACCATGGCGTCCGGCGGATTCGAGCCGCTGGCGAACGGGGCGTTCATGCTCTGGACATTGTGGATTTTGACGCCATCGGGCAGGCGCAAACCGCCGGGGAGTTCCGCGGCGATGACCTGCGGCGCGTAATGGCTCAGCACGGCGTGAATTTCGTGAGCGCGCGGGTCGAGATTGTCGAGCAGCCGCTGGGCGTAAAGCGCGCCGCTGGCCCCGGTGATGGCAACGAGTATTTTCACCGCGGGGATTATGGCCGAGTCGTTCAAAGCGGGCAACCAATCCCGTTCGTCCCCGTCGTCGTTCTCGTAATCGAACCTTGGGATTCGAGGACGAGGACGAGAACGAGGACGATGGGAATCTATCAAAACAGCTTGAGTCCGGTTCGCTCATCCGCACAATGGCGGCGTGTCCAGATTACCGGTTATCGTACTTGTCGCCGCGCTTCTTTTGTCAGGTTGCGCCACCACACCGCCGGCGCCCGAAGAAGTCATCACGTCGCCGCCGGCCATGACCGGGGGTGAAGCCGCTTCCTTGAACTGGACAGCCACCAACTTCGTCCGGCAATTTCCTGCAGCACGTGCTTATCAACCGGCTCCCCGGCCGCAGCTCACCGCGCCAGTAACGACCTGGACATCGCTCAATCGCTGGGCGGCCGAAAACAACGTCGGCGAACCGCAACTGCTGTCCCACGTCCCCGTGTCGGCTTACGCCATCAAGACGCAAAACGGCACGATGGTTTTCGACATAGGCAGCCGTGAGGCGGCTTGGAACGGCGCGGAATTCAACCTGGGGTTCGCCCCGCAATTCATTGACGACCAGGTTTTCATCCATGGCCTCGATCTACAGAAAAACATCGGGCCGCTGCTGTTCGGACCGCCGCTGACGTTTGACAATCGCGTCATCGTGATTGACCCTGGCCACGGCGGGGCGAACGTCGGCACCCACAGCGTGGTGGACGGCCGGTTGGAAAAGGAATTCACGCTTGACTGGGCGTTGCGGCTGGCGCCGCTGCTGGAACAGGAAGGCTGGCAGGTGTTCCTCACCCGCACCAGCGACGTGACTGTTTCCAACGCCGACCGGGTGGTTTTCGCCGAGCAACATCACGCCAGTCTCTTCATCAGCCTGCATTTCAATTCCACGCCCGACCGCGACCGGGACCCCGGCGGTCTGATGACGTTTTGCATCACGCCGACGGGCATGCCGTCCACCCTGACGCGGGGTTTCAGAGACATCGTATCGGAAGTGTTGCCGAACAATAATTTTGACGCGCAGAATCTGCAACTGGCCGTGCGCGTCCAGAGCGCGATTTTGCGCGCGACCGGCCTGGAAGACCGTGGCGTGTGTTATTCGCGGTTCGAAACGGTTTTGCGCGGACAGAATCGCCCGGCCATCCTGATCGAGGGCGGTTTCTTGTCAAATCCGCACGAAGCGAAGCTGATTGAAAACCCCGAGTTCCGACAGAAGCTCGCTCAAGCCGTCGCCGACGCATTAAAATGAAGAAGGCTCGACCCATCCTGGTGACTGGAGGCGCAGGATTCATCGGCTCGCATCTTGTCGAGCGGTTGCTGGCCGACGGCAAAACCGTCGTGGTGATTGATGACCTTTCCACGGGCAGCCTGGAAAATCTGCGCGCGGTCAGATCGCATCCGCGGCTGCGCGTGATTCAATCGAAAATTTCCGCGTGCCGCGAATTGCCGAAACTGGCAGCGAACGCCGAATTCATTTTTCACCTGGCGGCGACAGTGGGCGTCGAGCTGGTGGTGAAATCCGCGTTGAGCGTGCTCGAATCGAGTTTTCGCGAGACGCAGATTTTGTTGCGGGCCGCCGCGGTCCGGCGCACGCCGTTGCTGCTGGCCTCCACCTCGGAGGTTTACGGCAAGAACGCCAAACCGGAGTTCGGCGAGGACGACGACCTGCTCATCGGCCCGCCAAACCATTCGCGCTGGAGCTACGCCAGCGCCAAGCTCACGGACGAATTCATGGCGCTGGCTTACGCGCGGGAGAAATCGTTGCCGGTTATCATCGCGCGGCTGTTCAACACCGTCGGCCCGCGCCAGACCGGCCGCTACGGCATGGTGCTGCCCCGGTTCATCGCTGCGGCGAAAAAGGGAGCGCCGCTGAAGGTCTTCGGCGATGGCAAGCAGACGCGCTGTTTCTGCCACGTGAGCGATGCGGTGGAGGCGCTGGTGCGATTGCAGCATTGCCAGAAGACGCGCGGCGAAATTTTCAATGTGGGCGGCACGGAAGAAGTCAGCATTTTGGCCCTGGCGCAACTGGTGGTGAAAACGCTCGGGTCGAAATCAAAGATTCAGCTTGTGCCGTACGCCAAGGCTTATGGCCCGGTGCCCAAAGGCTCCGGCGTCACCGGCGCGCCGGAATTTGACGACATGCGTCGCCGCAAACCGCAGGTGAAGAAGCTCGAACACTTCGTGAAGTTCCGTCCGCGCACGACATTGCGCGACATCATCCGGCTGACGGCGGAAAATCCAAGGTAGGGCTGCGTTGCTGCGCGGCCATCGTTCTTGGCGACGCAGCAGCGCCGCCCTACCGAAACATAATTCCTTCTCGTGCGAGCAGCTTGCGTTTCCAATCCAATCCGCCGCCGAACCCGCCAAGCTTTCCGTGCGCAGCGAGGACGCGGTGGCAGGGAACCAGAATCGGAATCGGATTTGCGCCGCACGCGCCGCCCACGGCGCGGACGGCTTTGGGTTTGCCGATGGCCCGGGCAATTTCACCGTAACTTTTCGTCCGGCCCCGCGCGATTTTCCGCAACGCAATCCAGACCTTACGTTGAAATTCCGTGCCGCCGGACAAATCCAGCGGCGGGAGTTTACCCGGCGTGCGACCGGCCAGAACGTTCTTCAGCGCGGCGACGGTGGCGCGATGCCAGTGGCGGATCCGGTAGCAGCCGACGTGAGGAGGCTCCATTTTTCTCGGAGTATGAGCCTCGTTACCTCGGCGGCTATGATCGGCGGTTCGCTCCAGCGATGGGAACTCCAATTCCGCCAATCCCTTTTCCGAATAGCGGGCGACAAACCGGCCGTCGGCGGTTTTCACGGGGAAGTTCCAAGCCGGTTTTTTCACGTCAGCGTTGCTTGAGGTAAGCCAGCAGGGTGCCAAACAGGATGGCAAAGAGAACCAGGGCAATCGCAATGACCCGGTTGCGGGCGACGCGCTTCTCATAGCGCAAGGGGCGCAACCCCTGCACTCCGCCGGCGGCCAGGTAGGTGACCAGCCGCGGATTGCTGGTGGTCGGCCGGCGGAAATGGTTCCGGATGCGGCCGAACAGCGCGGGCAAATCGTATTTGCGAACACCCAGCTCGTTGTATTGGTCGGGCGCGGCGGTTTCCTCGGGGTCGGACAGCGGCCGGATCTCTTCAAACACCGGTTCATGAACCGGCGGCGGAGGTGGTGGTGGCGTCGGTTCGTGCGTGCGGGCGATGGTCGCCCCGTGCGGAATGGCGGTGGACCGCAGACGCGGCGCGGGAGCGGGGGCACGCTGAAGTTGCGCATCGAGCTTTTTGATTTCGGATTCGAGCGCGGCAATCTGGTCATTGAGAGCGCGCGAACGGTCGGAAATCGGATCGGTTTTTTTCTTCGCGTGCCCCATACGACAATTTCAGCGCCGCATCAAAACCGCCACCAGCACGCCCAGCGCGCCCAGGGCAATCAGCACCAACGGCCAGGTCATCGCCAGGCCGAACCGGCACAACTCGCCGAAACTCATATTGGCAAACGGAGAGATGGCTGCAACCGGAGCTTCATCCGGGCCGGCTTCTTTCTTCGCCTCGCCTTCCAGGACGGAAAATTTGAGCCGCGCGGAATTCCATTCCATGCGCGCGTTTTCGATGGTGGTGAGCGCGCGGGTGAGTTCGATGCTGAAATTGTCCTTCGTCCATGTTTCATCGTGGATGGCCTGGATTTTGTCGAGCGCGTCGCGGAAATCGGCGACGGTCTTGACCATTTGCTCGGCGTCGCGGCGGGCGTTGAACTCGGCCTCTTCGAGCAGGCCAAGGCCGCGCGTGAGGTTATGGATCATCTCCTGGCGGCCGGTCTGGAATTCCGTCTGGCGGCGGCGCAATTCCTCGAGCGCGGCGCGTTCGCGCTCCAGGTCCTCCTGCGCGCGCTTCAGTTCGGCGAGTTTTTGCTGCGCCTCGACGACCTTGCGGTCCACCTCGTCGCGGGTGGGCGCGCGGAGCGGGTCGCCGGGCGTGGGCGCGCCGAAAGGCGATTTTTGCGCTTGAAAATCGGTGTCCACAAACTCCGTTGCATCGTAATCAGAAGCCATACGGCGACTTTAGTCCCGCGACGCGAAAGTGTAAAGCGGTGTTTATGCTTGTCAGCGCCAGGCACGGGAGCTAGAGTGTACTGGTCGGTGGCGCAATTTGAACTTTTGACATGATTGAGCTGATTCAGTTTCCGTGGAGTCCGTTCTGCATTGTTCAACGGCGCATCCTGGAATTTGCTGGAGTCCGGTTCAAAATCACCAACATCCCCAACCAGGACCGTTCCCTGGTCTGGAAACTGACCCGGCAACGTTATTATGGCGTTCCCATCATCCGGGACGGCAAGACCGTGGTTTTTGAAGTCAGCGACGATTCCCAGGTGATTGCCAAATACCTGGACGAGGAGCTTGACCTCGGCCTCTTTCCAAACAAATGGTGCGATGTCCAGTCCATCCTCTGGCGTTGCATCGAAAATGAAATCGAGGGCGCGACGTTTCGGCTCAACGACATTTACTGGAAGGAATTCGTGCCGGCGGCGGACCAGTTGCAATTTCTACGGTTCAAGGAGCGCAAGTTTGGCCGCGGCTGCCTGAATCAGTGGCAGAAAGACCAAAAATACTGGCTCCAGCAGGTCGAAGAACGCCTCCTGCCGTTCGAGATGATGCTCACGCACCTGCCGTTCATCCTCGAAGACCGCCCGCGGTTTGTGGATTTTGACCTGTTCGGCATGGTCGAAAATTTTCTCTACGCCGGCCATTACGAATTGCCTGAACGGCATCAGCGCATCCAGGCCTGGCATCGCCGGATGAAGAAGGTCAAACACAGCGATTTCAGCGCGTGAAAAATTACATCATCGACACCAACGTCCTCCTTCACGACCCCAATTCCCTGCTGAGCTTCGCGGACAATCACGTCCTGATTCCCATCGAAGTCATAGAGGAAATTGACCGCTTCAAGCGCGAGTCCAGCGAACTGGGCCAGAACGCGCGCAGCGTATCGCGGATGCTCGACGGGTTTCGCGGCGAGGGCAGCCTGAGCGAAGGCGTGAAATTGCCCAACGGCGGCAAATTACAAATCGCCTTTCAAAAGAACGGCCACGTCAGCGGCGACACCCACGTCAATGGCAACAGCGTGGACAACCGGATTTTGTCGCTCGCCGCCAGCATCCAAAGGGCCCAGCCGAAAAATCCGACCATTCTCGTCAGCAAGGACATCAACCTTCGCATCAAGGCCGACGCGCTCGGCTTGCAGGCCGAGGATTACGAGACCGACCGCGTGTTTATCACCGACCTTTATACCGGCATGACAGAGATGTCCGTGGCCACGAACAAACTGGCTGCGTTCCGCACCCGGGGGGAACTGGAACTGGATCCCGGTAAACAATACTGCCCGAACGAATACTGCACGCTCACCGACGAAACGAATCCCAAACGCACCGCGCTGACCAAAGTGGACGCTACCGGCACGAAGCTGATTCCGATCATCGACTGCCGCGACGGCATCTGGGGCATCAAGCCGCGTAACCGCGAACAGCACTTTGCCTTTGACGCGCTGCTCGATGATCGGGTCAAACTCGTCACGCTCATGGGCAAGGCCGGCACCGGCAAGACCCTGCTGGCCATGGCCGCCGGACTCAAGCGGGTCGTCAACGACCGCGAGTTCCGCCGGCTGGTCGTCGCGCGCCCGACCATTTCGATGGGCAAGGAACTCGGCTTCCTGCCGGGGTCGCTCGAGGAAAAACTGGCGCCGTGGATGCAACCGATTCACGACGCGCTGGAAATGTTGAGCGACTTGAACATGGGCCACGACCACCGCCGGAGCGGCGATCTCATGCGTTCCGGCAGCATCGTCGTCGAGGCCTTGAGCTATATCCGCGGACGCAGCATTGCCAACCAGTTCATGATTATTGACGAGGCGCAAAACCTCACGCCGCTCGAGGCCAAAACCATCATCACCCGCGTCGGCAACGGCACCAAAATTATCTTCACCGGCGACCCCTACCAGATTGACAATCCATACGTGGACTCGTCATCGAACGGATTCAATTACGTCGTCAGCCGTTTCCGGGCCGAAGCCATCGCCGCGCACATCGAACTCCAAAGGGGCGAGCGTTCCGAACTCGCCGAGTTGGCGGCTGATATTTTGTAATTTTGTCAGTTGACAAACAGCCGAGGCAGCCGAAATTCCTTATAAAGCTGGATTGGGCGCTTAGGGCGTCTGCAGCGGGAAATTATGATATCGAACGAAAGACCATCTCCATATGGGTTTCGGCCTTATAGCCAGCCCAAACCGCCGGTTCAGGAAGACACCCTGAAGAGCGAGAAGATTCAAATCGAGCGCAAAACCTTTGTATTCACGCTCAAGGAAAATCCGCGCGGCCGGTTCCTGCGTATTACCGAAGATGTCGGCGGGCGGCGCGACACCATCATCATCCCCTCCACCGGGCTCGAAGAGTTTAAAAAGCTTTTCGAAGACATGGTGAAAACGTCGAACGAAATCCCGCAAAAAAACAGCCCGCCGGAGACGACGTGAGAAGTCTCTGATGGGCCGCTGAAGCAAAACGGGTTCGCGGAAGCCGGCGGTCACAAATTTTTCCGGGGGGCTTTCTTCCGTGATTTGACCCGCGCCGCGTCGCCCCAGAGACTTTCCAGGTCGTATCGCTCGCGCACGTCCTGCCGCATGATGTGCACAATCACATCAAAAAAATCCAGGACCACCCACGCGCCGCGCACCGTGCCGTCCACGGCCCGCGGCCGCACCTCATGCTCCTCCCGCAGTTGGTCGGTGACCTCATCCACGATGGCACGCAAATGCGGCTCGCTCGTGCCGGACGCGATCACAAAGTAATCCGTCACCGACGACAGCTCGCGCACGTCGAGGATGACGATGTTCTCCGCCTTTTTGTTGTCCGCGAATTCGCGGCAGAGCCGGGCAAGTTTCTTTGAATCCATTTTTGCGGGGGGTATTTAGCCACAGATTGAACACGGGTGAAACACAGAAATGATATCAGTTTTCAGTTTCAAGTTTTCAGAAAAGAAGCTTCCCGGTTTGTCTGAAAA
>Ga0335080_10006177_pt1 | contig 12377 bp, 11 predicted proteins | sample Lox_Sample_34_FD_206720 | JGI IMG/M metagenome (GOLD analysis project Ga0335080, IMG submission 206720) | Soil microbial communities from Loxahatchee National Wildlife Refuge, Florida, United States - Lox_Sample_3.4 | ecosystem: Environmental > Terrestrial > Soil > Wetlands | place: USA...
ACCCTGCTGCTCGTTCTGCGGAAAGGCTCAGCTCGAGGTGTGGAAGCTCTTTGGAGGCCCGGCGGCCCACATCTGCAACGAGTGCGTCAAGCTCTGCAGCGACATCTTCAGCGTGGAGGTCCTCCATTCGATGGGGAGGTGTCTGCGGCAGCCTGGGTTCAAGCCGTCGCGCGTCTTCCTCAAGGTGGCTCGCGAGAGGCTCGACCAGCGCGGGACCTCCTGCTGGCGGGACCGCCGGCGCCGCCCCTCAATTGACCGGAAACACCCGTCCCGCTACCTTCCCGCGCCCACATGACTTTCTACGAGGCCGCGCTCCGGGTTCTGGAGGCCGCCGGCCAGCCGCTCAGCTCGGCCGAGATCACCGAGCGGTCGATCGCCCAGGGCCTCCTCAGCCACGTCGGGAAGACGCCGGAGCAGACGATGCTCTCCCGGCTGGCGGCGATGGCCCGGCGAACCCGCGATCGCCGCGTCACCGTCACCGCACCCGACACCTTTGCCCTCACCGACTGGGGGCTCCCCGAGGACGCCGCCGCGCTCGAGGGGATGGCCGCTCCCTACGAGCACCCCGAGGAGGGGCTCCCCCCGCTCCGCCCGGTCGAGCGCCACCCCGAGCCCCGAACCGAGAACGTCCGGGGCATCGGCCGACAGGAGCGCCGCCGCCGGCAGGAGGAGGAGGAGGAGCGCGGCCGGAAGCGGAAGTACCCACCCATCCCCGAGGTCGCCTTCGAGCTGCTCGGCGAGTCCGACTCGCCGCTCGCGCCCTCCGAGGTGCTGCGGCTCGCCCGCGAGCGGGAGCTCGCCTCGGACGAGCTCCAGCCCGAGGCACTGCTCACCAGCCTGGCCGAGGAGAACCAGCGGCGCATCGACGCCGGACGCCGCCCCAACTTCGCCCTCGACGCCACGGGTGCGCTGACCCTCGAGCGCGACGACGCCCCGGTCGCCGAGGTGCAGGCGGCCTTCGCCCGGGCGCTGGACCTTCCGTTCACCGACGGCCGGATTGCCCTCCGCGCCGTGCCGGCCGCGGCGTCCGAGCCGCTGGTGGACGATGCCCTGGTCCACTCCGCCAAGAGCGCCGTGAAGGAGGCCCGCCGGGCGATGGCCCGCGCCCTCCGCTCGCACCTGGCCTCGCTCGAGTCAGGGACGGTGGAGAAGGCCTGCACGCGGATGCTCCACGCGCTCCACTTCCGGGAGATCAAGGTCGCCAAGCGTGGCAACCACGGCCCCCTGCTCACCGCGCGCCGCAAGGACGGCAGCCTCGAGCTGCGCTGGGCCATCCGCATCCACCGCGGAAACGGAGCGGTGGACCGGCGAGCCGTCCAGGATTGCCGGCGCGACCTCCAGCACCACTCGGCGCACGCCGCGCTCCTGCTCGCCACGGGCGATCTTCGCAGCGACGCTCGCTCCGAGGCGCTTTCCGGGGCGCCGGTCCACGTCTGGGCCGGAGAGGGCCTGGCGGAGAAGTTCCTGGAGGCCCACGCCGGCGTCCGGGTGACGTCGCTCGAGCTGTTCGAGCTCGACCGGGCCTTCTTCGAGGACGCCGCCCGCGGGGCGGAGGAGTCCCGCCGGCGCCGCGCGGAGCGCCACCGCGAGCGCGAGGAACGGGTCGAGCGCCAGGAGCCGGTCGAGGCGCTGGACGTCGGCGAGCCCACCGATCAGGGCGACCTGGGCGACGACGACGAGGGCGAGGACGAGGGCCCCGAGGAGGGCGCGCCGGAGGGGTCCGCCGGCGCCCCCGAGGGTACCGCGGGAGAGGCGGGCAGCGGCGAGCGGAAGCGGCGCCGGCGGCGGCGGCGTGGACGGCGCGGCCGGGGAAAGCCGGAAGGCGCTCCGGGAGGCGCCGAGCCCGGCGGGACATCCTCCGGCGCCCCTCCGGGTGGCCCGGAGGCGGCGGCCGGTTCCCAGGAGCCCCCCGCGCCCCCCTCCGAGCCACCGACCGGCTCTTCACCGCACGACGGTTGAGGGCTGCGGCAGCGCGGGGCGGAAGCCCCCGCCCGGCCCCCTTGTTAGAGTGCCTGCCGTGCCGAGGACGGTCTCCGTCGTTGCTGGATTGCTGGTGCTCGCGGGCTGCAAGCCTCCGCCGCACCCGGTCGAGCGCGTGGAGGTGGTGGCCGCCTCCCTGGCCGAGGCACAGGTACTGGCTCTCACCCCGGCGCAGGCCCAGGCTGACCTCTCCTCCCGGCTCGTCCCCGACCGAGGCTTCCGTCTGCTCAACCCCGGGACGCGGGGAGTCGACGACGCGGTCCGGCTCACCCTCGAGCTGGACGCGGTCCAGGAGCAGGCGAACGCCGCGGGCCTCCCCGCATTCGAGGAGGTGACCGCCTCGCTCGGCATCCGCAGGAGCGCCGAGGACGGCGTGGAACGGATCACTGTCCAGGCCAGCCGGAACCAGCCGGTGGAAGGGGAGGCGCTCGAGGCGCGCCAGGAAGCCGCCCGGCGCGCCCTGGGCGATGTGCTCGACCGGCTGGTGAAGGAGGCGCGGGTGCACCTCGACGCCCGGGGCCGTGACGACGCCCGGCTGGTCAAGGACCTCCGCTCGCGGGACGCGCTGGTCCGTCATGCGGCCACCTCCGCCCTGGTCGCCAGGCACAACCGGGCGGCAATTCCCGCCCTGGTGGAGCAGATCAAGGGCGACGACCCGCTGGAGGTGCGCCGGGCCATCGGGGGGCTGGTCGAGCTCCAGGCCCGCGAGGCGGTGCCGGAGCTGATCGAGATCAGCCGGGGGAAGGACCCAGGCTTCCTGCGCGAGCTCGTCTACGCGCTCGGGGCCATCGGCGGCGACGAGGCCCAGGCCTACCTGTACACGATGTCCCAGGGGCATGATCAGCCCGCGGTGCGCGACGCCGCCCGTCAGGCCCTCGAGGAGATGGACCGCCACGGCCGGCGGGCCCAGAACCGTGCCCCCCGGAACGCCAGCCTCGCTCCCGGGGGGCGCCCGCGGTGAGAGCCCGCCGCTGGGGAATGCTGGCGCTCGCGCTGCTCGGGTGCGCGCACGAGGCCGCTTCACCCCCTCCGGCAGCGACAACGGCGGCCCCGGCCGCGCGGAGGCCCGACAGCGCCCGGTACTTCCCCCTCGCGGTGGGCAACCACTGGACCTACGAGGCCACCTACCTCGGCGAGCGATCCACGCAGCGGGTCGAGCTGATCGCCTTCCGGGACGGCAGCTACGTGGACAAGGACGGCCGGGCGCTGCGCGTGGACGGCGAGGGCGTGCGGGACCAGGTCCGCTACCTGCTCCACGAGCCGCTCACGGTCGGAGCCACCTGGACCAGCGTGGTGGCCCCCGGTTCGGCCGAGCACTACAAGGTCCTCTCGGTCCGCGCGCCGTGCGAGTCCCCGGCGGGGCGCTTCCAGGACTGCGTGGAGGTGGAGAGCCGCACCGTCGCCGACCCGGCAGCGCCGACCCGACTCCTGGTCAACCGCATGACCTTCGCGGCCGGGGTGGGCATCGTGCGGGTCCGCACGGCGCTCGAGGACGGGCAGCAGAGCAACCCCACCGCCGAGCTCCGGCTCACCGGCTTCGACGTCGCCGCCCTCCACTGAGGTGCCGCGGACCGGCCCGTCGTGTGGGGATGCTAGTCTCCGCACGCTCCGACGAGGCCGATGGTGCCCACCGATCGCCAGGACGCGACGCACACCCAGCTGGTGCTGGAGATGCTCCTCGAGTCGGGTCAGGACTTCGCCTCGGGCGAGGCCCTCTCCGGGAAGCTGGGGCTGTCCCGCACCGCGGTGTGGAAGGTGGTGAACGCGCTGCGCGACCGTGGCTACGCCATCGAGGCGGTGCCCTCGCGTGGCTACCGGCTGATCCGCGTGCCGGATCGCCTCGGCGCCCTGGAGATCGTCCCGCTGCTCGAGACGCACGACCTGGGCCGCACGGTGCACGCGTTCGATTCGCTGGGCAGCACGAGCGAGCATGCGTTCCGCCTGGCGGGGGAGGGGGCCGAGCACGGCGAGCTGGTGGTGGCCGAGCAGCAGACCGCGGGCCGCGGCCGGCGGGGGAGAAGCTGGGCCTCGCCCGCGGGGAAGAACCTCTACGCCTCGCTCGTGCTCCGGCCCGAGCTTCCGCCCCAGCGAGCTCCGGAGCTGACGCTGCTCGCCGCGGTGGCTGTGGCCGAGACCCTGCGGGGCGAGGGCGTGGAGGCGACCATCAAGTGGCCCAACGACCTCCAGGTGGGGGGCCGGAAGATCGCCGGCATCCTGACCGAGCTCTCGGCCGAGGCCGACCGGGTGCACTTCGTCATCCTCGGCATCGGGGTGAACCTCAACGCCGCCCCCGCGGACTTCCCACCCGAGCTCGCGGAGGTGGCGACCAGCGTCCTGCGGGTGACGGGCAGGCGGGTGAACCGTGCCGCCTTCGCCGCGCGGCTCCTGAGGACGCTCGAGCACTGGCTCGACGTGCACGAGCAGGAGGGATTCGGCCCGGTCCGGGCCCGGTGGCGCGAGCTCTCCTCGACCCTCGGCCTCGAGGTCCTGGTGAAGACCGACCGGCGGGAGCTGCGGGGAAAGGCCGAGGACATCGACGCCGACGGGGCACTGCTGCTCCGGACCGAGGACGGCGTGGAGCGGGTCCTCGCCGGGGACGTGGAGCAGGTCAGGCCGAGGGTCCGTCCCTAGGGCGACACGCTCCGGCGGGGCTCTCGTGCTTGACTCCCACCCCCCACCGCTGCCCTGTTAGCGCCCGATGCTCCTGACCATCGACGTCGGCAACACCAACACCGTGCTGGGGGTCTTCGAGAGGACGAGGCTGGTGGACCACTGGCGCCTCGCGACCGATGCCCGCCGGACCGCCGACGAGTACGGGCTGTGGATCCGCCAGGTGCTCCAGTGGGCCGGCATCCGTGGCGAGGGCATCACCGCGCTCGCGGTGTCGAGCGTCGTACCCCCGCTGCAGTTCTCGCTGGAGCAGATGAGCAACCGCTACTTCGGGGTCGCCCCGCTGTTCGTCGGTCCCGGGGTGAAGACCGGGATGCCCATCCTCTACGACAACCCCCGCGAGGTCGGGGCCGACCGGGTGGTGAACGCCGTCGCCGCCTACGAGAAGCACCGGGGCGGGCTGATCGTCGTCGACTTCGGGACCGCCACCACCTTCGACGCGGTGACGCCGAAGGGCGAGTACCTGGGCGGCAGCATCTGCCCCGGGGTGACCATCTCCATGGAGGCGCTGTTCCAGAACGCCGCCAAGCTGCCGCGGGTGGAGTTCGCGCGCCCGCCCACGGTGGTGGGGAAGAACACCGTCCACTCGATGCAGTCCGGCCTGGTCTACGGCTACGTGGGCCTGGTGGATGGCATCTGCGAACGGATGGCACGGGAGCTGGGATTCCCGGTGCGGGTGGTGGCCACCGGGGGCCTGGCCAGCCTCATCGCCGGCGAGTCGCGCTGCATCCAGGAGGTGGACGAGTTCCTGACCCTCGAAGGGCTGCGGATCATCCACGAACGGAACCATGCCCACGCTTGAGCTCGCAGCCACCGTCAAGAAGCACGTCGATCCGTCGGCCCCGCTGCCGCTCCGGATGATGGCCGCCAAGGCCCTCGTCCCCCTGCCGCCTCCGGACATGATCACCGCGCTCTTCGTTCTCACCGGGGACTCGGACGACAAGGTCCGGGCGACGGCGGAGGACTCGGCCGGCAAGCTCCCGGACAAGATCCTCAGCTCCGCGCTGCGGGACGAGGAGGTGGATCCCCCGGTGCTGGGCTGGTTCCTCGACCGGCTCGCCAGGCAGGACGTCTACGCGGAGATGCTCATCCTCAACGCCTCCACCCCGGACGACGCGGTGGCCCGGGCGGCCGCGCACTGCAGCTTCCGCATCGCCGAGATCATCAGCCAGAACCAGCTCCGCCTCCTTCGCCACGAGGACGTCGTCCGCCAGCTCTGCTCGAATCCCAGCTGCGGCCCGGCACTGATCGACGGCGTCTGCGACTTCTGCGTCCGCTCCGGTCTGACCCTGGCCGACGTGCACGAGATGCGGAAGGCGCGGGTGCGCATCTTCGGCCCGGACGCCGAGGAAGCAGCCCCCGACCAGGGGCCGACCGCGGACGAGATCATCGAGGAGTACCAGGAGCTGGCGGACGAGAACGCGCCGCCGATGGAGGAGGGGAAGCGGCTCACCCTCGCCCAGCGCATCATGCGGATGAGCATCGCCGAGAAGATCAAGCTGGCCACCAAGGGCAACAAGGAGGCCCGGAGCTACCTGATGCGCGACTCGAACAAGCTGGTGTCGGTCGCGGTCATCCGGAGCCCGAAGATCACCGACGGCGAGATACTCGCGGTGGCGAACAACCGGGCCGCGCAGGACGACGTGCTGCGGGTCGTCTACAACAACCGCGAGTGGCTGAAGATGTACCCGGTGAAGCTGGCCCTCACCAAGAACCCCAAGGTACCACTGCCGGTGGCGATGAAGTTCCTCGCCCAGCTCCGGGAGTCGGAGGTGAAGGATCTCGCCAAGAACAAGAACGTCCCCTCGGGCGTGCAGCTCCTGGCGCGGAAGATGATGGAAAAGAAGAACGCGCCGAAGAAGGAGGAGAAGTAGCCCTCAGGCGACGGCGGGCTCGTCGGTGCCCGGCTCGGGGTCCTCGCTCACCGGCTCGGGCGGCGTGCCGGCCGCCTCCCCGGGGGCTGCCTCCCGCTCGGCGAGGAGCTGGTTGGCCACCGCGACCGCCTTCCGGGCCTTCTCCCGTGCCCGCTCCTCGGCCTTCAGCCGGCCGTAGAGCCGGGTCACCCGCTCCCGGTTCTTCCGGGTCTCGAGCTCCAGCTCCGCCACCCGGGCCCGCAGGGACTCCGCCTCGTCCGAGCCGACGCCGGGCTCCTGCTGCTCCCGCAGGCGCACCAGCTCGCTCTCGGCCGCCTCCGCCCGCTCGCGGAGGTCCTGGAGCTGCCGCTCGGCGCCGTCGGCGTGCGCGCGGTTCAGCTCCAGATCGCGCTGTGCCGCCGCGAGCTGATCCTCCAGCGCCCGCCGGGACTCGTCCGCGTCGGGCTGCCCTCCGCCCTGGAGCGCCTGTTCCAGCCGCCCCCGCTCCTGGACCGCCTGGTCGAGCCGTGTCTGGAGCGCCTTGAGCTGTCCGTCGCGCCGGGTCAGCTCGGCCTTGAGCTCCAGCTCGCGCTGTTCGGACTGGGCCTGCTGGTCGCGGAGGTCGCCCACCAGCTGCTCGGCGGCGTGCAGCGCCGAGCGCAGGCGGAGCAGCTCTCCCGCCTCGCCCTCCGCCGGGGCCTCCAGCTCCCGCTGGGCGGCCTGGACCTCGTCCGCGAACGCCCGGGCCTGGTCGTCGTCCGCTCCGAGGTCCCCTGGGCTGAGGAGGTCGCTGCCGCCGGACGGTACCGCCTCGGCGGGAAGTGACTCGGGGAGCGGGGTGACACCGAGCTGGACCATCGTCGGCCCGCCGTCCTCCTCGGGCGCGGAGAGGGACGAGAAGTCCTCCTCCGGCGGGGGAGGCGGGGGGCGCACCACCCGGGCGGTCGCCGCCGGTGGGGGAGGCGGGGGCGCGGCCTTGACCGGCGCGGGAGCGTCGTCGAACGCGGCGTCGATGAGGTCGAGGTCCGGGTCCCCGGAGACGGTCGCCTCCTCCTCCAGGACCAGGGGGGTCTCCTCGTGCGCACCGGAGAGTCGCGCCACGGCTGCGACGAGCGCCGGGACGTCCAGGGGTCTGGCCAGGTACTCGTCGGCGCGGTTCTTCAGTCGCCGGTGGGCGTCGAACCCCTCCGGATTCCCCACGATGATGACCGGGATGGACTTCAGCGCGTCGTCCTTCTTGAGCTTCCCCACCAGGAGGTAGCCGTTCTGCCCGCCGGGGAGCTCGACCGCGAGCACCACGACGCCCGGCGGGCGCTTCCGCACGAGGTCCACGACGCTTCGTCCGTCGGTGGTCTCCTCGACGGTGTGGCCGCGCTGCTGAAGGGCGGAGCGGACGCGGCTCGAGAGAGCCGTGTCTCCCTCGACGATCAGGACATGGGTCGGCATCGGCGAAGCCAAAAGGCTACGGCCAGGCACCCACGCCGGGCAAACCTCAGTCAGTTCTGGAGCCCGGGGCCCTGGAACCCGACCGGGATCAGCTGGAGCGCCGGGTTCTGCGGCGGGATGGGGAGCATGGGCCGCTGGCGCACGGGCGCGACCACCTCGGGAGGGGGGCTGGGCGTCCGGCCGGTGGGGTCGATCTCCCGGAGCGTTTGCCGGAGGTCGGCCTCGTCCATGTCCGAGACCAGCTCGTACACCAGACCACCCGACCGCCAGCTCGCCACGCTGAAGCCGTGGACGCTGTGCATGCCCACCTGGGGCCAGGAGGCGACCGAGGGAATCTCGCGGTCCGGGTCCTGGAGGACGAAGAGGCCGAGCCGGCGGTCCTCCCCGGCGCGCTGCCCGGGGGCCATCTGGTACACGACGTAGGCAGCGTCGTGCTCGCGCAGGTTCGACAGTCGCGCCCCGGCGATGGTCGCCCCCGGCACGTGGGGCAGGGGCACCGGCAGGCGCATGTTGTCCCCGAAGAAGCGCTCCACGTCGGCGCGGCTGGCCTGGGTCAGCTCGAACGGCAGGGGGCGCTGGTAGCGGAGGGCGGCGTCCTCGACGATCTGCTCGCGGTGCCCGGGCCGCTCCTCGAGGTAGACGATGCCGGCGGCGGCGGCCACGAACGCGACCGTGCCCCAGCGGGCCCAGGAGAGCATCTGCACCCGGCGGTGCTCACGGCGGATGCCGGCCCGGAGCATCGCCCGGAGCGCCTCGGGGGCCGGGGCCCGGGTGCGCATCTGGGCGCTGCGACGCAGCGCGCCCTGGAATGCCGCCTCGCGGGACAGCCGGGCACGGCAGCCGGCGCAACCCGCCGCGTGGGTCTCGATGTGCCCGCGCTCCGCCTCGTCGAGCTCGCCGTCCAGGTACGGATAGATCAGCGGGTCGAGTTCGATGCAATTCATTGGGCGGCCGCGTAGGGCTCGGGCAATTGTCTAGCCCGGGAATCCCCGATTTGGCCAGCGGCCGACCTGGGGGATCCCGTCAGCCCGTACGGCGGCGGCGGTATGCAGCCAGGTCGACCGGGGCCTCTGGGGCCTCGGGCGTCTCGGCGGGGACAACACCCTGACCGGCCGCGTAATCCCGGAGGGACTTCTGCAGGGCCTTCCGTCCACGGAAGAGTCGGCTCATCACCGTTCCCACCGGGACATCCAGGATGTCGGCGATCTCCTTGTAGGAGAACTCCTGGAGGTCCGCGAGGATGACGACCAGGCGAAAGTCGATGGGAAGCCCGTCGATGGCCCGGAGCACGTCATCCGACAGCAGACGGTCGAACATGTACTGCTCGGGGTTCGCTGCGTAGTCGCTCGCGTCGCGGCTGATGAAGGCCTCGTGCACCGCCTCGCGCTCCGAGCCCTCGGTGACGTTCCGCTCCTTCACCTTGCGGCGGTAGCGGTTGATGAAGGTGTTGGTGAGGATCTTGAACAGCCAGGCCTTGATGTTGGTACCGCGCTCGAACTTGTCGAAGAAGCGGTAGGCCCTCATGCAGGTGTCCTGCACCAGGTCCTCGGCGTCGCGTTCGTTCTTCGTCAGGCGGAGGGCAGCGGAATAGAGGGGATCCAGGTGCCCCAGGACCAGTCCCTCGAACTCCTGCTTGGTGCGGTGGTTGTGACGAAAGTCCAAATCCCGCTCCTCCCTGGCGACGCCAACACCGACGTCCAGGCGAAGGTTGTTCTTCAAGTACGTCTCACGTCCGAACGCGTCACCGATTGCCCTGGATTCGTCCCTGCCCGCCCGGAAGCCAGCCGGGCGGCCATGCTCAAGCAGCCGGAAAGACGGAAGTTTCTTCCACCGGACCGAAGAAGCCCCCGACTGTTCAGCGCCGGGCGAGGGCCTGGTCCAGCGGCACGTAGGGGTGTCCGAGGTCCCGGGCCACAGCCTCGTAGGTGACCGATCCGCCGTAGGTGTTTACGCCGCGGGCGAGGGCACGGTCCCGGCGGACCGCCTCCACCAGGCCCAGGTCGGCGATCCGCCGCGCATAGGGCCGGGTGACGTTGGTCAGGGCGAAGGTGGAAGTCTGGGGAACCGCGCCGGGCATGTTGGCGACGCAGTAGTGGACCACCCCGTGGACCACGTAGGTCGGATTGTCGTGGGTGGTGGGCCGGCAGGTCTCGATGCATCCGCCCTGGTCCACCGCGACGTCGACCACCACCGAGCCCGGCACCATCTCGCGGATGAGCTCCTCGCGGACGAGCTTGGGCGCCTTCCCGCCGGGGATGAGCACGCCGCCCACCACCAGGTCGGCCTCGCGCACCGCGCGGGCGATGGTCTCCGAGTCGGAGGAGAGGACCTCCACCCGGCCGAGGAACACGTCGTCCAGGTAGGCGAGCTGGTTCTGGTTGATGTCGAGGATGGTGACGTCCGCCCCCATCCCAACGGCGATCTTCGCCGCGTTGGTGCCGACCACGCCGCCCCCGAGGATGGCCACCCGGCCGCGGCGCACGCCCGGGACGCCCCCGAGAAGCACGCCCTTGCCGCCGTGCTCCTTCTCCAGGCACATCGCGCCCACCTGGATCGCCATGCGTCCGGCGACCTCGCTCATCGGGCGGAGCAGGGGGAGGCTCCCGTCGTCGGGCTGGATGGTCTCGTAGGCGACCGCGGAGACCTTCTTCTTGAGCAGGACCTTGGTCAGCTCGGGGTCCACGCCGGCGAGGTGAAAGTAGGTGTAGACGATCTGCCCGTCCTGCATCCGCGCGTACTCGGGGGCGATCGGCTCCTTGACCTTCACGATCATCTCCGCGCGCTTCCAGATCTCGTCCGCGGAGGAGATGAGCTGCGCGCCGGCCCGCGCGTAGTCGGCGTCGGGGAGGCCGGAGCCGATGCCCGCGCCGGCCTCGACCAGGACTTGATGCCCGGCATCGACGAGCGCCTTCACCGTGCCCGGCACCATTCCGACGCGGTACTCGCGAACTTTGATCTCCTTGGGAACGCCGACGATCACGGGACCTGCCCTCCGCTGCTCGAGTGTGGGAAGCGCGGGGGGCCAGAACACAGGGGTGTCCCCCGGTCAAGCCCGCGGATGCCGACGCGGGGTGTTATGTGCCGGTGCGCCATGCCGCCGTCCCGGATGCCCGCGCTGCTCGTCGCCGACCCCTCGGGGAAGGTGCTCGAGCACCCGCGCTTGCTGGCGACCGTCCGGTCGGGAGAGGAGGTGCTGCTTCCCCGCGAGCGGCCCGTCCCGCTCCCCCAGGGAGGTCGGCTGGTGCATCTACCCGGGCGGCGTCCGGTGGGCGTGGACCCCGACACCGGTGAGCTGGTGCTGGTGTCCGAGCTCGCGATCGACCGCAAGCGCTTCGTGCCCGACGCCGTCGGGGCGCTCGTGCCGCCGGGATGGACCCGGACCTTCCTCCCCGGCGAGGTGAAGGCCGAGGGTCCGCTGCTCCCGCAGTGGGCCTACACCGCCGCCGCCTGGGACGCCGGGGGCCCGGTGACCTGGGCGGTCCACACCGACCGCCGCGGCCACTGGTCGCCGGAGCGGTTCTCCACCCCCGCGCTGCGGGGCCGGGTGCGGGCCGCCCGGTCGGCCGATCCGGACAACCGCGTCCTGCGACAGCTCGAGACCTGCGCGCTCGTCTACCGCTGCTTCACCAGCCAGAACGTCTTCTACCGCCGGGACGAGGGCGCGCTCCCCGTCTCCACCATGTGCAACGCCGCCTGCGTGGGGTGCATCTCGGACCAGCCAGAGGACGGTCCGCCCGCCTCCCACGCGCGGATGGACGATGGCCCGTCCGCCGAGGAGCTGGCCCGGGTGGCGGTGGCGCACCTTCGCGGTGCGGGGCCGCGGTCGATGGTCAGCTTCGGGCAGGGCTGCGAGGGCGAGCCGCTCACCCGGTGGAGGGTCATCGCCGAGGCCATTCGCCGGATCCGCGCCGAGACCGGGGAGGGGTCGCTCCACCTCAACACCAACGCCAGCCTCACCGTGGGGCTGGCGGCGCTCTACGACGCCGGGCTGGACTCCATCCGGGTCTCGCTGAACTCCGCGGTGGCCGACCTGTACGAGGCCTACTACCGGCCCGACCGGTACGGCTGGGCCGACGTCGAGGCCTCGCTGACGCTGTCGCGAGAGCGGGGTGCGTACCTGGCGCTGAACCTGCTGACCTTCCCCGGCGTCACCGATCGGGAGGGAGAGGTCGAGGCGTTGCTCGGGCTCGTGCGGCGTCACCGGGTGGACCAGCTGCAGACCCGGAGCCTGTGCATCGATCCGCTGCAGTACCTCGAGGTCGCCCGGAACCGCGGAGCCGGCGGCCGGCCGATGGGAATCTCGCGGATGCTGCGTGTGCTCCGCGACGGCGCCCCCTGGCTCCGGGTGGGAAACTTCGCCCGCGGGCTCGGGGAGCGAGGTCGCCCGGCGCACACGGTTGCCGCGCGCTGAGGCGCGACGACACCGCG
>Ga0335080_10006178_pt1 | contig 12377 bp, 4 predicted proteins | sample Lox_Sample_34_FD_206720 | JGI IMG/M metagenome (GOLD analysis project Ga0335080, IMG submission 206720) | Soil microbial communities from Loxahatchee National Wildlife Refuge, Florida, United States - Lox_Sample_3.4 | ecosystem: Environmental > Terrestrial > Soil > Wetlands | place: USA: Florida...
CCAACGTGGGCGGACGCACCGCAGCCGAAGGTGGGTTCGTCGCTGGGGGCGCCCACAGCTATCAGATGAACGTCCAGGTGGACGGTCTCGACAACAACACCTCCTACTCCGGCGGGCCGATCGGCTTTGAAGCGCAGGCGGTAAAACCGTCGATCGACGCGGTGGGAGAGTTCAAGGTCATCACGAACAACCTGTCGGCGGAGTACGGCAGCCGGATGGGCGGCATGGTCCTGGTGACGATCAAGTCGGGCACCAACGGCCTCCACGGCACGGCCTACGAGTTTCTGCGAAACGACGCTCTGGACGGCGCCAATTTCTTCGCCAACCGGAACGGGGCGGCCAAACCGGAATACAGGCAGAATCAGTTCGGCGGGACGCTAGGGGGGCCGATCCGTAAGAACAAACTCTTCCTGTTCGGCAGTTTCGACGGCACGCGGATTCGCAGCGGCACGAGCTCCATCTCGACGGTGCCGACACTTGCGGAGCGCACAGGTGATTTTTCGAAGATCCGCCACATTTTCGATCCCGCGACGACCGTGGGCAGCGGATCATCCATGACACGCCAGCCGTTTCCCGGCGACATTATCCCCAAGAACCGATGGGACCCCCTGTTTCCGGCCCTGATGGCCCTCTATCCGGCGCCCACCACGACCGCCCTGGTCAACAACTACTATTTTTCCGCCGCCGACCGGAACGACTGGAACAACTACGACTTCAAAGGCGACGAGAACTTCAACGACAGCAATCGCCTCTCGGTTCGTTACAGCCGCCGCGACAAGGACCAGTATCAGAACGGCCCGCTGCCCATGCCGGCCGATGGAGGGCTGGCTACGACCACGGCCATCCACAGCCAGAGCTTTGTCGGCAGCTACGTCAGAATTCTGAGCCCGGTGATGAACAATGAACTGCGCATCGGCCAGTCGCGGATGCCGACCGCTTTTGACATCCCTTACGACAAGCCGCTGTTCGACCAGTACGGAATCAAGGGGATTCCCAAAACCACGTTCGCATCTTCCAACGATCACGGGCTCACGCTTTTCAGTCCCAGCGGCTATGCGCAGCTCGGGGCCCGGGCGTTCTGGCCGAACACGAACAACCTTTTTGTCACGCAGTTCAACGACGTGCTGTTCCGCGCCAGCGGCAATCATGGAATCAAGGCCGGCTTCGAGTACAAGCACCAGAACATCTTTCGGGTGGCGGCGCGCTACGCCCGCGGACTGATGACCTTCAACCGGGAGTTCACGGCCGATCCGCAGAACCGCGCCGCCACCGGCGACGGGCTGGCGGAGTTCATGCTCGGGATGCCGGCGGCGGGGTTCCTCGGCAACGAAAACGGCGAGAACCTCATGGCCAACTCGCTGGCGGCTTTTCTGCAGGACACCTGGAAGGCGACGCCGCGCCTGACGTTGAACCTGGGCGTGCGCTACGACATTTTCTTCGGACCCACCTTCCCCGACGGAGGGGTCTCGAACTTCCTGCTCGATTATTCGCAGACCGGTCCCAACGGGCGGCTGCCGGAGATCCGCCCCAAGGATGGCAGCGATTGCGGCTGCGAGCAGAACTACCGCGACGTGGCTCCGCGGGTCGGGATGGCATACCGGCTCAGCAACAAGACCGTGCTGCGCTCAGGTTTCGGCATCATCTTCGCCCAGGACGACACGTTCTACCAACAGTCGGCACGGTGGGTGAATCAATCGCCGGATTTCGTCGAGTACAACCTTTCCACGGTAGACCGGATCAATCCGGTGTTGACGCTCCAATCGGGATTCCCGGCGGTGACGCTGCCGGCCACGGCGGTGCCGGGACCCGCGGCTGTCGGCATCAATATCCAAGCCGCTAAGATGCCCGACCAGTATTCCGAGCAGTGGTTCTTCGACCTTCAGCGCGAGCTGCCGTTCGAGACCCTCATGACCGTCAACTACTCGGGTAACGCCGGCCGCAAGCTGGTGTTGGGGCTCGATTACAACCTGCCCTACGGCCCGGGCACGGCGACCGTAGCCTCGCGACGCACCTTCCCTTACTACACCAACGTCACGCGGCAGATGCCGATGGGAAATTCTGCCTACAACGCTCTGATCTGGAAGCTGGAGAAACGCTTCAGCAAGGGCCTCAGCTTTCTTTCCTCCTTCACGTGGGCCCATACCATAGACGACCTCACCGAGATCAGCAACAACACCAGCGGCAACAACCCCGTGGCGCCGTGGAACATCGAGCTCAATCGCGGGAATTCCTATTCCGACATCCGCCGGCAGTGGGCATTCAGCGCCGCCTGGGAACTGCCGTTCGGCAAGGGCAAACCGCTGCTGGCCCGCGGAGGCTTCGTCAACGCGGTCTTCGGCGGGTGGCAATTGGCATCGCTGGTCACGATGCGGTCCGGCATACCGTTCACAGTGGTGACCTCCGGCGGGCTGACAAACGCGGGCGGCGCCGACCGGCCGAACCGAATCGGCAACGGAACGCTCCCTTCCGATCAGCGGACCATCGATCACTGGTGGGATACGACCGCCTTCCTCGTGCAACCGCAGTACACCTACGGGAACTCCGGCCGCAACATCCTGTTCGGACCCGGCCTGCGGAACCTGGACCTTTCGCTATCCAAGAGCTTCACCATCTCCGAGCAGAGGAGATTGCAGTTCCGCGCCGAGAGCTTTAATTTCACCAACACGCCCGCCTTCGGGCAGCCGGGACCTACGCTCAACGGGCTCGGCGCGGGCCAGATCACCACCGCCGGCGATCCGCGCCGCATTCAGTTCGGCCTGAAGTTCATCATGTAAATGGCCAAGGCGAACTCCGTTTCGGGCGGGATCCAGGGAGCCGGTCCGGTGCCGCAGGCCGGCGACGCGGCGTGGTACCGTTTTCGCATGGACAGGAGGCAATTCCTGGCTGCCGGTCTGGGAGCGCTGGCAAACGGCGCGCGCGCGGCTGCGGCGCGACCGCCCAGCATCGTCCTGATCTATGCGGACGATGTAGGCTACGGCGATATCGGCTGCTACGGCGCTGCCGGGGTCAAGACCCCCAACCTCGATCGCCTGGCCGGAGGCGGGCTGCGCTTCACCAACGTACACGCTTCCTCCGCCACCTGCACGCCGTCGCGCTATTCCCTGCTCACCGGCGAGTACGCGTGGCGTCACAAAGGGACCGGCATCCTTCCCGGCGACGCCCCTCTGATCATCGAACCGGGGCGCACCACTCTTCCCTCTCTGCTGAAGGATGCGGGCTACCGTACCGGCGCAGTCGGGAAGTGGCACCTCGGGCTGGGGCGCGACAATGTGGACTGGAACGGCGAGATCGCCCCGGGGCCGCTCGATATCGGTTTCGACTACTGCTTTCTGATTCCTGCTACCGGTGACCGGGTGCCTTGCGTCTTCGTCGAGAACCGGCGCGTCGTGGGACTCGATCCGGCGGACCCGATCCGCGTCAGCTACGCCGAGAAGTTCCCTGGCGAACTGACCGGCAAGGAGCATCCGGAGCTGCTCAAGATGCTGCCCAGCCACGGGCACGACCAGGCCATCGTGAACGGCGTGAGCCGGATCGGCTACATGACGGGCGGCAAATCGGCATTGTGGGTGGACGAAAACATCGCCGACACGCTCACGCGCAAGGCGACGGGCTTCATCGAGAGCCACAAGGCGCAGCCGTTCTTCCTCTACTTCGCCACGCACGACATTCACGTGCCGCGCCTACCTGACCCGCGCTTCGCCGGCAGGAGCAGCATGGGACCCCGCGGCGACGCGATCGCCGAGCTGGACTGGTCGGTCGGCGAGATCCTCGCCTGCCTGGACCGAAACCGGCTGGCGCAGGACACGCTGGTGATCTTCTCGAGCGACAACGGCCCGGTGGTGGACGACGGCTATCGCGACCAGGCCGTGGAAAAGCTGGGCAGCCACAAACCGGCGGGCCCACTGCGCGGAGGCAAATACAGCATCTTCGACGGCGGCACGCGCGTGCCGATGATCGCGCGCTGGCCGGGCCACATTGCCGCCGACCGCATGTCCGCGGCGCTCATCAGCCAGGTGGACCTTCTGGCTGCCTTCGCCGATCTGGCCGGCCGCAGGGTGCCCGCCGGCGCGGCGCCCGATAGCACGGATGTGCTGCCCGCGCTCCTGGGCCGGTCGGGAAAGGCCCGCCACAGCCTGGTGGAACACGCGGGGGCGCTGGGGCTGGTCGAGGGAGACTGGAAGTACATCGAGCCCGGCGACGGCCCAAGGATGAACCACAATACCAATACCGAACTCGGCAACGACCCGGCCCCGCAGCTCTACAACCTCTCCAACGACCTGGGCGAGACCCACAACCTGGCCGCGCAGTTTCCCGAGCGGGTGAAGGCGATGGCCGCGGCACTCGAAAGGATCAAAGCCGGTGGACATTAGCCGCAGAGCGTTGCTGGCCGGAGCGACCGTTTCCGCTGCCGCGGTTCCCACGCCCGCGGGGAAGCCGAACATCCTGCACATCATGACCGACCAGCAGCAGTGGGGGACAGTGGCCGGACGGTCGGAGTGCCGCACGCCCAACCTCAACCGGCTGGCGGAATCCGGCATGCTGTTCGAGCGCTCGTATACGCCCTCGGCTGTGTGCTGCCCGGCGCGGGCCATGATCCTCTCCGGCGCGTACCACTGGCACAACGGCGTGTACAACCAGGTGCACTCGCCGCCTTCTGTGCATCGCGACATGAATCCGGACGTGGTGCTGTACTCGCACCGTCTGCGCGAGGCCGGGTACCGGCTGGGGTACGTCGGCAAGTGGCACGCCTCTTACGTGCGGACGCCGCTCGATTTCGGCTTCCACGAAGTGGGCGACCTGGAAGGGTGCGACCCGCGCCTCATCCGGCAACTGGAGCCCAACCCTGACCGGGTGGAGCGCCCGCGGGATGAAATCCGCAGTGTGGCCTTGCGGCGCTTTTCATGGCCGGGCTCGGCGCCGTTTGCCATGTGGGGTTATCGCGAGGGCCCGGAGGAGGCGACGCCGGAATATTACCGGGCCGAGTGCGCCATCCGGATGCTTCGGCGGTTCGCTGGCGCGGGCCGCCCGTGGCATCTCGAAGTCCATTTCGTGCAGCCGCACGATCCCTACATGCCGCTGAAGCGATATCTGGACGGCTACGATCCGCGCGCGATCCGCATCCCAGCGAGCTTCCGCGATACCTTCGCAGGCAAACCCGGGCTGCACCGCCGCGAGTCCGAGACCTGGGGCGCGGTCACGGAGGAGGACTACCGCCAGGGCCGCGCGCACTACTATGCCTACGCCGAGCAGGTAGACGCGCAGATCGGGCGCGTGCTGGACGCGCTGAAGGAGACCGGGCAGGAAGAGAGCACGATCGTCGTGGCCACCAGCGATCACGGCGACATGGTGGGTGCGCATCGCATGTGGATCAAGGGCTGGCTTCCCTATGAGGAGACTTATCGGGTGCCGCTGATCGTGCGCTGGCCGGGCCGCGTCCATCCGGGAGCGCGATCCGCGCGCCTGGCACAGACTCACGATCTTGCCCACACGTACGCCGCGGTTGCGGGCGTCAACCCCTTGCCACACCTCGACGGCCGCGACCTTGCGCCGTTGTTCGAAAATCCGCGGAACGACGCCTGGCGTGACGATATCCTATGCGCCTACTACGGCGGCGAGTTTCTATACACCCAACGCATCGCCATCACGGAGCGCTTCAAGTATGTGTTCAACGGCTTCGATATCGACGAATGCTACTGCCTGGAAGAGGACCCGGACGAGCTTCGGAACCTCGTGGCCAGCGGCGAAAAGCGCGCCGAGGTGGACGACATGCGGGCCCGCCTCTACGAGCTGATGAATCGGTTCGAAGATCCCTACGGTAACTTGAACGGCCGCGGCGACCGGTATTGCGCTCCGCGCTACCTGCCGCGTGGAGTCCGGCTCAAGACCCCGGCGGGCTAGCGTGTGTCCCGGCACGCGAGCGCTCCGGGCGTTCCTACTTGCATGAGTTCAGGCGGCTGGGTGTACACTAGATTCACTTCCGTTTCGGGGATCTCACATAGGGGTGCATCATGAAGACGAACGCCATCGGCTGTCTGCTACTGTGCTTTGCCCTGGTGTTCCTGACCGTGCCATCGCCCGCCCAAACCACGGGCACCATTCTCGGCACTGTCAACGATGCCACCGGCGCAGCCATCGCCGGCGCCAGGATCACGGCGACCAATCTCGAGACCAATGTTGCCAGAAAGAACTCGAGCGCGCAAGACGGCAGCTATTCGCTAACTTTTCTGCCGCTGGGGACCTATCGTGTCGAAGTGGATGCCTCCGGCTTCAAAAAGTTCGAACAGACCGGAATCATCCTGGACGTGAACCGCAACGCGCGTGTCGACGCCACCCTCCAACTTGGATCGATCACCGAGACTGTCGAGGTGAAGTCCGACGCTGCGCTAGTCGAAACCACTCGCCCGGCGCTCGGTTTGACCGTGGAAAACGAGGATATCGAAAATCTGCCGCTGGTGAACCGCGACGTCTACAGCCTGTTGTTGCTCACGCCTGGCGTCGACACTACGGGCCAAGCGTCGGACAGCTTCGGCGCTCCCATGCAGGTGACGCTCCTCAACGGTTCGCCGAACTCGGGCATCGGATCGGTGAACTACAGCCTGGATGGCGGCAGCAACATGAACGGCTTGCGGAATACCGGCAATGTCGCTCCCAACCCGGATGCCGTGCTCGAATTTCGTGCCATCACCAACAGCTACTCGGCCGAATACGGACGGTTCGCCGGCGGTGTGGTGGATATGGTGACCAAATCGGGCACTAACACGTTGCACGGGTCGCTGTTCGAGTTCCTGCGCAACGACAAGCTGAACGCCAACCGCTATCTGCCGGGTCAGTCGATTCTGCGCAAAGACCCGCAGCACCGCAACCAGTTTGGCGGCAGCGTCGGCGATCGCATCATTAAAGACCGGACCTTCTTCTTTTTCAGCTACTCCGGTCTGCGGCAGCGCACCACCGTGTTTTCCAATACCGCCACGCCGTTCACCGCGCAGGAGCGTACGGGCGACCTTTCGGCGACCGGCGGCTCCGCACCCAAAGATCCGCTCAACAATAACGCGCCGTTCCCTGGCAAACTGATTCCAGTCAACCGGTTCGATCCGGTTTCGAAGAAGCTGATCGGTTGCACCACTCCGGTCGGCGTCTCAAGCTCCGTTTCTCAGATCTGTATTCCGCTGCCCAACCTTCCGGGCGGCCTCTATGAGGCCCAGATTCCCCACCCCACGGACCAGGACGATACCACGTTGAAGCTCGACCATACCCTCAATGCCAAGCATCAGCTCAGCGGAAGCTGGTTCCGGGTAAGCGGCACCGATCTGATCGGCCTGCTGGGCAATGTGGAATGGGTCACGCGCGACTTTCTCTATCACCAGAACAACATCAATGCCGGCGACACCTGGATGATTTCTCCCTCGAAGGTCAACCAGTTCCACGTGCAGTACCTGCGTAACTTCGGCGGCCGCGTCAACCTGCCGGATTTATCCCTTGGCGACCTGGGATCGAACTTCAACATTCAAGGCACGCCTTCGCTGCCCCAGATCTCGGTTTCCGGCCGTATCAGTCTTACGAGCGCCATTCCCGGCCCGGTGGCGGGCAGCAACACCTACGAAGTCCGCGACAACCTGCACATCACCAGCGGAAAGCACTCCATCGCTGTCGGGGGCCAGGTCCAGTTGGAAAAGATGGTCCACGACACACTGCTGAACAACTACGGCGTGATGAACTTCGCCACCAACAATCCGCGCGGAACCGGCAATACCACGGCCGATTTTCTGCTCGGCCTGGTCTCCACTGGCAGCCAGGATTCACCCAGTCACAAGATCGATAACGGCTGGTATTACGGACTCTTCTTTCAGGACGATTGGCGCATCGCGCCGCGGCTCACGCTGAACCTGGGCGTACGCTACGACCTGCAAATGCCGATCACCGATCCCCGTAACAAGTTCCTCACCTTCGTTCCCGGAGCGCAATCCGCGATTGTTCCCAGCGCTCCCACCGGGCTTCTCTTCCCCGGCGATAACGGCGTCGGGCGCGGCATCGTTGCAGCCGACAAGAACAACATCAGCCCGCGTATCGGCATCGCCTGGGACCCCAGCGGCAGCGGCAAGACGGCCATCCGGTCCGCTTTTGGACTTTTTTACGGCAGCATTTCGGGCAACCTGTGGAACAGCTCCTCCGACAACCAGCCGTTCGCCATAAGGCAGTCGTTCCCGGACGTCAAGTCGCTATCCGATCCTTACGGCGATCTGCCCGGCGGCCTCTCGCCCTTCCCCTACAACTACAGCCCCGCCAACCCACGGTTCTTCAAGCCGGCGTCGGTTTCGGGCATCAGCCTGGATTACACCTCGCCGTACAGTTACCAGATGAATTTCTCGGTGCAGCGGCAGGTCGGAAGAGACATGAGCTTTCAAGGCGCTTACGTGAGCACCTTGACGCATCGCATCCCGATCAACGTGGATCTCAATTACCCCATGCTCACCGCTACCGCGACCACCGGCAACGTGGATTCGCGCCGCCCCTACCAGCCCGGCATCCTGAGCGTGGTGGGCATGACCAAGTCGATCCTGAATTCCGCGTATCACGGGGCGCAGTTCACCGGTTCCAAGCGCTTTTCGCACAACTTCTCGGTCAAGGGCTTCTACACGTTCAGCAAAGGCATCGACGTAATCAATACGCAGAACAGCACCACCCAGACGGCAACCGATTGGAGCAACATCCTGCTCGATCGCGGCCGGGCCAACAACGACCGCACGCATAGTTTCGTGGTGTCCGGCATCTGGGAGCTGAAGTACTTCGGCGGTGCGCCGGTTGTAATTCGCGCGCTGGCCGGCGGATGGTCGATCTCCGCCATCAGCACGATGCGCAGCGGCACGCCTTTGACCATCACCAGCGGCGTGGACACCAACCTGGATGGCAACTCCGGCGACCGCGCCAATCTGATCGGAGATCCGTATCTCGATCCTCACCGCTCCCGCAGCGATGCCGTGGCAGCGTGGTTCAATACCAAGGCCTTCGGCGCTGTGCAAAACGGCCATGACGGGACCGCCGGCCGCAACATCCTGGATGGCCCCGGTTTGAAAAACGTCGACATGGGGATCTTTCGCGAGTTCCACCCGCGCGAGAGGATGCGGCTGATGTTCCGCGGCGAGATGACCAACGCCTTCAACCTGGTCAATCTTGGGAATCCCGGAACCAGCCTCAACTCTACCTCCACCTTCGGCAAAATCACCACCGGCCAGCCCATGCGTCAGGTACAACTTGGTCTGCGGCTGACTTTTTGAAGTCGGCCGCTCCTGCTTCGTTCTTGCGTCGGGCCTGACCTGGCATTGTGCTCCTGGCCTGAGGATCGCCGAGATTGAAGGTAGCGCACCAGGCTGCCCGTGCTCTCTGTTCGTGACTAAGCGACGACGGTGCCGGGGTGAGGCGGCAGGCAGCGTCCCTAGAGTACAATGCACTCAGTTTCGCAGATGCTGGCCGCACAATCGCAATCAGCAATCTCGTCAACACGGCCCGTCCGTCTGGTATCTGCGTGTGTCCTCCGGTTGCCTGCTTTATTGACCTGTTTGGCCTGGATCTTCGCCTCACAAGTGTCCGACGTGGCCGCAGCCGAGACTCAACCGCAGGCGCCCGCCATCCTGGAACGGCGCTGTCTGCAATGCCACAATGAGACGGCGCGAATGAGCGGCCTCTCCCTGGCCACCGCCGAAGGCGCGAGAAAAGGTGGACTCCACGGTCCCGCGATCGTTCCGGGAAAACCGCAGGAAGGCACCCTCCTGCGCATGATTTCTGGCGACAAGCCGAAGATGCCCATGCAGTCAGCCCCTCTCTCGCCGTCGGAAGTCGCGGCCATCCGTGTTTGGATTGAAGCCGGCGCGCCCTGGACGGGAACACTCGGCGCCAAGCCCACACTCTGGTCGCTCGAGCCCCTCACCAAGCCGTCCGTTCCTTCCGTCCAATCCGATTGGGTCCGAACTCCCATCGACGCTTTCATCCTCGCGAAACTCAACGCGATGAAGTTGACGCCTTCGGCCGAGGCCGATCGCCCCACCCTGATTCGCCGCCTTACCTACGACCTGCATGGACTTCCACCCACCTGGGATGAGATCCAAGCCTTCGTCGCCGACCGCGCTCCCGATGCCTACGAAAGACTAGTCGATCGCCTTCTCGCCTCGCCTCGCTACGGCGAACGGTGGGGGCGTCACTGGCTCGACGTCGTCCACTACGGCGAATCCCATGGCTACGACAAGGACAAGCCCCGCCGCAACGCCTGGCCCTACCGCGATTACGTGATCCGTGCCTTCAACGAGGACAAACCCTATTCCCGGTTTGTCGAGGAGCAGCTCGCCGGGGACGTCCTCTCGCCCGAGGATCCTCTAGGTGTTGTCGCAACCGGCTTCATCGCTGCCGGACCTTGGGATTTCGTCGGTCACGCTGAGCTCCGGGAGAATACGACCGACAAGAACATCACCCGTCTGCTCGACCGCGATGACATGGTCATGACCACCATGTCCGCCTTCGTCAGCATGACCGCTCACTGCGCCCGCTGCCACGATCACAAGTTCGACCCTATCCCGCAAGAGGACTACTACAAGCTCCAGGCAGTCTTCGCCGGAGTGGACCGCGCCGACCGGCCCTACGACGCCGATCCCGAGGTCTTCGCGAAACGAAGTGCTCTGCTGCAGCGCAAGCGTGCCCTGATGGTCCAGCTACGGCCGTTGCAGGATGCCGCGGCTTCCGTCACCAGTCCCGCGCTGGAGAGGCTCGACGCAACCCTGGCCGCCAGAAAGCAGGAGTTCGCCGACGACAAGAAGCCAGAGATTCAAGCCGAAATCAATCAGCTCACCGCCGGCCGCAAGGCGCTGGTCCAATCTCTCCTCTCCGCCGAGGTGAAGGAAGAAACCCGCCGCCTCGCCGCACAACTCGAAGATCTGAACCACGAAATCGAGGCGCTGGGCAAACCTCAGCTGGTGTACGCCGCCACGAATTTCTTTGATCCACAGGGTACTTTTAACTTTGCGATCGAGCCGCGCCCCATCACCGTACTCCAGCGCGGCAGTGTGGAAAGCCCCGGAAAGCCCGTCGGACCTGGCGCCCTTTCCTGCGTGCCCGGCCTTTCCTCCACCTTCACGATCGGTCCCGCCGAACCGGAAGGAGCCCGCCGCGCAGCACTGGCACACTGGATCACCAGCCCCGGCAACGTGCTCACCTGGCGCTCCATTGTGAATCGCGTTTGGCAGTACCACTTCGGAGCAGGCATCGTCGATTCCGCGAATGACTTCGGGCACATGGGTTCCCAACCCAGCCACCCGGAACTCCTCGACTGGCTGGCCGTCACATTTCGCGACCAGGGCGGAAGCATCAAACAACTCCACAAGCTCATCCTGATGAGCTCCGTCTACCGACAGCAGTCCGCCAACAAGCGCGCGGATGCCCTGATCGATTCCGAAAACCGGTACCTGTGGCGCATGAACCGGCAGCGCCTCGACGCTGAGTCTGTCCACGACGCCGCGCTCGCCGTGACCGGCAAGCTCGATCTCACGATGGGCGGCCCCTCCGCCGAGCAGTTCTGGTTCAAAGACGATCACTCGCCCGTATACGACTATTCGAAGTTCGACATTGACAGCCCAGCCGCCCACCGCCGCAGCGTCTATCGGTTCATCGTGCGCAGCGTGCCCGACCCGTTCATGGACCGCCTCGACTGTCCCGACGCCTCGTTGATCACTGCCAAACGGAACACCACCATTACCGCAATTCAGGCCCTGGCCCTGCTCAACAATCCGTTCATGGTGCGTCAGGCGGAACACCTTGCCGCGCGCGCGAGGAGTCTCGCGCCCGAACCTGGACAACAGGTCGCCTGGATCTATCGCCTCACGCTGGGCCGCGACCCCGCTCCCTCGGAATCGCAACGGCTCGTGGAGTTCGCGGCGCGCCATGGCCTCGAGAACGCCTGCCGCGCCATGCTGAACAGCAACGAATTTCTCTTCGTGGATTAACACTCCTATGGATCGGCGACAATTTCTTTGGAACTTCGGAGGCGGACTCGGCGGTGTCGCCCTGGCGCAAATGCTCCAGGCCGAAACGCAATTTCCCCCAAAAGCGAAACGCGTCGTCCAGCTCTTCATGTCCGGTGCCGCCAGCCAGTGCGACACGTTCGACTACAAGCCCGAGCTGATCAAGCGCAACGGCGAGAAGTTCGATGGCGGCGGCAAGGTCGAACTCTTCCAAAGTACTCCTGGCGCCGTCATGAAGAGTCCCTGGGACTGGAAGCAGCATGGGCAATGCGGCAAGTGGATCAGCGATCTCGTGCCTCACATCGCCTCCTGCGCCGATGACATCGCGTTCGTCCATTCCATGCAGGCCAAGTCCAACGTCCACGGACCTGCCAC
>Ga0335080_10006181_pt1 | contig 12371 bp, 11 predicted proteins | sample Lox_Sample_34_FD_206720 | JGI IMG/M metagenome (GOLD analysis project Ga0335080, IMG submission 206720) | Soil microbial communities from Loxahatchee National Wildlife Refuge, Florida, United States - Lox_Sample_3.4 | ecosystem: Environmental > Terrestrial > Soil > Wetlands | place: USA...
GGCCGTGGCGGCCCCGGTGGTCCCAATGGTGGTGGATTTGGGCCGCGTGCGCGTGGCGGACGCGGGCGCGGTGGTCCGTTTGGCGGGTCGCAGGTCAGCATAAAACCTGGGCCTAAGGTGAAGCCTGGAGACGTCCGGTCCTTCGGCGACGAACCTCTCTACGATGCGAAGATCCTGCGCACATTATTCCTCGAGTTCGAAGACCAGGATTGGGACAAGGAACTGGCGGACTTCTACCACACGGATGTCGATGTTCCCGCGAAGCTGACCGTAGACGGCAAGACGTATCCGGATGTGGGTGTGCATTATCGCGGCATGACGTCGTACATGGCGGTTCCGGAGGGCGGGAAAAGGTCGCTGGCGATTTCCGTGAACTTCATGCATGAAGATCAGCGGCTGGGCGGATATCGCTCGCTGAATCTGCTGAACTCGAACGCCGACCCGACGTTCATGCGGTCGGCGCTTTACTACTACATCTCCCGGCAATATATCGCCGCACCGAAAGCTAACTGGGTGAGGGTGGTGATCAACGGGGAAAGCTGGGGGATTTATGTGAATGCGCAGCAGATCAATACGGACCTGACGAACGAGTGGTTCGGGTCGGGAAAGGGCGCGCGCTGGCGAGTCCCAGGCAGTCCGGGCGGCCGCGGCGGGCTGGCGTATCTGGGCGAGGACGCGGCGCTGTACAAGGGGATTTACGAAATCAAGAGCAAGGACCGGCCGGAGTCGTGGGCGGACCTGATCCGGCTGTGCAAAGTGCTGAACCAAACTCCGCCGGAGAAGTTGGAGAAAGCGCTGGAGCCGATTTTGGATGTTGACGGCGCGTTGAAGTTTCTGGCGCTGGACAAGGCGGTGATCAATAACGACGGCTTTTGGACACGCGCCAGCGATTACAGTCTATACGAGGACGCGAAGGGCCGCTTCCACCTGATTCCGTGGGATGCCAACGAGACGTTTCGCGAACCGGAGCGCATGGGACCACCCGGGCGGGGCGGCGAGGCGGAGGCTCCTGAGGACGCCACGCTCGATCCATTTGCAGGGGCGGATGACCCGAATAAGGCGCTCCTCAAACGGCTCATGGCGGTTCCGGCGCTGCGGGCGCGATATCTGGGTTATCTGCGGGATATCGCGGAGAATTGGCTGGATTGGAAGAAGGTCGGGCCGGTGGTGGCGGAGTGGCAGTCGCTGCTGGCAGCGGACGTGAAGGTGGACACGCGCAAGCTGTTTTCGACGGAGGCGTTCACGAGGTCGATAGCGGAGGATAACTTCGAGCCGGGATTCGGTCCGACGGCTCCCCCGAGGATGAGTCTGAAGAGCTTTTTTGAGCAGAGAAGGGCGTATCTGCTGAATTACAAGTAGATTGGGGCGGCGGATATACTGGAGGGGGGAGCAGCGATGGCTACGGCGGTTGATATCGGTACTTTGATCACGAGAACGCCTGGCGTTGTGGGCGGACGGCCACGCATAGCAGGTACGCGATTAAGCGTGATGCGGATTGCGATTTACTATCGTCTTGGAAAAACGCCGGAAGAGATCGCCGCCATGTATGAGCACGTTGATTTGGCGCAGGTGTACGCTGCATTAACTTACTATTGGGCGAATCGCGAAGAGATCGAGGCTGAGATCGAAGAAGAGGAACGAGTCGCCGACGAGTTGGAACGCCAGGCTAGAGCTAGCCGGCGGTGAATCAGATTCGGCTCTACATGGATGAGGATGCAATGCCCAAGGCGTTAGTGAGGGCATTGCGCAAGGCTCGAATAGACGCACTCACCACGGCAGACGCGGCAAGGCGGAGCCAGGGAGATGAGGAACAACTCGAATTCGCGAGCTCAGAAGGGCGGGTTTTGTACTCCTTCAATGTGGGAGATTTCCACCGAATTCACGCCCAGTGGTTATCTTCAGGCCGACAACATGCCGGAATCGTCCTGACTCGGCAAGACCATTATTCGGTTGGGGACAGACCCGCAGGCTCATGCATCTGGTGAATCGCTTCTCAGCAGAAGAGATGCAGGACCGGTTGGAGTTCCTGAGTTCCTGGTAACCTACCGATACCCCGCTGCTTGCATTTCGAATAATTCCGCATAATGGCCGCGCAATGCCAACAACTCCTTGTGGGTGCCTGATTCCCGGACGGCGCCGTCGGCGAGAACCAGGATGCGGTCGGCCATGCGGACGGTCGAAAACCTGTGCGAGATCAGGACGGCCATGCGGCCACGGGTGAGGTCGGCGAAGCGCTGGAAGACTTCGTACTCGGCCTGGGCGTCCAGAGTCGCGGTGGGCTCGTCGAGAATCAATAATTGCGCGTCGCGCATGTACGCGCGAGCCAGGGCGAATTTCTGCCACTCGCCGCCGGAGAGGTCGACGCCGCCTTCGAAACGACGGCCGACCATTTGGTCGAAGCGGCCGGGTAGCTTGTCTACCAGTTCCCTGGCGAGACTCTTTTGGGCGGCGAGTTCGATGCGGCGCTGGTCGGTGAGCGCGTCTACCTGGCCGAAGCCAATGTTCTCGCGGACGATCGCGTCGTAGCGCATGTAGTCCTGGAAGATGACGCCGATTTCGCGGCGGAGATCTTCGACATCGTAGTCGCGGAGGTCGATGCCGTCGAGCAGAATGCGGCCCTCGATCGGGTCGTACAGGCGTGCGAGCAGTTTCACGAGCGTAGTTTTGCCGGCGCCGTTGCGGCCGATCAGTGCGACCTTCTCGCCGGCGTGCAGGCGGAAGTTGATGTTGCGAACCACCGCGCGGTCGGCGCCTGGATAGGCGAACGTCACGTTTTGGAATTCGAAGCCGCGGAGGATGGGGCGCGGCGCGGGCAGGGCTCCGGGTGTGGGGCGGATGGACGGCTGCAGGTCGAAGAAGTCGAAGAGGTCTTTCAGGTAAAGCGCTTCCTCGGAAATGTCGTTGAAGCTGGAAAGAATTTTTTCGATATAGGAACGCGAGCGGGAAAAAGCTCCGGTGAGAAAGGTGAACGTGCCGATCGAGATGGCGGCCGCCAGGGTTTTTAAAAGAACCACGGCGTATGCGCCGTAGTAGCCGCCGGTGGCGACCAGGTTCAAGGCCGAGCCGACAATGGCGCGGCGGGCGGCGAGGCGGCGGTTCTCGACTTCCATATCCGCCGCGAGGGAACGATATCGGTTCGTGAGGAACCCGCCGAGGCCAAAGATCTTTACTTCTTTCGCGCTTTGCGCGCTGGCTCCCAGGAGACGGAGGTAGTCGAGCTGCCGGCGCTGCGGTGTGCGATGGAAGAGAACCGAATAGGCTAGCTTGCTGAAGTGCGTTTCCCCGAGGAAAGCGGGAATGACCGCGGCGACGAGTAGCGCCATCAACCACGGAGAGAAGACGATCAGGCCGGTGGAAAGCGAGATCAAGCTAAGGAAGTCCTGACCGATGCTCATGAGCGAGGCGAGTAAACCCAGTCGGCCGGTGGTCTGCCGGCGGGCGCGCTCCAGCTTGTCATAGAAGACAGGATCTTCGAACGTTTCCAGATCGAGGGCTGTGGCATGCTGCATGAGGCGAACGCTGACGCGGTTCGTGAAGCGGTCGCCGAGGAGGCTGTCGCACAATGTGGAACCGCGCGCGAGCAGGTCGCCAACCGCGGCGAGCCCGAGTTCGAGGGCGACTAACTTCCAGATATGCGCGGTGCTGCCGGCGTGGCGCGTGACCCAGGCGACGACGGCGTCGATGATCAGCTTGGGAATCCACAGCAGTGCGAGCGGCAAGAGCGCACGCACGAAGCGCAGCAGCGCGGTGGCGACCACCAGCGGGGGGCTGGTGTCCCACACCAGGCGCAGCATGGGACGCACATACCGGAGGGCGGAGAGTCGCGATTGCCACGTGAACTCCTCCGCAGGGAGCCTGGGCCGCGGGTGGGCCATGGCTTAGTGTAACTGGGTTGTAATCGTTCTGCGTGTCAAGACTTAGTTAAGTCCCGTTAAGTCACACCGCGACCAGCAAACTCTCAGCGAAGGGCCAATCCTCGTCGGTCCACTGGCCGACCAGGCGGAAGCGCGCGGTCTGGGCCATGACGCAGATCTGCTCGGGGTAGAACTTGTGGCAGACTTCGGTGCAGATGGTTTCGTTGGGGGCGAAGTCAACGATGAGATCAGCTTTGCGGATGCTGGCGATCTGGTAGGTGCGGGCGCGCAGGTGCATTTCGATGCGCTGGGCGGTGGCGTTGTAGCGCGCGATGTGCTCGAACTGGCGGAGGTCGAAATCGGCGTCAAGCTCGCGGTTGAGGCGCGCGAGGATGTTCAGGTTGAATGCGGCGGTGACTCCGGTGGGGTCGTCGTAAGCGTTGATGAGTTGCTCGACGGGCTTGACCATGTCAGTGCCGAGCAGGAGCGCGTCTCCGGGCTCGAGGCACTGGCGGACGGCGGTGAGGAATTCGATCGCAGACTCAGGCTCGAAGTTGCCGATGTTGCTGCCGAGGAAGAGCACGAGCAGGGTCTGGCTGTGCGCGCGGCGTTTGGATACGTCGTAGAGGCCGTCCAGGTAGGTCTGCTCTAGTGGGATCACGGCGGCGATGGAGGACAACTCCTGAACGCAGTGGGCCAGGGCGTCCGCTGAGAGATCGACCGGATAGTAGACGACGACCTGACGATGGTGGAGTTGTTCGAGGATGTGGCGTGTCTTGGCGCCGGATCCGCTGCCGAGTTCGACAGTGACCACGTTGCCGGGCAGCAGGCTCACGATCTCGGCGGCGTTGGCCTTGAGGATGCGCATGTCTGCGCGGGTCAAACCATATTCGGGCAGGCGCGTGATGGCCTCGAACAAGGCGGAGCCGACGTCGTCGTAAAAATAACGGCAAGGCAGGGTCTTGCCCTCGGTGCGGGTGAGGCCGGCGCGGACATCGCGCGCGAATTGAAGGTCAAGCGCTTTAGCGAACATGTGAATTGAACCAATCAGGATTGAATCATTCAGGATTGAACCGTTCAAGATTGAACGAGGCGGAACGTGGCGTAGATGTAAGGATACTCGGGCCGGAACCAGTTACGGAAAGACTCACGCACGAAACACGCGGCGGTGCGCGGAGAAGCACCCTTAAGGACATAGTGTTGGCCGTCGAAGAACGGCTCGGAATAGTTTTGATAAAACGGAAACGGCTCGAAGCCGGGGAAGGGGGCAAACGGGGTGGATGTCCATTCCCAGCCGTTGCCGTACATCTGGACGGGCGTGTTGCGGCCGTTGGGTTCGGTTACGGGGCAGGGGTCCCAACGGCGGAAGTCGAAATTGCCGGTGGCGGGGAGTGGTGCGGCGCGATGAAATTCGGCTTCGGTGGGGAGACGCATACGTCGCCAGCGGGCGTAGTTGTCGGCTTCGCGGTGGGTGACGTAGACCGGCCAAGCCAGAGGCAGGGGAATTTCCGAGAACATGCCGCGATAGAACCATCGCCCGCTCCGCTCGGTCCAAAAGAAGGGCGGCTCGGCGCCCTGTTGGACATATTCGAGATAGTCGCCGTTAGTGACTTTGTATTTACCGATGGAGAACCCGGGTACGTCGACGGTGTGTGCACGGAATTCGTTGTCCCAACCGAAGCCATCCTGCTGATCGCGGCCAAGCTGGGCAGAGCCTGCGGGGATGTCGACCATGCGCGGTTCAGGCGCGGGCGCGTCGGGCGATACCGGGCCCTCCGCTATGGGCGGACGTTTCTGTTCATAGGGCAGCTGGTGGAGCATGTAGGCCAGTGTTTCGGCATGCATGAGACGGTGTTCGACGGCGACGTGGATGAGTTGCTCGGACACGCGTGGGGCGATCTCATCGATCTCATCACGCACGCGCCCGACATAGCGCTCGACTTCAGCGAGGCCAGGCCAGTCGGAGGGTTGGTCCTCCGGCAGACGGCCGGGCGGAGGGTCGATGCCGAATGCGAACAATTTGTCGAACTCCGGTTGGAAGGGGCGGGCGTCGAAGGCGTAGCGGCCAAGCAGGTTCCAGTCGAAGGCCTCCATGTGGCCCAGATAAAAGATGATGCGATGACGCTCCGGAATGGGTCGCTCATAGAACGAATCCGGGCGCACGATTTGGAATAGGTCGTCGGTGCGATCGCGAGCGTCGGCGAGAGTATGCACCAATTCCGTTGCAGGCGTCATATTAGCAAGTCTACCCAAGGCGGTATGGGCTTGATGTATGTTTCTGTACTTCGTTACTAAGTATGAGACATGCGGCGAGCGCCGCCAATTTGTGATCTTGAGTCCAGGGCGGACCAATTACCTTACCCATTTGGGTGATGCGGCTTTGCCAGGCCGGCGGAGTGAGTGCGGCGAGGTCGCGCTCACGCACTCCTTCTACAGTTATGTTGAGGACGGCGCAGGCGCGTTGAAAGGAGCGGCGGAAGAACTCGCCTTCCGCGGTGTGGATCAGCGCATGAGAGGCGAGGATCGCGGGTAGTAGAGGCAATGTGCGGCCGGACGCGAGGAGGATCGATGCGCCGATCAGGCTATATCGGCGGGTGAGTTCGCGCAGTGCGGATTCGGCCAGACGTTGAGAAGCCTTGGCGCAACCGTCGAGGTGGTTCCCGGCTTTGGCGAGGTCCATTTTTTGGACGAAGTGATACGGTTGTTTGGCGCCGGGGATTGAGGGATCGCAAATCTCCACTCGCCGGCGATCGAGGATGTGGATGTCGGGCGGAGTTCCAGCGATGGTGACGAGCGCCGCCCATCCGGAGTGGGCGCGGATGCCGACGGCAGAGGCGGCCTGCATCAACCCTGCCCGGTTTCGACGTATGGCTTGTAGCCGTGGCGGCGCATGATTTCGCGAGCGCTTTCCACGGCTTCGGAGAGCACATAGAAGAAGGCGCCGGCGCGCTCGCCGCGGAAGATGATGCCGCCGCGGTAATGGTCGACCTCTACACCGTAGTCCATGCCGGACTCGGTGAATATGGATTCGAGGCGTAGGGCGTCTTTCAATCGTTTGGCGATATAGACCAGCGCGGGCTCTTTGCCTTCAAAAAAAGATGCGTCCTGTTTCATGCGATGCGGGGCGTTACCACTTGACCTGCGATTCGGCCGTGAATTTCCGGTAATTGCGGAAGGTGATTACGTTGCGCGTGCAGGTTCCGCTGCCGCGCATGCAAGCCAGATTTTCGCTGAGCGCCGGGAGCAGGTGACTCTTCTGATCGATGCGGGCGAATGCGTATTCGAGCGTGGATTCCGCCTTGCTGTATGGGAAGTCGGCGGGCATGGAGGTGGTGCGCATTTCGAGCCGCAGGACGCGGTGAGTTTCCTTGTCGACCCAAATGGCGCCTTCATATGGCGGAGAATAGCGCCGGTCGTCGGGCGACACGATCACCCAATGGGAATTCGACTGGTCGACGGTGTAGTTATAGACGGCGGCAGGACGTCCGGCGATGCGATCATCGCCGCGGCGGCGGAACGCGGCCCGGGTTGTGACGGACATGAGGTTCTCCAGCGTGGTTCCGAACTCGCCGGTGGACCACGATCCGGTCCGCTGGATCGGAGCCGCGGAGGGCTGGCCGTCGATCATTACTTTGCGGTAATCCTCTTTACCGTCGACATAGGCGACTTCGGCGGTAACTTCGTCGAGTATTTTCCAGGAGGCCGGCCAGGTGTTGCTGTAGTAGCGCTTGGTGGCCTGGTCGGCGATGTAGTTCGGAAGATCCGCGTTGAACTTTTCGGACGAGGCGCGGGCTTCGGCGATCATCTGATCGTCGGAAAGAGGTGCGATGTTCTTTGGCGGCGGTGGCGGGGCGGGGGCTGCGCCGGGGGGCGCCTCGGTTTCCGACTTGGGCGGTTCAGCTTCGGCAGGAGACGTGTCGGAATCGGACGCCGAGGTTTCGTGAGCTATGACAGTCCGCGGCTTGCTCAGATCTTCGGCTTTGGGGGCGCGCGCGGTGGACTCGTCGAATTTTGCTTCCGCGGCGGCGCGTTCGGCGGGTGAGCCTGTGCGGATCAGGGTGACTTTCAGGGCGGTCTCCTCGTCATCGGTGTTGACCTGGACCGAGAGCTGATCTCCGGGATGGAGCAGCGAATCGCGGATGGGCTCGCCATCCTTATTGAGGAATTTTGTTTTGGCGAGGAGGCGGAAGCGAAGGATGCGCTGAGGGGCGGGTTGCAGGAAGAGATCTTTTTCGCCCATTTTGCGCATCGTGCCATCGACGGATGCGATGGTGAGTTTTACCTCATCCGGATTTTTTTCCTTTGGCTGGCGTTTGGGAAGTTTGACTTCGGGGACTGGGATTCCCACGGGTACGCCGCCGGGGAGCCTGGTGGGGTAAGTATTAGGCGGATATTGCCCGGGCGGATACTGGCCAGGGGGGTATTGACCTGGAGGGTATTGGCCCGGTGGATACTGACCGGGGGGATACTGGCCTGGATATTGACTGAAGGCCAGCCCACAGCAGGCGAGGAGAACGAAGCAGATCCGCATAACGGCCGCACCTCCTGGCGCTCATTCTAGCCGATTTGGACGTGCGGGGTCGGCGGAGGTTTCAGGGCGGGGCGCTTTATTGGGAGCCGAAATCGAAGCTGAGGGAGACCAACGCGGGCACCGCTTTCCCGCCCGATTCGAAAGGCTTGAAGCGCCACTTCTTCAACGCTTCCACGCCGGCCTTGGTCAGGATGGGGTTGCCGCTTACGATTCGGACCTCGGACACGGCGCCGTTATCGGAGACGACGGCTTCGAGAAGGATTTTGCCCGCGACTCTCAACTGGCGTGCGGCCAGCGGGTATTCGGGAGCGGGCCGTTCGATGGCGGCTTTCTTGGCCTGGAGTTCGGTGACATGCAGTGCAGGGTCGGCCGCAAATAGCAACACAGCTACGATCAGCAGAGCCGAAGCTCGGGTCGGATGCACGAAATCTGTGCCTTCTTTCGAAGTACATATCGGACGGCCTGCTTCGTACTTTAATTAAAATCGCACGTGTCAGAACGCGAGACTCATAGGCGGTCGCGGCAAACACCCAAACTTCCCGGCAGTATCGCCTCGGAGGTAGGCAGTTTGTTGTGGTCGATTTCTTCAATCCAGGCCCAGTACCAGTAACGAACCTTACAAACGATAACCGTACTCTTTGAGCTGCTAAGTCAGTCGTTATAATCAGCTCTGGTTATCTCAATCAGGCCCGATGCCCATCATTGATTTTGTTAAATGGGATGCGTCCGATGAATCGTACGCATGGAAGTTCCCATCCCAGGAATTATCCACCTGGACCCAACTGGTAGTCGCTGAATCGCAAGAGGCGATGTTGGTGAAGGAGGGACAGTACGTCGGTCCCTTTCGCGCCGGCCGCCACACTCTGGATACGAACAATTATCCGTTCCTGACCAAAATCCTGAAGATTCCTTTTGGGCAGCGTTCTCCGTTTACAGCCGAGGTCTGGTTTGTGAACCGGGCGATCCCGTTGGACGTCAAGTGGGGCACGCAGGATCCGATCCAACTTCAGGATCCGAAGTTTGGAGTGATGTTGCCGGTACGCGCGTTTGGTCAATACGCCGTTCAGATCGATAACACGCGGAAGTTCCTGCAGAAGATTGTGGGGACCATGCCGGGATTCCAACGGTCGCAGGTAAATTCGTATTTCCGCGGCCTGATTTTGACGCACGCCAAGACCGTCATCTCGCAACACATCATCCGCGACAAAATTTCGATTCTGGAGATTTCGTCTTACCTCAACCAGATCTCGGATGTGCTGCGGGAACAGATGATCCCGCAGTTGGACGAGTTCGGGCTGAAGTTGATCAACTTCTTCGTCAATTCGATCAATACTCCCGAAGAAGATCCCGCGGTACAGCGCGTAAAAGCAGTGTTGAACAAGCGCTTCGAGATGTCGACGCTGGGCTACACGTACCAGCAGGAGCGGTCGTTCGACATGTTGGAAACGGCCGCGGGGAACGAGGGCGGCGCGCAATCGACCATGATGGGTGCGGGAATGGGCCTGGGGCTGGGCGTAGGTCTGGGAAATGTAGTCGGGCCGGCGGTGAATCAAGTGGCCGCCGCGATACAACCTGGGACCGGTGGTCCGAAATGTCCGAAATGCAACAGCGTCAATCAGCCGGCTGCAAAATTTTGCGCGGAATGCGCTGAGCCGCTGAACCAACCCAAGGCGGACGCGATTACGTGCTCCGCGTGCTCGGCAAAGACGCCGAAACCATCCAAATTTTGCTCGAACTGCGGGCGGGCATTTGCCCTGTGCCCCAAGTGCGGCTCGGACAATCCTGAATCCGCCAGAAATTGCGGGGCATGCGGCAATGCATTGCCGGGGAAGTGCGGCAAGTGTGGATCGTTGGTGAATGCCGATGCCAGGTTCTGCCCCAATTGCGGCCAAAGCACAGTAAGGTCGTGTTCGAAGTGCGGTGCGGCGGCGACACCCGGCGCTAAGTTCTGCCCGAATTGCGGCCAGGTGGTAGAAGGAGCCTGATCCCATGTCATTTTACAGGCTAAGTGGCGCATTAGTGGGCGCTACGATCATTGTTACCATCGTCGCAGCGCTTTTATTAGTGCAAGAGGAATGCAGAAACGCCAGCTTTTATGTGTCTCTGGGTTTCGTGCTCCTGTCGGAAGTTTTTCTTTTTGCCGGACCTCACCTGGTGCGCACGGGCGGCGGCCGCAGGATGGCTGCCTGGCACATCAGCATTGCCGTGACGCCGGCGGGATATGCGGCGGGAGTAGCGGCGATCACGATTATGGCGATCGGCGGGACTCCGATGAGGATTCTGCTTAGCGCCCAACTGGTCTGGCTGTTGCTATTTGTGATCGCAGTGTCGGTGGTGCGTTCGGCGGGCGACCGCATGTCACGCGGAGACCAAGAAAATTGCGGCGATCGCGAATCCTTCGCAAGTGTAGTCTCGCTCCTGGACGATGCCTGCGATCAGTGCGAATCGCTGGCCGGTGCGGAGGCGGCGTCCGTTCTGAAAGAGCTACGCCGCCTCCGTGAAGATGTCCGCTATGCGGCTCAGGACTCGCGTCCCGAGGGGATTTCGTTTGACGCGAAATTGAGCGATTCGTTTCAGGCTATTTGTGCGTCGCTTCGGGACATGGAAGCGGGGGAAGACGCGGGCGCGGGCGCAGAAATCCTGCGGCAGATTCAAGGGGCCCGGCAGGTGATTGCGCGGCGGGAAGACGCCATCGCAAAGGCTCGTGCGTGATTGTCAATTGTCAGGGAGACTATGCAAAACAGACCGTGGTACCAATCGGGCTGGGCTATCGTTCTCGGCCTGCTGTTCTTCTGGCCGCTAGGCCTTCTCTTCGCATTGCTGCGGCTCAAGGGAGATCGATCCTTCCACAAGTTCGCCGCAAAAGCGCTGCGCTTTGCGGGTTACGCTTTGTTGGCTTTTGGCTGCCTGGCGCTCGTTGGGCTGTTGGCAGGGCTTCCGGACAGTACGGAACCAGACACCTCTCTGGGCGGAATCGTCTTTAGCACTCTTCTCTGTGCGGGCGGCATAGTCCTCTCAAAGAAGGGCTCCCAGATTCTTGCCGGAGTGAAACGGCGGCAAGTGTTGATCAACCAGATCGTCAATCAAGGGCTGACCTCGATGGACGAAATCGCGTCGCGGATCGGCAAACCGGTGGGCGAAGTTCTCTACGACATCCAGGAGATGTCGCAGGGGGGCTTCTTGCCGGGATATCAAATCGATCCTCAGGGCCGACGTGTGTGGAGGCCGGCTCCCACTCGTCCGTCGGTGGGGGCGAGCGGAGCCGCTGAAATGGTGCAGTTCACGTGCCCGGGATGCGGCGCGCGAAACCAGGTGCAAAAGAACGGTGCGCGCGCGGCGTGCGAGTACTGCGACGTGGCGGTAGCGGTCTAAGGGAGGAGAAGCGCGATGATCTGCAATCAGTGCGGTGCGACCTATCAGGCGAATACGGGCTTTTGTCCAAGCTGTGGAGCGACGGTGGACGCGAGCGCGAGTGCGGGCGACTGGAACGGTGCGCCGGTTTCAACGTCAGCGCCGGTGCAGTCTGCGCCGATGCAGGCCCCGCAGTCCGCGTCAATGGATGCGACCGGAACGCTGGTTCCAGTCTGCCGGCGGCGAGGCGCGCTCCTGAGCTCGGCGCCATGGATTGCGGCGTTAGTTGTGTGCGTCGGCGTGGCGACTGGCATTCAACTGTCCAGGAATGGCGGGGCCGGCCGGGCCTCAGTGTGGGCTGTGACTCAGCAACAACTGGCCCAAGCCGCGACTACGGAACCGCCGGCCGCTCCAGCCGCGCCCGCACCGGTGGCAGCGGCGGCGGAGAAGCCGTTTGCGTGGCTGACGAAGATCACGGACGTGAACGAACTGCTCAGACAGCCGGATGTCGCTGAAAAGCTGAAACGACTTCTTGGAACCGATATGGAGGAATTCCAGCGTAACCTCAGTGTCTCGAGTTTGCCGGTAGTTTCAGGCGACACGATCACATTCACAACCTGCGCACCGCAGGCATG
>Ga0335080_10006182_pt1 | contig 12370 bp, 16 predicted proteins | sample Lox_Sample_34_FD_206720 | JGI IMG/M metagenome (GOLD analysis project Ga0335080, IMG submission 206720) | Soil microbial communities from Loxahatchee National Wildlife Refuge, Florida, United States - Lox_Sample_3.4 | ecosystem: Environmental > Terrestrial > Soil > Wetlands | place: USA...
CCCAGACGAGAGCGCCTTCTTGAGACGGCCCGCGCAGCGCTGAGCCACGAACGAGAACGTAGAGACGTCGATGAAGCAGACCTCCTCGTTGAAGCCGCCCGCGCCGTCCGGCCACTGGCGGTTCGAGGCGATCGAGAGCGTGACGGCGAGGCGGTCGCCCTCGCCCCGAACGATCGGATCGCGGGTCAGCCGGCCGCTGAGCGCAACTTGGTTCATGTCGGACATGGTGATGACCTCCTGGGTCGCGAGGGGCGCTTAGTGCGCCGGATTCATCCCTCCGCCGCCAGGCGTCTGACTCTTCGACCAATGGGCGCGGCTGACGGTCAGGTGAGAGGACGCTCACCCAGGCGACTGCGGGGCTAGGTCAGGGCATTCCGGAACACTGGCCCAGGCGTCAGCACTTCCCTTGACCCCTACCAGTGCGGGAGGGAATAGGTGAGGCCGGGCCTCGCCCACGTTGAACCGCCATTGTCTGGCATCCAGCTTGCAGCAGTTAGGTGCGAGGTGCCGTCCTGGGCGTCGAGTTCGAAGAACCACGGGCGCAGGTTCGGAGGGCCGATCGCGTTGATGATCTGCTGAAGCGCAGCCGCCGACGCCTGGGAGCCAGCAACGGGATCGGACGTCTGGAACGCGAATACGCAGGTTCCGTTGAGCCACGGGAGCGTTTTCGCGGAGACGAGTGTGAGCGAAGGCGTTGCAGCCGTCTTCGCCACAGACTCGCACGTCCCGGCGGCAAGCGGAGAAACTGTCGGGTCACTCGCCACCGTGTCTCCGCGGTAAGCGCTGTCGAAATAGCGCACCGTGGTGATCGGCTGCTCCCCCTGCGAACGCATCCAATCCGCGATGGCGTGGGCGAGTATCTGAGCCTCGAACGCGCCTTTCATTTTCGACGTCTCAGCACTCTGATCTGTCAGTGCGAGTTTCACGGAGAGGAGCGATCCCTCGACCTTGGCGGATGTGATCAGTCCGTCACCAAAGCCGGTCTGAACTTGCGTAACGACTCCACCGACGCCGTCTGCCGGTGCTATCGCGCTCTTCGAGGCCGCCGCTCCGCCGACCGCTGCGGTCGTCGCGGCTACGACAGCAGCACCAGCTACCACCGCTGCGAGGAAACCGGCAGTAACAACTCGGCGCCGTCTTGTCATAACGGTGCCGCGGAGGAGTGACGGGAGGCGCTTCATCTCGAACCTCCGGACTGACTGAGAATTGAGCGGGCCAAAGATTCGAGCTTCGCTCGGTCGGTATGGCCCATTACTCGAACCTCGCTACCGCCGACGTTGAAGATGATCTCGCCAAAGTTGTGACCGGTCTCGTCGGAGTTCTGCTGCACCGCGAACGCTGGCACTCCACCGCTGAGGCTGATCACCTGAGCAATCTGGGCGCCGCCCGGGGACGCCATGCCCTGGGCCATTGCCTGGAAGTGAGCAGCAGACCCATCCGACGGTGCGGGTCGCGTGTATTCGACAATCACGCCCCGTGACGGGAAGGTGACCGCGACGGTGGTCACGACCGAGTTTCCCGCCTTGTCATGCAGGCTCGCCACCCAGACCGAGCCAGCGTCGGCGGGCTGAACCAGGGTCGTGTTCGGCAGGACGAGCGGAATGCCCAGCTCCGCAGAGGCATCGGCTAGCGTCGTCTGCTCGGCAAACGCGGGAAGCGGATTCGCCAGGGTAGGAGGCCCCGACACAGATTCCGTTCCGTTCGAAAGTGGACTCCACACGTTGTTCGCGGGGTGCGTGCTTGGGATGCTGGATCCCCCGAGCGCGCCGGTTAAGACGACAGCGGCGACCGCAGCCGCGCAGATCGCGGCTACTGCCGGCACGGCGAAGCGAAGGCGGAACGGAGCGGCCCGGCGAAGACGTTGCGACGACCCTTGCCATCTGTTCGCCTGGCCGCTCGTCGCGTAGGCGTAGATCCTGCGGCGAGTCTCCTCGTCGGGCGCGGGGATCTCGGCCCGGAGGTCACGGAGAAGTTGGAGGTCGTCGTTGGTCATGGTTGCTCCTTAGCGGTGTTCAGCGTCTCTACCTCTACTTGACCGATGGCCGCGAGGTGGTTCCGCATGTGATCCCGAGCGCGACTGAGCCGCGACTTCACCGTTCCGACCGGGAGCGACAAGGACTGGCCGATCTCCGCGTCGCTCAACTGCGCCCAAGCATGAAGGAGCAGAACCTCGCGCTCCTCACGGCGCAACTCTGCGAGCGCAGCCGCCAGCGCGGGCCGGGCTGCCTGGGAGTCGAGGCGATCAAGAGAGGTGTCCTCTTCCGGGCTTACTGGGTCGAGGCCGGTGCGAGCGTAAGCCCGGAGCATGCGGCGCTCTTTGCGCCAGTGATGCCGAATGAGATTGGAGGCAATCCCAAAGAGCCAAGGTCTCACCGGACGCGACGGGTCAAGGTCGTCCCAGCGCCGGTAGGCGATCGCGAACGTCTCAGCCGTCAGATCGTCGGCGGCCGAAGAGCCAAGCCGCCTGGCGACGTAGCCATGCAGCGGCTCGACCTGTGCTTCGAAGACCTGCTCAAAGGAACACCCCATACACCTAGTTTCCCGCTCCGGGACAACCGGTTCCGGGCCGTCACCGGGCCGTCAGGAGTCTTCCGGAACGCTGGCCTAGCCCATCTGGAACCGGTATCGGTCGAGCAGGCCGGTGTCTGCGAGTCGCCGCCGCTCCACTAGCTTCGCCGTCGCCTCGGCGTAGGTTGGAGCCAGCGCGGACTTGAGGGTCACCACCAGTTCCTTGTCCGGGCTGTGGACGCCGTGGCGGGCCAACTCGTCCACGAACCTCCAGCGGGCCTGAACGGAGCGGGCGAACTGCGCCTCCGCCCTTAGGGCCGGGAAGTCGTTGGCCTTCACGGCGTCGATGCGGCCCTGGTACTTCCTAAGCGCGGCACTGAGCGCGTCCGCGTAGCGGAGTCGGGCGTCCATAAGCCATTTGCGACGTTCCTCGGCTTGGGTCATGCCGAAGCCGCGCGGTGCCGGGGCGTCGTCACGGTGGAGCCAGGCGAGCGTGTCTTCGTCGTTGAGGATCGCCTCCGCGGTTCGCAGAGCGACCTCGTCCTCGCCGTCCTCCGTCAGCTCATCGGGGATGAGGTCTGGTTCCTCGCCGATCGCCTTCGGGGCGTCCGAGTACCAGCCGTCAAGGTGGATGGTGGTGCCGGGCATGTTCGCCTCCTGTGCCGTGCGACCGCCCTGTGCGATCGCTGAACGGCGTTCCGGTAGATAGGCCGGAGGCGATGTCCACTGGCACGTCTGCAAGCTGTCTGTAAGCCCGCAGGGCGTAAGCGCGAAGCGCTTTACAGAGAGGTTGCCGACGCGGCGGTTGACAAGGCCGGGAGGAGGCGATGATGGGAAGCCTTCGGCGTCGGCCCCGGCCGGTCGCCGTGAGGACTATCTAGGCTTCGGCGCCGCAGCGGGCAATCCCCTCCCGCTACCTGGTCTGACGGTCCGCCCAGTGTTCCAGGAATGACCCCTGAGCGACCGGCGGCGAACTACCTACTGAATCGCCGACGAATGCGCTCCATCTCCAACACGATCTCGCGCTCTAACTCAGGGCGCGCCGTCGGATGATCCTCCCATTCCGACGCCAGCCCGACGAACGCCAGGAGGGCTTGCGGCAACGCGTTCATCTCTCTCGACAGTTGCCAGAGTTGCCGTGCGCCGTCGTGCGGCGTAAGTCGCTCATTCAGCACGTCGGTCGCTACACCGACGACATACGCGAACAGCGCCTCGGGTTCGCGGACATCCTCCACGCTCCTAAGCTTCGGCAGCCCGTGTCTGTCTCCTTAGAAGTAGGGCGCTCGCTTGGGCCAGTGTTTCGCCATGACCCCCGAAGATGGGGCGGGTACAACTCCAGGATGGATGCGCGGCGAGACGAGATCCGCGAGCTTGTTTGGGAGTGGTCACCGCTTGGCGATGACGACCCGTTCGACCCGCACCTGCCTCGGGACGAATACGACTGGCTCGTGCGGGAGGTCGAGCGGAAGCTCGCCGAGGGTGTGGACGCCGTGCAGCTTTCGGCCTACATGACGGATGCAGTTCGGTCGCGTTACGGCCTCGATGCACCTCCGCCGGTCGAGGGTGTTGCCGCGCGGCTTGTCGCCTCGGGCGAATAGAACCTCGGCTAGGCGACCGTCCTCTCAGCTGAGGTACCGGTGCGCGACGATCAGGGTGACGCCCTTCGCTCGGCAGGGTGAAGACCCCGTGCTAGCGCCATCGCCAGGCGTGGGCAGCCCCCACTCGGCGGCGGCAAGCCAGGCGAGACGGAGTCAGGGGGAGGGACGGGAACGAATCCCGGCGTGAGCAGGAGAAATCAGCGTCGTAAACGTCAACCCGCGACGGCGCCGGAGACCTCGTAGAGGTAGGGCAGCAGGCTCTTAGGCCGGAAACTCCCCAACTTAACCCCCTCAGGTATGGGGAGCGATCCGAACCCCAGGCCGATCGGCACGAGCAGAAACGAAGCGGGCGAAGCCCGCTTTCCTTGACCCGGCTACAGCGCTTGGGGTGTGGCGAACGGAGCGCTGGCTCTCCGGGTGCGCTTCTCGGCAGGCCGCTTGCGAGAGGTGGGCCATGGTGCGGCTTGGCAGAAGTAGGAGGCCACTGTTGATGGGGGTAGGTGGCATGGCTTGTTGAAGCCCTTGCAGACCGGAGGGTGTAGCCCCGCCTTATCCATGGTCGTGTCCGCTTTCGTCGTAGTGCGGGATCGCCTCGTCTTCATGGATGACGATGAGCGTTGGAAGCCGATCGTCGGCGAGGTAGCGGCGAACGGGGGCGCGACCGGCTGACTTCTTCGCTTCCTGTGATTCGGCGCTGAGGTTCGGGCTGGTAGCGACGGACTGGGCTATCTCGACGCGGACAGTCTGAGTGCCGTCGTCGCCTTCGACGGTCACGCGCCAGCCGAGCGTCCTGTCGGCACCACCGGTCTCGATCTTGTACGCCTTCGTGCTGGTGATGTGTCTTGTCATGGCGGATGTTGTAGCTCGCGTGTCGGGAGGCACCGGCCCTCCAAGAACGGGCTTCGCAAGTCCCATGCCTAACCCTCGTTGGCGGGAGCGTCCTCGGTCCAAAGCTTCCCGAACTCGGCTTCGAGCCGGTCGAGGACGCTGGCCGTGGGGGCCGGTCGTGCGTTCTTGATCTGCTCGTAAAGGTCGTCGTCACTGAGCATCCAGCGGGCGGCGGTCTTCAGTTGTGCGTACCGCTCGGGGAGCGCCTTCGACGCGCTGATCTGTGAGAGCTGGTGGTTCGCCTCGTCCAAGACGATCTGGGCTTGGAGGCCGCCGCGTAGCCGGTGGAGCTGCGCGAGCTTCGTCACGGCTGATTCGAGGGTCTGCGCGGCCTTCTGCCTCCGCGCTGCGCGTTCCGGGCCGAAGACTTCGGCGAGGGCCGGTGAGAGGTTCGCCATGATTGCGTCCACGGCCTGCTCGGTTGAGCTGAACCGGCGATCGTGGTCGATCCCTTTGGCGCTTCCGTCATAGACATTCGGGCCGCGCGAAGCGCGGGCCGTAAGGTCTTGTTCTTTTTGGTCATAGGTACAAGACCTTTCGCTCCCCTGAACGCGCCAGTCATGCTCCCCTGAACGGTCAACATCTCCCCCGCGCTGCGTCGGAATCCCGGACGGCCGTGTTCGTTCTTGCGACAGGCGGTGTCGTGCCGAGTTGAGGCCTCTGAGTAGGGGATCGGCGGCCAGCGGAGCGCGGCCAAGCATGGGCCGGGTCGAGGCGCCGGTCGGCGTCTTCCGTGCGTCCGAGAGCCACGCCTCTGTGACGGCGAGGGCATGGCCGGTGGTCGGTGTCTGCGCGAGCGCGGACTGAATCGCCGACCACTCGCGGTCGTTGGCGAGCGCGTGGATCGGGGTTCCGATGTCGATCGGCAGGAGCCGCAGGCGCCGCGTCCGCGTGACGTCCAGATCGGCGGCGGCGGGCGTCCTCGCGGTCGCTCCCGGCATGGTGTAAATGGCCGACCCTGGGGCCTTCTTCGCGTGGACGAGGACGCTGTCGCGGATCATCTGTTCACGGATGCGGCGAACCTTCCGTGCCTCGGTGTGGAGCATGGCGGCCACGGCCTCGTCGTCGGCGTGGATCGCTCCACGGCGAAGCTGCTCGCGGACGTACAGGAGGGCGACGAGGACGGCCAGGCCGGAGTTCCGCTGGCCGCGCCGGAGTGCCGCGGCGATCCTGGCCGGGAGGACGACGCTGCGACGCGCGTTCTCTGGGCGTGCCGGGTCCGCAGCCGGAGCCAGCATCATCGCCCGGTTGGCGCGAGCGAAGCGCCGCGTGATCGGGTCACGGTCTTGCGGGCCGTGCGGTCGGTCGAAGATCGCCAGCCCGAAGACCTCCTCGATACGCGTCAACGCTGCCTCGATCGAGTCGTGGTGGATTGGAGTGTGCGCCCGGAGGTAGCGATGACTAGGGCTGCGCCTCGGATGGGCCGCGAACGCGCCGAGGACGAGCTTCTCGGTGGTCGTCAGCCAGGGGTGGAAGAGGACGTCGTCGGTCATCCGGTAGCCATGGAAGAGGCCCTGCTGCCGTCCGGCTGCGGGACTACGGTTCCGTGCGGTAGGAGCGGTCAAGGCCTGACTGTCTGTAGGAGCCTCGCTGGGGAGCGGGGCTTCTGCGTTTTCGGGGTTCATCAGGCGCGGCTCCTGCGAGCGGCGAGTGGGGAGTGTTCGAGGTCGGCGATCGTCTCGGCTACCGCGTCGGCGATCTTCGGCTCCATGATGCGGCGAGCGAGGATTGGCCTGAATGGAACCGCGTCACCACGCGGTGTCGTAGAAGCCAACTCCCCCTGGCGGGTGGCAGTTGGCCCATGGGCTACCGGTCCATGTCGCGGTCGCCTGGTACCAGGCTGGACGCGGCCGGCCCGTCGCGACTGCGCGGCAGCTGGAGAAAGCAGCGCGCCGGCTCGAGCCCTTCGCTCCGGCCTACCGTGGAGTCGACGTGCAGGCCGTGCTCGAGCAGGTGCAGGCAGCGCAGGCGCGCGTTGCTGCGGGGTCGCTCGAGCTGGAGCCTCCCGAGATCTAGGGCTTTGCCAGACCGAGGTCGATCAGGACGCGGTTGACCGCGACCTGGAGCCACCACTCGCGGCCGAAGAAGAGCAGGAGCCCGAGCGCGATGAGCACGACTCCGCTCGCTACCTGAATCAGCATGTAGCGGTCGCGGAGCCAGCGGAACGCTCCCATCGCGCGGGCGAACGCGAGGCCCGCGACGAGAAACGCGGCCCCCAAACCGAGCGCGTACGCGGCGAGCAGCACAGTTCCCTTCAGCACCGTTCCGCTCGTGCTGGCGAGGACGAGCACGGCGCCGAGCACGCTGCCGATGCACGGCGCAGCGCAGACGGCGAACGCCCCGCCGAGCAGCGCACCGGACCCGCGGCGGCGGGCTCCGGTGAGCAGGCCGGGCGCTATCACCCGCTCCGGCACCGGCAACAGGCCGACGAACGCGAGCCCGAGCACGACGAGAACGAAGCCTGCGACCTGGGTGCGAGCGGTTGCCGAGAGGACGCTGCCGATCGCCGCGGCGCCCGCTCCGAGCACGACGAAGACCACGGTGAAGCCGAGGATGAACGGGAGGCTCGCGACGACGACCCTCCGCGCCGTCCCCCGCTCGCCGAGCCGGCCGGCCTCGACGCTCGAGAGCGCTGCGAGGTAGCCGGGGACGAGCGGGAGCACGCACGGTAGGACGACGGACGCGAACCCCGCGGCAAACGAGATGCCGAGACGCCCGCCCATCACTCGAACCGCGCCAGCACCTCGTCGAGGCGCCGCTCGGTCTCCTCGTCGAGCCCGGAGCCTGAGGACTCCTCCGGCTCCTCGGGATCACGTCTCCTGCTCCACCGCCAGACGCCGAAGGCGAGGACCAGCGCGCCTCCGAGGACGGCCACGATGGGGAGCCACCACGCGAGCAGGTCGAAGCCCTTGTGCGACGGGGCCGCGAGAATCCCCCGGCCGTAGTTCGCGACGAGGGCGGACTCGATCTGCTTGGCGGTCCAGCACGCTGCGATCTTCTTCGAGATGAAGACGTCGATCTGACGCGCGGCCTGCGAGTCGGACATGTCGAGGGTCGTGTGGCAGGTCGGGCACATCACCTGGCCCTGGAGATATGCGAGCGAGGTTCGCGGGTGCGCGCAGGCAGCCGCCGGAGCCGCGAACACGAGCGCAACCGCCGCCACCGCCGCGACTCGGACGATCACGCGACAGCTTTCGCGATCGCGGTCCGGAACTCGCGAGCGAACCCGGGATCCGTGATGGGGCCGGCAAGATGCGCGACGATCCGGCCCTGCCGGTTGATGACGTACGTCTCGGGCACCTGTGCGACCCCGTAGCTGCCGGTGGTCACGTTCCCCGAACCGTCTTCGAGCATCGGGAACGTCAGCGCGTGCGCGCCGACGAAGCGCCGCGCGTCCGAGGCGAGATCGTGGAAGTCGACGCCGAGGAACACGACGCCGCGGTTGCGGTAGCTCGTCCAGTCGCGCTCCAGCACTGTGGCCTCGCTCTTGCACGGTTCGCACCACGACGCCCAGAAGTTGAGCACGATGGGCTTCCCCCGGTAGGAGGCCAGCGAGACCTTGCCGGGGCCGTCGAGCCGCTGCAGCGTGAAGGCCGGGGCCACGGCACCGACGTGCGGCGCGTGGCTCTGGTTCTGGAGCTGCCAGACGAGGAGCGCGAGGAGTCCGGCGACGCACCCGAGCGCGAGCACCTGCGCGATTGCCTTCACCCGGCCGCTCATGCCTTGACCGCCGCGTCGACGTAGCGGGCGAGGGTCTGCGCATATCCGTGGTCGCTCACCGGGCCGAGAATCTCGCCGCCGACGAGCCGGCCGCGCGGATTGAGGACGTATGTCGACGGCAGATTCGCGATGTCGTAGCTGTTCGCAGCGACTGTGCCGTTCGGGTCGGAGACGACCGGATACGTCACGCCGTGGGCGTGGACGAAGCGCAGCGCGTCCCCACGCGAGTCGTTGCTGTCCACGCCGAGGACGACGACGTTCCGGTCACGGTTCTTCTGCCAGAAGCGCTCGAGGTCGGGAGCCTCTCGCTTGCACGGCGCGCACCACGAAGCGAAGAAGTTGAGCACGACGGTCTTCCCGCGGAGCGATGCGAGCGACACGCTGCCCTCGCCATCGAGACGCGGGAGCGAGAAGACGGGTGCGCGCGCGCCGACCTTGGGCGGCGGCGTCGGGTGGGTCAGCTTCCAGACGAGCACGCCCGCGAGAACTCCGACTCCTAGGACGGCGAGCGCCTGTGCTCCCAGCTTGAGCGGCCCTGCCACGGCGCCGCTAGGACGGGATGATGAACACCGGCGTCCCGATCCGCACGCGGTTGAACAGCCACTCGGCGGACGGAACCTGCATCCGGATGCAGCCGTGCGACTCCGAGTGCCCGATCGACCACGGCTCGTCGGTGCCGTGGATGCCGACGCCCGGCGCGCTCAGCCCCATCCAGCGCGTTCCGAGCGGGTTGTCGGGCCCCGGCGGAACGGGCTTGGCCCCTGCGGCCCACGAGTCCTGGGTCGGCGGGAACCACCACGGGTTCTTCTGCTTGACGACGATCTGGAAGTGGCCCAGAGGTGTGGGCCACTGCGCCTGGCCGGTCGCGACCGGGAAGACGCGGACGAGGTGGGCGCCGTTGTAGAGGTAAAGGCGGTTCGATCCGCGGTGGATGACGATGATCGGCGTGGCGGAGGCCGCCGATGCCTTGAGCGTGCGCAGCGGCACGGCGATCACCGAGCGCGTGCCCGTCACGACGGCGTTGCGGATCTTCATGCGGGTGGAGAACGGCCGAATGGCGCGACCCGGATGAGCGTGGGTCAGGACCGGACGGCCGCCGCGCAGGACCACCGCACCGGCGACCGGCGCGCGATACGTCTTCGCAGCCAGGCTCTTGACCCACTTCGCCACGAGCTTCGTGTCGAGGGTCGGCTTGAGCGGAACCAACGTGTCCGCCGACGCTGTGAGAGCGGTCTGGACAGCCGTAGCGAGGGGGAGCGCCGTGTGGAAGTGGTGCGGCGAGACCGAGACGCCGTGATGCCCCGCGTGGAGGACGAGGGGCGCGAGATACGCATCCTGAACCGCTGCCGTGGCCTCGTCGGCCGTCAGCCCGCCGACGTCGACCGAGCCGATCTGGACGCCGTCCGCGATGACCGCCGGGGGCGGCGGTGGGCTGTCGGCGCGGGCGTGGCCTGCTCCCACGCCGAGGGCGCAGACGACGAGACAGAGGATGAAGCCGGCGCGCTTGGCCACGGATCGCCTCGATTCTAGCTTTCGAGCGGGAAGCCTTCGCTCAGGAAGCCGTCGCGTCCGGCGGATGACGACGACGGCCAGCTCGTCGGAGAGGCCCCGCGCACGCCGGTGCACGTTTGTGCCCATACTGCGCGTGTGCAAACGCCGGAGCCAGCACGCCCCTTCCGGGGGCGACCCGAGCGAAGCCCGGCGCGGCCGGAGCGTGCAACGCCGCTCGCAGGGAGCTGGGGAGTGCGGCTCGCGTGGGTCTCCGGGCTCGTCCTGACCATTTCGGCGTTCACCGACTGGTATTCGGGAACGCTGGCGAACGGGCTGACGCTGTCGGTCACCGGCTGGCACACCGGCGTGCTCGGAAAGCTCGTCTTCTTCGTCGGCCTCGCCACGCTCATCCTCGAGGCGTCGCGCGAGGCCGGGATCTTGCTGCCCGCCGCGGTGCCCGATCGACTGCTGCTGATCGCCCTCGGGTCGCTCGCCGTGATCTTCGTCCTCGTCCGGCTGATCTCCGTCCCGGACACGTACTTCATCTCGACGTCGCGCGGGATCGGGCTCTACATCAGCCTGCTGGGGGCACTGGGCCTGCTCGGTGCCGGCCTCCTCCGGACTGCCGAAGATCTGCCCTAGCTACACCGGGACGATGGCTTTGGCCTGCTCGACGAGGTCCTCGAGGTCGAACCCCTTGCCGACGAAGCCGCTCGCGCCGCTCGACGCCGCCTGGCGCCGCGCCGCCTCGTCGACCTGCCCGCTGAACATCAGCACCGGAATCGCACCGGCGCCGTGCCGCACCTGGATCCGGCGCAGCATCTCCCAGCCGTCGACGTGAGGCATCATCACGTCGAGTAGGACGAGCTCCGGCTTGCGGTTCTCGATCGAGGCGAGCCCCTCATCGGCGCTTGCCGCCTCCTGCACGTCGTAGCCCTCCCGCTCGAGCTGGAGCCGGACGAGCGCGCGCATCCGTTCGTCGTCGTCGACGAGCAGGACGGTGGGCCCCGCCTGCTGCCGGTCGGGGCCGGAACGGGCGAGGAACGACTCGAGGTCGCTGCGCCGAAAGCGCCGGTGTCTGCCGGGCGTGTAGAAGGCGGGCACGCGGCCCTGATCCGACCACTTGCGGATCGTGCTCTGCGCTACGCCCAGAAAGCGCGCGGCCTCTCCGACGGTCAACCAGTCGGATTCGCGCCGCATGTTGCTCTCGCCATACGTCATGCGCGTGAATTGTGACCAAAACTCACACTTGTTACACGTAGATGTGCGTTTGGGTCCATATTCTCATGGTTCGTAATCCACGGCGCCGCGCTGATAGGCGTCGAACGCTGCGGCAAGGACGACCGTAAGATCACGCGGCCAGCCCGGGGTCGGCGCACGTTCCTCGAGCAGCTCGCGGGCCCAGCGCTCGGACTCGCCGTAGGCAGAGACGAGCTCTCCGAGCGTGTACGTCTGCCCGATCCGCTTGCGTAGCTCGTCGAGGACGAGCTCGAGGAGCTCGACCAGCTGCCGGTACCGCCGTCCGTCGTCGTGTGCAGCCTCGAGCCGGCGACTTCCCTCTTCCCACTCCTGGCGCGCTACTTCGATCCGGCTCACCAGATCTGACTCACTGGGCGCAGCACCGATCCGGCCAGGGGCGCTCGACCTCGGCCAGGATGCGCTCGCCGAGCTCGTAGCCGGGACGCGCAAGGGCGAACGCCGCGTGCGCGTGGAGGCACTTGAGGCTCCCGCTCCGCCGTGAGCCGCCGATGCCGTAGTCGAGAGAGGCTCCGGCGTCGCTGCCGGTCGCGTGCCCCGCAAGCTCGCGCCGCAGTCTCCGCTGCTCCGCGTCGCCGGCCGCGAGGCTTGCGGCGAGCGCGGTCTCCGTTCGCGTGGCTTCACTCCAACGCTCGACGCCTCCGCCGGCCTCGAGACGCGAGACGGCCGCGACCAGATGCCGGCACGTGAGGTAGTACGTCGTCGGGAACGGCTCGCCGTCGGCCCCGTAGGGGCTCTGCTCGGTGACGGCGGGAGCGCCGAACGGACAGCGGACGGCGATGCGGCGCAGGGTTCGCGGCTCGCGCCCCAGCTGACGCGCTACGACCGCTCGATCAGCGTCGGTGACCACCGGAGGCAGCATGATGCCTGCGCCGCCAGGCCGGAATGTCCTTGACGATGAAGAGGTG
>Ga0335080_10006184_pt1 | contig 12369 bp, 12 predicted proteins | sample Lox_Sample_34_FD_206720 | JGI IMG/M metagenome (GOLD analysis project Ga0335080, IMG submission 206720) | Soil microbial communities from Loxahatchee National Wildlife Refuge, Florida, United States - Lox_Sample_3.4 | ecosystem: Environmental > Terrestrial > Soil > Wetlands | place: USA...
TCGGCGATGGCGAGGTAGCGGGCGGGCTTGATCGTGATCAGCACGGGCGCCCGCGGCGCCACGTACTCGGCGGCGTGCACCTTGTAGAGATCGATCTTCGTGGCGGCGGGCATCGTCCGTTTCCGGGTGAGGGGCTGCGGCCAAGATGAAGCGGGCGGCGGCCCGGGGCCAGCCCGCCGGATCGGGCATGCCCGAGCGAATCGATCGCGGAACGGAGGTGGTCGTGCACCGCGTTCAGCACATCGCACTTGCCGTGGTCCTCGCGTGCGCCGCGGCCGTCCCGGCGGCGGCGCAGGCCCCGCTCGCGCCCGTGTGGGACTCGGTCGCCGCGATCCTGCGGACTCCCGCGGTGGCCTCGGCGGGGTACGTCCGCTTCAACCTGCCGCGCCGGGATTTCACCGTGCGGATGGGCGACGTGACGCTCGCGGTGCCCCTGGAGGCGGGCGCCTGGGCGGGCTTCACCGGCACCGCGCGAGAGGCCATGACGATGGGCGACCTCGTGGTGACGCGGACAGAGCTCGGGCCGGTGGAAGCCGAGCTGCAGCGCCAGCGGCTCGACGTCACCGGCATCCACGACCACCTGGTGGGCGAGGAGCCGCGGCTCACCTCGCTGCACTTCCAGGGCGAGGGCGCGGCGGTGGACCTCGCCCGCCGCCTCGACTCCGTGCTGTCGCGGACCGGCACGCCGCGCCCGGTGACGGCCGCGGCGGCGCCCCCGGTCACCATCGATACCGCGCTGGTCTTCAACGCGCTCGGGCAGCACGGCCGCGCGGCCGGCAACGTGGCGCAGCTCGCGTTCGACCTCGTCAGGCGGAAGGTGCGCTGGCACGGCCACACCCTCGTGCCCGCGCTGGCCTTCGGCTCGCCGGTCGCGATCCAGCAGATCAATCGATCCCGGGCGGTGGCGACCGGCAGCCTCGCGATCCTGGCCCCGCAGGTGGGGCCGGTGCTGCGCGCGATGGCGGCGAACGGCGTCCTCGCCGAGGCGCTGCACGGCCACATGGTCGACGAGACGCCGCCCGTCTACGTCGTCCACTTCTGGTGCGACGGCCCGCTGGCCGGCGTGGTCCAGGGCCTGCGCGCGGTGCTCGACGCCGCGCGTTGACGCCGGCGCGCCGGAACGGCGGGGGCGCGCGGCCACTCCGATCGCCCGCCGCTCTTGAGGAACGCCCGCCGCCGCGGTAGTCTCCCTTTCGGGACGTTGCGCCTTCTTTGACAATTCGGGGGTTCGCCGTGGATGCCGCACCGGTCATCGCTCGTGGCCACAACCTGGCCGTCTTGATCCCGCCCGTTCCGGCAGCCGCCGGCCCGTACCTCCAGGCCATCCCCGACACCCGCTCGACCCTCGTCATCACCGCCGACGCCGATCGCGCCGTCGCCCTGCTCGACGCGTGCCCTCGCGCGCCGGCGCTCGCCGTCTCCGGCCTCGCCCGCGCGCGGCGCCAGCTGGCCGCGGGGCTCCCGGCCTTCCTGCTGGTCGGGGCGCCCGACGCGCTGCAGCTGCTCCGGCAGTCGGCGCTCCGGGCCCCGGAATTCCAGACCGTGGTGCTGGCCTGGCCCGAGCAGCTCGACGAGGAGGGGCGCGCCGCGCTCGAGACGGTGATGGCCGAGGCCGCGCGCGATTCGCAGCGCGTGATCCTGGTCGGCGCCGCCGACGCCGACGCGGAGGCGCTGATCCAGCGCTACGCCTTCAAGGCGGTCGCCTTCGGCTTCCCGCCCAACGAGGCCTCCGACGCGCCCCCGCCCGCCCGGCTCGGGGCCGCGAGCTTCGTCGTCGTGCGGCCCGGGCAGTTCGACGCCACGCGCCGGCGCATCCTCGACGCGCTCGACCCGGCGTCGGACGAGACGGTGACCATCGCCGAGTGCCCCGCGAGCCGCGAAGCCGCCGACGCGCTGGCGATGAGCGCGGCGTCGGCCGCGGCCGGTCCGGCGCACCGCCTCGTCCTCGTGGTCGAGGCCTCGCAGCTCGCCTGGCTCCGCGGCGTGTTCTCGCCGCTCACGGCCCTGCGGCTGCCGACGGCGCTCGACGCCCTCGAGCGGCGCGCCGACGCGATCCGCGCCCGCCTCGCGCGGACCATCGAGACGCAGAACCTCGATCGGGAGCTGTTCCTGGTCGGCCCGCTGCTCGGGCGCTTCGATCCCGCCGAGGTCGCCGCGGCCGCCCTGCACCTCGGCCAGCCGCACGCCCCGACCGCGGAGGGCGCGAGCGAGCCGGCCCACGCCGCCGCGTCCGACGCCGGCGCCGGCGTGCCGGCCTGGGCCAAGCTGTGGGTCGGGGTCGGGCGGAAGGACAACGTGCGACCCGGGGACCTGCTGGGGGCGATCGTCGGCGAGGCCAAGCTGGCCGCCGACCGGGTCGGCAAGATCGAGGTGCGCGAGCTGTACGCCATCGTCGAGGTCCAGGCCGAAGACGCCGAGCGGGTGGTGCGCGCGCTGACCGGAACCAACCTGCGGGGGCGCCGGGTCACCGCCCGGGTGGACCGCGGCCACGCGCCTCCATCGGCCGGCCGGCCCGGCCGTCCGACGGCCTGACGCAACGGCGCCGTCCCGGGAAACCCGAGACGGCGCCTCGACTATTGCGGTCCGGCTGGAAAGCTACTTGCTCTTCTTGACGGCGTCCTTCAGGCCCTTGCCGGCGCGGAACACGGGGGCGATCGACGCCTTGATCGTGATCTCCTTGCCGGTGCGCGGGTTGCGACCCTTGCGGGCGCCGCGCTTGCGGGTCTCGAAGTTCCCAAAGCCGGTGATCTGCACCTTGGCGCCCTTCTTCAGCTCGGCGGCGATCACGCCGTTGGGAGCGAACAGCGCCTCGACCGTACGGCCAGCATCGGCCTTCGACATCTTGGTCTTGCCTGCCAGGCTGCTGACGAGATCGGACTTGTTCACCGGAAGACTCCTTCAATGGGGGGTTGATACAACGGGGACGGAGCCCCGATATGGCCGAAAACCTAGGTATTTCCTTGATTATTTGCAATAGGGAAAACGCGGCTTGACCCCCTCCGGTCCCGCTCTCATACTTCCGCACCCCAATCCGCCCACCCAGGAAATACGATGTTTCACGGGACCAAGCCCGGCTGGATCGAAGTCATCAGCGGCGTGATGTTCAGCGGCAAGAGCGAGGAGTTGATCCGCCGCGTGCGCCGGGCGGTGATCGCGAAGAACAAGGTCCAGGTCTTCAAATCCCACCTCGATGCGCGCTACGCCGGCATCTACTCGGTTTCGAGCCACGACGGCACGATCGCCGAAGCGGAGCCGATCAACGAGTCCCGCGAGATCATGACGCACCTGAGGCCCGACACGCAGGTCGTGGCCGTGGACGAGGCGCAGTTCCTCGACCAGGGCATCGTGGCGGTGGCCAACGCGCTGGCGGATCGCGGCGTGCGCGTGATCCTGGCGGGCATCGATTCCGATTTCCGCGCCGAGCCGTTCGGCGCGATGCCGGCGCTGATGGCGGCCGCGGAGATCGTGGACAAGCTGCACGCGATCTGCGTGGTGTGCGGCGGGCCGGCGACGCGCAACCAGCGGCTGGTGAACGGCAAGCCCGCGCCGTACGACTCGCCGCAGATCATGGTGGGCGGGCGCGAGTCGTACGAGGCGCGCTGCCGCCACTGCCACGAGGTGCCGCGCAAGCACGAGGGCCAGGTTGAACTCCTGCAAGACGCACAGACGCACTGAAAGCGGCGGGCACCGGGGCACAGGCGCACGGGGGCGCAGGCCCCACCTCGCGCGCTCCGTGCCCCCGTGCCTCCGTGCCCCCGTGCCTCCGTGCTGAGCGTCGCACTCACCGGCAACGTCGCTGCGGGCAAGAGCACGGTGCTGGCGCACTTCGCGCGCTGGGGCGCCAGCGTGGTGGACGTCGACGAGCTCGCCCGGGTGGTGGTGGAGCCGGGCACGCCGGCCCTCGCCGCGATCTTCGCGCGATTCGGCGCCGACCTGCGGCGGCCCGACGGCTCGCTCGACCGGGCGGCGCTGCGGCGCCGCGTGATGGGCGACGACGAGCGCCGCGCGGTCCTCAACGCCATCGTGCATCCGGACGTGATGCGGCTGCACGCCGAGCGGCTCGAGGTCGCGCGCCGCGCCGGCGCGGCCATCGTGGTCTCCGACATCCCCCTGCTCTTCGAGGTCCTCGACCCCGCCGCGTGGGACGTGGTGGTCCTGGTGGACGCGCCGGAGGCGACGCGGCGGCGGCGCCTGGTGGAGCTGCGCGGCTACTCGGACGACGAAGCGCGCGACGTAATGGAGGCGCAGCTGCCGAGCCGCCTCAAGCGCGGCCGGAGCCAGATCGTGATCGACAACGACGGTCCGGTGGAAGCGCTCGAGGCGCGGGCGCGGGCGGCGTGGACGCAGCTCCAGGCCGAGCTGGAGCGGCGCCGCAGCGCCCGCCGCTGAATCGCCGCGCGCGCCGCGCGGCGGCGCGCATTTCGCTTGACACTGGCCAGCACCCGGAATACCCTTGGGCGGCCGCCAAGAACCCTCCCAGCAGGTGGAGTCCCGATGTCGAAGATTCCGGATGATCTCGTCTATACCGAAGAGCACGAATACGTCCACCAGACCGGCAAGCCCGGGGTCGTGGAGATCGGGATCACGGACTACGCCCAGGGCGAGCTGGGCGACGTCGTCTACGTCGAGCTCCCCAAGCCGGGCGCCAAGTTCGGCAAGATGGAGCCGTTCGGCACCATCGAGGCCGTGAAGGCCGTCTCCGAGCTGTTCTGCCCCGTCGCCGGCGAGGTGGTCGAGGTGAACGACGGCATCGAAGGCGATCCCTCGGTGATCAACAAGGACCCGTACGGCGGCGGATGGATGATCCGCCTCAAGGTCGGCAATCCCGCGGAACTGGAGGAGCTGCTGGGCCCCGCGGAATACGCGGCGCACATCGGCCAGTAGCCACCGCGCCCCGGGCCACGTTGCCCGGGGCGCTGCTCGTTCTCCCTCAGCCTCGACGTCCCATGTCCTACGTACCGCACAGCCCGGCCGACGTCCGCGAGATGCTGCAGACGATCGGCGTCGCGTCGCTCGACGAGTTGTTCGCCGCCATCCCCGCCGCGCTGCGCTCCGGCCGACCGCTCGCGGTGCCCGAGGCGCTGCCCGAGTGGGACACCATCCGCACGGTGAGCGCGGTGGCCGCGGCCGACCCGCCGCTCATCTGCTTCGCGGGCGCCGGCCTGTACGACCACTGGATCCCGTCGATCGTGGACCACGTGCTGCGGCGCTCCGAGTTCTACACCGCCTACACGCCCTACCAGCCCGAGGTGTCGCAGGGCACGCTGCAGGTCATCTACGAGTTCCAGACGCTGATGTGCGAGCTGTCGGGGATGGACGTGGCGAACGCGTCCATGTACGACGGCGCGAGCGCCTGCGCCGAGGCCGCGATCCTGGCCGGCAGCGTGAAGAAGGAGCGGCGCTCGGTCGTGATGGCGCACACCGTGCACCCGCACTACCGCCGCGTCACCGAGACCTACATCGGCGCGACCGGCCGCACCATCGTGGAGGCGCCGCGCAGGGCCGACGGCACGCTCGATCTCGCGGCGGCGGGCAAGCTGCTCGGCTCGGCGTCCTGCCTGGTGGTCCAGCAGCCCAACTTCCTCGGCGTCATCGAGGACCTCGAGGCGTGCGCCGCGGCCGCGCACGCGGCCGGCGCCCTGCTGGTGGTGGTCTTCAACCCCGTGGCCGCGGCGCTGCTCAAGAGCCCCGGCGCCTGCGGCGCCGACGTCGCGGTGGCCGAGGGGCAGCCGCTCGGCATCCCGATGAGCTTCGGCGGGCCCGTGCTCGGCATCTTCGCGGCGAAGGACGAGTTCATCCGGCACATGCCCGGCCGCATCGTCGGCGTCGCCACGGACCACGACGGCCGGCGCGGCTTCGTCCTCACGCTCCAGACCCGTGAGCAGCACATCCGCCGCGAGAAGGCGACCAGCAACATCTGCACCAACCAGGGCCTGCTCGCGCTGGCGGCCACGGTGTACCTCGCCACCGTCGGACTGGAGGGGCTCAAGGGCGTGGCCGAAGCGTCGTGCGTCAACGCGCACGCCGTCTACGACGCCGTCACCCGGATCAAGGGGTACGCGCCGCTCTGCCCGGGCGGGGCGTTCTTCCACGAGTTCGCGGTGAAGACGCCGCGGCCCGCCGCGCAGATCGTGCATCAGGCGGCGACCCTCGGCGTGCTGGCCGGCGTCGCGCTCGACCGGTTCGCCTCGCCGATGGAGGACAGCCACGCGCTGCTGATCGCCGCGACCGAGAAGCGCACCGCCGAAGACCTCGACCGGCTGGTCGAGGTCCTGAAGACCATCTGAGGCGGCGAGCGGACGCGCCGTGCCCACGCTCACCTTCCACGGCCATGCCTGCTTCGTGCTGGAGCACGGCGGGAAGCGCATCGCGTTCGACCCGTTCCTCACCGGCAACCCGAAGGCCGACGTCGAGGCCGCGGCGCTGCCCAGGCTGGACGCGATCCTGCTCACCCACGGCCACGGCGACCACCTCGGCGACGCGATCCCGCTGGCCAAGCTCCACAAGGCCACGGTCGTCGCGCCCTACGAGCTGGCGATGTTCTGCGCCGAGCAGGGCGCGCCGAACGTGCACCCGATGCACATCGGTGGCGCCCGCGACTTCCCGTTCGGGCGGGTCAAGCTGGTGGTGGCGTTCCACGGCGGCGGCGTCGAGGGCGACGAGACGGGGCGGTACACCACCTTCCCCTGCGGCTACGTGGTGACCGTCGGCGGCAAGAGCGTCTACCACACCGGCGACACCGCGCTGACGCTCGAGATGCAGCTCCTGGCGGGGCGGGTGGACGTGATGCTCCTCCCGATCGGCGACAACTTCACGATGGGGATCGAGGACGCGGTGCGCGCCGTGTCGTTCGTCAAGCCGAAGGTCGCCATCCCGATGCACTGGGGCACGTTCCCGGTGATCGAGACCGACCCCCACGCCTTCCGGAAGGCCGTCGGAGCGCTGGCCGAGGTGGCCGTGCTCCAGCCCGGCCAGTCGTACGACTTCTAGAGGATCCCCCATGCAGCCCTTCCCGCTGAACCCGAACCCCACGCCCCTGATCTTCGAGCGCTCGAAGCCCGGGCGCGGCGGCACCCGCGTGCCGAAGCCCATCACGGCGAAGCGCGCGGCCGACGTGCTGCCGGCCGCCGCCCTGCGCCGGGATCCCCCGCGCCTGCCCGAGGTGCCGGAGTTCGAGGTGATGCGCCACTTCGTGGAGCTGTCGCTCAAGAACCACCACGTGGACCGCGCCCTGTACCCGTTGGGCTCGTGCACGATGAAGTACAACCCCAAGGTGAACGAGGACATGGCGCGGCTGCCGGGGTTCGCGGCGCTGCATCCCTTCGCGCCCGACGTGGCGTGCCAGGGCGCGCTGCGGCTCATCCACACCCTCGGCGAGTGGCTCAAGGACATCAGCGGGATGGACGCGATCACGCTCCAGCCCGCCGCCGGCGCCCAGGGGGAGATGACCGGCATCTTCCTGATCGCCGCCTACCACCGCGCGCGCGGCGACGCGGCGCGCAAGACCGTCATCATCCCCGACAGCGCCCACGGCACCAATCCGGCGACCGCGGCGCTGGCGGGCTTCGTGGTGAAGGCGATCAAGTCCGACGCGCGGGGCCAGATGGACCTCGCGACCCTCGAGGCGGCGCTGGGGCCCGACACGGCCGCCGTGATGCTCACCAATCCCAACACGGTGGGCCGGTTCGAGACCGGGGTGGTCGAGATCGCGAAGCTGGTGCACGCGGCCGGCGCGCTGCTCTACATGGACGGCGCGAACATGAACGCGCTGATGGGCGTGGTCCGCCCCGGCGACAGCGGCGTGGACGCGATGCACTTCAACCTCCACAAGACCTTCTCCACCCCGCACGGCGGCGGCGGGCCGGGCGCCGGCCCGGTGGCCGTGAAGAAACACCTCGAGCCCTTCCTCCCGGTGCCGCTGGTCGTCAAGCAGGCCGACCGCTACGTGCGCGAGTGGAACCGGCCGCAGACCATCGGCAAGCTGCACGGCTACTTCGGCAACTTCGGCATGATGGTGCGCGCCTACACCTACATCTCCATGCTGGGGCGCGAGGGCATCCGGGGCACCGCCCAGGCCGCGGTGCTCAACGCGAACTACATCGCCGCCAGGATCGAGCCCAAGTACCCGATGCCCTTCGGGCGCGGGATGCACGAGTGCGTGGCGACCGGCAGCCCGTTCAAGGCGCACGGCGTCAAGACGCTCGACATCGCCAAGCGGCTCCTGGACTACGGCTTCCACGCGCCGACGATCTACTTCCCGCTCATCGTGCCGGAAGCGCTGATGATCGAGCCGACGGAGACCGCCACCAAGGACGAGCTGGACCGCTTCGCCGACACGATGCTGCAGATCGCGAAGGAGGCCGAGACCGAGCCCGAGCTCCTGACCGGCGCTCCGCGGCTGACGCCGGTGAGCCGGTTCGACGAAGCGGCCGCGGCCCGGAACCCCAACGTGAGATACGCGTTCGCCAAGTGAGGTGCGTGGCGGCGGCATGAGCGCCTCGACGCTCCTCTTCGTCGCCGCCGTCGCCGTCTCGGCCGGCTTCGCCCTCGTCGCGGCGGCACGCGACGACCGCCCGGGGTTCGCCTTCTTCAAGCCGCTCACGACCTTCATCATCCTGGTCGGAGCCGCCTGGCTCGTCCAGCCGGGCGGCCAGCCGTACCGCAGCTTCATCGTGCTCGCGCTCGCCCTGTCCCTGTCGGGCGACCTGATCCTCGTCCTGCCGACCGAGCGGTTCGCCGCCGCGCTGGCCGCGTTCCTCCTCGCGCACCTGGTCTACGTCGCCGCCTTCAGCCTCGGCAGCCCGATCGCCGCGCGGCAGCTGCCCTGGTTCGCGCCCTGGCTCCTCGCGTGCGGCGCCGTCGTGGCGTACGCGTGGCGCGGGCTGGGCCGGTTCCGGGCGCCCGTCCTGGGCTACGCGGCGGCCATCAGCGCCATGGGCTGGCGCGCCGCGATGCGCGGCCGCGCCCCCGCGCTCGGGCGTGACGGCTTCGGGCTCGCGCTGCTCGGCGCCGGCCTGTTCGTCGCCTCCGACATGGTGCTGACCGTCCGGCGGTTCCGCCGCCCGTTTCGGGGCGCGCACGAGCTGGAGCTCGCGGCGTACTGGGCGGGGCAGCTGCTCATCGCGCTGTCGATCGCCGGTTGAGCCGCTCGCTCGGCCCGTGTCCAGTGCGACCACGGCACTCCGGTATGGCCCTCCCATCCTGGCCCGTGTATTGCTAGAGTTCTAGCCGCTGAAAGCGTCCCACCCACCTGAACGTCCGGGGATTTCCCGTGCCTGCTAAGTCCAAGAACGCCAAGAAGGTAGCCCCGACGAAGCGGGCGCCTTTCCACCTCACGTACGCCACGATGTTCGACCCGCCGGAAGAGCTGCACAAGAGCTTCGAAACGGCGCTGGCCAAGATCAAGCTGAGCCTGGGGCGCGAGTACCCGATGTACATCGGCGGGGAGACGGTGCTCGCGGCGGAGAAGTTCGACGACCGGAGCCCGATCGACACCGAGTGGCTCCTCGGCCGCTTCCAGAAGGGCGGCGCGTCCGACGCCAAGGCGGCCATCGCGGCGGCGCGCGCGGCGTTCCCGGCGTGGAGCGCGCTGCCGTGGCAGAAGCGCGTGCGGTACCTGCGGGCGGCGGCGGCGCTGATCAACCGGCGCGTGTTCGAGTTCGCCGCGGTGGACGCGCTCGAGGTGGGCAAGAACCGGATGGAGGCCCTGGGCGACGTGCAGGAGACGGCGGACCTCATCGCGTACTACTGCGATCAGGTGGAGAAGAACGACGGCTACACCGTGCGGATGGGCCGCGACCCGCTCAAGGGCTTCACCGCCTCCAACACCAGCGTGCTGCGCCCCTACGGCGTGTGGGTCGTGATCTCGCCCTGGAACTTCCCGGTCGCGCTCTCGGGCGGCCCGGCGGGCGCCGCGCTGGTCGCGGGCAACACCCTGGTGATGAAGCCCGCCACCGACACCCCGTGGGTCGGCCAGTTCCTCGCGTCCTGCTTCCTCGACGCGGGCCTCCCCAAGGGCGTGGTGAATTTCGTGACCGGGCCGGGCAGCACGCTGGGCGAAGAGCTGATCACCAATCCGGGCGTGGACGGCATCACGTTCACGGGTTCCTTCGACGTGGGGATGCACATCATCCGTGGGTTCGCCGGCGGCAAGTGGCCGCGGCCCTGCATCGCGGAGATGGGCGGCAAGAACGCCGTCATCGTCTCGCGCCACGCCGACCTGGACCAGGCGGCGCTGGGGTGCTACCGCTCGGCCTTCGGGCTGCAGGGGCAGAAGTGCTCCGCCGCCTCGCGCATCTTCGTGGAGCGCGCGGTCAAGGACAGGCTGGTGGCGCGGATGCTCGCGCTCCTCGAGCGCACCAACATCGGCGATCCCACCATCCGCGACAACTGGCTCGGTCCCGTGGCCAACGCGGCCGGCGCGCGCAGCTACGAGAACTACTGCGCCGAGCTGCGGCAGGCCGGGACGATCCTGTTCGGCGGGCGGCGCCTCACGCAGGGCGCCCTGGCCAAGGGGTATTTCTGCGCGCCGACCCTGGTGGACAACGTGCCCGCCACGCACCGGCTGTGGCGCGAGGAGATGTTCCTGCCCATCACCATGATCGCGGCGGTGGAAACGCTGGACGAGGGCATGCGCCGCGCGAACGACGCCGACTACGGCCTCACGGCGGGGTTCTACGGGAACGCGCGCGAATCGCAGTGGTTCTTCGACCACATCGAGGCGGGCACGGTCTACGCCAACCGGCCGCAGGGCGCGACCACCGGCGCGTGGCCGGGGCTGCAGCCGTTCGGCGGCTGGAAGGGCTCCGGCTCCTCCGGCAAGTCGGCGGGCGGCGTGCACTACGTGCAGCAGTTCATGCGGGAGCAGAGCCGGACGCTGATAAGCGAGAAGTGACGGGGAGGTGATGGAGTGATGCAGGTGATGGGGTGATGAAGTGATGATGGGCCGTCTGCAGTCTGCGGACCGCAGGCCCGAGACGGTAGACCGCGGACCCGCCCTCATCACATCATCACCTGCATCACTTCATCACCTCAATCACTTCCCCGCAGGAGTTTCTGTGGGCGATTGGCTGGTCCTGATTGATGGTGCGGCGTCGGGGGCGTGGAACATGGCTCTCGACGCGGCGCTGCTCCAGGCCGCCGAGCGCGAGGGCACCCGCACGCTGCGGCTCTATGCCTGGGACCCGCCCACCCTCTCCTTCGGGCGCAACGAGCCGGCGCTGCGGCGCTACGACCGCGAGCGCATCGCGGCGCGCGGCCTCGCCGTCGTGCGCCGCCCCACCGGCGGCCGCGCCGTGTGGCACCACCGCGAGGTCACCTACGCCGTCGCCGCTCCGGCCGACACGTTCGGCTCCCTGCGCGACACCTACCGGGAAATCCACGCGATGCTCGCCGGCGCGCTCGGGTCCCTCGGCGCGCCCGTGCTGCTCGCCGCCGACCGCCCGGCCGACGGTGTGGGCTCCGGCGCCTGCTTCGCCAGCGCGGCGGGCGGGGAGGTGATGGCGCTCCGCGGCGGCAAGGTCGTCGGCAGCGCGCAGGTGCGCGGAGACGGCGCGTTCCTGCAGCACGGCTCGGTGCTGCTCGCCGCCGATCAGGACGTGGTGGCCGGCGTGACCGCCGGCGACGCCGCGGCCCCCTCGGCCACGGGCCTCGACGCGCTGCTGCCGCCCGAGCGCGCCAGCTGGAGCGCCGTGAGCGGCGCGATCCACCGCGCGGCCGCCGAGCGCTGGGGCGCGCCCGTCGCCGCGGCCGAAATGCCTGCCGGCATCCGCCGGGCGGCCGACGCGCTGGTCCCCCGGTTCGCCGATCCCGCCTGGACGTGGCGGCGCTGAGACCGCGCCCCGTCCCTGCGGCCCTTGAAGGGTGAATCCCCGCCGTTTAGCTTCCGCGCCCCCAAAAATCCAGCGACAAGGAGTCAGCATGCGGATGCGCATCGCGGCCGCCGCGGTGATCGCCGCCCTGGCGGCGGGTCCATCGTGCGGCACCAGCACGTCGCCGAGCCTCGCTCCCGGTGAATCGCCGAGCTGCTCGGTCACGCTGTCGGGCGCCCTGACCGGGACGTACGACTGCAAGCCGGCGACGACCGTCTGGTCGGCCGTGACCAACGCCGGCGGCTTCGGCTTCGCCGTCAGCGCGGCAGGGATCAACGTGGCCATCGGCTGGACGGGCGAGCCCGCCGGCGGGACGCACTACAAGAACAGCGACGCGGGCGCGACGGGCGGCGTGACCGTGCAGACCGGCTCCGGCGCCTCGACCCAGGTGTGGGCGGCGACCGCTCCGAACGGCGGCACGGGCGCACAGGGCACCTACGACTTGTTCTTCAGCGGCGTCGCCAACGCCCTGAGCACGGCGCAGGGCAAGGCCTACACG
>Ga0335080_10006185_pt1 | contig 12368 bp, 5 predicted proteins | sample Lox_Sample_34_FD_206720 | JGI IMG/M metagenome (GOLD analysis project Ga0335080, IMG submission 206720) | Soil microbial communities from Loxahatchee National Wildlife Refuge, Florida, United States - Lox_Sample_3.4 | ecosystem: Environmental > Terrestrial > Soil > Wetlands | place: USA: Florida...
GTCGTCCGGATTCAGGTCTGGCAGCGCGTTGACAAACCATCCCTCCAGTACCGTGCGGTAAAGGGATGGGGGCGCGTGCGGGTCGGCCAGCCCGTTGAAATTGTAGGTGGCGGCAAGGTGGTTCTGGACGGTGCCGTGCAACCAGTTGGTCAGGGGAGGATCGGTCGCCCAGGGATGCATCGGTCCAGTATGGTTTACGACATAGTCGATCAAGACTTTCATGCCAAACTTGTGGGCATCGGCAACCAGATTTTCGTAATCCTCGAGCGACCCCATGTGATCGTCAATCGCATAAAAATCGACGACGTGGTAGCCGTGGTAGTCGGAATTTGTGTTTTTCCAGACCGGCGTCAGCCACAGGGTTGTGATTCCCAGGTCGTGCAAGTACGGTAGGTGCTCATCCACACCGCGCAGATCGCCGCCGTGGTACGCCCTGGGCTGGCTGCGGTCGTAGATGCCGGCCGAGTGCGGAGGCTGATCGTTGCCGGGATCGCCGTCGGCAAAACGGTCCGGCATAATCAGGTAGATGACATCGTTCGGGGAGAACCCGCGCGGCAGCTCCGATCGGGGCCGCGGACTCCGCAAGGAGAACTGGACCGTAGCCGTTCCCTCGCGGGTTCGTACTCGCAGCGGTACCGTGCCTGCGGCGGCCGAGGGATCCAGCTGAAGCCACGTGAAAAGGTAGCGATCACTCGCGCCAGGCTGCACTCGCGAGACGCGCACCCCACGATAGGAGGTTGAGACGGTCGCCCCCTGAAGATGGCTGCCTGTGAGCAGCAGCATGAGCCGCGGCGAAAATGAGATCCACCAATTTGGCGGCTCAACCTTCTGAATACTGGGCCCTCCTGCAGTAGCAGGACTGGCGGCTGCCGTGCCATAAGAACCAACCACAACCAGAACACCAACCATCAGCCCATACAGCAGACTGGACCATACTCGAACCCGGTATGAGGACTGGTTGTGCACGTTGTCGCAGGAAAAGCGAGGGAACCGGGTGCCGGTTCCCTCCTGGCAGAGTTAGAAGGACACGCGCAGAGCAAATTCGATTTGCCGCTCGGTGTTGAGCAACGTGTTGGTGACCTGTCCGAAGCTGCCTCCGTTAAGATCGGCGTTGGGCTGATCAAATTGCGGGCTGTTGGTCAGGTTGTAGAACTCGGCGCGGAACTCAGTATTGAACCGTTCCGTGATTTTGAAATTCTTGCTGATGGACAGGTCCATGTATTTGCGGGCTGGCCCCGTAAACGGATTGCGGGGCGAGGTGCCGGGCCGCAGGAAGGTGTTGCCGCTGGCACCGAAAGATACTACCGGTGGATGGGCGAAAGCAGAGGTATCGAACCACCCCGTGATCTTGTTCTCCTGTTGAAGCGGGCCCACCAGGTCCGGACGAGTGACCGGAGCATTGGAGGTGTCGGTGATATCGAAGGGCAATCCGCTCTGCAACGTCACGATGGGATTGAGCTGCCAGCCGCCGAGCACCGCTTGCTCGATGCCATTGAAATTGTTACCAATGGCTTTGCCTCGGCCAAAGGGCAACTCAATCAAGGAGCTGAGGACAAAGCGGTTGCGCACATCGAGGTTGGAATTCCCGCGCTCCACCTTCCAGTTGAAGTAGTCGAAGTGATCCTGCTGGTTGTAAGGAGTTCGATCGAGCGTACCCGGCGAATCGTCGATGGTATGCGACCAGGTGTAAGACGCGTTGAGTTGCACGCCGCGCGTGAGGCGCCGTTCCAGCTGGGCCTGTAGAGAATGATAGGACGAACTACCGCCCGTAATGTTGGTGTTGACGCTGCCCAGTTGCGGGAACTGGCGTGCGCCCGGCGTCTGGTCGTAATACTGCCGATTCAGGTTGAATAACGTCATCAAATCGACGCCGTGGACGCCGACATAGCCAATGGTCACCGCCGTGTTTGAACTCAGCTCACGCTGGAACTGCAGATTCCACTGCTCCGCGTAGGAGTTCTTGTCGCTTTGCGGGTAAGAAATCACATTCACGTTGACCGGGTTGTTGGGATCGATATTGATGGGCCCTTTGCTCGGCATGTCTACGGTGCCCGCGAGCGTTGGGTCGGTCGAACCATCGGGCGCCCGGCCTTGCAGGTTAATGCGGAATCCGTCGGTGTAGTTGAACTGGCTCAATCCCTGGAAAGGAGGGTTCTGCGCCAACTGGTTGTCGATTCCGCCGCGATCCAGGAAATAGAAGATTCCAAAACCGCCGCGGAACACCGATTTGCCATCGCCACGCAAGTCATAAGCGAAGCCGATGCGCGGCGCCCAGTTGTTGGTATCGGTCGGAATCAGGCTCTGGGATGCTCCGTTCTGGCCGGGAATCAATAAACGCCCGCCCGTGCAGGGCGTAAGCGGGTGTGCCAGACAATTTGCCGTGGGATCAAAATTGGCTTGCAGATTGTGGTCTTCCATCGGCCAGGTGTAGAGGTCGTAGCGGATGCCAAGGTTCAGCGTCAGCTTGTGCGTGATGCGCCAGTCGTCCTGGGCGTAATAGCCGGTCTCCCAGTTGCGGGTGTGTGAGAAACCCAGCACTGGACCCACCTGGTAATTGTTCACCCAACCGGCCAGAACGTCGGAAATTTCATAGCCGGTGGGGCTGGGGCTCTGGCCATTGCCGAAGAGGAAGAAGTAACCTTTCCCTGCGAACGGCCGGAACAGGTTAACTTGGCGCCGCAAGATGCTGGCGCCAAACTTGAAGGTGTGATTTCCCTTCACCCATGAAACGTTGTCCGAGAACTGCCAGGTCTGTTCCGGCACAATGTACGGCCCGTAATCGCCGGTGTACTCGAGCTGATCGTTAAAACCGCCAATCAGGGCTCCGCCGCCCAACACCGAGCTGGTGTTGGCGTTGGGTATGCCGAGATTCGCGGACAGCGGAACATTGTCAAAGGGCGGCGTATAACCGAATTGAGTCTTGATCCAGCCAAAGCGGAATTCATTGATCAGGCTGCCGCCGAACGTGTGTGTCTCTCCCAAGGCCACGGAGCGGGGCGCATTCGATTGCACGCCCGAGCCGAAGCCGGCCGGCAACTGGGGGAGTCTGGAACTGGTATTTTCTTTCTCCTTGCCGTAACTGTAGCGGCCGAATAAGGAGTCATGCGAGGCCAGATTCCAGTCGATGCGGACATCGAAATCGTCGAAATTCTGGATCTGTGTCCGCTGTACAACGTAGTTCTGCTTGATGCAGACGCCGTTGGTGTTTACCTGGCCGCAAAGATCACTCGTGCCCGGCACGTTTGGCTCCGGATACAGCTTGAGGTAGGCCTGACCGGGCGCAATGATCTCGCCGGGAGGAATAATATTTCCCGTTAATGGCGCCCCGCTGATTGGATCCGTCAACTGGATAGGTGTGGATAGGGCAAGCAGTTCTGAGAAGTTCCCGTCCCGCATCAGATCGGTCGGGACGGTGGCGCGGTCTTGCGCCAACGGCAGATACTGCCGCAGCCCCTGGTAGTCTCCAAAGAAGAACAGCTTGTTCTTGATGATGGGGCCGCCCACCGAAGCGCCGAACTGGTGGCGTTTGAACTCGGCCTTGGGCGTGTCGCCGGTGAAATATGGTTTTGCATCAAGGTTATCGTTACGCAGGAAATAGAAGCCCGTTCCGTGGATGTCATTGGAACCGGACTTGAAGCTGGTGTTGACCACGCCACCGCCGGCGCGGCCGAACTCGGCCGGCGCCACGCTGGTATCCACGCGAAACTCCTGAATCGCCTCCGCGGGAGGGAAGAAAATAATCGTGTTCACGAGCGATTCATTGTTGTCCACGCCGTCCAGCAAAAAGTTGTTGTTTTGCGGGCGCAGGCCGTTGACCGACAGCGATGCGCCGCCTGTATTGCTGTAGCGGAAAGTCTCTGCCTGGTTTCCCGCGCCGGTACCTTGTCCGCTGGGAAGACCGCGCGTGACTCCTGGAACGAGTGTGGCCAATTGGGTGAAATTACGCCCGTTCAGCGGCAATTCCGTGATCTGCCGCCCCGCCACCACGTCACTGATGTTCGAGCTCGCCGATTCGACAATCGGAACATCTCCGCTGACCGTGACCGTGTCCGTCACCTGGCCAACCTTCATTTGCAGGTTGAGCGCTGCCACCTGCTGGGTTTGCAGAGTGATGTTCTGCGTCAAGGTCTGAAAGCCGGTTTGTTTCACCACCACCTGGTAGCTGCCCGGCGGCAGGGCTGGAATGACATAGTTTCCAGCTTCATCCGACTGGACCGTGACCGAGCGCTGCATGCCCAGGTTGGTCACCGAAATGGTCGCCCCGGCAACTACCGCGCCGTTGGGATCGGTCACCGTGCCCGTCAAACGTGCGGTATCACTTTGAGCAAGCAGCGTTAATGGAAGACCAACGATGAGTAGCAGAATGAAGCACGTGCGTAGCCAATTCATGGGGCATCCTTCCTTCCGCGGATTCGTGCGAGCCGACGATTCACGAGAGCTCGAACTTTCGCGATTGAAACTCAACCAGTGAACCTCTGCATGTGATGACCGTCACGACAGCACGATCTTCAAGGAATCCGCTGAGCCTTCCAATTTTCATAGCGCAAGCTTTCCAAGACTCTCCGTCCGGAAAATGGACAATCCACTCCACGACACTTCGACGTGGCCCCGGCGCAAAGAGATTGTGGAAAATGGAACCACGGAGTCTGGACCGCCCCGCAGACAATTCGGAAGTTTCAATCGGTTTGATACCGTTACAATCAGAAGAGCTTGATTTGCAGAGAGTTCCAACGACTGTTACCTTGATGTAACATAGCACTCCCGGAAATTCCGCTGATGTCCGAGCGCGACCAATTTCTGAAGCAAGTCGAGCGGCTCGCTTGCAGCAGTGTGCTGCATGGCTCCGAGTCGCTGCGCAAGCTACTTCAATACCTCGCCAGACATGCCGTGGACCACAACGGCCTCCCGCTGAAGGAGTATCAAATCGCGACCGAGGTGTTCGGCCGCCCGGCGAATTTTGATCCGCAGGTTGATTCCACGATCCGAGTGCAAGCAGGACGGTTGCGAGCGAAGCTGGCAGAGTATTACGCCTCGGAGGGAGCCGACGACTCGATTCTGGTGGAACTCCCGAAGGGAAGCTACGCCCTGTCCTTCCACCATCGCGCGCCGGCCAACGGGCGTAAAGCGACTGTCGGGACTGCCGATCTCGCAGAGACATCCACGCAGGGCAAGTCCGGCTGGACGGTCGTGGTGGTCGTCCTGTCGCTATTGTTGTCCGTCGCCATTGGCATAATTTGGGAATTAGCGAGGAATCGAACTTCCGCCCCAGTGGCTGTCGCAATGCGGGACGACGCAGCCCCAGCGGCGTTTCAGGCATTCTGGAGCCCTTTCGTTCGCCAACCGGAAGATCCCTGGGTCATCTTCAGTAACGCCGCGTTTGTCGGACGGCCAGAAACCGGGATGCGCTACTTCAATGCCAATCGGGATTCAGGGACCCTGATCTGGGATCACTACACCGGGGTTGGCGAGGTGCTTGCCGTTCACAGCCTGGACTACGCGTTCGGCCTGTTTCACCGGCAACTACGGGTGAAGCGCGGCAGCCTTTTTTCTCTTGACGATGCCGATAACACCAACCTGATTTTTGTGGGCTCACCGTCGGAGAACCTGACGCTGACCGAGATTCCCAGCACCCGCGAATTCGTCTTTCAGCGCATCGCTTCCGGGCCACGGGCAGGAGATCTGGCGATCATCAATAAGCATCCCCAGCCGGGAGAACCGGAGACTTCCCTGGCCACTCCTTCGGGCGCACCTCTGACGGAGGACTACGCAGTCATCGGGCTGGCCCCCGGCCTCAATCCCTCCCGCTCGGTATTAATCTTGGCCGGAACCACGACTTTCGGCACCCAGGCCGCGGTGGAGTACGTCTGTCGGCAAAATTCTCTGGAGGAACTCCTGACACGTCTCGGCGTCAGAAAGCCGGGCGAGTTGAAACCGTTCGAAGCCCTGCTACGGGTTAAGGTCGCTCGCGGCGTGCCGGTCGAAACCGAGTTAGTTGCGGTTCATCAGAAATAGTTCCCGGTTGGCGCGCCCCTTCAGAATCACTTGACTCCTCAGCTATGATTCCCTCGGATTTCTCATCATGAAAACAATCTGCCGCTTGTCGATCGTGCTGCTGATCTCGGTAACCGTGCATGCGGAATGGCGGACCTTGAGCGATGTCACCGCGGTACACGGCCTGCCGAATGGCGTCGAGCTTCACGCAAACCAATCGCGGATTGAAATATCCACTTTGTCGCCGGCGGTTGTGCGGCTGCGCTATGCCGCGGATGGACACTTTTTCCCCGCGGACTCTTTCGCGGTCGTCGATCGCGCATTTCCTGCGGCTCCCAGAGTTCAGTTGCAAGATAGCAAAGATGCGGTCAGCTTCGATACCGGAGTCTTCCGGGTTCGCATCCTCAAGGCTCCGCTGCGAGTTGTCTTTCTCGACCCCAACGGCCAAGTGATACTGCAGGACCAGCCTGCTTATCCGGTGGCATTCCAAGGCTCCGCTTTTCGCGTGACCAAGTCCATGCCCATCGATGAACACTATTTCGGACTGGGCGACAAGGCCGGCCCCATCGATCATCGCGATCAGGCTTTCACGCTTTGGAATACGGACGCTTTCGGCTGGACGCAAGGCACCGACCCGCTCTACAAGAGCATCCCGTTCTTCATGGGCGTCCGCAACGGCAAGGCCTACGGAATTTTCCTGGACAACACCTACCGCAGCAGCTTCGACTTCGGGAAAGAATCTCGTGACGCATTTTCCTTTGGCGCAGAAGGCGGGCCGCTTGACTACTATTTTTTCTACGGTCCCAGGCCAGCGGACGTCTTGAGCGCATTCACAACCCTGGTCGGCCGTACTCCCCTGCCACCAAAATTCGTGCTCGGCTATCAGCAGTCGCGTTATAGCTACTATCCCGAATCAACCGTGCGGGAACTCGCGCAGCAATTCCGCGCTCGCAAGATTCCCTGCGATGTGATTTACCTGGATATCGACTACGAAGACAATCACCGCTCCTTCACCATCGACCGCAGCCGCTTCCCGAACTTCGAGGGAATGGTCCATGATCTCTCACATCAGGGATTCGAGCTGGTGCCGATCGTCGACCTGCATCTCAAGCAGCAGTCCGGGTACAAGCCCTACGACGAAGGAATGCAGCGCGGCTATTTCGTGAAAAATCCGGATGGCTCTGTCTATATCGGAAAGGTCTGGCCCGGGGAAAGCGTTTTCCCCGATTTCACCCGCAGCGAAGTGCGCCAGTGGTTCGGAGGTCTCTATGCCGATTTCATCCACATGGGAATTCGCGGCTTCTGGAACGACATGAACGAGCCCGCGGTCTTCCGTTATCCCGAGAAGACGATGCCCCTCGATACGGTCCACAGCGTCGAGGGCAGAAAAACCGATCACCGCGAGATCCACAACGTTTTCGGAATGGAGAATGTGCGCGCCACCTACGAGGGAATGCTCCGCCTGGATCCGAATGCGCGCCCTTATGTCCTGACCCGCGCCGCATTTGCCGGAACCCAGCGCTATGCTGCTACATGGACGGGAGATAACGCCGCTACCTGGGTCCATTATCGTTTGACCGTCACCGACCTGCTGAGTTTAGGACTCTCTGGATATCCGCTTGTGGGCGTGGATGAAGGCGGATTCGACGGCGATCCCACACCCGAGCTGCTCACTCGATGGACAGAACTTGGATTATTTCTTCCGCTATTCCGCAACCACAGCAGCACAGGCACTCGCAATCGCGAGCCTTGGGTCGATGGACCCAACCACGAAGCCATCCGCCGGCACTTCATCGAAACCCGCTACCAGATCCTGCCCTACATCTACACCAGCATGGAAGAAACTTCCCGCACCGGTATGCCTCTGATGCGGCCGATGTTTCTTGAATTTCCGGAAGATCCCGGCTTTGCAGTCAACGATAAGGAGTTCATGTTTGGTCCGGACCTGCTGGTCGCGCCGCGGATCGACGAGACCATCAATGCTTACGAGGTAAAGCTACCTGCAGGCGTCTGGTACGACTTTTGGACGGGAAAGCGAGTTGAGGGGCAATCGTTGACTGTGAACCCTCCACTGCAAAGCTTGCCTGTGTACGTTCGCGGCGGAGCAATCCTGCCAGAACAAAACGTAGTCCAGAACACCGAGGAAGTACCCCAAGGGCCGCTCGAGCTCCACGTGTTTCCCGGTCCGGATTGCCGCGGCTCACTGTATGACGACGACGGCCGCAGCTTCGCTTACCAGAGGGGCCAGTTCCTGCGCATGCGATTCACTTGTGAAGTCCAGCCCGGCGCGGTGGATGTTCGGATCAACGCAGAGGAAGGAAGTTACCCTCCCTGGTGGAAGACTATGAAAATCGCCGTTTCTGGAATTGCGTCAAGGCCCAGACAGGTGCAGGTCGATGGTGTGACCTCCTCGGATTGGACCTTTGATTCCTTTCAGAATTCAGTCACGATCACCACGACCGCCTCGCCTTCCGCCACGGATCTTGTCATAGAGGAGTAGACCATCGTCTCCGTCGGTGGACAACGCGGAGGATCCGTTGCCCTTCCCGACCATGGAGAGAAGAGCCTTTTGCGGAGTTAGGCGAGCGCGGAAGTGTCCTCCACCCGCCGCATAAGAAGCGCCGCCAGCAGCATGAAGATTCCGCCGGTCACGACTGCAGCCAGGCGATTGCTATGAAGTACGTGCAGCATGACCCATCCGAAGCCCAACGACGCGATGATTTCCGGAATCACGATGAAGAAATTGAAGATTCCCATATAAACGCCGGTTTTATTAGGCGGCAGAGAGCCGGCGAGAATCGCATACGGCATGGATAGAGTGCTCGCCCAGGCGATGCCTACGCCGGTCATAGAAAGCAGCAGCAAATATTTGTCGTGGATGACCAGAATCGAAAGCAGGCCAAGGCCTCCGCACAGCAGACAAATGCTGTGCGTTGTCTTGCGGTTCAGCGCACGGGCTAACGGCGCCAGCACAAACGAGAATGCGAAGCAAACCGCAGAGTACATCGAGAAACACACCCCGGCCCAGGCCACGCCCTCGCTATAAAGCGCGGAGGTTTGATCATCGGCGCCGAAAACGTTGTGCGCGACCGCCACGGGAAAATACAGCCACATGCAAAACAATCCCAGCCAGGTACAGATTTGCACCCAGGCCAACTGCCGCATCGTGGGTGGCATGGCTTTGATGGAAGCTGCAACCTCATGCGCGCTTCCCGCCCATCCGCTGTGCTGAGCTTTGCGGGAGCGGAATGCTTCCAGATTCTCCGGCGGATATTCCTTGGTCGTGACGATGGTCCACAGGACTGCGCCGAAAAAAGCCGCCGCGCCCAGATAGAACGACAGTCGCACCGTCAACGGAATGGCCTCGGCCGCGCTGCTCACACTGTCGATGTGAAACATATGAGTGAGTAACCACGGCAGAGCCGAAGCAACCACCGCACCCAGGCCGATGAACAGGCTCTGCATAGCAAAGCCTGAAGTCCTCTGTTCTTCGGGCAGCAGGTCCGCGACAAAGGCCCGAAATGGTTCCATGCTGATGTTGATGGATGCATCGAGAATCCAGAGCAAGCCCGCCGCCATCCACAGAGCGGAGCTTCGCGGCATGAGGATCAGCGCCAGCGAACTGAGGATGGCTCCCACCAGAAAATAAGGACGACGGCGGCCGAGCCATCCCCAGGTATGATCGCTGGCATTTCCAATGATGGGTTGGACGATCAAACCGGTCAGCGGCGCGGCCAGCCACAGAATGGGAATCTGGTCGGCGCGGGCTCCGAGGTACTCATAGATCGCGCTCATGTTGGCCATCTGCAGACCCCAGCCAAACTGGATCCCCAGAAAACCAAAACTCATGTTCCAGACTTGCCAATACGAGCGTTGCGGCTTCTCCATGACAGACCTTTCTGTCAGCGATCATACAGGGTGGTCAAAACCTTCAGGCGATCACGGAGACTATTCATCAGCGCGCCTGGCCGGTAGCGCCATCGCCAGTTCCCGCTGACTCTTCCGGGAAGATTCATGCGGGCTTCGCCTCCCAATCCGAGCACATCCTGCATGGGGACGATTGCGACGTCTGCCACGGAAGCAAAGACAGCTCGTATGAAGACCCAATGTATAGGTTCGTCCTGAAACCCCAGGTAAGCGCGGGCGAATTCGCGCTCTTTCTGAATGTCGGCTGCGGTTCGGGTGCTGTCACCTTGTCCGGAACTGCTCCACCAGCCCACGGTGGTGTCGTTGTCGTGGCCGCCCGTATAGGCGACTAGATCCCGGGTGTAGTTGTGAGGACGGAAGCTTGGTCCCTGGGGGTCGGCCCCGAAAGCAAATTGCAGCAGGCTCATACCCGGAAAGCCGAATTGCTTGCGCAGTCCCTCGACTTCCGGAGTAATTACTCCAAGATTCTCAGCAATCACCGGCAACTCGCCGAGCGCAGCCTGGAGGGCGCGAAACAAGTCAGCGCCAGGTCCTTTTACCCATCGCCCGTTCTGCGCCGTAGCTTCTCCGGCTGGCACTTCCCAGTAAGCCTCGAACCCGCGAAAGTGATCCAGCCGCACCATATCGAATAAATTGAGCGCCGCGCGGAATCGCTCGATCCACCAGCGATAACCCGACTTCGCCAGGGCATCCCAGCGGTAGATCGGATTTCCCCAGAGTTGACCGGTGACGCTGAAGTAGTCCGGAGGAACACCTGACATCGCGGCTGGATTCCCGTTTTTGTCCAGGCGAAACAGCTCCGGGTGCGCCCAGACATCGGCGCTGTCGTGCGCCACATAGATGGGGATGTCTCCGACAATCCGAACCCCGCGGCCGTGGCAGTACGCCTTTAACTTCGCCCATTGCTCGAAGAATTCGAACTGCCCGTACTTGAACGCAGCGACTTCCTCCGACAGCCTTGCGCTCCATTCTGCGATAGCCGCTGGCGAGCGACGCCGGATGGCGTCGTCCCATCTGGTCCACGCGACACCACCATGAACCTCCTTGCAAGCCATGAACAGTGCGTAATCGTCGAGCCAGGAGGCATTTTCTTCACAGAACGTGCGGAATTGCTGATTGGCATTGTTCAGAAAGTAGCGCGCTGCCCGTCGCAGAACGCCCAACTTGAACGCAATGGCCGTACCATAGTCGACCAATTCTTCGGGAAAAGACGGCACGTTCAAGAACTCCGCGGGCTGCAGCAGGCCTTTGTCTTGCAATGCTTCCAAGTCAATCAGCAAGGGATTACCTGCGAAGGCAGAGAAACACTGATACGGAGAGTCGCCGTATCCGGTGGGGTTCAATGGAAGCACCTGCCACAATTTCTGTCCCGCGCCCGCCAGAAAATCGGCGAATTCGTAGGCGCAGGCTCCCAGGTCACCGATGCCAAAGCTTCCCGGCAGCGAAGTGGGATGAAGGAGAATTCCGCTCGATCGCATGAACTTCACGTCTTTAACAGTAAGGGTCGGCGGTGCGCGGGGCAAGAGGCCGGCATAGTTTGTTGACGAACCTGGCGCAGAACCGTCTCATAGATGCGGCGCCATGGTGCGATTCCGGAAATCTAACCTTATACTCGATGTTCGGAGCACAGGTGGCACGGCTCTGCCGCCCAATTCAACAACCCTGATTCCAGCACCTCTTGAGGAGGCATTTTGATCCGCAGGCTACTTCTGGCTCTGGTCGTCACAGTCCTGAGTTTTCCGTCAATCGCGCAGCCGCAACCCGGCACTCGCGGCTGGATTGCGACCAGCAACGGCTATACGAACCAGTTGCTGGCGATCACCGTGAAGCATCATCCTGAGTTTGGCTCAAACCAGGGATTGAGCCAATACGATACTCAGGTCTCGCAACCGACCTTGGCCGATGAAGATCAGGAGCGGCAAGAGAATCAAGCCGCCCTCGCCAAGCTCAAAGAGGCGATCAACCAGCATCCTCAGAGGGAAGTTGCTCAGGATTTGGAGATCATGATCCGCAGGGTGGAGCTTCAGTTCAAAGAGCAAGACTATCAACGGGCTCACGAAGTGCCCTTTCTCAATGCCAGCGCGGCTGTGTTTCGAGGCTTGCAGATTTTGCTGGATGAGCAAACTCCATCGGAACGGCGGGCCGCCTCGGTGGAACGCATCCGAAAGTATGCTGGCCTGGAAGCAGGATACAAGCCGCTAACCGAGATTATGAAGCAGCGCGTTACCGAGCAGATGGCCAAGCCCGCAGTGGTCTATCCCGCACGGACGGAGGTCGAGACAGAACTGGCCCGCAACTCTAATTACATCGACGGAATCGCGGCACTGCTCGAGAAATACAAGATCGCCGGATGGCAGGAACCCTATGCCACGCTGAAATCCCAATTGGCCGAATACGATGCCTGGATCAGAACCAATGTCCTGCCCAAGGCACGCATCGATTTTCGCCTG
>Ga0335080_10006186_pt1 | contig 12366 bp, 10 predicted proteins | sample Lox_Sample_34_FD_206720 | JGI IMG/M metagenome (GOLD analysis project Ga0335080, IMG submission 206720) | Soil microbial communities from Loxahatchee National Wildlife Refuge, Florida, United States - Lox_Sample_3.4 | ecosystem: Environmental > Terrestrial > Soil > Wetlands | place: USA...
CAGCGGCCGAGCTCCGTTCCTTCGTGGCGGCGCTAGCTCGTCTGGTGCCCGAGCTAGCGCATCGAGACTCCGGCACCGAAGCCGCCCGTGTCGCCCGTCGGCTGGGCGCGTTGAGCGTGAGGCCGGCGTCCGGCCCTCGGAGCACTAGGCGACGATCAGCTCGTCGTAGTCGGGCTCGATCAACGAGTGCCACATGAACTCGGTGCCGAACGGGCATTGGGTGGAAGAGCGGCCGTGCTCGTTGCGGTAATAGTTGTGCGCGCGCGGATCGCTGTACATCTTGCGCTTCTCCCGCTCGTCAATGACAGCGTTGTATCGGCGGTAACCGGCCTCCGAAGGTTCGACAGACCGCTTTTCCTCCACGATCAGGTGCTGCATGCACTTGAGCGCGTAGCGGGTGACCATCTCTTCGATGTTGACGATGCCGCCGCCCCCGTATGCGTTCGTGTTCGGCCCGTAGAGCATGAAGAGGTTCGGGAACCCTGGGACCATCGTTCCGATGTACGCGCGCGGTCCGTCCTTCGCCCATACCTCCTCTATACCGACCCCGCCCCGCCCGCGCAGCTCCATCGGCCATAGGAACTCGTTGGCCTTGAAGCCGGTAGCGAGGACTATCACGTCAAGCTCATGCTCGATGCCGTCGCCGGTAAGAATGCCCTTCCGCGTCACTCGGACGATCGGGTCCGTGACCAGCGTCACGTTGTCACGGACGATCGCGTCGAGGACGCTGTAGTCGGGGTCGACTGCGATCGGGCGCGCCGAGAACGGAGGATGCACAGGGATCATCTTCTCGAGCAGATCCGGGTGATGACCGAGCTTCTGCCTCAGGAAGTCGATACACCCGTCGCGCATCACCTTGTTGACTGCACTGCGCGAATGCGGGTCGTCGTTCCAGCCCGGGTCGAGATCCAGATACTTTCCGACGATCTCTGGCCCGGTTAGCCAGTTCGTCCGAAAGCGCACGAAGTTCGCGTGGAACGGGAGATTCCGGTCAAGCCAGTTCACCTGCGGCGGGAGGGGCGTCCGGTAGCCCGGCGTCGGGAACACCCAGTTCGGTTTCCGCTGGAACAGAGAGACATGGCCGGCCTGGAGCGCCAGCTCGGGAGTCAGCTGGTACCCGCTGCAACCCGTGCCGATCACGGCGATCCGCTTGCCGCTTAGCTCGAGATCCTCCGGCCACCGCGCCGTGTGGAATAACCGACCCTCAAACTCGTCCATGCCCTCGATCGCGGGGATGCTGGGCCGCGAGAGAATCCCGACCGCGGTCATGACCACGTTCGCACGCCAGACCCGCGTGCCGTCCGGCCCTTCGGCAGTGACTTCCCACTCTGCTGCGTCTTCGTCCCAGACGACCGATGTGGCTTCGGTATCGAAGTGGATCTGGTCGCGGAGCTCGAATTTATCGGCGACCCAGTCGAAGTAGCGCTGGTTTTCGTCCCACGGGCAGAAGGCCCATGGGTACTGGAAGTCGACTCCGAAGATGTGCGTGTAGGACCGGCTCGGCGAGTCGACCCGCGCCCCGGGATATCGGTTCTCGAACCAGGTGCCGCCGACGCCGGGGTTCTTCTCGATCACGGTGAAGTCGATGCCGGCGTGCTTGAGCTGCGCCGCCGCGTTCAGGCCACCCATCCCGGCGCCGATCACGACCACCGAGAACCCCTGAAGTCGTTCGGGAGTTGGGGTCTGCCACTCGACGCCCCGCGCCCACGGATCGAGTGCAAGCTCCTCGAGCCACATCGTCATGTCGCCTGTGGGCATCTCCTGCCCCGCAGCAAGCGTCAGGCTGCGCTCGAGTCGTTCGGTCGGCCCGATGTCGATCGATCCGGCCCCGCGGTCGCGATACCCCTTGAGAAACTCCACCGCCCTCGCCCGTACAAGAGCGATGTCCGCGTCAGAGATCACCAAGGCGTCGACCCCGCCGTCCAAATACGATACGCTGCCCGCCTCCGCGCGGGCCGCAGTCGTCGCCTCGATCCTCGCGTCTCCCGTGAGTTGGTACATCAGCCCGCGCAACACGAACGGATCAGCAAAGCCGATCGCATGCTCGATCTGCGCGTCAGTCGCCTCGAGCAACTCGGTCCTCGGCGAATCATCGTGCCCCTCAGAGCGAGCGCGACCGAGTCCGAGCACCGATGACCCTTCGACAACCGCCACGCCGTGCTGATGCTCGCTCTTGAGGCTATTGGTTCCCGTCAAGGGTCGTCCTTCCTCCGACACAGCTGAGCTCATGCACGGTGCCGAGCCGGTAGTCGATGTATTCAATCTCGCCAGCGATCTCACAGATTGCTCCGTGCGCCGCTGCCGCAGCGATTGCGTTCGCCTGAGCGGGAACTTCGCCGTGAGCTACGCCGGCCACAAGCACAACGTGATCGGGAGAGTCCGACGTGACAGTTGCGGATGGGGCGACAGTGGTGGAGGAATTAGCTGGCATACTTTTCATACCCTGCGCCTCGGTCGTTTGGGCTACGAGTGACCTGGTAGCGTTTGGGGCGGCCTGGGATCGTGAACAGGTAGGGATTCTAGGCCACCAGGCAATGCCAGGCGCTCACACTATCGTTTCGGCTAGCTGGTCGCTCGGTGATTTTCCGCGGAGAGTGGAGTCGCGCGTAGTTAATCCAGCAAAACGCGCCGCAGTGGGGAGTGACGACGTATCAGGTGACGGTCCGAGCGCTGGTCGGGAGCGACGCTGCTCCTCGAGGCGGGTGCTTGGGCGGGCGATCGACGTTGCGGTGCCAAGGATCTCGGCCGTGACAGACGCCAGCACAGCCCACCGACGAGGACGGCGTACAGCTCGCATACCGCCGCGAGGATCTCTCTCCTAGATCAACAGCGCTGAACCCCATTGATCCGACTTGCGGGGGGCTCGACAGCCGAGCGCACGCGCTTTCTGTCGCGGAGTTCTGTGCCCGAGCCGACTGCAAGCGGACGACGCAGACTCTGGTCCCGAGGTCGATCGGCGGTGGCCAGGCGCAGAAGGTTCGCTGCTGGAAGCATGCTGAGCGGCACTGGCCAATGGCCAGAAGTTTCCGAGCCAGCCGGCCTTTGGGGTAAGTCCCCGCACGATTGGAAAGGCGCTCCCCTGGGCGACCGCGGCTGGCAGATCCTTCAGACTGCCACGGGACCGGCGGTGAGTGCGATGGACGATCCTCGCACACGGGTTCGGTGCTCGACGACGCGCCAGCCTTCCGGCCTGCGCTCGAGGCGATCCCAGGTGAAGAAGATGTTGGCGAAGTCTGCCCAGTTTTCTACACCGTGAGCGTTCGAATCGTCAACCCAAAGCCAGACGGTTTGCGCGGCCGTCACCTCCGCACGGTTACCGTCGCATGATTTGAGCAAGACGTTGGAGAGGAGATGAGCTGACTCCCTGAAGAGCGTCATGCTATTCGTGATGTAATCTACGATGGCGCGGCTTCCCACCAATATGTCGGAGTTGTAGTCGGCTACGGCATCGGCCGCGAATACTTCGGTGCCGATGCGCTCGATCTCTCGCGAGTCCAGCAAAGTGTTGTAGAGCGTCAGTATGCGTGTGATTTGCCGCTCGTCCTCAAGCGGTCGGAGCCCAGGATCATCGATGGACATGTTCATATCTCCCTCGATCGTCGGTTATGCCCTTACTGTCCCGCAGTGTAAGCCGCGCCGTGTTAGTCGCGGCAGGGTTCACGGCGCGCGCGTCGAGGAGCCTGTGGCACGGACCGTGCCGGCGAACTGCTGCCCCCGCCGACCGTGCTCGTGGCGAGCTCGGCTCTGCCGCCGCGGTCATCATCGAGGCATTCCCCGGCAGTGCTTCGCTGAGGCCTCGAGGTCTTGGCAATCATCCCGGACGCGCGGGAGGAAGCCGTAACTGCGAATGGTGGCGTCCTCGGGACTACGCTCGGGCCGAGTGAACGCAAGCAGCTCTCTCCTCGTCATTGTGGTTTCCCGCGCCGAGGCGCTTACGCGCGGTGCGAGACGCGGGCACCCTACGCTTGGGGGGAAGCGGGGACAACTGCCCGACACGACAGTGAGACGCGGCTAGCGCTGGCGCCATCCTGGTCTGACCGAGCCGTCGCCTGACCATCTGCTTATCGACCCCGCCATGTTGGCCTGATGGCTCAGATCGAGTGGGTGCCTCGTGGTCCCCCAATCGATCTAGCCGGGCCTGCACCCGTAATCAGCGAGGCTCGTCACGGAGGGCCAACGCTGCAACCGGGGCGTTCGCGTTATCGCGCGAGCGGAGAGTGGAGGAACCGAACGAGGGTTTGAGACTGAAACAAACACATCGCTGCCGCGGTTGAGCGCGCCCCACAGCCGTGTTTGACTCTGCTACCGGTAGATTGCCGCGATGTCCCGCTGAGCCCTGCTTGCAGATTAGTTGGGGCGCGGAGAGCACGCCGTGCAGGTGCTCTCGAAGAATGGGTGGTCTTCGCGTGGTCGCTGGCGGTGAAGCAAGCCGACCCGTAGTTGGGGTGGGAACGGCGCTGGAAAATCGGCGTGGACTGTCGCTCGGGGTAGTGGCCGCGGCCCTGGGCCGGCTCTACCGTGCTGAGGTTGGTGCCGTTAGGGCAGGAGAGTCCACTCAAGGAGTCCTCGTGAAGTTCCACGCTGTTTCGTTCGAACGGGTCGTGCGGAGCGGCCCTAAACGTTCTATGAACTTCCGAGGAGGTTCGCCAGCTGGTGATCGCCGCGATAGTACTCAGCCTCCGATCACGGCCAGTGGGTCGGGCCATAGGGGCCACGAGCGTTTGGCAACTCTCTCGGGGGTAAACCGGCGCCATCGTCACAGGCTTGGCGACGCGGAGAAGCGACGAGGCGCTAGGGGTGCCGTGACTTCAGTCCGGCGTGGCGACGGCGCAGCAATGCGTAGGGTGGCACATCAGTCGGTTGATAACTATGAGGAGGCGCAGAGGTGAACATGAAGAGTTTGGCCGCGGTGTGTCATGGAGTTGGGGAGGACTGGAGAGTCCAGGAGATCGAAATCGACGAGCTCGGCCCGAGCGACGTCCACGTTCAACTAGCCTTCGCCGGGCTGTGTCACTCTGACGAGCATGTGCGGGTGGGCGACTTCGCCGCGACGGAGGACGCCTTGGCCTCGCTGGGCGTGAGTTCGATGTTCCCGGTCGTCGGCGGACATGAAGGCGCCGGAATTGTCCGAAAGGTTGGTTCGCGCGTGTCGACCGTCGCGCCTGGCGACCACGTAGCGGTGTCGTTCGTGCCGGCTTGCGGAACCTGCTTCTACTGCGCCTCCGGGCGGTCTAATCTGTGCGACGCCACGGCGGCGACGCTTGCGGGACCCATGATTACCGACGGCGTATGGCGGCACCACGTTGACGGAGCCAATCTAAACCGGATGTCTCAGGTGGGAACGTTCTGTGAGCAGCTGGTCTGCAGTGAGCGGTCGCTCATCAAAATTCCGCCCGACGTGCCCCTGGATGTCGCGGCGATCGTCAGCTGCGGGGTCGCCACGGGCTTTGGCTCGAGCGTACGCCGTGGCGATGTCCGGCCTGGGCAGGTCGTCGTCGTAGTCGGTTGCGGCGGCGTGGGCCACGGCGCGCTCCTAGGCGCTGTGAGCGCCGGCGCTCGTGCCATCGTGGCCGTTGACCCTGTGGGGTACAAGCGCGAAATGGCTCAGCGCTTTGGAGCGACGCACGTGGCCGACTCTATGACGGAGGCGCTTCCGGTGGTCGCTGAGATCACCGCCGGGCGCATGGCAGACGTCGCGGTACTGACGCCGGGGCTTCTGAGGGGAGGGATGCTCATCGAAGCGCTCCCGCTCGTCTGTAAAGACGGACGTGTGGTTTGCACCGCGGTTCAGCGCTGGGATGAGATCGACGCGCAGGTGAGCCTGTACGAGCTCGCGATGTACAACAAGGCGATTCTTGGGTCGTTGTTCGGGTCGACCGGGCCGCGGGAGCAGATTCCGGCAATCCTCGACCTGTACCGTGCCGGCCGGCTCCCGCTCGACGATCTCGTCACGGAGCGGTACGCGCTCGCTGACGTCAATAAGGGCTACGCGGACATGAACGCCGGCCGAATCGTCCGCGGTGTAATAGCTTTCGGCTGACGAGCGCGTCCGTCCGGCCTAGGAGCGCATCTCTCCCGCCACCGCCAACCGAGCTACCGGGAGGGACCGTTCGCGAGCCGGTAGCGGGCCTGGGACCGGCGGCTACGGCACCGCCCGCGGCATCAGGGCCCCAGCCGGTCCGACCGCGTAGCCAGGCGCGCCTAACCCAATCGGCCGGAATGCAGTCGGTGACATGCCAACCTGTGCGATGACCGAAACCGGAAGCGGACACCACAAGCGAACCCATTGCGCTCCGACCACGCCCGGATCGACAAGCGCTCCGGCACCACGCCCTTTGCTCAAGCTCACTCAAACACGGCGGCTGGAAGCTCGTGGTGCGATGCGAGTAGCGTTCAAACAGCAGACGCGGCCGCCGCCATCCCAGCGACTAGCTGCCTGCGCTCGGTGCCTTCGGCGATACGAGCCGAGTGGTGAACCCCGTCAGATTCCGCCCGTGCGGAGGCTCTCACCGGCCCAAGGCACGCTGCGGGACGCCGACCAATCAGTCCGACTCCGTCGGCGAGCCGATCGGAGTGAAGATCCACGACTTGGCACCACCCGCGTCGAGATTCTCGCTGATGCGCCACCCCGCCTGAGCAACCGCGTCTGAGTCTGCTGGCAAGGCCCGGGCGGTAGCAGCGATGTCGTCCGTCTCGATCTCGTAGAGGGCGAGGTAGCGATAGCTGAGCTGATCATCTGCCATCACCTGGGCCGACGACAATTTGTACCTTGTCGCCCTGACATACCCAGGGACAGTCAAAATATCCTTGAGGTGGGTATTGGTATACCAGTCGTTGAACTCCTCCTCATCGCCTCCGTCAACGCAGTTACTCAGTACGACGAAGAGATGCTTGGCCATGCACAATCCTCCCTCATCCGTAGCTCACAGATTGGCGACGTACAGATCGCCGGATCATCTCGGCGGCGGTACGTCGCCGGCACCGCTCGGGGGCCGGGATGCCGTCCACTCGATCGATCCGAGCCGACGGAGAACTCGTGTCGTACACTCGATGGCTTGGCCCCATGACAGGGGTCGACGCGATCGGACAGCGCGCGACGCGGCATCCAGCCCTACCGCTCGGACGCGACCGACCGCGCCGTATAGACCGCGGTGGGAGATCAATCTTCAGGGCAGGCTCGACCCCATTCATTCGAGAGAAGCTTTGCCGGCGGCGGCCAGAGTCACTTCGCTCGTCGCGTGCCCGGGGTGAAGGTGATCGGCACCGTGCTCCATCCGCCCATGGCGTACCAGTGCGGGTACTCTCTAAGGCCGTCTTCGACGATCCGGTAATCGGGGAGTCGGGCGAGAATTTGCGTGAGCATCTCCTTGAACTCGGCGCGCGCGAGGTGCGACCCTGGGCAACGGTGCGGACCCATGCCGAAGGCCATGTTGCGGTTCGGAAACCGATCGATGACGAATTCCTCCGGATCGGGGAAAGCGGACTCGTCATGGTTCGCTGAGATCAGACTCAGGATGATTCGGTCGTCCTTCCGCAGTCGGCAGCCGCCGAGGTCGGTATCTTCGACGACGGTCCGGCCTTGGTTCCTGACAGGTGTGTAGAATCGCAGGAACTCCTCGATCGCGCTGTCGATGAGTTCCGGTTGCTCGATCAGACGCTGTCGGACGCCAGGGTGGTGGTGCATATGGACGATCGCCGCCGTCGTCGCAGCGGTCGTCGTGTCGACTCCGCCGCTATAGGCGAGGTTGACCATCCCCGTGGCGAATTCGATTGGGACCAACTCGCCGTCAATCTCGCAGTTTGCCATCAGACTGATAACATCGTCACGAGGCGTCTCCCGACGAGCCGTCACCTCCTCCTCTATACGCTGAAAGGCCCAATTCAATTCGTCCATGTAGTGCTGGGCGTCTGGCGAGTCCGGGGTAACCTCAGCCACGTTGTGGACTGCAGCGCTCATCCGATGCCAGTCCTCGTCTGGAAAGCCGAGCCACTCGAGTGCCACAGCTCCGGGCACCGCGCTGGTTAGCGCTGCGACAATGTCGCAGCCGCCACTCTCGATGACATCGTCGAGAAACTTGGTCACCCAGTGGTGGATGCGGGGGCCGAGCTTTGCCACGCCCGCCGGGGAGAGCAGGCCCGCGAAAACTCGCCGATACGGCAGCCACGTCGGAGGATCGAGTTCGAGAGGAATCATCCGAGCCTCGCTCTCGATCGGGATCACCATGGTCGATGGCATCTCACGGGAGCCGCCCGGCCCCGGAATGGAGCGGACGTCACGGGCGGAGCGGAACACCTCCCAGTTGCGGAATGCCTCCGCGACCATGTCGTAGCGCGAGGCGATCCATGCCCCCCCGTTGGCATCCGACCAAGCGACCGGGCATCTTGACCGCAGGTCGGCATGAGCCGCGTTCGCCTCCGCCTGTCCCCGAAAGGAAGCGAGATCGAATTCGACGACCGACGCCCTGTCATGGTCCTGATTCGCAACGCTCTTACTCATTGGGCAACGGTGTTCCTTCCTGGACGAAGCGAATGCGTCTCAAGAACCGCCATGGGAAGCTTTGACGAACAAGGGTGGCTACCCTTCACGGTCGGTAAACCGCTGGCAGCTCCGGGCGCGAACCCAGCACAAAACCTACGAGATCCTTGAGGGAGCAACCGCGTCGCCTTCCCACACGAGTGCTCTCTCAGTGACTCACCCACCGTAGCGGCCCGTTCAGAAGCGTGTCAAGAGTGCCGTGGTAATCGCTTGGTGACTGTCGTTTCGGGTGGTGGCCCGCGGCCGCATGACCGCGCAAACCTAAGCTCGGAGCGTGCACCCGGTGTGCCTCTGAGCGGCCAGTGGGAAGCCGGCGTGCGCGACCTGCGAAGTTCGTGGCGGCTGGTCCGTCAGTCACGGGTGCCGACGCGGTCGGAACCGTTAACGCGCGACGATGATGGGCGGGCCGTCGCCACTCCGAGACAAACAATCGCTGAGACGTTGCGGAGGAGCTTGCGATCTGCTGTCTCGGCAAACGGCCCCTAGGGCTCGCTCCGTCTCGGCGGTGGAGATCAGGCCGCGCATTCCATCCCCTGTTGGCGGCGCCGGCTCTCGTACCACCGCGGACCGATGAGCCATCGGCTGACGAATGGGCGTCGGCAGATCTTGCTGCTGTCAACGCCGGACAGCGGACGCGGGCGCCAGAGCCCCGGCCCGTCATCTCGGGCGCGCATAGCCTCGTGTGGTCCCGAGCAGCGAGCCCTGCGGACTCAGGTCTCGAGCGCCAGCCGGTCTCACCGGCGCTCGCCCGTGTCGACAGCTCCGGCCGCGGACAGGAGTCAGAAATGTCTCAGTCGCTGAAAGACGCGACGGGCGAACGGCGTAGTCCAGGCTCAGATCACCCGTATACCGCCGAGACGGCGGCTGACTGCGGACGCTCTGAGCCGCCGTAGCTACTCGTCCTCGGGCACGAAGATGTCAAATGCCGCATCCGAATCGACTCGCGTCGATTGACTCATTGCGATAAGGCCCTCCCGGATCTTGGGCATCGTCGCCGCTGGGTCCGTCACAGGCAGTCCATGCGTCGGCAGCACCAACTCTGCGTGTAACTCATCGAACACGATCTCGTCGAGGCGATCCGCGTATGGCTCGATGTCGACGAACTTGGTCCAATGGAATGCCGACACGCCGAAGAACTTCATTTGCTGGGGTACATCGACTCGCTCGGCCTCCTCGATGAACATGCCGCATGCGGAGTCGGTGTGGTAATGGCCATAGGAGATCCCGTCCCCGGTAAACAACGCGCGGCTCCCACTGTCCCAGAACCAGCGGGTGGTGATGAGGTCGCGGAACAATCCCTCCACGACGAGGATCTCTCTCCCACCGAGGTCGAAGCGATCACCGGGATCGGCAAATCGCATGCGCTCGAGATGCTCAGGAAAGACCATGTGAAGATCTGTCACGTCGCCGTGTGCCGAGGCCTGCGCGTGGTGAGCCAGGAGGTGCCCGACCCCGGCCGAGTGCGCCTGCTCCGAGTGCGTGACGAAGACATAACGAAGCGGCGGAAGCCCTCGCGTCTCAGTCAGATCGCGAATCTGCCCCAGAATGGTTCTGGTATCCCAGGAGATGCCGGCCTCGACCAGTGCGCTCCACTTCGAGCCGGCCACGAGGAAGACCGAGTTGTTCGCGTGCAGCGACCGGCCACCCACGGGAACCGCGTAACACGCACCGAGCCAGTAGAGGCCATCAGCAAGCTCACGAGGGAGCGGGTTTGACGTTGTGATGCTCAACTGATCAGGCTCCTCTGGCCGACGCTAACGCCCGTGGCAGGTAGATCCGCCGCCATCTCGAGCACTTCATCCAGAAGTTCCCGATGCCTCGGTATTGCCGTGCCGGTCAGAACGGCTCCGTGATCGGGAGCAATCGCCTTGACAGAGTAGCGGTCGAAGATGTCAGCGACTGCATCCCGAAACGATTCGGTCTCCGCGCCTGCGAGCCACCAATACCGATTGTTGAGGAGAAAATCCTCTACACGTCCCCGATCGGTTGGGTCATCTGCCTCGTCGTCAACGAGCCAGGGTCCGGACGGAGTGTCACGCCAGACCCAGGAGAACATGTCCCCGGTAAAGAGCGTCCCCGTACCCTCGTCAAAGCCCCAATTCGACGGCAAGAGCCGCAAGTGAGGCACGAGGAATCGCAGTCGCCGCGCGTCCCCTGGATCGATCGTCACCGGCTCAGTCGTCTTGATCTGACCGAGCCGGACATCGCGCAGCTTCCCCGGGTCATCGACATCATACTTAGGCCGCAGGTTCAGGAAATTCGCGGGCGACTCAGGCAGACGCTGATAGGCGACATCGACGTCGAAACGCTCGACAATGGCCCTCGCGTTGCACATCGCGGGGAATTCGATCCTTGGGATCGCGAGCGCTAGCGTCCGGCCTCCAACCAGTTCCGAGAGCTGGGCCAAAATCGCATCTTCGTGCACCGAGTAGCCTGTCCCGTACAGCACTGCTCGGGCTCGTCCTCTCAGGAGGTAGCAGTTCAGCGTGGAGTAGCCACGGACAGAAAGGGGGTGGCTCGAAGCTCGACCGTCGAGCTCGTACGGATTGACGAGCGCGAACAACCTGTCGGGTACAAGAGTAAGGGTCAGGCCATGCATTATTTTTGGGTCGACTCTCGAAGTGGAGCGGACGGCGCTTCCGACATGCGCAGGGGGCGCCTCGGAAACCCTGCGCGACCGGCACGCGGCTGACGACCGCAATGTGGCCGACCCCGTTCGGAGCCACTGAATAATCGGCCCGAGCCGGTCGCGGAACGGATCCGGACGTAACCATAAGCAGCTCTACTCGCGGTTGTCAAGCCGCGGCGAGAGTCGACGAATGGACTGTCGGTCGGGGCAGTGGCCGGGGGGCTGGGTGGGGTTTACTTTGCTGTTGATGGCGCCCGTGGGGCGCGAGACTTGACGCGAGGAGGCCCCATGAAATTCGGAATTCTTTTCCCTCGATCGGTTGAGGTCGGGCGGAACATGCATGAGGCCTATCAGGAGTGGGTGGACTTGGGTGTTGAGGTGGAGCGGCTGGGTTTTTGGTCGTTCTGGACGACCCAGCATCATTTCGGCAGCGAGCGTGATTACCGGCCGTTTGATGTTCCGGAGAGCGAGTGGACGCAGTCGGATTTCGATACGGTGCCTGATCCGTTTCCGTTGTTGGCGTATCTCGGCGCGAAAACCACCAGGTTGCGGCTCGGGACTGCGGTGCTGGTGCTGAATTGGGATCACCCGCTGTATATGGCGGAGCGCATCGCGATGGTCGATAACTTGACCAACGGTCGGCTTGAGATCGGGGTCTCTCGTGGTGCGGGGTGGCGTGGCCCGAGGTATTTGGGAGCGCCGGCCGAAGATGACGTGGCTCGTCGCAAGCTGGCTGAGGCGATCGAGTTCATGGAGAAGGCTTGGACCGGTGAGCCGTTCTCGCATCACGGCGAGTTCTTCCACATGGACGAGGTGATCATGTTGCCGAAGCCGGTCCGGGACCGTCTTCCGATCATCATCGGTGCGCATACGAAGGGCAGCGCTGACTGGGCTGCGCGCCATGGGTATCCGTATCTCTCGACTGTCTGGCCGTTGAACGACTTGCCGGCTCATAAGGCAAACATTGAGCATTACCGGGCGGTCGCTACCGAGTGCGGTCACGAGGTCGATGAGGGGACGTTGCCGCACAACTTTTTCATGTATTGCGCGGAGACTGATGAGGAAGCGGTCGAGTATGGTCGGCGTCAGGCTCGGCGTTTTCAGATCACGCTGGAGGCGTACTACCAGTATGCGAAGCGGGCGCGCGAGAAAGCGGCTGGGGGTGGCGATGGGCAGGTGGAGGCGCACTCCTTGTTCTCGC
>Ga0335080_10006187_pt1 | contig 12366 bp, 8 predicted proteins | sample Lox_Sample_34_FD_206720 | JGI IMG/M metagenome (GOLD analysis project Ga0335080, IMG submission 206720) | Soil microbial communities from Loxahatchee National Wildlife Refuge, Florida, United States - Lox_Sample_3.4 | ecosystem: Environmental > Terrestrial > Soil > Wetlands | place: USA: Florida...
GCCTCCTTCGCGCTGAAAACAACAGCAGTCGAGGCAGCGGCAGCGGCCGTCCGGGAGGCCAGCATTTTTACATACTCACGATCGCGGTCTTTCCATTCCCGCACCACCAGCCGCAGCCCTTTCTCGATCGGCTCTTCTTCAGCCAGCTTCACCGCCTGAAATGCGGCCAGCTCCTCGCGCAGCCTCTGACGCTCTTTTGCTCCAGCCTTCCCTTCCACAAGCAGCCGGTTCACCGCGGCCGGCAACTCCGCGGGTCCGATCGAAAGTTGCGCAGAGCTTTCCCTCAGAATCGCCGCGTCCGTGCGTGCCGTGCGAACCCCCCTCAACCCGCAGACGAACTCAATGCGCACCCCTCGGCTCACCTTCTCCACCCCCCGCACCAGTAACCCGCCAATCTGTCCGGTGGAGCGCACGTGGGTTCCGCCGCACGCGTTTCGATCACAGTCCGCAATCTCTATCAACCGAATTGCACCTTGTCGATCAGGCAGTTTGCGAAGGTCGCCTGAAGCGAGCATCACTTCAGCTTCCTCCCGCGAAATGTAAAGTATGTTGACCGGACGGTCCTCCCCGATGATCTCGTTCGCCATCCGCTCTACTCGTTCAAGACTGTGATGTGCCGGTGGTCCAATCGCCAGATCGATGCTTGAAATGCCCTCTCCCAGATGAAAGGAGACCGTCGGTGCATGCAGCTCTCGCAGAAAGACCGCCGATAGCAGATGCTGTCCTGTGTGCTGCTGCATGTGGTCAAACCGCCGATCCCAGTCGACTCCGCCCTCAACACGAGTTCCAGCGGACAGCGGCGAGCGGGCAAAGTGCCAGACAGCGCCTTCCTCGTCCTCTTCCACCTGTTCCACTGGAATCTCCAGTGCTATCCCCCCGGATGAACTCACTCTCAGCACACCCGTATCGAAAGGCTGTCCGCCGCTCGAGGGATAAAACGCCGTACGGTCCAATGCCATCTGCCAGACAGAGTCTCCCGGGCCGCTGACAACTTCTCGAATGGCCGTCACCACACCGGTAAAGGACTTCAGAAACGAATCGGAATAATAAAGGCGCTCAGAGGTTGGCAATGTCGAATCTCCGTCCGGCTCCCCAACTTCGTCATCGCTGCGTCGATCCTGGGGAAGCCCGTAACAAATTCAAATACAGTTTAGTTCGATCTTTTACGGAGAATCGTGACGAACCAGAGCGAGGGTGACGCAGGTCTCTGCGCACACCCTCTCTGTTGGTCTCGAATTCAGGACTTTACTTGCTTTGCTCCCGAATGGTCTTGATCTCCGCGGATGGAATATGCAGGAACTCCAGGAACTCCTGATGTTCCTGCGGAGCCGAGCGTTCGAATTCAGCGTGCCAGCGATGCATCTGGTCTTCGCTGAATCCACATGACCTCATGATCGAAACCCATTTCTCTTTCGTAATCATCTCTCCCTTTCGAAGCGCCTTCTTACCCAGCAGTTTGAGAATCGCATGCTGATGAGCACGCAGCGCGTTGATCTGGACGTCCAGTTCCACCAGACGTCGCTTGAGAACCCCAGACGCGTTCCCGGATGCGTCGCCTTCCCGGGATCGCGTCCTGAAAATGGCCCGGATGTCGTCCAGAGTGAGGCCTGCGTTGCGGTACGCGCGAATCGCGCTCAGCCGCGCGGCATCCTTCTCTGAATAGCTCCGGTAGTTCCCGCCACTGCGCTGCGGCGGGAGCATCAAACCAATCGATTCGTAATACAGCAGGGCGGTGCGGCTCACACCACATCGCCGGGCGAGTTTGGTAACCGTCAACATCGTCCATTCCTACTCTGAACCCTATAGTTATAGACAGGTCAAGAGAATATGCAAGAGAATTATGCCTCTCCGTGCGTCACAACTCCGGTACATAACGAAAGCTCAGGATCCGAGTTTTCGAAATACCTCGCGAATCGAGTGCCCCGAAAACCTCGGCAACATCGACAGTCCTGCATCAGAGCGCGGCTTCACCCATGCAGCAAAATGCACCAGAATGTATGACTGGCTTTTGCCTCTCAGCCGGTTCCGATCCCCGGACTCATCGTGCAGTGCCGCTTCTGCGCGCTTTGAGCAAAGCGTTGCCCGCACCTCACAGTGCAACATCGGGTTGGATCCTGCCTCGGGCAACTAGTCCTCTTCCTGTCGGCTGATCCGCGTTTCTGCGTCGCCAATGATACGCAACGATCGAATTCTTCCAATAGTACTTCTCTCGCATCTGTGGCGATTTCCCCGCCATGTAGTCTCCAACGATCCCAAGCGTCTCCGCATAGGACGCCACGTGATCGCTGTTTGGCCAATCGCTCCCGAAGATCGCGCGATCTTCGCCAAAAACATCCCATAACGCATCCAGAGGCTCGCGGTAGAACTTCGGATCCGTTACCAGCTTCCCTTCCTTCATCACCGGAATCTCCGAAAGCTTCACAAATACATTAAGATTCGCTCCCAGCCTGCGTAGATTCGACCAGTACTCACCGCCCTCAGTTCCATCGTTCGGAACCATCGCGTGAGGAAGGTGATCGATCACAATACGCAATTCCGGTACGCGTTCGCCGACATTGAGAATTGCTCGCATCAATCTCGGATCGGGATTCGCGCTCTCGAAAACCAGCCCGGCCCCTGACAGAGCCTTCAGCCCTTCCACGAACCCCGGCTTCTCAAGATCCGCCATAAGGTCGCGGTTCCAGAGATTTCCATATCGGATCCCGAGGAACAGCGGGCTTTTGTGCAAGGCATCGAGCTGCTTCAGGAAATCCGTAGACACGGGAACCAGGTCGCCGATGACTCCTACAATCATGGGATTCTTTTGTGCAATCTCGAGCAGCCACTGGTTGTCTGATGCCAGTGGGCTTGCTTCAATCGCAATGGCGCCGACCACGCCTAACCCCTCGCGAGAGCCTCATATCGATCTGGCAGAGCCGGTCTGTAAAGCGCTTTGTCATCCTTCTCTGGCCACGGAATACCTCCGGGGCGCCTTGGATCGAAGAGATGAATGTGCGCGTCGATAATCGGAATGCCGTTGCCCATGCAGACCATCGGCCGCTCCATCGCCAGGGCAGCCGCTCCAAAGGTCGCAACCTTGAGGGCTTCACGCCGTCGCATCGAAATTCTCCGAAGATCAGTCTATCGGCGCAAAACTTACTCACGCGTTTTCCGCCCTGTCGTACTTTACAGCGCCCGATTCCCAGGTTTAGGCTCTCTTGTCAGGAAACGTTTTCCGAAAAGGCGTCCCGCACATTTGTAAACCCTCATCGCCCGGCATTCCGATCCTCAGGGAGTCACATGAACAGCAGACAGTCCTCGAATATACCGGCAAATACAGCTTCTGACTCCTCAATGCAGAAGTCGTCTTCTGAGCCAAGCCGCCGGGATTTCCTGGCCGGCCTCGGAGGCACTGCCGTTCTCAGTGCCCTCTCCGGCACTCGGGCACTGGCGCAGGCTTCTGATAGTGCGCTCAACATCGCTCGGGTCGCTGTTCCCACAAGCCAGACGCTGATGAGCGAAAACAAGATCTCCGCTTTGAATGACGGGTTCACTCCTGCAGATTCCTTTGACCGCTCTCATGCTCTTTATTCGGTTTGGGCCGACCCTTCCACTGGCAGCGCCACAAGCTGGGTTCAATACGAGTGGAGCGAGCCGGTCAACCTCAATCGAGTCGACGTCTATTGGGCCATCGACCGACCCCGCCCCGGCGCGTTGCCAGGCAGCTACGTCAGTCGACTCTCCACACCCCAGAGCTACAGGATTCTTTATTGGAATGGAAGTGATTTTGCTCCCGTCTCTGAGCCTCACGGCCTAGGCATCGCTCTCGACTCCTTCAATGCAACTACGTTCGAGCCTGTCGAAACGACGAGGCTGCGCCTCGAAGTGCTCCCGCAGAAGAATCGTGCCGCCGGAATTCTCGAATGGAGAGTCTTGAACTACGGTCCGGCTCCATCGCTCCCTCCGGTAGTCAACGCGGGAGTGGATCGTTCCGTTGTCAGCGATGCCCGGACCTACCTTTCCGGCAAGGTGACGTGGCTTGAAGACTCCAGCAACAACAGATCACGCTGGATAAAGTCCGCAGGCCCCGGCGCAGTCGCCTTCGCAGATTCGACTTCTCCCGTCACCACCGCTGCGTTTTCCCACCCCGGCGACTACACCTTGGCGCTTGAGGCCACCGGGAGCAAGGGCCCTGCGCGCACAATCGCCGTGCACGTGGAACAGGCGCCCCCTGCCGATCGCCTCAACGTCGTCTACACGCGCAAATACTCGATCGACAGCCCGTTCTGGAATGAGCGCGCGAAAACCATCATCGTCAACTGGATTCCGCATTGCATCGCGATGTGCGAGCGGACCGACATCGCGCCGATGCGCGGTGATGGCGGCATCGACAACTTCATCGAGGCCGGCAAGGCGAACCGCGGCGAACCGCACGGCAAGCACAAAGGCTACGTCTTCTCGAACGCGTGGGTGCACCAGACGGTTGAGTCCATGTGCATCGCCCTCATGGTCGATCCTCAGGGCGATCCGGAAATCATCAAGGCACAGGAATTGATGCGTGCGACACTGGAACGCTGGATCCCAATCATCCTTGCCGCACAGATGCCCGATGGCTACCTCCAGACGGCGTTCGTCCTGGCCGACCGCAAGGATTGGCCCGAGCGCTGGTCGCCCGATCACCGAGGCAATCATGAGGGATACGTCTCGGGCTACTTCATCGAATCGGCCATCAATCACTACACCCTTACCGACGGCCACGATCTCCGACTCTACAACGGAGCCAAAAAACTCGCCGACTGCTGGGTCGCCAACATCGGACCCGGCAAGAAGGAATGGTTTGACGGACACCAGGAGATGGAGCAGGCGCTCGTCCGCTTTGGCCGATTCGTGAATGACCAGGAGGGCAATGGCCGCGGAGACTCATATATTGTCCTCGCGAAATTCCTCCTCGACTCGCGACGCGGTGGATCGGAGTACGATCAGAGCCACTTGCCTCCCGGCCAGCAGTACGAAGCGGTGGGCCACGCCGTCCGCGCCACCTATTTCTACTCGGGTATGGCAGACATCGCGGCCGAAACCCACGATCCCGATTACCAGAGCGCAGTGATTTCTCTCTGGGACAACATGGTTAACAAGAAGTACTACCTGACCGGCGGTATCGGAAGCGGCGAAACATCCGAGGGCTTCGGTCCCAACTACTCGCTCCGAAATGAAGCATACTGTGAAACCTGCTCCAGTTGCGGACTGGTCTTCTTCCAGTACAAGCTCAATCTCGCCTATCACGACGCAAAATATGCCGACCTTTACGAACAGACGATGTACAACGCCCTGCTCGGGGGCCTCGCGCTCGACGGTGAGAGCTACTGCTACACGAATCCCCTGGTGAATACTGAGCGCGCAAAGTGGCACGTGTGCCCCTGCTGTGTCGGAAACGTATCGCGAACGCTGCTTATGATTCCAACCTGGAGTTATGTGAAGAGCAAGGATGGCCTTTACGTAAATATGTTCGTTGGCAGCCGCATTCGGGTCGGACAGGTCGCGGACACCAACGTTGAAGTTGTGCAAAAAACAGACTATCCCTGGCGCGGATCGATCTCAATCACCGTCAATCCCGAGCTGCCAAAGACCTTCTCCGTCTACGTGCGTATCCCCAACCGAAACACGAGCAAACTCTACACCGAATCACCAGTGGTCCGGGGCGTAAAGCGGCTCGCAGTCAATGGCGTCGAACAGACTCCAACCATTCAGAAGGGCTACGCTGTCGTTACACGCGAATGGAAGACGGGAGACCACATCGAAATCGAAATTCCCATGGAGCCGCAGCGCATCGCTGCCGACCCTCGTATTCAGGCCGACCTGGGCACGACAGCGCTGCAGTATGGCCCGCTCATCTATAACGTCGAGTCAGCCGACAATGGCAAGATCGACCGCAAGATTGGTGACGCGCCCCTCAAAGCCGAGTGGCGGCCAAATCTTCTCGGCGGCGTAATCGTGATCTCCGGCAAATGGCACGACGGCTCTCCGATGCTTGCGATCCCCAATTTTGCACGCATGAACAGAGTCGGGCCGCCACCCGAATATCCTGGCGAAGCAGAAAGTGACCGTGCGCCCGTAACCAGGCCCCCAGTCGATTCCAAAGTCTGGATCTAGCCACACTCACAACTCCCGTCAGCCATCCCGAAGTGTTGGCTAGTCCGCCTGTCCTGTGCCCTGCGCTTCCAAAATTCCCACATCGGTTTCGAAAAGTCTCTGAAGTACAAAATTTTTCTTGAAACATCTGAAACGCCTGATCTTCCCCGATCACTATCCGATTGAAGCAAGATGTGCGCCCGGCGGGGGCAAGACCGTTCCGCACATCGGTGCTGATTTGATCAAGCAACGTCATCCCCCCAACGCGCCAGCAACAACGGCCCTACTCGAACTATCGCAGCTTGAGGAATGGATATGCTCTCCCCCATTCGCAAGACCTTTGCTCCATCGTTGCAGCCAGCCTTGGAACTGATCTATCTCGCCAGGCTCCAGCCCGAGGAGGCCAGCCAGAGTCTTCGGAATCTTCTTCTCGCCAACCCGCGCTACTTCGGCAGCCTTCCCGAGAACTCGTTCAAAGTCGTCCTGAACATGAACGGCGACACTCGTTACGAAAGCCTCGGGTGTGTCAGCTACATTCCCCTGCTCGGCCAGCTTTATGCCTCCATCAAGCTCAATCAGGATCGCGGCTACTCCTTCCAGGTCGACGAACCCGCTTCTCGGGAATATGTCCGCTTCTATCTCTCCTACGATCGTGGCGCCACCTGGCTCGACCAGGGTTTGACCTCGATCAATGTGTGCGATGAGCCCGGAGAAAAGCCTCGCCTCCACCTGGTCACCCGCCGAATCACTCTTCCAGACGATGTCGAAGACAGCGGAGAAGCGCCAATCATTCGTGCAGTCCTCTCGTGGAAGACGCCACCCCCCTCGGATGCCCCGGACTGGACTCCACTGTGGGGCAACGTTGTGGAAACGAAGATTCAGTGCGTTGGAGTTGACTTTCGTCGGAGGAGTCGTCTGCAGGCGGGCTCCTGGGTTTTGTCTGCAAACGAAACTGCTTCGGAGGAACGAGTGGGACGTCCCTTCGACTCAGCCGACGTCAGGCCGGTTGGCCCCCTCAGACCAGCCGGCCTCTTCTCTGAACCCACGTGTCGATTTCCAAGCCTTCAGGCAAGCAATGTCTGAGCGATGCAACTTGCGATTCATCGCGAAATGTGCAGCTTGGGCAATCCAAGCGAGATGAAAGGCGCGCCGAAGATTTGATCAAAAACAGCTCCAACAGACACTATCGGTTTAACGGACTTGAAGATCGTCATTGGGCCTTGGTTCTCTACTCTTGTCGATCCGGCTGGCAAGGGCCGGATCGACTGGCATCTCCATTGGCAGGCGCTCTCCCCGGAGCAGCCTGCCTGGAGAGGGCTCGGGCTCGCTTCCCCAGCCGGATTCTGCCCGGAAAACGGAATACCAAAGCTGCAAGTAATCTACTTTTAGTGCCAAACTTGTCACTCTGGTAACCTCGCCAACCGTTTCGGATGTTATACTTACGTCCTCTCAGGTTTTCGGGGCCAACCTTGCAATTCCATGCGTTCGATGCAAATTACATCGAAAACCTCCGCGCCGGGGATCCTCGCACCCAGGAGCACTTCGTCGGCTACTTCACCGAGTTGCTCCATTTGAAGCTTCGCTCGCGGCTCCAGTCTCCCCACGCAATTGAGGACGTGCGTCAGGAAACCTTTGCCCGCGTCCTCGCTGGTTTGGACAAGCCGGGCGCACTGCGACAGCCTGAAAGCCTCGGAGCCTTCGTCAATACCGTCTGCAATAATGTCCTCTTCGAGCATTATCGGACCTCCTCCCGCAGTCAGTCCCTCGACGAAGAGGGCGCGGCCGATTTGCCCGCCGTAAACACCGACGCTCTCAGTCTCGCTGCCTCCGGTCAGCTCAAGGTCAAGGTTCGCAAGATCCTCCTCGACATGCCTTTACGGGATCGCATGCTCTTGAAGGCGATCTTTCTCGATGAAAGGAACCGGGACGAAGTCTGCAGGGAGTTTGGCGTTGAAAGAGAATATCTTCGCGTCCTGCTGCACCGTGCAAAACAGGACTTCAAGGCCGAATACCTGAAAAGAATCGGCGGAGAACTTTATCCGGCGAAAAGTTGAAACGCCGCGAACGGCTGAATCACCATATTGCTGTATGGGATCGGCCAGGGAAATGCAATGGATCACGGAGAAGCTGTAAAAGTGATGGCCGTGGAGCGGTACCTCCTGGATGAACTCACGCCAGGAGAAAGAGATGCCTTCGAAACGCACCTCTTCGATTGCCCCGAGTGCGCCCTCGATCTTCGCGCTGGCTACGCCTTTATACGAGAAGCCAAGACCCAGTTGCCTCAAATCGACTCGGAGTCCGCCGTATCCGCTGCTCAGGCCACTCCCGCCAAACCGATTTCGGAAAAAAAGCGCAGGTGGTTCGTCTTCCAACCGGCCTTCGCTGTTCCAGCGTTCGCCGCGATGCTCGCCGTCATCGCCTGGCAAAACGTTTCCACGATTCCCTCTTTGCGAACCGCCGCTTCCCAACCCCGGCTCATGCCTTCCAACGCGATTCATGCCGGCACGCGAGGCTCCTCCCACACACCCATTCTGGCCAATCGCACCGGAGGCTTCGCCCTCGCGATCGAACTACCTCAGTCCTCGACCTACTCCTCGTATTCATTTGAGCTGCAAGACCCAGGTGGAAAGCAGGTCTGGACTCAGAATCTGGCCATCTCCAATTCCGGAGCCGGAGAAGACAACCTCATATCGCTGGTGATTCCCGGAACAGGGTTGGTGCAAGGCTCCTATTCTCTGGCTATTTTCGGTATCACTCCCACGAGTGGTCGCGTCGAGATCGACCGGCGCGTTCTGGATGTACAATTCCACAATTAAAACAGAATCTCGCTTCCAGAAAGTGAAAGCTCAATGGCCCCCAAAATCGAGAGGTATCACCTCCATCACGCAGAAGCATTTGCCCTTCAAGCCCACCTGAAGCTGCCCTTCATTCAGCAGATTGCCCCCCAGACACATTCAAAACTCAATGAGAAGGGAGGCTACGTCTCGCAGCACTCTGACAACTTCCGACTTGGCGGAGTCTTCTCGTTCAGTTCCGGCCACTCCCACGTCGCCGGAAATCGCGACGACAAGCCCGATCACGGCTGGAACACCCTTTCCACATGCGTTGTGGAAGGCCTGAACATCATGGAGATCCTCACCGTCGACCGGATCGTGGCGCAAGTCTCCACCGATCACCCCACCAAGGGCTATGTGCCGCGAGTCACGTTTCTTGGAACGCGCTTTGAGAACCTGCGCATCGCTGGCCATCCTCTCGAAATCGACATCGACGTGAATATCCTCGGCCCGAAACCCACCAGTGACGCGGCATACACCAGCGACTCTGGTTTCATGGGCAGAGTCACAAGTCAGTACACGCGAATCAAGAGCCACCAGAAACTCCCGGCTGACATCCTCAAGAGTTACAATCAACTTCCAACAGCTTCAGCAAATCGGGAGTCGATTGAGTGCTCGCTGGTCAACCAGGTGACGGGTTCTTTTCCCGGGCGCTCTTATGGGCACATCCTCGAGGTTCCCGACTTCGGCAAGATCCACTTGGGGGTCTTGCGTGTGCTGCACTCGGAATTCGAGAAGGGCGTTCCGAAAAAGACAACCATCCACCTCGACATGATCAAACTGGACATGGGCTGCGTCATCAGTGGGAGCGGATCAGTCGGTGGTTTGATAACCAACGGAACAACCAAGCCCTGACAAGAACGGCATTCGCATTCTCGAATTCCACATCCACCTCTGCAGACGGTGCCGCCGCTAATCATCCTCCGAAAGCTGGACCGAGTTCCGCGAAACGCCCATCCCGCTGGGGATGGGCGATCGCTTTTCTGATCCTGCTTCCTCTGCAGGAAGTCCGGACCGGCGACGCGAAGACCGAGTACGAGCAGGCCGAGCAGCTCTTCCAGCACGGTTACCTCGAAAAGAGTCAGCAAGCCGCGCAGAGGGGCTATGAGCGAAATCTTCTTTCAAATCCTGAGCTGGCGGCGCGCTTTCAATTGCTCCAGGCGGAATCCATGCTGTGGCGCGGCTTGAGCGAGGATGCACTCCGCATTCTTGCCAATTGGTCTCCCAAGGTCAGCAGCGAGGAAAACGTGATCCGCGCGCAAACGCTCGAAGGCGTAGCATTGATGCACCTGCAGCGCTTCCCTGAGGCAAATCAACTCTTTTCAGAAGCCGACGCTCTTTGCGCTCGCAATGAATATCCCACGTGCGGCAGCGTGCTGAGGGCGCGGGGCGTCCTCGCTATTCAACAGGGGCGCCTTGCTGATGCGCATGACCTATTGCTCAGGAGCCTTTTCCTCGCTCGCAAACATCACGACCGGATGTCTGAGGCGACAGCATTCCTCAATCTGGCCGCCGTCTCAGGGCAGGAGGATCATTACGACGATGCCGTCGATTGGGCCGGATCCGCAGATCGAGCGGCCCTTGCCCTTGGCAACGAAGACCTCGCGGAAGCCGCCCACGGCAACCTGGGATGGGCATATTTCAAACTGGGAGACACGGACAAAGCATTGGAGCTGTTTCTTGAAGCAAAGGACAGCGCTGCTCGATTAGGGGACAACGGCGACGAGATCAAGTGGTTAACCACCGCCGGGTATGTCTACAACGACACAGGTGACCCGGCGCGCGCGTTTCAGTTCTATACCCAGGCCCTGCAACTGGCCACGCGCTTCGACAGCAAGGAAGACATCGTCAACTCTCTCCAGGACCTCGCTCACGTTTCCATACAAACAGGAAAGCTGGATGACGCAGAGGCTTATCTTACCCAGGTGAATCCATTCATCCACGCAAGCGGCAATCGCCTCGACGCTCTGGATGTAATGCTCGTCCAGGGCAAAATCGCCGCCGCCCGCCATCAGGACAAACAGGCAGAGACAATATTTCGCGCCGTTGAAAACGATCCGGCCGCACAGACTTCCATGAGGCTCGATGCCGAGCACGAACTGGCGCTCTTATACGAGCGGCACGGCAATCCATCGAATGCGGATCGTATGTACCGCACCGCACTCACCAGTTTCGAATCCGCTCGCGACCTGCTCAAAAAGGAAGACTCGAAAATACCCTTCGTTACAAACGCCACTGACATCTACGGCGACTACATTCACTTCCTTGTCGGACAGGGCAAAACCGATCAGGCGCTCCGTATCGCCGACCAGAGTCGCGCCCAGACTCTGGAGCAGGGACTCGGTCTCGCCTCACACACCAATTCCATCGATAGCCCCTACTTGAAGCCCATTGAAGTTGCCCGTAAGACGAACGCAACTCTTCTCTTTTACTGGATGGGCGACCGGCAATCCTGGCTCTGGATCATCAACTCCAGAAAGATCGCGCTGTTTCCGCTGCCCCCACAGCGGGAAATCGCGCAGTCCGTCGCACGCTATCGCAGGGCCTTGCTCGGCATTGCCGATCCCATTGAGGACTCTGATCCAGATGGCCTCGCCCTCTATCGCCTCCTCGTCGCGCCCGCGGCAGATTTGCTCCCTCCCGGCTCAAACGTCATCATCCTGAGCGATGGCGCGCTCAGCCAACTCAATTTCGAGACCCTCATCGTTCCCGCGCCGCGTCCGCACTATTGGATCGAAGATGCCACCGTGGTTTCCGCGCCCTCGCTCCACCTTCTCGCAGCCGCAGCTGGTATGAAGCAGTCTGCAAAGGGGCGGCTTCTCCTGATCGGCGACGCCATCTCTCCCAACATCGACTATCCCCAGTTGCCGGAGGCCGCATCCGAAATGAAGCAGATCCAGCAAACCGTCGCGACCCAGGACGAAACGGTTTACTCCCGCGAGGAAGCAACCGCCGCGGCCTACCTCGATAGCGATCCACAGCGCTTCACCTACATTCACTTCGTCGCCCATGGCGTGGCCAGCCGCACCGACCCTCTTGACTCCGCGATCATTCTCTCCCGTTCCACTGCGGCCGAGGATTCATTCAAACTCCACGCTCGCGAGATCATTCGGCATCCAATTCACGCCCGCCTTGTCACCATCTCGGCCTGCTACGGCAGCGGTACGCGATCCTACGCGGGAGAGGGTCCCGTTGGACTCGCGTGGGCATTTCTCCATGCCGGCGCCCATAACGTCATCGGCGCCCTCTGGGAAGTGAGCGACGAATCCACTCCTCAAATGATGGGCGATCTCTACCAGGACCTCGAGCGAGGACAGTCACCCGGCACAGCATTGCGCGAGGCAAAGCTCTCCCTCCTCCACTCTCACACGACATTTCGAAAGCCCTTTTACTGGGCCCCCTTTCAGCTCTACACCGGCCTGTA
>Ga0335080_10006190_pt1 | contig 12362 bp, 13 predicted proteins | sample Lox_Sample_34_FD_206720 | JGI IMG/M metagenome (GOLD analysis project Ga0335080, IMG submission 206720) | Soil microbial communities from Loxahatchee National Wildlife Refuge, Florida, United States - Lox_Sample_3.4 | ecosystem: Environmental > Terrestrial > Soil > Wetlands | place: USA...
TCCAATGCTCCAACGCCCGCGTGGCGATGGCCGCTCAGGTAGTTTTCTCAATCCCAAACTGCTCTGCGTACTCGCCGACCAATCGCTTCCATCCGAACTGTATGGCGTTTCCGCCCGCGATGCGTCCAATCGGCTCGCCAGCCAGCATCCGATCGAGCACGTCGAAGCAGATATGCCATCCGGCAGCTCCCCATGCAATGAAGCGCCGGTCGATGCTGTGCCACAGCGTCAGGCGCGTGCCGCCAGCCAGAGGCTCGAGCTCCCACCGAATGTCATAGAACTCGAGCAGCCTCGGAGCGTCGGCCCTCGTCACCGTCGTTTCCGAAACATGGCCGGTACCCACCCAGGTAAGCTTCACCCTGGCCCCGGCTTTGTCCAGTCTTCCATCGACTTCAAAAGGAGCCCATTCGCGCAGTCGCGCGGGATCGATCAGCGCCTGCCATACCATCGCCGGCGCATGGCGCAGTTCACGGACGAGCAAAAGCGTCCACTTCTCTCCGTCCTTTCGCACCTGCGCAACGCCTGCCGGCTCCGGCATATATTGTTCGCGATAACTCATCTTCTATCTGGGGTCCTTTTCCCTCGTGTCGCCCGCGTACGCTTGCTGTTCCGCATCTGGTTCAGGTGGCGTTCCAGCGCATCTGCATTCGCGTTCCAGAAGCGGCGCAACAACGCCAGCCACAAATCCAGCAGTCGCAGTTCTGCCATCTGCCGACGATCCGTACTACCACCGCTTCAGTTCCGTTATCTGGATGAGATTGCCGCAGGTATCGTTCACTATGGCTACCTTCGATGCTGTCACGTCTGTCGGCGGCATCGTGAACTCGGCCCCACGTGCTTTCATCCGTTCGTAGTCGGCCTGCACGTTGTCGGTGAGGAAATTCGCCGCAGGCTGGTTTTGCTGAAACATGGCCTGCTGATACGTCTTTGCCGCCGGATTGTTGTTCAGGGCAAGTTGGAGTTCGGTACCCTCCGGCTCTTCCGTTGAAGAGATGGTAAGCCACCGATACGGCCCGTTGCTGAAGTCGGACTTCTTCATAAAACCCAGCACCTCCGTATAGAAGCGCAGAGCTTTGTCGTGGTCGTCTACGTACACGCTTGTCAGTTTGATTCTCATAGCATTCCTCTTTGTTTTGAATTCGCTACCTGCTCTTTCTTTTCACGCTCTTTCCTCGTGCAGGTGTGGCAATTGCGCGACCGCGCCCCATACGGTCCAGATGCCGTTCCAATGCGTCTACATGTCTTGACCAGAACCGGCGGTACTCGTCGATCCATCCTGCTGCGTCCTTGAGAGGACCGGCTTCAAGCCGACAGGGACGCCACTGTGCTTCACGGCCTCGCGCGATCAGGCCCGCGCGCTCCAGAACCTTCAGGTGCTTCGAGACTGCGGGCATCGACATCTCGAATGGTCTTGCCAGCTCGGTCACCGAGGTTTCGCCAAGGGCCAGCCGCGCGAGAATTGAGCGCCGGGTGGGGTCGGCGAGCGCCGCGAAGGTATTACTGAGTTGATCCTGCATTTGTGATGAACCTATCGGTTAAATAACCGAATGGTTTAATTAAAGACCCGGATTGACGGCGTGTCAATCCTTTTTTGATTATTTTTTTGAGAGGGCGCTCACCCCGTCGTTGCCCGCCGGAATACCGCGCTGTCTCGCATCGCGATGAAGAAATACAACGCGATCCCGATCAGCAGAAGCCCGGAACCCGCAAAGGACGCCGACACCCCAATGGCGGGGATGATCTTCCCCAGCGCAAGGCTACCAACCGGTATGCCCAGGCGAAACGCGAGATTGTAGACGCTCATCACTCTTCCACGCATCTGGTCTGTCACGATCAACTGCACCAGCGACAGCATCAGGGACGCCGATGCCATCAGGGTCGCGCCACTCAGGAAGATCAGAATGCACGAAACAGCGAGCCATGTGCTGAGCGCGAATGCAGTGATCGCCGCGCCCAGGCCAACCAGTGTCATCAGCACCACGTATCCGTATTCTTTCAGCTTCTCCGATCCGGCCACTGTGAGTGCGCCTGCGATCGATCCTGCCCCGGAACTCACCAGCAGCAGTTGATAGGTTTGTGGCCCTCCGTGGAACACCGTCCGAACAATTACTGGCAGGAAGCTGGTAAGCGAGAAGCCGAGTGTGCTGGTAAGAAACGCCAGCAGCACGAGTACTGAAAGTCCCTCGCGTTCGCGAACGAAGCCGAGACCCTTTCTCATGCTCTGGAGAATGGCTTCATTGGATTTCTGCGGCACGAATCGGACCTGGATCATCATCAAGGATGCGATCACAGCGAGGTACGACAGTCCATTCAGGGTGAAGCACCAAGTGGCTCCGAAAGTAGCATAAGTCAGCCCACCAATGGCGGGTCCCAACACTCGTGCCAGGTTGAACTGGATCGAATTCATCGCAATGGCATTCGCCAGATCCTCCACCGGCACCAGGGTGGGCAGAAGCGCCGAGTAAGCCGGTCCACCAAAGGACTGTCCCAATCCCACAACAAACGACAGGGAAAGGATGTGCCAGATTCTGACAGTATGCGTATAGAACAGCAGCGCCAGCACAAATGCGCAGGTCATCTGGATGTACTGGGAACCGAGCAGCATCTTCCTGCGATCCAGCCGGTCAGCGAAGACCCCGCCGATAAGCGAAAACAGAATGATGGGCAATTGGCCGAGGAAGAGATCCAATCCGAGGTAGAAGGGGTCCTTCGTCAGGTCATAGACCAGCCAGCTTTGCGCGAATTGCTGCACAAAGGTCCCAATCGTGGAGGCGCAAGCGCCCAGCCACATCAGACGGAAGTCGTGATGCCGGAAGGCTCGGAACGTGCGCTGTAGGAACGACGGCTCTGGCACTCGCGGGTCTCTCTCCACAGTATGCCGGGTCGCCCCCTTCAATACGACTCTCCGTGCAGGGAATATAGCTATCGACGATTGGATTCCAAGTGTCGGTGCAGTTAGTTACCTATGATCTGATGAGGATCGAGGCAATTGGTCGCACTTTCAGTTGCGAACCGGACTCACAGACTCTGAAACGGGGAACGTCTGACTCCAGTCGCTTTACGCAAACTGCTCCAGGCTGAAGCCGAGCGGCCAGTCCTCCTTCTGGGCCAGCATCTCCTCCCACGTCACCTCGCGTTTCTGATATCCGGCCATTCGCCCCAGGATGCAGCTCAACGCGGTCTCCACCCCGTCGGCAATCTGGTTGTGGACGGGTCCGGACACGATGCTCGCGATGAACGTCCGTTCCTTGTCGCGATCCGCGTACTTCAGGTTGTCGAGGAAGGCGCCATTGGCCGCAAACTTGCCCGATCCCGGCGCGGTTGATTCCGAATCCTGCCACGACCAAGCATTACCGCCGGTAATCCCAATCGGTCCGGAGTATGGACACGTTGCCGATCCGCTAGACCCAAATAGCTTCAGCCCGGCGTCAAATGCGTTGTCACTTCCGAACTGCGTCGAGGCAAACGAGAAATGAATGTCGTTCGGGTACGTGTAGTCCACCTGGTAGTTGTCCCAGATGTCGCCCCAGTGGGTAAGCACATTGCGTCCGCCCGTGGCTGTAGCTTTCAGGGGATGAGTGCCCAGCATCCAGTTGCACAGATCGATGATGTGAATGTTCTGCTCGACGAGAATATCGCCTGAGAGCACACGGTCCCACAGCCAGTTGCGCAGCCGATACTCATCCTGTCCCGCACCCTCACGCTTCTTCTCTGTCGAGGCAGGCGCGTTGTAATTGCCGGAGGCTGTCGCAATTTTTCCCAGCGATCCGCCTTTGACCTTCTCCGCCAGCGCTGCAATGGGCGGAGCCATCCGGCACTGGAAACCGACATCAACGCTCTGGTTCGGCTTTACCTTTTTTGCGATCTCAAGCGCGTGCCTGGTCTGTGCGATATCGACTCCCACCGGCTTCTCGCAATACACGTGCTTGCCCGATGCCACTGCCGTCTCAAGATGCTGCGCATGAAAATAAGGGGGCGTCGAAATCTGGATCAGGTCCACGTCCTTCGATTCGGCAAGCTGCTCGAAGGCATGCGGCCCGCGAAACAGCAGCTTGCTGTCGATTGCCGGCTGCCCCAGGCCTGCGTTCACCTTGTTGAAGTGGTCCTGCCCCGCGTCGAGCTTGTCAGGGAAAATGTCTGCGAGTGCAACCACCCGCGCCGAGGTGTTCTGCGCAAATGAAGTTGCCACTCCCGTGCCGCGATTGCCGCACCCCAGCAGTCCATGCCGCACTGCCGAGTTCGCATCAAAACCAAATACCGTGCGTGGATTGAGCACCAGCATCCCTGAAACCACCCCCGATCCCGTCTGCAAAAACTTCCGCCGATTCACGCCATCACCTCGCTCAGAATATTCTCAAGATAGAGCTTCTCGTTCTTCACATCTTCGATCTGCTGCGGCCCTGACGTCTCTCGTTCGATCGTGATCGCGCCTGTATATCCCAGCTTGTGCAGCTTCGTGAACACCGTTTTGAAATCGACCAGCCCTTTGCCAATCAAAACTTCTTCGCCCAGTTTGCTGGGATCTGTTGGCCACTTGCCATCCTTTGCGTGAACGCTGCGCACATGCCTTCCAAGAATATCGACCGCGTCCACCGGGTTCGCCTTGCCATACAGAATCAGGTTGGCCGTATCCAGCCCAACCCCCAAATTGGGCAGATTCGCATCGTGAATCACGCGCGACATGGTCGTCGGCGTCTCCTGTCCCGTCTCCATCAGGAAGTACTGCCCGTTTGTGTGGCAATGTTCCGCTACCGTTCGGATCGCCGCGACCGTCTGCGGATAGAGCGGGTCGGACGGATCTTCAGGAATAAACCCGCAGTGCGTCTGTACCTGCCCTATTCCCAGTTGCTTCGCGAAGTCCGAAACCTGTCTGAGAGCATCAATCCGCGCCGAGCGCGTCTTCGGCGGAACCACGCCGATGGTCGAAGGGCCCTCGAGAAAGTCCCATTGAAGACGTCCCGGCCCCACAACCTCCACCGTCGTGGCCACCAGTTCATACTTCGCAAGCGAATCTCCGATCTGCTTCGCCGCGTCCGCCGTGAACTTGCCGATGTATCCATCCAGCGACAGGAAGCAGTTCGAGAACCCCATATCGTGAACCCGTTTGATCGTCGCCTCGGGTGCGCCATGGGGGCTGATCAGCAACCCCACGGCCATCGGCTTCAGTTTTGGCGCTTGAGCCAGAGAAGAAATTGGGTTCAAACCGGTTGCAATTGCCGCAGCCGTAGCAGCACCGAGAAACTTCCGGCGGTCCATCGAGTCCCTTTCTCCAAGACACTGCAGAATAATCTTTCTTAACTGTAACGTTTGAAATCTAAGCTCTGCCCCCATGCCTGCGCAAGTCGCGATCGGAGATCAGGAAAAAACGCACGATGGCAGCCAAAACTGTTTGTCGAAGGTCAGCCATGCTGAATTCTGTCGTTGAGCCCAGAAGCGTCAGGGCAGGATTTTGATCGTGCCGTGCAGGCGAGCAAAAAAGGTATGGACTTCAGCCCTTGGGGAAGTTTCTAAATCGACCGATTGTCATTCAGCTTTGGGCAGCTTTTCGAATCGGTGCATGTTGAGTCATCGAATCGACAGCCGGGTGCCCCATCCTTGACGGAATCAGAGCAAGAAAACGAAGTCAAGAGCCGCTCAGTTCGGCCACAATCCGCCGCGCCGCCTCATCCCGCCCCTTCGCGCACTCCTCCGACAACTCCATCGAAATCGGCTGCCTCGGATCGATCGAGATCGCATACAGCACAACCTCGCGCTCGCCGCTCTTCATATAGAAAGCATCGAGCAGATCCTTCACGCCAATATCATGCGCCGTGAGTGTAGGTGGATAATCTGAAGAAAAGCGCGGTGTGGTGCGCGTGACCGTCCCGGGCCGGTTCCCGTCATCTGTCGCGTCAATCAGGATAATGTGATCGGCTGCCTGCAGCGGCTCCAGCAGAATGAATCCGCCGGTGCCGCCGTCAAGGCATTCTACGTTATCTGCTAATGTATGTTTCTCCAGGGCCCGCACCACATGAACGCCGACACCTTCGTCGCCCATGATCACGTTCCCCAGCCCTAGGACAAGTGTCTTCTGCATGCTCACTCCCACCTCAATCCCACTATAAAGTTCCTCGGAGCGAGTGAGCCCGCAAGGCTGATTACTCCCTGGTCCCTTGTTCCCTCGGTTTCACGTTCCCCGTCTCAGGCACCTTATCAAACTTCCACCCACCCACGATCGACGAAATTGTCCCACGTCCCTCGATGTAGTCGTGATAGAACGCCAGGTAGATGTGCACAATCGTGAACAGCACAAAGAACCACATCAGAACGTGGTGCCAGTAGCGAACGCTCATCTCCCCGCCCAGCAGCGGCACAATCCACGTAAACAACCGCGGCATAAACGAAGTGCTCATGCTTGAGTACAACGCATACCCCGTAATCGCCTGCACGCAGAATGCAATGAAGGTCAGGAAATAAATGAATGCGGCCAACGAGTTATGTCCCGTTGAGATCGCTCCATGAAGCTTGACTTGAAATACGTCAGTCTTCAGAACGTCGGAGATCTCCTCCCGCTGCGCCTTCGTAATCGGGAAGAAGTTGTTCCACTTCGCGTACTTGTTGCCTACAAATCCCCAGTAAATTCGCGCCAGGAAGTTGAAAACATATATATACGCGCAGAGGAAGTGGAGAAAGCGCACCGTGCCGAACCAGTACTGCTGATACGCTTCCGTCGCGCTCCCCAGCTTGACCGGCGCCCCGATCAGGTAGCCGGTGATGCACAGCACCGTCAACGCAATCGCGTTGATCCAGTGGTATGCGCGTACCGGCATCTCCCACACGTATATGCGCCGGTACTCCGCCGGACGATGTCCGTTGCCAAAGTCCGATTTGCCTGCGATTCCAGTCGTACTCATAGCGTCACTCGAAGGAAACCTGGTTGAGATGCCTTCCCTGCGGATCGTATAGGTGCACAGCGCAGGCAAGGCAAGGGTCAAAGGAGTGAATCGTCCGAATGATCTCCACCGGCTCATCGAGCTTGGCCACCGGCGTCCCGATCAGCGATGCTTCAAACGAAGAGTGCTGCTTCTTGGCGTCGCGCGGCGAACCATTCCAAGTCGTCGGAACGACGAGCTGGTAATTCTCGATCTTGCCGTCCTTGATCTTGATCCAGTGAGCCAGCGAACCGCGCGGAGCTTCGACAAGACCGACACCCTCGGCCTCGCTCGGCCACGTCTTCGGATCCCACCGCTCGTTGTTGAAAGTCGACACCTCGCGCGTCTTCACGCGATCCATCAGCTCCTTGTAGAACTCCTTCAGGTACCCAACTTCGATCGCCGCCGAAAGTCCACGCGCCGCAGTCCGTCCCAGTGTCGAGAACAACGCGTCCACCGGAACCTGCAGCTTGGCCAGCGTCGCGCCCACCAGTTGCTTCACATCCTCGTGCCCCGAGGCATACGCAACCAGCAGCCGTGCCAGCGGACCAACCTCCATCGGATTGTCCTTCCACCGCGGAGTCTTCAGGAACGAATACTTCTCATATCCCTCCAGCGACTCGAACGGAGGCTGCGGCCCCGCGTACTTGATGTCCGTCTCGCCTTCCCATGGATGCAGGCTCACCTGGTCGCCGCCCTGGTACGTGTACCACGACGATGCAATGTATTCCTTGATCTCCTGCGTGTCCTTCGCATTCACGGGATAAACGTGGCTCAGGTCGCGGTTGAGTATCGCACCCCGCGGATACTTCAACGCCTCTGGTTTGTTGTATCCCTGCGTCGGATACTCACCGTAGCAGAGGTAGTTCTTCAACCCGCCGCCCCACTTCGCCCAGTCCTTGTAGAACGAAGCGACCGCCAGAAGATCGGGCACGTACACCTGGTTCACAAACTCGTCAGCCTGCGAAATCAGCCGGCCAACAAGGTTCAAGCGCTCCGTGTTGATCGCCGCCACTTCGTCCACATCGATCGAGCAGGGAACTCCGCCCACCAGGTAATTCGGGTGCGGATTCTTGCCGCCGAAGATCGCATGAATTTTGACCACTTCCTTCTGCCACTCCAGCGCGTCGAGATAGTGCGCCACAGCGATCAGGTTTACCTCCGGCGGAAGCTTGTACGCCGGATGACCCCAGTAGCCGTTAGCGAAGATCCCCAGCCCTGTATCGGCAAACTGTTTCACCTTCTTCTGCACATCCGTGAAATGCGCCGGCGTGTTCTTGTCATAGCTCGAGAACGACTGCGCCAGTTCCGCGGCCTTCTTCGGGTCGGCCTTGAGCACCGTGACGATGTCCACCCAATCCAGCGCATGCAGGTGGTAGAAGTGAATCACATGATCCTGCACGTGCTGCGTCGCCGTCATGATGTTGCGGATCAGCTCTGCAGTCGGAGGCAGGGAAATGCCGAGCGCGTCTTCCACCGCCCGGCAGCTTGCCATCGCGTGAACCGTGGTGCACACGCCGCACACACGCTCAGTAATCGCCCAGGCGTCTCGCGGATCGCGCCCGATCAGGATCTTCTCCAATCCGCGCACCATCGTTCCTGAGCTGAATGCGTCGGTGATGACGCCGTTCTCCACCACCGCCTCAACACGCAGGTGGCCTTCAATTCGGGTAATTGGATCTACTACGATGCGTGCCATGGCCGCTTATTGCTCCTTCTCTTCTTCTGCGTGCACTTCTGCGATTACCTTGTGCTTGCGTACGTTGGTAACAACGGCGTGTGCCGCAACGCCGGCCAGCGTGGTCGCCGCAACGATCGTGCCCACCGTATCCGCTGTGCTCTCGATCCCGAATCCCGGGAAGCTCGTCAGGTGCTGATAGAACGGTCCATTGTCCCAGAACCCTTCTTCGCTGCACCCGATGCAGGGGTGGCCGGACTGGATCGGATAACTCGTCCCTTCGTTCCACCGCACCACAGAGCACGCGTTGTACGTCACCGGTCCCTTGCAGCCCAGCTTGTACAGGCAATACCCCTTGCGAGCGTTCTCATCGTCAAACGACTCCACGAACAACCCCGCATCGTAGTTCGCTCTGCGGTAGCAGGTGTCGTGTACGCGCCGTCCGTAGAACTCCTTCGGTCGTCCAAGATTGTCCAGAGCCGGAATCTGCCCCAGAACCAGCACGTGAGTCGCCACCGCCATCATTACGTCCGCAATCGGTGGGCAGCCGGGCACGTTGATTACCGGCTTGTCCACCAACTTGTGAATCGGCGTCGCGTGAGTCGGATTCGGCTTGGCAGCCTGCACGCACCCATTCGAAGCGCAGCTGCCCCACGCAACAATTGCCGCCGCGTCCTTCGAAACTTCCTGCAGAATCGACTCGGCTGTCTTGCCACCGATCATGCAGTACACACCGCCGTCTTTCGTCGGCACTGCGCCTTCGACCAGCACGATGTACTTGCCCTTGTTGTTCTTGATCGTGTCGTTCAGGCTCTTTTCCGCCTGGAACCCTGAAGGCGCCATCAGCGTCTCCGTATAGTTCAGCGACAGAACATCGAGCAGCGCGTCGGCAACAATCGGGTGCGACGCCCGGATAAACGACTCGCTGCAGCACGTGCACTCCTGAAAGTGCATCCACACCACCGCCGGCTTTTCTTTCTTCTCAAACGCTGACACCACCTGGGCAACACCGCTCTTCGCAAAACCGGCAGCCGCTGCGGCTGCCGTGCAAAACTGGATAAATTGTCTGCGGCTGTAACCCTTCTTCTCCATCGACTCCCAAATCGTCTGCCCCATGCCCACCTCTCACTGTGCAGGCACCGTAGTCTCCCAAGGGCCGACTCAGGTCAGCCAGATCACATTTCCAACTACGGTGAATGATGGCACGGTACTTAGCTCACAACACGATCGGCTGTGAGCGTCATCACAAGTGTTGCTAATCACGTATTTGGGGGATTAATCAGACAGAAACGTGAGTTGGATCACAGTATCTGGAGTCGGGATCTCTGTGGTGTTTCAAGATGTCTTTGGGAGTGGCTGCGACTTTCCGGCACGCGGAGGAGACTTGAGGGTCGCCGAAACGCCAGAAGGACAACCACAGGTCGTATGAGAGTCCGGCGACCCGAGGGCGGCGTGCGCCATCTATCGGGCTTCGGCGTGGGAGGCGAGAGGAGCTGCGGCTGCCGGCTGTGACACCACCGTTGGCTCACGTCCCGGCTCGTCTGACCCAAACAGTTCGCGAAAATCCTCGACGAAGCTGATGAGAATAACCACCGCTGAACCCGCCAGACCGATGAAGAACATTCCCACCATCAGATCGATAAATACTGTGCCCACAGAGTGCATGAGCGCAGTGTATTGTCGAAACCAGTAGCGAAACCTAAAGTCGGCATAAAGGTTTCATAAATCCCGGGCGCGAGGCAGATTCCCGCTCTCGTTGATCCGTATGACCATGCAACTGAAGCCCTTGTCGCCCGACAACAAAAACTGGTGCGGAATTGCGGCCCCAATGTGCTCCACGTCGCCCCGCCGCAACTCGCGCGTCATCAGGCCAACGAAGTCGCCAACCCGGAGCTCGTCTGCGGCAGCCGTTCCTGGCCGCTCCAGAGTCCTGCCGGTCAACAGCGTTGCCCGCCCGTCGAGCACGATGAAGGTATGGCTATGTTCTTTGTCTGCGAGGGCATCGCCGCTCCGCACCAGAACCATCAGCAAGATGCTGTAGCCCGCAAACTCCCGGACCGTATCCCATGCCACACCCTGGCTGAAATGTGCGAGTTTGCGCAGGTACGTGACCCTCTCCAGCAGAACCGGCTCCGTCCAGTGGTCTCCAGCCGGCTCCGTGCGCTCCCGATCCGGCCGTGCGTATGCCTCAATGAGCCCGTCGGTGAAGACCAGCCGCTCCAGAATCTCGTCCTTCCGAATTCTGCTCATCCGAAACACATCCTCACACCCATCCTAATTTCTGCCGCCACCGGGTAAAACAGAGGGACATCTGGTTGCTATCATCGTTTGGATCAGTTCTTTCCACGCAAAAGGAGATGTTTCATGAGGCCTCGCCCGTCTTGGCTGTTTCTCGTGCTCGCTTTGGTAGCTCTGTTCTCTAGCGCGGTACTGCGCGCCCAGGACATCTCTCTCACCGTTGATGCGACGAAGACCCAGAACAAGATCCTGCATGCGCATCTGGTGATGCCCGTGAAGACCGGTCCACTGACGCTGTATTACCCGAAGTGGATCCCGGGGGAGCATGGGCCCGACGGACCGATCTCCAGTTTGACCGGCCTTCAGTTCGAGAGCGGAGGCAAGGTCATTCCGTGGCGCCGCGATCTGCTCGATACGTTTACATTTCATCTCGACGTGCCGGAAGGCGTTACCAGCCTGGAGGCCGACTATGACTTCATCGAGCCAGATGGTAATTCCGCTACAGACAAGCTAATGGTTCTCGAGTGGAACGATGTGCTCCTTTATCCGGCGGGTGCTACATCGGACAAGCTGACCTATGACGCGAAGTTAATCCTTCCGCAGGGCTGGAAGTTTGGTAGCCCTCTCCCTGTTGCGAGCGAAAGTGGCAGCGAGATTACGTTCAAACCGATCTCTCTTGAGCTTCTCGTCGACTCGCCGGTCGATGCCGGCCAGTATTACCGCAGCATTGACATTACCCCAGCCGGCGAGCCGATTCATCATGAACTCGACATGGTGGCCGACAGCGAAGATGCATTGAACATCAGCGAAAAAGACAAGAAAGCCATGACCAATCTCGTGGCCGAGTCGGGCAAGCTCTTCGGAGCGCGCCATTATCGCGATTACCACTTCCTGCTGGCCCTCAGCGATCACGTGGCGCACTTTGGCCTCGAGCACCACGAGTCCAACGACAGCCGCTTGCCTGAGCGCGTACTGCTGGGGCCTGGATCAGGCATGGCGCTAGGTGGCCTGTTGGCCCACGAATTCGCGCACTCGTGGAACGGCAAGTTCCGCCGCCCTGCCGATCTGACCACGCCCGACTTCGAGCAGCCCATGAAAACCGACCTGCTCTGGGGCTACGAGGGGCTTACAGACTACGTCGGGCCGATGCTCGCGGCGCGCAGCGGCTTGTGGACGCCGGATCAGTATCACGAATATCTCGCCAGCATCGCGGCTTCACTCGGCCCGGGCAGGCCTGGCCGGACGTGGCGCCCACTGCAGGACACGGCAGATGGCGAGCCGGGCCTGGGCTTCGCACGCGGGTGGCTGAACTGGCGTCGCGGCACCGACTACTACGACGAGGGCGACCTGCTCTGGCTCGAAGTGGCAACTATCATTCATCAGCAGTCGAAAGGGCAAAAATCAATCGATGATTTCTGCCATGCCTTTCATGGGGGGCCCAACGAGGGACCGCAGGTGAAGACGTACACCTTTGAACAGCTCGTGGATTCGCTCAATGCGATTGCTCCCTTTGACTGGGCGGCATTTTTCCGCAA
>Ga0335080_10006191_pt1 | contig 12359 bp, 9 predicted proteins | sample Lox_Sample_34_FD_206720 | JGI IMG/M metagenome (GOLD analysis project Ga0335080, IMG submission 206720) | Soil microbial communities from Loxahatchee National Wildlife Refuge, Florida, United States - Lox_Sample_3.4 | ecosystem: Environmental > Terrestrial > Soil > Wetlands | place: USA: Florida...
CTCGAGCAGGTGTGGGGCTACTCGTACGCGGAGGGAACGCGGACGGTCGACGTCCACGTGAGGCGGCTCCGGGAGAAGCTCCCCGGAATCGGCGATCGCCTCATCACCGTCAAATCGCTGGGGTACCGTATGGCCCGGGAGGAGGAGCGGTGAGGAGGCTGTCCCTGCGCGGGCGGATGGTGGCGACGGCGGTGGTCGCGGCCGGGGTGGCCCTCGTCGCCCTCCTCCTCCTCGCCGGTCCCCCTCTCGACCGCCGGGCGCGCGACGAGGCGTTCGCCACCCTCACCGCGGAGGCCCGGCTCATGGCCCGCGTGGTGGAGGACGAGCTGGCCCAGGGGACGAGGTGGGACGACCTCGACCCCGTGGTGGACGCGGCGGCGCGCGACGTGGACGCGCGGGTCACCGTCATCGCCGCCGACGGCCGGGTGGTGGGGGACTCCGCCGCCTCCGGGCCCGACCTCGCCCGGATCGAGAACCACGGGAGCCGCCCCGAGGTGCGGGCGGCCCTCGCCGGCGAGGTGAGCCGGTCCGAGCGCATGAGCGCCACCGTGGGATCCGTCCTCCTCTACGTGGCCGTCCCCGTGCGGAAGGACGGCAAGGTGGTCGGCGTGACCCGGCTCTCGCGCGGCCTGGGGACGGTCGCGGAGCAGAGCGCCTCCCTCTGGCGCGCGGCGGCCCTCGCCCTCGCCCTCGCCCTCCTCGCCACCTTTCTCCTCTCCATGCTCCTCTCCTCCTCCCTCGGGCGCTCCCTGGGCGAGATCATGGAGACGGCGCGCCAGTACGCGCGCGGCAACCTGTCGGCCCGGATCCCGGTCCGCCGGGACGACGAGCTCGGCGAGCTCGCGCGGATCATCAACCTCTCGGCCGACCAGCTCCAGGGCCGGATGGCCGAGATCGCGCGCGATCGCGGCCGCACCGACGCCATCCTGACCGCCATGGACGACGGCGTCCTCGCCGTGGACCACCGGGGCCGCGTCGTCCTCGCGAACCCGAGCCTCGTGAAGGCCCTCGACCTCGAGGACGCGCCGGGACGGCACTACTTGGAGGTGATCCGCCAGCCCGAGGTGGGCCGCCTCATCGAGGAGGTGCTGCGGACCGGCGAGCGACGGGAGGAGGAGGTGGAGCTCCTCCACGTCCGGCGGGTCTTCTCGATCACCGGGGTGCCGTTCCCCGGGGAGGAGGGCACCCCGCCCGGAGCCGTCCTGACCTTCAACGACGCGACCGAGCGCCGACGCCTCGAGCGCATCCGCCGGGACTTCGTGGCCAACGCGTCGCACGAGCTGCGCACGCCGCTCACGTCGATCCGGGGCTTCGTGGAGGCGCTCGAGGACGGTGCGGTGGAGGAGCCGCCGACCGCCCAGCGCTTCCTGGGGAAGATCCGCGTCCACGCCGACCGCATGGCCGCCCTCGTCGAGGACCTCCTGGAGCTGAGCCGGCTGGAGGCCGGCGAGGGGGAGCCCTTCCTGGAGGAGACTCTGCCCGGGGAGATCGTCGAGGACGTGGTCGCCTCGTTCGCGGGGGCGGCCACCCGCAAGGACATCCGCCTGCGGCGCGCGGATCACGGCGCGCCGCCGGTCCGGACCGACCCCGAGCGGCTGCGACGCATCCTGGAGAACCTCGTGGACAACGCGGTCAAGTACACGCCGGAGGGAGGAGAGGTGGAGGTCGCCTGCTCGCCCGGGCCGGACGGGTCCGGGCGGATCGACGTCGCGGACAACGGTCCCGGCATCGCCGCCGAGCACCTGCCCCGGATCTTCGAGCGCTTCTACCGCGTGGACAAGGCGAGGAGCCGCGAGCTCGGCGGCACCGGCCTGGGGCTCTCGATCGTCCGCCACCTCGCCGAGAGCATGGGGGCGTCGGTGTCGGTGGAGAGCGAGCCCGGACGAGGCTCCCGCTTCACGGTGACGATCCCGGGGCGGGAGCCGGGGCCGACGGGCGCTTAGGGCGCTGGCGGAGGCAGACGCTCCGCGCCTCGGCCTGCCTCACGGGCCTTCGCCTGAGTCGGTGTCCGGGGCACCGGTCTTCGGCTTCCCACGGGCATCCGCTCCGGCGGCCGTCCGGGCCGCCGCGGCCGGCTGGCTCGGCCCGCCGGCGTGGGGCGGCGCCGCGGCCACCGCGGCGGCCAGGACCTCGGCCGACGGCTGAAGGGTGAGCTTCGGGATCCCGGCGGCGGGCGTGATGTCCGCGAGGGCGAACAGCGTCCCCGGCTGCGGCGTGAAGTCGGAGGTGGCGTCCGCGCCGGCAGCGTCCCTGTCCTCGCCCGCAGGAACAGCAACCCGGGCCGGGGTGGCGACCTGCCGCGTCGGGCCGGCCGCCACGCGCCCGGCCGCCACGCGCCCGGCGGCATCGTGCGGGCCGTCGGCCGAGACCGGCGCCTGCGGCTCGGCGCCTCCGATGTAGATGGGCTCGTAGGCGAGCACCCGGTTGCGCCCGGCGCGCTTGGCCTCGTACAGCGCCTCGTCGGCGGCCCGCACGAGGGTCGCGGCGTCCACGCCGTCGACCGGGCACTCGGCGACGCCCCCGCTGACGCTGATGATGCCCAGGGGCTGGTCGAAGCCGAAGGCGAAGTCGTGCGCGGCGACCGCCGCCTGCAGGTTCTCGGCGGCGGCGAGGGCCTGCGCGCGCGTCGTGCGGGGGAGGATGACGAGGAACTCCTCGCCCCCGTAACGCCCGAAGACCGTGCCCTGACGGAGGTTGTCCTGCACGAGCCGGACCAGCCTCTGGAGCAGGCGGTCGCCGGCCACGTGGCCGTTGCGGTCGTTGTAGTGCTTGAAGCTGTCGACGTCGAACAGGAAGATCGACACCGAGGACAGGGTGTCGACCGCCTGCCGCATCTCCTCCGCGAGCCGGTGGTTGAGGTAGCGCTTGTTGAAGACGCCGGTCAGCCCGTCGATGCTGGCCGTGGCCTTCATCTCCGTGTACTTCGCCTGCGCCTGCAGCGAGACGGCGCCCGCCTGGGCGAGCAGCCGGAGGGCGTCCTTCGAGTCGGCGGGGCCGCGCGAGAGGCCCTCGACCGCGATGACGCCCACGACGTCCTCGCCGAACGTCAGCGGGGCCACGAGGTCGGGCACCAGGGCTTCGGCCGTCTCCCCGCGGAGGCGCCTTCGATCGGGCGGAGCCAGGCTCTCGAAGTCCCGGCGGTCCATGACCCGCTGGACCTCGGCCGCGTAGCCGATCTCGCCCTTCCCGATCGTGATCTCGGAGCCGATCTCCACGAGGCCGTCGGGGAACGTCGCCGCGACGGCGAGGTGGAGGTGACGCTCGGGATCGCTCTCCGCCGGTCGCCGCCGGACGGCGACGATCGCCTTCCTCGGCTCCAGCATCCGCACGGTCGCGCCCAGGAGCACGCGGGGGATCTGGCGCCCACCCTGCCCGGCATGCAGCTCGTGGACGACGTGCGGCAGCTCGCGGACGAAGCGGCCGAGGAAGAGCTGACCGGTCTCGGCGAGGTTGGTCTGCCGGCGGGACGAGGCGAGCTCCTTCTCGAGGTCCGCCGCGCGGAGCTCCAGCGCCCGAAGGCCGGTGCGGAGCGCGGCCATTCGGCCGGCGAGGAGGACGAGCCCGGTCACGGCTCCGATCGCAAGAATGCCCAGTGCGACAGTCATGGTCGTCAACGCCCTCGATGCAACCGCCATGCCGGCGGATCCCCGGGTCGAGGCCGCTGGGACAACGAGTTGCGGGTCCGATCGTCCACCCAGGTGGCGGCATTTCGGACGTCGGCGGGGAGCGCGGCCGGCGGGCCGCCGTCACCCCTCGGCCTCCGTGGACAGCGCTACGCCCGTCGTATAGCATCGCCCCGCCCGTCACGGACCGTCTCCGCGGCGCCGCCCGGCGTCGCTCGGCCCGCCATGGGCCGGCCACGCCACTCGCCAGAGCTCCAGCCCCGGGGGGCAGAGATGAATGCCGACAAGATCATCAAGTGGTTCATGCCCAAGGAGGAGCGCTTCCAAGCGCTCCTCGAGCGGGCGACCCAGAACCTGCTCCTCTCGGCCAAGGTCTTCTCCGAGATCGCCCACGCGTCGAGCCTCGAGGACCGCAAGGTCAAGGGGGTGCAGCTCAAGGCCCTCGAGCGGGAGGGGGACGGCATCACCCGCCAGATCTTCGAGGCGCTCAACACGACCTTCATCACGCCCTTCGACCGGGAGGACATCCGCTCGCTCGCGAGCGACCTCGACGACATCCTCGACCACCTGGAGAGCGTGGCGAAGTACCTCGTCCTCTTCGAGCTCGCCGAGGCCCCCGAGGCCCTTCGCCGCTTCGCCGAGATCCTCGCCGCGATGGCCGAGGAGATCGACAAGATCCGCGGCCTCATCTGGGACATGGGCAACCTGCAGAAGATCCAGGAGTCGATGGTCCGCATCTCGGAGCTCGAGAACCAGGGCGACTCGCTCTACTTCACGGTCATCTCGGACCTCTTCAAGAAGGGCTGCACGGAGTCGATCGAGATCCTGAAGTGGAAGGAGGTCTACGAGGGCCTCGAGGAGGCCTGCGACCGCTGCAAGGACTTCACGCACGTCGTGGGCAACGTGGCCATCAAGAACGCGTGAGCGAGCGCCGATGCCGGCCGACACCCCGCTGATCGTCCTCATCATCCTCGTCGCGCTGACGTTCGATTTTCTGAACGGCTTCCACGACGCGGCCAACTCGATCGCCACCGTCGTCTCCACGCGGGTCCTCGCGCCCGGGAAGGCCGTCGTCTGGGCCGCCTTCTTCAACTTCGTGGCCGCCTTCGTGCTGGGCACGCACGTCGCCAAGACGCTGGGCCAGGGCATGATCGACCTCTCGGTCGTGACCCTCGAGGTGGTCCTGGCCGGCCTGATCGGGGCCATTCTGTGGAACCTGATCACCTGGTACTACGGCATCCCCGTGTCCTCCTCGCACGCCCTCATCGGCGGCTACGCGGGGGCGGCGGTCGCCAAGGCGGGCTGGGGAGCGATCATCGCGTCGGGCTGGACGAAGACCCTCGAGTTCATCGTCCTCGCCCCGTTGCTCGGCACGTTCCTCGGCTTCGTCCTGATGACCACGGTCACGTGGCTCTTCCGGACATGGAGCCCCTTCCGCCTGGACAAGCTCTTCCGGCGTCTGCAGCTGCTCTCCGCCGCCTTCTACAGCCTGGGCCACGGCGGCAACGACGCGCAGAAGACGATGGGCATCATCACGGGGCTGCTCGTGGCCGCCGGCCACCTCAAGACCTTCGCCGTCCCGGTCTGGGTCATCCTGGCCTCCCACGCCGCGATCGCGTTCGGGACGATGTTCGGCGGGTGGCGCATCGTCAAGACGATGGGCACCCGGATCACCAAGCTGCAGCCGTTCGGCGGCTTCTGCGCGGAGACCTCGGGGGCGCTGACCCTCGTCGGCGCGACGCTCTCCGGCATCCCGGTGTCCACCACCCACACGATCACGGGGGCGATCGTGGGGGTCGGCGCCACGAAGCGCCTGTCGGCGGTCAGGTGGGGAGTCGCGGGCCGGATCGTGTGGGCGTGGCTCCTGACGATCCCGCTGGCCGCGGCGATGTCAGCCCTCAGCTACCTCGTGCTGCGCCGGTTCTTCTAGCCGATGTTCTTGAGCGCTTCACGCTTCGAGAGCGGGCTCAGCTCGCTCTCGTGCTCGCGAACGTAGCGCCGGACCTCCTTCGGGTCCGTCCACGCGTGCTGGCGGAGGGCCCAGCCGATGGCCTTGCGCAGGAAGAACTCCTTCGAGGAGAGGGCCGGCTCGATGACGGCGTACAGGAGTCCGAGGTCGGTGTCCTTCTTGAAGGTGAGCTGGCACAGGATGGCGCTCCGGCGCTTCCAGAGGTCGTCCGAGCGGCTCCAGGCCAGCATGCCCTCCCGCATCTCGCTCGGGAAGAGGCGGAGCAGCGTGCCCAGGCGGTGGGAGGCGATCGCATCCACGTAGTCCCACCACGCCCCGGTCACGACCATCTCCTCGTACATCGGCAGGGCGGCCATGTCCTGGAAGGGGCCGAAGGCGCGGCGGCCGGTGAGCTCGATGGCGCAATAGCGCTCCTCGCGGTACCGCGCTCCCCGCCACAGCGAGAGCGCGGTGCGACGGAATGCCGCCGCGGTCGGAAAGTCGACGCCGGCGAAGGCGTCCCGGCACGCCCGGCGCAGGGGAGCGGCGCTCACGCCGAGGAACGGCATCGCCGACTTCATGTAGGCGCGCATCGCCGCCGCGCGCCCGGGCTCGGCGACGGCAGCGAGCGCCCGGCGCAGGTCCCGCGCGAGACGCGCGGCGTTCACGCGGCCTCCGGCACGACCCGGACGCCGGGCGCGGGGTCCAGCGCGATCCCGTCGCGCCTCCCGTAGACGCGGACCGCGCGCGGCTCCGCGTCGAGCACGAGGAGGGCCATCGTGCCGGGGTGGGAGGCACACCAAGGTCCGGCGAGCGCCGGCCCCCCGACGAGGAAGGCGGTCGAGAGCGCGTCAGCCACCGCCGCCTCCGCGACCACGACGCTCGCGCTGCGCACCCCTTCGGCGGGCCAGCCGGTCCGCGGGTCGAGGACGTGGCCGAACCGCCGCCCGCCGGCTTCGAAGGCCTGCTCCCCGGCCCCGCTCGTGCCGAGGGCGGCGTCCCGGAGGCGCAGGAGGCCCAGCTCTTCACCACCCGGCCGGAGGGCGAGCGCCCAGGCCTCGTCGCCCCACCCGCGGTGGCTGCTGCTCCCGGCGGTCAGGAGCGCCCGGGAAACGCCTCGCGCCCGGAGCGTGGCCGTCACGCGGTCGAGCGCCCAGCCCTTCCCGATCGACCCAAAGGCGATCTCGAGGCCGGGGGCGCCGAAGCGGACGGTGCGGCGGAGGCTGTCGAGGACGACCCTGTGCATCCCGGAGGCGGCGCGGGCCTTCTCGATCTCCTCCGCCGAGGGCAGCCGCGGCCGCCGGTCGAGGAACCCCCAGCAGCGGGAGAGGGCGGTGCTCGCGGGGTCGAAGGCCCCGCCCGTCGCCGAAGAGAGCTCTCGGCACAGCGACAGGAGCGCGAAGAGACCCGGGCTCACCGCGACGTCCCTCGCCGCCGCCTCGCGGTTCGCGTGCGAGAGCTCGCTCGTGGCGCGGAACCACGTGATCCGGCTCTCGATCGCGTCGACCTCGTCGAGGGCGGCGCGGGCCTCGTCCACGCGGCGCGCGTCTCCGGACGGCAGCGTCACCTCGAAGCGGCAGGCCATGGCGGCCCGGTGCACCTTGACCCAGTGGCCCGTCTCCGGGGCCTGGGGCAGCAGCCGTCGGAAGAGCGCCCGTCGCCCGAGGCGGGGCGGCTCGCTCACCGGCTCACCCCTGCGGCGAGCGCAGCGGCTCGAACGTCACTCCCGCCCCGGCCCGGATCCGGTCGGCCGCGCGCTTCGCCTCGCCGTGCAGCTCGACCTGCGAGCGGAAGGCCTCCTCGCCCTTCGCCGGCCGTCGCCTCTTGTACGAGCCGTCCGGCTGGAGCCGCCGTCCCTTCACGTTGTCCTGGAAGATCGCGTCGAGGGCGACGAGCGCCTTCTGCCGCCCCTCCGGCGACTCGACGGGGAAGAGGAGCTCGATGCGCTTGTCGAGGTTCCGCGGCATCCAGTCCGCGCTCGAGAGGTAGACCTCCTCGTCGCCGGCGTTGCGGAAGTGGAAGATGCGGGAGTGCTCGAGGAAACGGTCGACCACCGAGACCACCTCGACCCCTTCGCTCACCCCCCTGAGGCCGGGCCGCAGGCAGCAGATCCCGCGCACCGCGAGGCGGACCTTCACCCCCGACCTCGCCGCGTCGTAGAGGGCCCGGATGATCTCCTCGTCCACGAGGGCGTTCATCTTGGCCCGGATCTCGGCCGCGGTGCCCGCCTCGGCCCGCTGGCGCTCGCGGTTGATCAGGCGGAGCACGCGGTCGCGGAGGTGGGTGGGCGCCATGACGAGCTTCTTCATGCGGGGGGGGTCGGAGTAGCCGGTCAGCGCGTTGAAGAACGCGGAGGCGTCCTCGCCGATCTCCCGGTCGGAGGTCATGAGGCCGAAGTCGGTGTAGAGGCGGGCCGTCCGCTCGTTGTAGTTGCCGGTGCCGAGGTGGACGTACCGGCGGATGCCGTCCCGGCCCCGCCGGACGACGAGGAGGATCTTGGAGTGGGTCTTGTAGCCCCGGATGCCGTAGATCACATGGCACCCCGCCTCCTCCAGCCGCCGCGCCCAGCGGATGTTCGACTGCTCGTCGAAGCGGGCGAGCAGCTCCACGAGCACGGTCACCTGCTTGCCGTTCTCCGCCGCCCGCTCGAGCGAGCGCACCACCGGCGAGTCGCCGCTCGTCCGGTAGAGGGTCTGCTTGATCGCGAGCACGTCGGGGTCGTCCGCGGCCGAGGCGACGAACGACACCACCGGGTCGAAGGATTCGTAGGGGTGGTGGAGGATCACCTCGCGCTCGTCGAGGAGCGCGAAGAGGTCCGGTCCGCCCGCCTCGATCACCGCCTGCGGCCGCAGCGGCGGGTCGCGCAGGTCCTCGAGCGCGGGCAGGTCGACGAGCGTCATGAGCGGCCGGATGTCCACCGGGCCCCGGATGCGGTACACGTCCTCCGCCGCGACCTCGAGCCGCGAGGAGAGGAGGGCGAGGAGCGGGGCCGAGACGCCGTCCTCGACCTCGAGGCGGACGACCCCGCTGCGGCGCCTGTTCTTGAGCTCCTCCTCGATGACCTGCATGAAGTCCCGCCCGCCCTCGTCGTCGAAGTCGAGCTCGGAGTCGCGGGCGATCCGGAAGGCGGCCACGTCGCGGATCTCCTGCCCCGGGAAGAGGCTCGCGAGCTCGGCCCAGATCACGCCCTCGAGGAGGACGTGGGCGAGGCCGTCGACACCCGGCGGACGGACGAGCCGCGGGAGCCGGCCCGGGACCTGCACGACCGCGAGGCGGAGGTCCTCCTCGCCTTCCGGGGGGCCGAGGAGGACGGCGAGGTTCAGGGAGAGGCCGGCCAGCATGGGGAAGGGGCGCGAGGCGTCGATCGCGAGCGGGGTGAGGGCGGGGAGGACCTCGTCCCGGAAGTAGCGGGAGAGCGCGGCCCGCGCGGGGGGCTCGAGGTCGCCCGGGCGCACGAGCTTCACCCCCCGGTCGGCGAGGGGGGGGAGGATCTCGCCGGTGAGGGTCGAGTAGAGCTCGTCCACCATCGCGTGCGCCCGCTCCGCGATCCGCTGGAGCTGCTGGGCGGGGGTGAGGCCGGCCACGTCGGGCGCGGTGTCGCCCGCGGCGAGGGCGTCCTTGAGCGCGGCCACGCGCACCATGAAGAACTCGTCGAGGTTGCCGGCCACGATGCAGGCGAACTTCAGCCGCTCGAGGAGCGGGTTCGCGGGATCGGTGGCCTCCTCCAGGACGCGCCCGTTGAACTCGAGCCAGGAGAGCTCGCGGTTCAGGAACAGCTCGGGCTCGCGCTTCCTCTGCTTCTTCACCCGCGGCTCGCCTCGCGGAAGCCCGTCTTGCGTCCGAAGACCTCGGTCAGGAGGTCGGCCCGGGCGAGGGCGGCCAGGCGCTCCAGGGTCAGGTCGCCGCCCCCGTCCACCTCCAGCACCCACTGGTCGTCCTCGCGCAGGACGCGCACGTCGCGCACCTTCTGCAGGTGGTCGGCGTCGAGGGCGTTCGCCACCCGGAGGATCGCCCCCAGCTTGTTGACGAGGACCCGCGCGTCGGAGTCGAGGGCCATGTAGGGCAGGTGCGACTTGTTGGGGGCGGCGCGCCGGTGGTAGCGGGCGATGTTCGAGATGACCGCCATGTCCTCCCGGCTCAGGCCGAAGATCTCGGAGACGGAGAGGATGTACTGGGCGTGCTTGTGGTGGCCGCGCAGGTTCACGAAGATCCCGATGTCGTGGAGGAGCGCCGCCACCTCGAGGAGGAGGCGATCCCGGACCCCGAGGCCGTGCTCGACGCGAAGGTCGTCGAAGAGACGGACGGAGAGGGCGGCCACCTGCCGCGCGTGGGCCGCGTCGTACCGGTACTTCTCCCCCAGGGCGGCGGCGGAGGCCAGCACCTGGCGCGACAGGTCCTCGATCCCGTGGCCCTCCTCGGAGCGCACCATGTCGAGGAGGAGCCCGGCTCGTAGGGTGGCCGCGGGAACGAGCACCGTCTCGGCCTGCGTCTCGACGAGGAGCTCCCGGTACACGAGGAGGGCGGGGACGAGCGTCTCCAGCTCGGCGAGGGGCAGGCGGTAGGCCTCCACGAGCTGCTCCTCGTCGAGGGCCATCGTCTGCTCGCAGAAGGAGAGGAAGCGCGCGCGGGGGAACGCGCGCACGGGCGTCCCGGGGTCCTCTCCCGCGATCTGGTCGGCGGCGAACCGCGCGTCTCCGCCGAGGGCGAGGAAGTGCTTCGCCTCCCGCAGCGGCATCTCGCGCCGGATGTCCTCGACGATGTTCTGGACGGTGCGGTGGAAGAGGCGCACCCGCTGGTCGTGGCTGCCGTGCCAGGCGGCGAGGTTCTGGCGCATCCGGATCGCCCCGAGGGCGTAGGTCCCGGAGTAGACGGGCTCTCCCCGCCGGAGGAAGGAGAGATCGGCGCTGCCGCCCCCCACCTCGACGAGGAGCGCGTCGCCGTCCGTCAGGGCCTCGTGGTCCTTGAGGGCGTCTCGGACCGCGATGTAGCTGAGACGGTTCTCCTCGGAGCCGTCGATGACTTCGACGTCGATCCCGGTCCGCAGCCTCACCCGGTCGAGGAAGGTGTCGCGGTTCACCGCCTCCCGGACGGCGCTCGTCGCGACCGCGCGGTATCGGACGACGCCGTAGGCGTCCATCATCCGGCGGAAGCCCTCGAGCGCCCGCAGGGTGGCCTCGATGGTGGGCGCTCCCAGCCGGCCGCCCGTGAAGGCGTCCTTGCCGAGCAGCACGGCCCGCGAGGCCTCCTCCAGGATGCGGGGCGGGCCGCCCGGGGGCAGCTCCGCCACCAGCAGCCGGACCGCGCTCGCGCCCATGTCGAGGACGGCGACGGGCCGGGAGGCGGAGGGCCCGGGGGGCGTCGTCGGTCGTTCGGGGAGCGCGGTCACGAGGGGGTGTCTCTGGAAAGGGGGCACCATTGTAGCGTTTCTGGCGACTCGGCCCCGTAGCCGGTCTCGGGCGTGTAAGCTTAGAGGCTCCCGGTGACCAAGCCATGACGCCGCGGGACACCCCGGACGACCGCGCCGCCCACCTCCTCCAGGACCGTGTGAAGCGGGTCTTCCGGGAGCTTCCGGGCGCGGTTGCCGGCCGGGAGGAGCCCGTCCACCAGATCCGGGTGGCGGGGCGCCGCCTGCGGGTGGCCCTCCCCCTCCTCGCGCGGGGAGGAGCCAGGGGGCCGGCGAAGCGGGCCCTGAAGGTCCTGCGCAAGCTGACCCGTACCGTCGGCGAGGGGCGGGACATGGACGTGATCCTGGGGCTCCTCGAGGACCGCGTCGCCACGGCGAAGCCCGCCTCGGCCGAGCAGCGGGCCCTCCTCAGCCGTCTGCGGGCGGCGCGGGCCCGGGGCCGGGTCCAGGTGGCGCAGGACGTCCTGGACGTCGACATCGACGGCCTCCGCCGCGACCTGCGCCTCGTCCTTCGCCGCGGGGCCGCCGGCTCCGCGACCGTCCTCGCCCGCACCCGCGCGCTGCGGGAGGAGGAAGGGGCCGCGCTCCTGCGCGGCTTCAGCCAGGTGGGCGAGCGGTACCTGCCGGAGGCCTTGCACGGGCTGCGCCGGTGCGCGCGCCGGCTCCGCTACGCGGCCGAGGTGGAGGACGTGGTGCGGGGCGAGGAGTCGCGGGCGCCCGCGCTCTGGAAGAGGCTCCAGGACGGGACCGGCGTGATCCACGACCACGACGTCCTCGCCTCGTGGCTCGAGGAGCAGGCACGCCTCGCCGAGGCGCGGCACAACCTCCTTCTCGTCCGCGCCGCGCGCCGGGAGCGGCGGGCCTTCGTCTCCCTCGGCCGGCTCCTGCACCGGGCGCTCCTCGAGACGAAGCCCGCCGACCTCGCCCTGCGCGCGCTCCAGGCCATGGCGCGCGGGCGGTCGATCGCGGCGCCATAGGAGTGATTCGATGCGTCTCCTCATCGTCCGACACGCGATCGCGGTGGACCGGGGGACCCCGGGGGTGCCGGACGGGGAGAGGCCCCTCACCCCCGAAGGCGAGCAGAAGTTCCGCGAGGCGGCGAAGGGGCTCGCCGCGCTCGTGGACCGCCCGCAGGCCCTCCTCACGAGCCCGTGGCTCCGTGCGAAGCAGACGGCCGCCATTGCCGCCGCGGCGTGGGGCCAGATCGAGCCGAAGGAGGAGAAGGCCCTCGCCGGCGGCTCGTTCGGGGACCAGGCGGCAGTCCTCGACCGCTACCCGGAGGACGCGACGGTGGCCGTCGTGGGCCACGAGCCGTACGTCTCCGACCTGCTCGCGCGGCTCCTCGGCTCCCGCCACGACGACCGGCTGACCTTCAAGAAGGGAG
>Ga0335080_10006192_pt1 | contig 12357 bp, 5 predicted proteins | sample Lox_Sample_34_FD_206720 | JGI IMG/M metagenome (GOLD analysis project Ga0335080, IMG submission 206720) | Soil microbial communities from Loxahatchee National Wildlife Refuge, Florida, United States - Lox_Sample_3.4 | ecosystem: Environmental > Terrestrial > Soil > Wetlands | place: USA: Florida...
TGCTCCACGTCCAGACTCAGCCAGCTGCGCTGATCGACGAGCTCCTGCCGGACCGCTGGAAGCCGCCCGCTCCGAACACCTCCTGAGCGATCAGCAGGTCCGAAGATCCAAGGTCGATCGGTTACGTTTCTCGAGAGAGCAATGGCTCGACAAAGAAGCGAGGTGCGGTGCTCTGGAAGCCGAGCGCCCGGCGTTCTATTTAGAATCTAGAAAGCCACTTCAGACAAGTCAACGCTTCGCCGGGCATACGGAACCTTCGCCCGGACCTGCCGTTGCGACCGCTCGTGCCCCACGTGGAGGCGGACGTCGTGGTGAACCTGCGACGGCTCGGGAGACCGCTGGAGCGTCGTCGTCGTCCGGCATCCGGACCGGTTCTAAACGTCGCTCGTGGATGGCGGGCCTGCTGGCCAGTCCTCAAGCTGGCCCATGGTCAACTTCTCCGCCTTCATGACGAGCCGGGAGCCAAGACGGAGGTCCCCCGGAAACGCCGGACAGGAGGCCCGCGGACTGATAGGGCAGACGAAGCGATGCCCAGCTCCTGGGCCACCCGGTTCAACCGCTAGGCCGTCTCCGCAGGCAATCGCAGCATCCCCGCGGGCTACGGGCAGGCGACGGCGCATCGCAGTAGGCTCGGGCACTGCACCTCGTCCCGCGCTTGGCTCACGGCGCCGCCGATGCACGATGAAGTGAAGAAAGTGACCTACCCGCTCAATTTCGGACCAGCTGCAGAGCCAGAGCACGTCCTCCGGCAGCCCACGGAGAGTCGATGCGCAAGAGCGGCTCCCCGTCGGCCCTGAGCCCCGCGCCGATGGACGACCGGAATCTCATTCTCGGAGTCCTGGCTGCGCAAGCGGGGTTCGTCACGCCGGCGCAGGTGATGAGCGCGGCCTCGACGCGCATGCTGGCGCGCGACGGCCGGTCCCTGCTCGATCACCTGGTGGACTCAGGCGCGCTGACTCCGGAGCGGCGTGACCTCGTGACGGCCCTCGCCAATGAGGCTCTGGCCGCGAACGGTGGAAGCCCGGAGCGAGTGCTAGAGTCGGTGGACGGAGCGCGGGCCCTGTCCCAAACCCTCGGTGCGCTCGATGTCGACTCCGAGGCGCGAGCACCTTCCTTCGAGGGCGCAGAAGTCATTCCAATCGAGCCGGAGGGAAAGTACTCCCGGCTCGACGAGCTGGGACGTGGCGGCCAGTCCATCGTCTGGCGCGCGCTCGACCGCTTCGTCGGACGGGAGGTCGCGCTCAAGGAGCTCGCCTCGCCGGGGGCGGAAAAGTCCTCGGGAAGCACCCGAGCGGCCCGAGCCCGCTTCCTCCGCGAGGCGCGGCTCACCGCCCAGCTGGACCATCCTGGCGTCGCCACCATCCTCGAGCTCGCCCGGCGTCCAGACGGGACGCTCTACACCGCCCAGACGCTCGTCCGGGGCCGGACGCTCAAGGCTGCGCTGGCCCAGTGCCGGACCTTGAGTCAGCGGCTGGAGCTTCTTCCCCACCTCGTCAACGCAGCCCAGACGATGGCCTATGCCCATGCCCGGTCGGTGGTGCACCGCGACCTCAAGCCCTCCAACGTGATGGTGGGCCCGTACGGCGAGACCGTGGTCGTAGACTGGGGGCTCGCCAAGCGCCGTGGTGACGCCGAGCCGGCGAGCGACACGCCCACCCCCGACCTCGGGCCGGAGCTGACCCAGGCCGGCGTCGCGCTGGGGACGCCCTCGTACATGAGCCCGGAGCAAGCGCGGGGCGATCTCCAGGCCATCGACGAGCGGAGCGACGTGTTCAGCCTCGGGGCGATGCTCTACGAGCTGCTGACGGGAAGACCTCCCTTCCAGGGACTGGACAACGAACAGGTGATCGAGGCGGTGCGCTCCGGGCACATCGTCCCGGTCCGGACGGTCTGTCCGGAGGCGCCGTCGGAGCTGGCCGCCATCGCCGATCGCGCGCTGCGGAGAGACCCCGCCGAGCGCTATCCCGATGCCGCAGCCTTCGCCAGCGAGCTTCTGGCCTACCGGGCCGGTGCCCGCGTGGAGGCCTATTCTTACGGAAGCCTCGAGCTCGCGCGGAAGTTCGTAAAGCGGAACCGCGGGCTAAGCGCGGCCATTGGCGCCTCGGTGCTCATCCTCATCGGCGGTGTCGTGGCGGTGGTGCTCCAGCTGCGACAAGCGCGGGTCAATCTCGCGTCCGCGCTGATCGAGCGTGCCCGGCGCGCCGAGGACGTGAGCGACTGGGCGCGTGCAGCCGCGTACTACGCCGCGAGCCGCGTTCAGAACGACACCGCCGCGGCGCGGTGGGGCATCGCCCTTGCCCGGGAACGGATGCCGGAGCGGGGCAGCGCCCTCACCGGAGGGCCCGGCGCGTTCACCGACGTGGATGTCCTCTCCGACGGAACCGTGGTCGCGCTCGAGGCGCGGCCAAACCTGGCGCGGCTCTACGATGTCGCCAGTGGCCGGAGCTTCTGGACGGCACACATGGAAGAGCCGATCCAAAGCGCGCGGATCACTTCCGGGACAGTCCGTCTTCTCTCCGGCCATGTCGTCCACATCCTGGACGAGCACACGGGGCAGGAGCGCTTCACCTCGGACACCAACCTGGAAAAGCTTTGCAGCAACGGTCCCCCCACGCGCCGAGGTCGGGTCGACCGCCCGGGCGTTCTTCACGTCGAGGGGGTAGAGGGCCCGCCCGTCGAGGTCGCCATGCGCGATGCGTGCGCCATTTCCCAGGACGGCGCTCGAATGGCCGTCCGGGATCTGCAAGGGCTGGTGCGCCTCTGGGACCTCGACGCCCGGCGGGAGATCACCTCCAGGCCTGCGCCGGATGCTCAGGACATCATCTTCACCGCGCACGGGGTGGCACTGGTCCGCTCGGAATCGCTCCAGCTGTTCGGCGGTCCTGAGGGTGACTTCTCGGTCGAGCTTCCTGGTCGGTCCGCGTCGGGGTTCGCCAACGCCCCGGCCGGGCGCGGACTGGTGGTCAGCGCAGACGGGCACCGGGTCGTCGTGGACAGTCCGGCGCTGAACCGGGCCGACGTGGTGGACCTTCGCGACCGCAGCGTCTTCGTGAGCGTGAGCCGCCCTCCCGGCGACCCGAGGTACGCGTTCTCGTCGGATGGCTCGAGGCTCTACGCGGCAGGGTTCTCCGCAGGACGGGCGCTGATTTCATGGAACCTGCGCCGTCCCGACGCGAGCACGAGCGGCTCGGCCGACTCCCGGCTCTACCTGCGTGCCGGGCGCGACCGGTTCATCCTTTTCGAGGTTCATCGTCGGGTGGAGCTGCATGCGGAGGACGGAAGACTTCTCCGAACGCTCGACGTTCCGGGAGCCATGGAGGCGACGATCTCGTGGGACGGGTCCACGCTCGCCTTCTCCTATCCCCATGAAATCGTCGTGCAGCGGGCCAATGATGGACGGGAGCTTGCCCGAGCTTCCTGCGAGCTGTGTCTGGTCCTCTTGCTCTCCGAGAGCGGAGCTCGGGTGGCCGCCTTCTCGAGGGAGCGGCGGCGCGTCTGGGACGTAGATGGGCCCAAGCTCGTTCGCGACGAGCCTCTGGGGGGTACGTCGTTGAGTGCTTGGAAGACCCTGTCCCCCCTCGGAGACCGGATGGCCTGGTGCGAGAACGACGGGGTCGGGCTGGAGGACCTCTCGACAGGCAGCCTCAGCCGGATCGCGCTGCCTGAGACGCCGAGAGCGACCGTCATCAGCCCGGATGGCACCCGGCTGGTCGTCGCCCTCCCCGCAAGCTTCTCGGTCTGGAAGTTGCCGCATCTCGAACGGGTCTGGACCGTCCCCAATCCTTCCTCCGTGCCTGCCCTACTCGGATGGTCAGCGGACGGATCCATCGTCACCGTCGCTTACGAGGGCGCAGGCGCGCTCCTGCTGGACGGGCGCACCGGAAAGGCCCTGGCCCGCATCGTCGAGGGTCGCGCCGGCGCGGGGGCTTCGCAGGTGAACGTGCTGCCGAGCCTCCGCCATCGGCTCTCCCGCGGAGGACGCTCCTGGGCGCTCACTCCGATGCCGGGCCCGGACACCACCTCCCCGGCAAACAGTCTCCGCCGTGTGCTCGCCGAAGGCGGCTTCCGGCTCGATGGCGTGGACCTCGAAGTCGTCTCCCCTTGAGCACGGAGGACGGGAACCTCATCTTGGCGAGGGCTGACGGGCCAGGCGCCAGCATTCCTGTGGCCGCTATGTGGCCGTAGCCCAGCGCGACTCAGGCGGACTGCACGGGACAGAGCCGGGCGGGAGCGGAGACGAAGCCGAGAGTTGCCGAGAGCTTGCGCTGGAAGTCGCCGAGACCGTTGGTGTTTCGCTCCCCTCGGGGACCAATTCGAATCCCGTCGGGGACATTCGCAAGCCGGAGATCCCGGGGCGCTCGGGGGTGCCGTGACGCTCGAGGCGAGCCAGGCATTTTGGGCATGACGTCGATGCGCCCATCGCTGTGCACGGCGGCGTCGACCAACCTCGTCACCTGGTCATGATCGGTGACGTCCGTGCGCACCGCTTGGGCCCGTTCACCTCGGCCGCTCAGCTCCTTCGCGAGGCCCTGGATGCGTTCGACACGCCGTGCACCCGAGCACGACGGTTGCTCCCTCCGTGGAGAGATGCCGCGCCGCCGCCTCGCCGAGGCCACTGCTCGCGCCGGTGATGACAACAACCTTCCCTTGGACTCCCGACATCGCTCCCCAGCTCCCCTCCAGCGCGTCCTGACGGGGAGCGGGAGCGAACCGCTGCTCAAGCGGCCGGCTTCTGGTCCGCGCCGGTCGAGGGAGGCGGGCGCCGGGGGCCGTACTTGAGGTAGTACCCCACCAGCCCGACGATCACCGCACCCAGCGCCACGAGGCCACCCAGGCGGAGGGGTCCCTTGATGAAGCGCACCGTCTGCGGCACGTGCGGATCCTTGGGAAGGCCGTAGAGCTCGGGCTTGTCGGCGTGCTTGAGGACCGTCACCACGTTCGTGCCACCGACGCCGGGCGGGTCGTAGAGCCCCGCATTGGCGAAGCCTGTCGCTTTCAGCTGCGCCACCCGCCGGTTGCCCAGCTCGACCATGTCCTCCTTGTTCCCGAAGTGCAGGCAGCCGGTTGGGCAGGCCTTCACGCAGGCCGGCTCGAGGCCGATCGAGGTCCGGTCGACGCAGAGCGTGCACTTGGACATCTTCCCGGTCTGGTCCGAGAAGCGGGGAACGTTGAAGGGGCAGCCGGTCTCGCACAGGCGGCAACCGATGCACTCCTGCGTGTTCACGTCGACGATGCCGTTGGAGTACTGCACGATCGCGCCGGGAGCCGGACAAGCCCGGAGGCAACCCGGGTCGGCGCAGTGCATGCACTGGTCCTTCCGCATCAGCCAGGAGAAGTTCCCGTCGATCTCGGCCTCGTTGAAGACGATGAGGTTCCAGTACCTGGCGTGGAGCGAGGGGAGCGTCTGGTAGCTCCCGTCCTGCCGGGTGGGCACCGACGGCAGATCGTTCCACTCCTGGCAGGCCACCTCGCAGGCCTTGCAGCCGATGCAGGTCGAGGTGTCGATGTACTTGCTGACGAACGGCACGCGGCGCAGCCCGCTGGGCTGGCCCCGGAGCGAGGCGGAGGACTGTAGGATCTCGAGGCCTTGGATGGGCATGGGCGGTCCTCAGGTCGTCGAGAGCGGCTCGGCCTTCTCGATCCGGACGAGGAAGCACTTGTATTCGGGAGTCATCGTGTTCGGGTCCCCGACGGTGGGCGTCATCAGGTTCGCGAGCGGACCGCGGTGACCACGTTCGCCGGTGTACCCCCAGTGGAGCGGGAAGCCGACGTGCCAGACCGACTTGCCGTCGACGGTCATCGGCCGGAGGCGCTTGGTGACCATCGCCACCCCTTGGACGGAGCCGCGCGCGGACACGATGCGCACCTGCCCACCGTTGACGATCCCGTTCTCGCGGGCCAGCTCCTCCGGCAGCTCGATGAAGAACCCGGGCTGGACCTGATTCAGCCGGTCGGTGTGCTTGGTCCAGTAGTGGTACATCTCGGTCAGCCGGTAGGTGCTGCAGACGACCGGGTACTCCTTGACGGTCCCGTACCGGTCCTTGTCCGTGGCGAACCGCCGGACGACCGGGTTCGAGGTCACCTTCGGGTGGAGGGGATTGGCGATCGGCGCCTCGACGGGCTCGTAATGCTCCGGGACTGGACCGTCGACGAGCGACGCAGCGAACAGCCGCCCCACTCCCTCGGGCAGCATGATGAACGGCCCGAACTTGCCTGGAGGAGAGTCCGGCGCGATGTCGGGAACGTCACCGACCCAGCGCTGGCCGTTCCAGACGATTCCCGGACGTGCCGGGTCCCACGGTCTGCCCGCCGGATCGGCTGACGCGCGGTTGTACATGATGCGCCGATTCGCCGGCCAGCTGAACGCCCACTGATGGTACATCCCCAGGCCGGAGGGGTCGGCCGTGCTCCGGCGCTGGGCCATGTTCCCGGCCTCGGTGTAGACGCCGGTGTAGAGCCAGAGTCCGCACGCGGTCGATCCGTCGTCCCGGAGCTGACCGAAGTTGTCGAGCTGCTTGCCCGCCGCGACCAGGACCTTCTTCGGCTGCTTGGGATCGCTGGAAGGCTCGAAGACGTCCTCCAGTGCCTTGCCGTTGATCTCCTTCAGGACCTCGCCCAGGTCCGGCGCGGCCGGATTGGTGTAGTCCCAGCTCACGTTGAGGACGGCCTCGGGCAGCGCGCCGCCCTCCTTCCGGTACAGGTCCCGGACTGCCAGGTAGATCCGGGCCAGGATCTCCTGGTCGCTCTTGGCGAGCCCAGGCGGACCGACGGCCTTCCACTTCCACTCCACCCATCGCGCCGAGTTGGTGAAGCTCCCGTCCTTCTCCGCGAAGCCGGTGGCAGGAAGCTGGAAGACCTCGGTCTGGATCTCCGAGGGCGGAGGGCCACCGTAGTCCTTCGGCGCCTTCCAGAAGGTGGCGGTCTCGATCTCGTAGTTCTCGAACACCACCAGCCACTTCAGCTTCGAGTGGGCGGCGACCATCTTCTGGCTGTTGGGCCCGATTGCCACCGGATTCATGCCCGCGGTGATCAATCCCTCCGGACCAGGCTCCTCTCCTCCCGCGCGGGTCGATCTTCCCCGGTACATGTCGTCGAAGATGTAGAGCCAGGAGTGGTTCCCATCGGTCTTGGGCAGCCACGCGTATCCGAAGTCGTTCTCCTTGGTCGCCGCCTTCCCGTAGAGCGACTTGAGCAGCGAGACCATGAACTTCGGGTAGTTCGACCAGTAGTTCATCGAGTGCCACGGCTGGCCGTTGAGCGTCTTCGGCGTGACCTGGTCCAGGTAGGTCTTGAGATCCACGAGCTCGCTCCGCGGCGTCGCCAGGTAGCCGGAGAGGATCTCGAAGGTTCCGCCCAGGTCGGTGGCCCCCTGGATGTTGGAGTGCCCACGAAGCGCGTTGACCCCACCGCCGGGCCGGCCCACGTTTCCGAGGAGCAGCTGGAGCATCGCCGCGGTGCGGATCATCTGGACTCCCACCGAGTGCTGCGTCCAGCCCAGGGCGTAGGTGACGGTTCCCGCACGCTCGGGGGTGAAGGTGGAGGTGACGACCTCCGCCACCTTGAGGAACGTCTCCTTCGGGGTGCCGGTGATCCGCTCCACCGTCTCCGGGGTGTAGCGGTCGACGTGCTTCTTCAAGAGCTGGAAGACGCAGCGGGGATGCTGGAGGGTCGGGTCGACCGCGTAGGCGAGGGTCTTGGGGTCGGCCTCGTAGGCCCAGGACGACTTGTCGTAGCTCCCCTTCGCCTCGTCGAAGCCGCTGAACAGCCCGTCAACGAAGCCGTACTTCTCGCCGATGATGTACGGAGCGTTGGTGTAGTTCTTGACGTACTCCTCGTGGTACCGCTTCTTCTCGATGGCGTAGCGGATGATCCCGCTGAGGAACGCGATGTCCGTGCCCGGCCGGAGCTGGGCGTAGAGGTCGGCGACCGCGGCGGTGCGGGTGAAGCGCGGATCCACCACCACCAGCTTGGCGTTGCGGGTCTTCTGAGCCTCCACCACCCACTTGAAGCCGCAGGGATGGTTCTCCGCCGGATTGCCACCCATGGCGAGCACGACATCGGCGTTCTTGATGTCGACCCAGCCGTTGGTCATCGCACCCCGACCGAACGTGGCGGCCAAACTGGCCACCGTGGGGCCGTGTCATACTCGGGCTTGACTGTCGCGGTAGACCACCCCCAGGGCGGTCATCACCTTGTCCTGGAGGAAATTGAACTCGTTGGTGTCGGTGCACCCGCCGATCATCGCGATCCCAGGCGTGCGGTTGACCACCTGCCCCCTGGCGTTCCTGGCGACGAAGGTGCGGTCGCGGGTGTCCTTGATGTGTCGGGCGATCTTGCCGATCGCCTCGTCCCAGGAGATCTCCTCCCAGCGATCGGAACCGGGCCGGCGAACCTTCGGCACCGTCAAACGGCTGGGATTGATGATGTCGTCCTTGAGGGTGCTGCCCTTCGGACACAGAGTTCCGCGGTTCGTGGGGTGATCGGGATCGCCCTCGACGTGGACCACCGCGGGCGTGACGTTCTTCGCCTTGTCTCCCAGGGTGTGGATGATCACCCCGCACCCGACGGCGCAGTACGGGCAGGTGCTCCGGGTCTCGGTGGTCCGCGCGATCTTGAGCTCGCGCATCTCCGCCCGTGCCTCGGACAGGTCGAACAGCCCGAGACCGACCGCTCCACCCAGCCCCGCCGCCCCCTTCAAGAAGGTTCGCCGCTCGATGTGCATCGGGTGCTCCTCCGCGCTGAGCTGAGCTTCTGACCCTCGTCGCTTCCCTTGTCACGGGGGGCCTCTCGGGGGCGTGCGGCACTGGACCTCGCGGCCAGAGTCGAGGGGACAGGAAGCAGGCGCGAGTGTCGGGAATCCGGCGATCGCCCGAGGCCCCCATGAATCTCGCAACCTGGTCGCGGCAGGCGGATCAGCTGGTGGGCGCGGGGGCCCGCGCTCGCGGCCTCCCTGCGATCCGGCCGGTGAGGACCAGCGCGGCGACCAGCGCCGCGGTGAGCCCGGCGGAGATGGCCACGTCGTCCGCGTGCAGCGGGGTGAGCCTGAACAGCGTCCTCAGCGGAGGAAGGAGGAGCATCAGCGCGAGGACGAGCGACGCCCCGCCGAGGACGGCCCAGAACGCCGGATTGGGAACCCGGAGCGACCGCCACAGACCCGTCGACTGCGCCCGGCTGGCCACGATCAGCCCGAGGCTGCCGAACAGCAATCCGCTGAAGGCGAGGGTCCGGGCGTCGCCCATGCCGCCGTGCTTGTGGAGCCCGATCCAGAAGCCCAGCGCCACGACGGCGAACACCGCCAGACCCTCGAGGAGGCTCCCCAGCACCTGCCGCCGGTCCATCAGCCGCGCCTTCGGGGAGCGAGGGGGTCGGTCCATGATCGCCGGGTCGGCCGGCTCCATCTCGAACGCGATGGAACAGGCGGGGTCGATGATCAGCTCCAGCAGCACGATGTGCACCGGGGTGAGGAGCATCGGCCAGCCGAGCAGGACCGGCAGCATCGCCATCCCTGCGATGGGGACATGGACCGCCAGGACGAAGCCGATCGACTTCTGGAGGTTCGCGTAGACCCGGCGCCCGGCGCGGATCGCACCGACGATGGAGACGAAGTCGTCGTCCAGCACGATCAGGTCCGCGGCCTCGCGCGCCACGTCGGTGCCCCGGCCGCCCATCGCCACGCCGATGTTCGCTGCGCGAAGGGCAGGAGCATCGTTCACCCCGTCGCCAGTCATCGCCACCACCTCGCCCATCGCCTGGAGCGTCTCGACCAGGCGGAGCTTCTGCAGCGGTGCGACGCGGGCGAAGACCCGGGTGTCGGCCAGCGCGGCCTGGAGCTCGCCGTCGGCCAGGGACTCGAGCTGCGCGCCGGTGAGAAGCCGGCCGGCGTCGATCCCCGCCGCTCTCGCGATCGCCAGGGCGGTGCTGGGGTGGTCCCCGGTGATGAGCATGACGCGCACGCCGGCGCGCCGGCATTCGGCGACCGCATCCGCGACACCCGTCCGGAGCGGGTCGGCATAGGCGAGGAGCCCGAGCATTCGGAACGGCAAGCCGCGGAGCCGCTCCGGGGGCACCCCCTGCCCGAGCTCGGCGCGGGCGACGGCGAGCACCCGCAGCCCGCGTTCGGCGAGCTCCCGGACCTGCGCATCGAGGGCGCGGCGCTGGTCGTGGTTCCATCCGGAGAGGTGCGCCACCGCCTCGGGCGCGCCCTTGGCCGCGACGAAGGAACGACCCTCCTTGGCCCGGGCGAAGGCCATCACCGGGAGCTCGGAGCTGAGCGGATACTCCAGTAGCGCCGGGGGCGGGCTGGCCCCGAGCGCCTCGCGCCCGTACTCGACGGTCGCCTGGTCCATCGGATCGAAGCTCTCGCGCGGACAGGCGAGCACGGCGGTCTCGCGGAGCTCGGCCGGATCCGCAGCGTTCCCAGGCGCACCGGCCAACGCGGTCGTACCCTCGACGACCCGCATCCGGTTCTCCGTCAGGGTGCCGGTCTTGTCCGCGCAGAGCACCGTCGCCGCGCCGAGGGTCTCCAGGGCAGCCATCCGGCGAGCGAGAACGTTCCGCCGGGCCATCCGGTAGGCGCCTAGGGCGAGGAAGATGGTGACCACCACCGGGAACTCCTCGGGCACGAGCGAGATCGCCAGGGTCAGGCCGGCGAGCAGCCCGCCCAGCCAGTCCGCCCGCCCGAGCCCGTAGACGAGGAGCATGCCCACGCAGCATGCCGCCGCGACGAGCGCCACCGCCCGGACCAGCCCGGAGAGCTGCTCGCGGAGCGGGCTCCTGACAAGAGAGATGGTGTCCAGCGCGCGGCCGATGCGGCCGACCTCGGTCCGGGCGCCGGTCACGCCGACGATGGCCTCTCCCCTCCCGCCGACGACCAGGGTGCTCGCGTACACGAAGGGGGTGGGCGCCTCGCCCGGAGCCTCGAGCGCGATGGGAGCCGGGACGGCGCGCTTGCCGACCGGGGTGGATTCTCCGGTGAGCAGCGATTCGTTCACCCGGAGCTCGGTGGCCGAGACCAGGACCGCGTCGGCGGTCACCCTGTCGCCTTCGGCCAGGAGGAGTACGTCCCCGGGGACCACCTCCGCCGACCGGATGCGGACCGCGCGACCATCGCGGCGCACCGACGCCATCGGGCTCGAGAGATCCTGGAGCGCCTGGAGCGCGCGCTCGGTCTTGCCTTCCTGGAGAAGGCTGATGCCGACCACCAGCAGCACCGAGGCCCCGAGCAGCGCCGCCTCCGAGGGCTGACCGAAGGCGACGTAGGCTCCGGCGCAGGCGACGAGGAGGAGCACCATCGGCTCGCGCAGCACGTCGAGGAGCGTTCGCCACCAGCGGGAGCGCTTCTCGGTCGCGAGGGCGTTGGGACCCACCTCCCGGAGCAGGCGGCGCGCCTCCTCGCTGCCCAGGCCCGGATGCGCTGCCACGTCCACCTCTCCCTCTGCAGTGCGCCGAGGATCCGTAACTCGCACCGGGGAGGGCGCAATCGGGCGCGACGCGCAAACCTTGCGCGTCGCTGGGTCAGTCGTCCTCCTCGTCCCCGGCGCTGCTCTCGCTCGTCACCGCCGGCCCGCGCTCTCCCTCTTCGGCTCCAGCGGGTGTGCCGATCATGATTCCCGCATGGACGAGCGCACCGCCACGATGACCGGCCTGGACGGCGAGCCCGAGCATCACCACCTACGCAGCCACGGGGCCGACGGAGGACACTGGCCGATCCTGAGGGGCTCAGACCGGCCGCGGATGACCGAGCTGACCCGGCGGGCACTCGAGGGCTGCCCGGTCCCAGCGCCCGAGCGTCGCGGCGGCCTCGTACGTGGTCCGGAGGAACTCCAGCAGCTTGGCCTCGGGGTCCTTCGCGCTCCGGACCGCCGCGTAGGGCAGGAGGAACTCGCCGAGCTTCGGGTCGAAGCCTGCCTCGGCCGGAGCGACGGCGGCCTGGCCGAAGCCCTCGGGCGAGGGGTAGGCATAGGAGTAGAAGGCCGCCTCGTCCGCGCCCGAGCCGCCCGGCCAGAAGCCGGCGGAGGAGACCTCGTGGCTGTAGGCTTCGCGGGTCACCGCGTCGGGCAACCCGGGCACGCCTCCGGGGTGCCTCGGGGCCGTCCTTCCCGAGAACCGGGTCACGGCGAGGTCGAAGCTCCCCCAGAAGAGGTGGACCGGCGTGGCCTTGCCGAGGAAGGAGGTCCGGAACCTCTTGAAGACGCGGTCCACGTGCACCAGGGCGCCGAAGAAGCGCCGGACGGCGTCCCCGTCGTAGGGGCGCGGCGCGGTGTCCTCGGGGAAGGGCACCGCGCCCGGAATCTCGTTGGGATGGGGATCGAGCGTGGCCGTGCCACCGAGCCAGCGGACGAGGTGGAGGACGCGGGC
>Ga0335080_10006195_pt1 | contig 12356 bp, 15 predicted proteins | sample Lox_Sample_34_FD_206720 | JGI IMG/M metagenome (GOLD analysis project Ga0335080, IMG submission 206720) | Soil microbial communities from Loxahatchee National Wildlife Refuge, Florida, United States - Lox_Sample_3.4 | ecosystem: Environmental > Terrestrial > Soil > Wetlands | place: USA...
TTCCGATGTGTTCCTCACCCGTCCGCCACTCGTCGGCACCCTTGCGGGCCCGTTACCGTTCGACTTGCATGTGTTAGGCATGCCGCCAGCGTTCACTCTGAGCCAGGATCAAACTCTTCAGTTGAAATTGCTGGACCGGTTTCCCAATCCAATACTTCAGAGAGTGACCCCAAGCTTTTGATTACTCATAAGGCTTGGGACGCTCTTGCTTCTCGATGGACTTCTCATCCACCCCAAGGCGCCCACACAAGTCACCTGCGCACACTGTCAAAGAACTAATAAACCCCGCCAGACGTCTCGTCCGCGGAGCCGCACATTATACATCCACTCTCCAGTCGGTCAACAGCGCGGCATGGGCCTTGCTAGGCCTGTGATAGCATCATCCGCAGCAGCAGAAGGCCTACCGCGCCATGGGCGAATTGTACGAGGAACGCCGTCAGGAGCCGCGTTTCACAACGGCTGGCAAGTACCGCCTGCAGCGGCCGCGCGCCGCGGAAATCGAAGGCAGGATCATCGATCTTTCGCTCAACGGCGCATTGCTCGAGCTCGGCAGCAGCACGCAGCTGGAGACGGGCACGCGCCATCAGGTCTCGCTCGAGTTTCCCGGCCTCACGCCGTTCAGTGGTGACGTCATGCTGGTGCGCGTCGAGCCGACTCGTCTCGGCATCGAGTTCTACGACATGGACCCGCGGAACTTCGCGGCGCTGACTGCCCTGATCGACGCGCTGAAACACGGCCGCTGACGCGATGATGAACCCGCGCCTACCACGCGCGCTCGGCGCCCTGCTCGCCGGCAGCCTGGCAGCCTGCGCACATGCGACGGGGCCTGCGGCGGAAATCCGCGGCCATCGTTTCGAAATCGAAATCGCCGCGGATGATGCCGCGCGCCAGCGCGGGCTCATGTTCCGCGACAGCATGCCGGACGATCACGGCATGCTGTTCCTGTTCGACCAGCCCGGCATGCTCAACTTCTGGATGAAGAACACCCGCATCCCGCTCGATATTCTATACTTTGATCAAAACTATAAACTGGTCAGCACGCAGCTGCGCGTGCCGCCCTGTCACAGCGCCGGCAACGATTGCCCGACTTACCCATCCGCCGAGCCGGCGCAGTACGTGCTCGAACTCAACGCCGGCACGGCCGACAAGCTCGGAATCAAGCCGGGTGATACGCTGGTGGTGACGCGCTGAAGCCGTCGCCCGGCGTGCTCGCCGGCGCGGGCGCCACCGCCGTTTCGCTCTCGCTGCCGAGCGGTCTTCCACACGCGATTCCGGCGCGATAGGGCACCAGCGGACCCGGCGGTCCGCCACGGCGATAGAGCAAGTCGTCGGTGATCGGCACGAATTGTTTCATTGCTGTGTCCGCGAAGTTTGACGCTGCCATTGCAGCACCGGCGAATGCACGCGCCATGACAGGGGGCTGGCGGTTTGCAGGCAGCAGCATCTTGCGCAATCCGTCGCTTTGCGTAAGATCGGGGCGGGCGGCACGGCCGCTGTCGGAGACATCGATGCAGAACCCCTGGCTAGAGCTACGCGACGCCAACGACACCGATATCCCCCTCTTCTCCACCGCGCTGCTGATCGCCAAGGACGAATATCCCGGACTCGATCACGCCGCCTACGACACCCGTCTCCAGAAATACACCCTCGCTTTGCATCCGCGTGTACGTGACGCCGACTCGGCGCCGGCGCAACTGCGCTGCATCAACCGTTTCCTCTTCGACGAGCAGGGTTTCAGCGGCGACGAGAAGGATTACTACGACCCGCGCAACAGCTATCTCAACGAGGTGCTCGACCGGCGCCTGGGCAACCCGATCTCGCTGGCCGTCGTGCAAATCGAACTTGCGCGTCGGCTCGGTGTTCCGCTCGAGGGCATCTCCTTCCCGGGCCATTTCCTCGTCCGCCTGCCGCTCGACGAGGGCATCGTGGTACTCGATCCGTTCGAAAAGGGACGCTCACTCGACGCCGCGGAGCTGCGCCGGCGTGCCCGCAGCCATCTCGATACGCACGAGATCGACGACGCACGCCTCGCCCGCATGCTCGAACCAGCGAGCCATCGCATGATCCTGACGCGCATCCTGCGCAACCTGAAGGGCGTGTACGGCGAACGCGAGCAATGGGACAAGGTGCTGCGCTGCTGCGACCGCCTGCTGACGATCGATGCGCATCAGCCGACGGAATACCGCGATCGCGGCAACAGCTATCTGCGCCTCGGTCACACACGCGCGGCGCGCGAGGACCTGACGCGCTATCTTGCGCTGATGCCGCAAGCGGAAGATGCGGATGCGATCGCGCAGCAGCTCACCGAACTCGGTACCGAGATTCCGCGCTTGAACTGAGTTGGATCGCCCGCGTCGCCGCAGCGGCGCAGCGCTCCCCAAGCAACCCGGCCGCTCGCTCCTGCTCGCGGCTCTCGGTCACGCACGCGATGCACTTCAATGCATCGCGTCAGCGCGATTACCTCGCTGCGCTCGGACCGTTGCTAGGCTCGCGCGTCCAGCGCTCCCCAAGCAACCCGGCCGCTCGCTCCTGCTCGCGGCTCTCGGTCACGCACGCGATGCACTTCAATGCATCGCGTCAGCGCGTGACCTCGACCATTTCGAAGTCGGATTTGGTCACGCCGCAGTCGGGGCAGGTCCACGTCTCCGGAACGTCTTCCCAGCGCGTGCCTGGCGCTATGCCATCCGCAGGCCAGCCTTCGGCTTCGTTATAGATGAAGCCGCACACCACGCACATGAAGGCGCGGTAGGGTGTCTCGACAGCGGCAGATGCGGGCGTGCTCATCCAGTGAATGCGGGAATGCGAAGGCGCGCATTCTACCGTTACACTTGCGGGCATGCATCCTCAGGTCTCCACGGCCGGCCGACTTCCCGCACGCGGCCTGTATGCGATCAGCGACGGTCCGCGCGCGGATCTGCTCGAAGCCAGTGCCGCAGCATTGGCCGGCGGCGCTCGCATGCTGCAGTACCGCGACAAGACGGTCGATCGGCACCGGCGCGGCGCAGAGGCGCAGGCACTTGCCGCGCTGTGCGCCCGTTGTCGCGTTCCCCTGATCGTAAACGACGACGTGGAACTCGCGGCGGACATCGGCGCGGGCGTGCATCTCGGTGCAGACGACGCGGATGTCGCGGCGGCGCGACAACGCCTGGGCAGCGCCGCCATCATCGGAGTTTCCTGCTACAGCTCGATCGATCGCGCACGCGCGCTTGCGGCTGCGGGCGCCGACTACCTGGCCTTCGGCGCCTTCTTTTCGTCGCCGACCAAGCCCGACGCGCGCCGCGCCACCCTGGACATCCTGCGCGCGGCAGGGGCCCTGCAGCGACCGCTCGTGGCGATCGGCGGAATTACACCGGAGAATGCCGCGCCACTGATCGAGGCCGGCGCCGACTTCGTCGCCGCCATTTCCGGCGTCTTCGGCCAGGCCGACGTCCGCGCTGCCGCGCAGCGCTATGCGCATTTGTTCACACAGTAAACAAGTGGATTCCATGTCAGGCAATCACGAACTTTTCCAGCGCGCGCTGACCCTGATGCCCGGCGGCGTCAATTCCCCGGTGCGCGCCTTCAAGTCCGTCGGCGGCGAGCCGTTCTTCACCCAGCGCGCCGACGGTCCGTATCTGTGGGATGTCGAGGGTCGACGCTACATCGATTACGTCGGTTCCTGGGGTCCGATGATCGTTGGCCACAATCATCCGCGTGTGCGTGCCGCCGTCGAACGCGCGGTCCGCAACGGCCTGTCGTTCGGCACGCCGTGTCCGGCCGAAGTCGAGATGGCCGAAACCGTTGCGCGCCTCGTGCCGTCCATGCAGATGCTGCGCATGGTCAACTCGGGTACCGAGGCCACGATGGCGGCGATCCGCGTCGCACGCGGGTTCACCGGGCGCGAGAAGATCCTCAAGTTCGAGGGCTGCTACCACGGCCACGGCGACGCGTTCCTGGTCAAGGCCGGTTCCGGCGCACTGACCTTCGGCGTGCCGACCTCACCCGGCGTGCCGAAGGCGCTCGCCGACCTCACGCTCACGTTGCCTTACAACGATCTCAGCGCCGCGCAGGAGCTGTTCGCGCGCGCGGGCGCGGAGATCGCGGCCGTGATCGTCGAGCCGATCGCCGGCAACATGAACTGCATTCCGCCGCGCGCCGGTTACCTGCAGGCCTTGCGTGAGCTGTGCACGCGCCATGGCACTCTGCTGATCTTCGACGAAGTCATGACCGGCTTCCGCGTCGCCCGCGGCGGCGCGCAGGAGTTGTACGGCGTGGTTCCGGATCTCTCGACGTTCGGGAAGATCATCGGCGGCGGCATGCCGGTCGGCGCCTATGGCGGTCGGCGCGAGATCATGCAGCAGGTCGCTCCCAGCGGCCCGATCTATCAGGCCGGCACCTTGTCAGGCAATCCGATCGCGATGGCAGCGGGCCTCGCGATGCTCGAACTGATCCAGGCGCCGGGCTTCCACGCCGAACTCGAACGCAAGACACAGCTGCTCGCGGACGGACTGCGCGCAGTGGCGATCGAGGCCGGTGTGGCGCTGACGACGAATGCCGTGTGCGGCATGTTCGGCCTGTTTTTCACCGACCAGAAAGTGGAGACCTTCGCGCAGGCCACGCGCAGCGACGTCGCGGCGTTCAACCGCTTCTTTCATGCGATGCTGGCCGGTGGCGTCTACTTCGCGCCGTCAGCATTCGAAGCCGGCTTCGTGTCCGCTGCGCACACCGACCGGGACATCGCCGACACGCTCGATGCGGCGCGCGCCGCTCTGCGTTCACGTTGAAGTGAGGTGCAAATGCGTCTTGAAACTCTAGCCATTCACGCCGGCGGCGACCCCGACACGGCGACCGGCGCGGTGGCGCCACCGCTTCATCTGTCGACGACGTTCATGCACGGCCCCGCGGGCGAGCGCGTCGCCGGATTCGAATACACCCGCGAAGGCAACCCGACGCAGGAGCGTCTCGAAACCGCGCTGGCCGCGCTCGAAGGCGGACAGGCGGCGCTCGCGTTCGCCTCGGGCATGGCCGCCGTCGACGCCGTGCTCGGTAGCCTGCCGCCGGGCAGCCACGTGCTGATGCCTCGCGACGTCTATATGGGATCGCGCGTGCTGGCGCGCGAATTCCTCGTCCGTCAGGGCGTGCGCGTGGACGCCGTCGACGTGACGGATGCGGGCGCGGTCGCCGCCGCGATGACGGCGCAGACGGCCTGCGTCTGGCTGGAGACACCATCCAATCCGCTGCTGCAGATCGCCGACGTCGCCGCGATTGCCGACCTCGCCCGTCGCGCCGGCGCCATCGTCGCCGTCGACAGCACGTTCGCCACGCCATGCCTGCAACAACCGCTCGCCCTCGGTGCCGATATCGTCATGCATTCGATGACGAAGTACTTCGGCGGTCACAGCGACGTGCTGGGCGGCGCGCTGGTGTTTGCGCGGCGCGACGCGCTGCACGACGGCATCGCGCATGCGCGGCACGTGCGCGGTGCCGTGCTCGCGCCGTTCAACGCCTGGCTGACCCTGCGCGGGCTGCGCTCGCTGCCGGCGCGCATGGCGTGGCATTGCCGCAACGCGCGCGCGGTCGCGGAATTCCTCGCCGCGCATCCGCGCGTGGAGAGAGTGAACTGGCCGGGGCTGTCGTCACACCCCAATCACGCGACCGCGGTGCGCCAGATGAAAGACTTCGGCGGCATGCTGAGCGTGCAGATCCGCAGCGGGCGGGATGCGGCGCTGGCGGTCGCGGCGAAGGTGAAGGTGTTCACCAACGCCACGTCGCTCGGCGGCTGCGAGTCGCTGATCGAACACCGCGCATCGGTCGAGGGCGCAAACCCCGTTTCGCCGCCGAATTTGTTACGCCTGTCGGTCGGCCTGGAACATCCCGACGATCTCGTTGCGGACCTGCGCGCTGCGCTGGACTAGGTTCACCACACCCCGGTGTTCGGCATCGAGGCCCACGGCTCCTGCGGCGGCAGCTGACCGTCCTGCAGCAATTCGATCGAGATCAGGTCGGGAGAACGCACGAAGGCCATGTGCCCGTCGCGCGGCGGGCGGTTGATCGTGTAACCCATCGCCTGCAGGTGCGCACAGGTCCGGTAGATGTCGTCGACGCGGAAGGCGAGATGACCGAAGTTGCGCGCACTGCCGTAATCCTCCGTCGAACCGTCGGGTGCCGGCCAGTTGTAGGTCAGTTCGACTTCGGCGTCGGGGCTGTCCGGCGCGGCGAGAAATACCAGGGTGAACCTGCCCTGCGGATTTTCCTTGCGGCGCACTTCGCGCAGTCCGAGGCCTGCGCAGAAGAAGCGCAGCGACGCGTCGAGGTCGCGCACGCGAACCATGGTGTGAAGGTAACGCATGTTCCTTTCTCCACTCGTATACTTCAGTCGAGAAACAGGTCCGGCAGCAGGCGTGCGGCGGGGTCGACCGCGTAGCGCTCAAAATCGGTCACGCCGGCTTCGCGCAGCACCTCGTCGTCGATCAGGAACCGGCCGTTGAAGCCGGCCGCAGGCCGGACCAGTATCGCATGCGCCGCGTCGGCCATGATGTCCGGCCGGCGCCCGTTCGCCGCACTCACGCCCGGAATCATGTTCAGCGCATCCGTGGCGATGAGCGTGCGCGGCCACAGCGCGTTGACGGCGACGCCGCGCGGACCGAACTCCCCGGCCAGGCCGATCGTGACGAAACTCATCCCCATCTTCGCCAGCGTGTACCCCGTGTGCGGCGCCCACCATTTCGCGGCCAGCGACGGCGGCGGCGCCAGGGTGAGGATGTGCGGGTTCGGCGCCTTGAGCAGGTGCGGCAGGCAGGCCTGTGCGCACAGGAACGTGCCGCGCGCGTTGACCTGCTGCATCAGATCGAAGCGCTTCATCGGCGTATCCAGCGCGCCGCGCAGCCAGATCGCACTCGCATTGTTGACCAGGATGTCGATGCCGCCGAAGCGCTCCAGCGTCTGCTGCACAGCCCCGCGCACGTCATCTTCCTCGCGGATGTCGCACTTGAGCGCGAGCGCCTTGCCACCCGCCGCCGCGACGGCCGCCGCAGCCGAATGAATCGTCCCGGGCAGCTTCGGATTCGGCACGTCGGACTTCGCGGCGATCGCGACGTTGGCGCCGTCGCGCGCGGCGCGCAGCGCGATGGCCAGGCCGATGCCGCGCGAAGCGCCGGTAATGAACAGGGTTTTGTCCTTCAGTGTGGTCATGGCTTCTGGAAGCGTGGCAGGTAATGCATCAGTTGGCCGAGCCGGACCAGGGGATCGGTCATCTGCAGCAGGTGCTGGCGCTCGCGGTTCTCCAGCGGCAGTGCCTCCGCCAGCCGGAACCCGACCCAGCTCGCATCGTCGAAGCAGGCGCGGTCCGCGCTGGCAAATGCGCCGTCGCCGTTCTCGAGCAGGCGTTCGAGTATCGTGGCGAGCAGGCTGAACTCCGGCGGCAGGCTCAGCGCCGGTTCGGCTGGCCAGAAATTCACGACACCATGGGCCAGACCGTTGTCGCGCACGCGCGAGGAATCGACGTGGAAGCGCGCACCGCCCTCGGCGCGGATGCCGAGCAGGCCATCCGGCAGAGTATAGAAATCCACAATGCGTGCCAGCGTGCCGACCGCCGCCGGCACCGAGGCCTCGCCGACCTCGTTGCCGTGCAGGATCATGCACACGCCGAAGCCCGCGGCACTGCGCGCGCAGTCACGCACCATGTCGAGGTAGCGGCGCTCGAAAATGCGCAGGTTGAGCGGGCCACCCGGGAACAGCACGGTGTTGAGCGGGAACAGCGGAATGTCGACCGGGGTCACCGGGGGCGCCCCGAACAGGTCTGCGCAGGCGTCGCCGCCTTGTCTGCGCGCAGGTCAAGGCGCGACGGCAAAGGCGGACGGGCGGTGTGTCGAGCCGGCGCAATGCAGCGCTGTGCGCAGACAGCGTGGCCGCGGCGGGTTGGATTCGAGTGACGCGGTGGTGTCATGTCGCCTACGCAGGCTCGTGCGGAGCTCCCCCGGCCAGTTTAGGCCCAGTCCGACGCCTTGGGAAAGCATCAGCCGAGTGCCGCCACGAAGCGTCGCGGCGCGTTCTCGAAGCCACCATTGGACATGAACACGACGTGGTCGCCGGCGCGTGATTCGCCTCGCAGCAGCTCGATCAGCTCCGCGACGCTCGACGCGGTGCGACCGCGGCCGGCCAGCGCCGTGGTGACGCGCACGGCGTCCCACGGCAGGCCCGCCTTGTGCAGGAATACGACGGCATCGGCGTCACGCAGGGATGGCGCCAGGTCATCGGCATGCGCACCCAGGCGCATCGAGTTCGAGCGCGGCTCCATGCCGACGAGGATGCGTGCGCCCCCGACGCGCGCACGCAGGCCCGCCAGCGTCGTGGCGATCGCCGTCGGGTGATGGGCGAAATCGTCGTAGACGCGGACACCGTTGCGTTCGCCAACGAGTTCCAGGCGGCGCCGGGCGTTGCGGAAATCCGCGAGCGCGGCGATGGCGCGCGCGGGTTCGATGCCGCCTGCATCCGCCGCGGCGATCGCGGCAAGCGCGTTCATGATGTTGTGACGGCCGAGCAGGTTCCAGCTCACCTCGCCCAGCTCCGTGCCGGCGCACAGGACGCTGAAACGCGAACCGTCCGCCGCGGTCGCGCGGGCCCGCCAGTCGCCGCGATCGATGCCGAACGTCGTCGCCGGCGTCCACGCACCCATGGCCAGAACCTCGGCGAGGCGCGCATCCTCGGCATTGACGATCAGGCGGCCATTGCCGGGTATCGTGCGCACCAGATGATGGAACTGGCGCTGGATTGCCGCGACGTCCGGAAAAATGTCGGCATGGTCGTACTCGAGATTGTTCAGAATCGCGATGGACGGCCGGTAGTGCACGAACTTCGAGCGCTTGTCGAAGAAGGCCGTGTCGTACTCGTCCGCTTCGATGACGAAGTCCGCGCCATCACCCAGACGTGCCGAAACACCGAAGTTCTCCGGCACACCGCCGACGAGGAACCCCGGCCGGCGACCGCACGCCTCGAGTATCCACGCGAGCATCGCCGTCGTCGTGGTCTTGCCGTGCGTCCCGGCAACAGCGAACACACGCTTCGACGCCAGCACCTGCGCGCCGATCCACTGGGGTCCGGACACATAGGCGAAGCGCTCATCGAGCATGCGCTCGACGATGGGATTGCCGCGCGACAGCGCGTTGCCGACCACGACGAGTTCCGGCTGGCGATCGAGGTGTGCGGCGAGGTAGCCCGGGTCGAGGTGAACGCCGAGCGCAGCCAGCTGGTCGCTCATGGGCGGATAGATGCCGGCGTCACACCCGGCGACGTCGTGACCGAGTCCGCGCGCGAGTGCAGCGACTCCACCCATGAACGTTCCGGCTATGCCCAGAATGTACAGTTTCATGCGTGGACGAAACTCAGGCGCCGGCCGTCGGCGCCCGCATCAGCGCGCCCAGCAGCAGTTCGGCGAAGATCCAGATCAGGGCCACGGCCAGACCACCCAGGAACGTCAGGTTGAGTCCCTGCCGCAGGATGTGCGCATCGACCACGAGCCACCATCCGAGTATCGGCAGTGCCAGCAGGGCGACCAGACCCTGGCCGGGCGTGACCTGTTCAGGCGAAACGGGAGGCACGCCGGTCAGCAGCATGACCGGCAGGAGCAGCAACGTGAAGAACATCGCACAGCCGAACCAGGCGAGTGCGGTCTGCACGAAACGGTTGCCGAGGCCGCGCAGGGTCAGCACGAGATGCAGCACACCGAGGTTGAACGCGAGCCCGATGATGCCCGCAAGCAGCGTGTCGCCGGCTACGCCGAACAACTCGGCGATCGCGAGCTGCAGGAGCAAGGTGGCCACGCAGACGGCCGTCAGCAGCAGCGGCGAATACGGCAGGTCCTGCGGGCCGCGGCGCAGCTGGCAGATGTCGCGATAGAGGGCTAGCAGGTGCGGCATGATCTTCCAGATCGCGGCGAACCCGCCGCATGGCCCGGCGGATGCTACTGGGCAGGCAACGCGGACAGGATGCGCTGGAACACTTCCGCCACCTTGCCGACCCCGTTGACCGTGACCAGTTTGCCGAGATCGGCGAAGTGGCGGGCGACGGGAGCGGTCTGCTCGCGGTAGAGGTCCAGGCGCTTGCGCACGATGACGGGGTCGTCGTCAGGCCGGTGTTCGGCCTTGAAACGGATTTCGCAGCGGCCGAGGATGGCCGAATCCGGCACGTTTAGCTCGATGGCCACGTCGAGCGGCTGCCGGATGCGTGCGAGCAATTCCTCGAGCGCGGCGCACTGGGCGAGATTGCGTGGATAGCCGTCGAGGATGAACCCGCCGTTCGCATCCGGCTGCGCCAGGCGCTCCTCCAGCATGCCGAGCACGATGTCGTCCGACACGAGCTTCCCGGCTTCCATCACTGCCTTGGCCTTCAGCCCAAGCGGCGTGCCGGCCTTCACCGCGGCGCGCAGCAGATCGCCGGTGGAGATATGCGGGACCTTGAGCTCGTTCTTGAGCAGGGTCGCCTGGGTGCCTTTGCCCGAGCCATTGGGGCCGAAGAAAACGATGCGCATAGTGCCTGTCGTGTTGGTCAATGCTTGCCGCAACGCGCCGCAAGCTCGGCGCGCTGGGCTGGACACCATCTGCGACCGTTCAGTTAAGCTAATGGCAGCCGCGCAGGGTGTCAAACAATGTCGGAGTCTCCATGAGCAAGGGCAATCTCCTGTATGCGCAGTCGGGCGGCGTCACCGCCGTGATCAATGCCACGGCCTGCGCCGTGATCGAGGCGTGCCGGCGCAAGCGTGTAAACGTTTTCGCGGGGCGCAACGGCATCATCGGCGTGCTGCGCGAGGAACTGGTCGATCTCGCCAAGGAGAGCCGCGCGGCAATTGCCGCGCTGCGCTATACGCCGGGTGGCGCGTTCGGCTCGTGCCGGTTCAAGCTCAAGTCGCTGGAGGCCGACCGCGCGCATTACGAGCGCCTGATCGACGTGCTGCGCGCGCACGACATCCGCTATTTTCTCTACAACGGCGGCAACGATTCCGCCGACACCTCGCTCAAGGTCGCCGAGATCGCGCGCACGCTCGGGCTTCCTCTGCACGTGATCGGCGTGCCGAAGACCGTGGACAACGACCTGCCGGTCACCGATACCTGCCCCGGCTTCGGCTCGGTCGCTAAGTACACGGCGGTGTCGATCCTCGAAGCCAGCCTGGATGTCGAGTCGATGTGTGAATCCTCGACCAAGGTGTTCGTGATGGAAGTGATGGGGCGTCATGCCGGCTGGATCGCCGCGGCGGCGGGACTCGCCGCCAAGCGTGCCGGCGATCCGCCGCACGTGATCTTGTTTCCCGAGATCGCATTCGACGAGGCGGCGTTTCTCGCCCGGGTCAGGGAAACCGTCGAGCGCGTCGGCTACTGCTCGGTCGTCGTTTCGGAAGGGCTGAAGAACGCCGCAGGAAAGTTCCTGGCCGAAGCCGGTACGACCGACGCGTTCGGCCACACCCAGCTCGGCGGCGTCGGCCCACTGATCGCGCAACTGGTGAAGTCGAAGCTCGGCTACAAGTATCACTGGGCGGTGCCCGACTACCTGCAGCGTTCGGCCCGCCATCTCGCCTCCAAGACTGACGCGGACCAAGCCTATGCCGTGGGCAAGTCCGCGGTCGAATACGCGCTGGCCGGCAAGCACGGTGTCATGCCGGTGATCAAGCGGGTATCCAACAAGCCGTTCCGGTGGAAGATCGAGCCGGCGCCACTGACGCAGATCGCCAATATCGAGAAGAAGCTGCCGCGCAGCTACATCTCGGCGGACGGCTTCGGCATCACCGCGGCGGCGCGGACGTATTTCGAGCCGCTGATCCGCGGCGAGGACCGGCCACCCTACGATGCCGCGAGCGGGCTGCCGAAGTACGCGAAGCTCAAGCGCGCCCTGTGCAGGAAGAAGCTGCCGGCGTACCGCATCGCCGACAAGTAGCGGGCGAGTTGATCTGGATCGCCCGGCGCGGCCGGCTTTCGGTCTAGCGTGGTCAAGAGACGGGATCCGCCATGGCAATGATCGACTACCTCCGGCTGATGGCCGCACGCGGTGCCTCCGACCTGTTCATCAGCGTCGGCGCGCCGGCCGCGCTGAAGATCGAGGGCGAGGTGCAGATGCTGGACGGACCGGTCCTGGACTCGTCCGCGGTCACGCTGCTCGCCGATTCGCTGCTCGACGACGCGCGCCGTCGGTCCTTCGCGGACGTCCATGAGCTGAACCTGACCGTGGCCGACGCCGGTGCCGGACGCTTTCGGGTGAATCTGTACAAGCAGCGCGGCGAAACGGCGATTGCGGTGCGCCACGTGCCGTCCTACATTCCCTCGATCGAGTCGCTGCGGCTGCCACCGATCCTCCAGGAGCTGGTCATGCTGCCGCGCGGGCTCGTGCTCGTG
>Ga0335080_10006196_pt1 | contig 12356 bp, 10 predicted proteins | sample Lox_Sample_34_FD_206720 | JGI IMG/M metagenome (GOLD analysis project Ga0335080, IMG submission 206720) | Soil microbial communities from Loxahatchee National Wildlife Refuge, Florida, United States - Lox_Sample_3.4 | ecosystem: Environmental > Terrestrial > Soil > Wetlands | place: USA...
CGTTGCCGGATGAGGCAATCATCTTGTCCAGCGAGAACACCTTTGCGTTTGGCCACTCCGGCGGGCCCGACAGCACGATCCGGCATTTCACCCGCGAATATTTCCGCCGCAGTTGTTCGACCACAGTCAGCGCGGGATTGGACTCATCGCGCGCCCCGAATACAAGTTCGTAGTCGGGATAGTCCTGTTGAAAGAAACTCTCCAGATTCTCCAGGAGTCGCGGCTCAGCTCCATGCACCGGCTTCAGGACGGTGACCGAGGGTAGCTCGGATCCCGGAACCACTGCTGCGAGGCGGGCTGCCTGGCCAGCCATGCCGCGATAGTGCGCAACCGCCACCAGGGCCATGAAGAGAAACACGGTGGAGCTGAATGTGCCCACGACCGCTACGGCAAGAAGTATGCGCCAGACAAGCACCGCCGCCGGGGCCGCTACCAGAGCGGCTAAGGACGCACTCATAGGGAAGCTGAATTATACCTGTGCAGCGTGGCCATTGTAGTGATGCCACGCCACTACTCAATCGGCTGGTTGCTCAACACGCTCTTCCCGCCGCTGCGGGCGAGAGTGTAGCGTGCGGCTCCATGAAGTTCTTTCGGGTCCTCCTGGTCGGTCCACAGGAACACTCTTCGTGGACTGCTCCACAGAGCGTCAAAGGAAGCCTGCGTCTCCCAGATATGCGGCGCGTCAGAAAACTTCGATCCATACCAGAGGTTCGCATTTGGCTCATGCAGCATCTGCAGCCGCACGCCGGTGTAGAAATTCAGAGTCGATGCCGACGAGTACTCGCCATCCACCACGATCACATCGCCCGCCTGGTAATGCTGCTTGATCGCCACCGCCAGATTCTTCGACGACAGGATCGGCGAGAAGGTGACATAGGCCGAATGCACGCAGGTAAGCAAAACTACCATCATCGCCGCCAGGGCCCAGTTGCCGCGCTCGGGGCTCCCTTTGCGGCGCATCCACCAGTTGCAGGCCGTGCCCAGCAGAAATGCGACAGAGAAGCCAAATAGCGGCCGTCGAAACGCGCCCATAGCCTGAGGCGTAAGATCCATAAAATGGCCAAAAGAAAGTTTGTAGTCTTCCGGGTTCTTCGTGAGCAGTTCTGACAAATCAGTTCCGGGCGCGGGCACCTTCGAGGCAAGAAGAAAAATCACGCCGATCACGAATACAATGATGCCAACCGCCAGCAGCACCAGCGAAGAGATCCTGCCGGCTCGCCGTTCTGAACTGCCGGACGGAGACTCCGCTTCCCGCGCCAGCCAGCCGCCCACCAATAGCGCCAGGCCCGGCAGCGCCGGAATCGTGTAATACTCCTGCCGCGTCGAAAAACTGAAGAATACGAGAATCACCAGCGCCCACAAAAGGAAGAGCAAATCGGCCCGTTGCCGCGTGGTCAACGACGAACCCCAGTCGTGCACCCGCAACCGTACATCTCTTATCGCCTGCGGAAGATATGCCACCCAGGGGAACAGCCAGACCAGTAACAATGCCCAGAAGATCAGCAGCGGCACCCGGTCGTAGTCGTGCGGTACGCGTCTTCCGATGTAGCGCAACAGATGTTCGTTGACGAAATAGAACCACAGAAATCCCCGCACAGGTCCTTCCCCCGGATTCCGTAAGGCAGCGAGAATGTGCCAGGGAGATGCGATCGCCAGAAAAACAACCGAACTCGAGATCAGCCGCAAACGCAGCAAATACCGCAGATTTCCAGTAACCAGCAAGAAGGCACCGATGATTGCCACCGGAAACACAATCCCGATCAGGCCCTTCGTCATCACGCTCAGCCCGCAAGTGGCCGCGAGCCCCCAGCACGAAATGCGGCTCGGCGGGTTTTCATCGAGAGACCTCAGAAAGCATCCAAGCCCCAGGGCGAGCCACAGTCCGATCAAGGTATCCGGGATCAGGAAGCGCGTGAAAAGATAGGGTCCGATGGCAGTTGCCATCACGATCCCGGAATAAAAGCCCCCGCGTTCCCCATAGGCGCGTCGGCCCAAAAAATAGGTCGCGAGCAGGAGGGCAAGGATCCCCAAAATCAGCGGCAGGCGCGTAGCCCAGTCGGATACGCCAAAACACAGGTAGCTGGCAGCCACGCCCCAATACATCAATGGCGCCTTCTCAAGATAGCGGATCCCGTTTACGTATAGCGTGACCCAGTCATGCCGGGTCAACATTTCTCGTGCTGCCTCTGCATGCAGGCTATCCGCGTCGTCCAGCAGGCCCGGAGTGAACAGCCCTGCCACATAGATTGCGGCCCATAGAACGATGAGCCACCAAACTCCCCGGTCACGAAAAAGTGCTCCCCGGCTGGAGGGTGCCGCCGGTACCGGATCTGATTGTTGCAAGGAAGAATTGTCCACGCGGTTCGCGGTTACGGGATCAGTTCACGCCACTCGAAACAGGATTATACGGGAGAGCCGCGCAATACTCAGGCAACCGGAGACAATTCGTGCGGTGATCCGTTCGCCCCCCGGAGAACAGCGTGGGGAAGCGAAACGTATTAGAGGAGGCCATCGCTGGCTATCGCGACGAGCCGGCCGCGGCAGCCGCCGTTGCTGCCCGGCTTTCCAGAACTTCGCGGACCTTGCAGGCCAGCGCCTTCAAGCCAAATGGCTTCTGCAGGAAATGGTTGCCCACATCAACGCCAGTCTGCAGTGCAACTGTATTCTCCGCGTAACCGGAAACGAACAGTACCTTCATATTCGGTCGGAGAGCAACCAGTTGTTCCGCCAGCCTTGCGCCTCCCATGTGGGGCATCACCACATCGCTGATCATCAGGTGAATCTCACCTTCATGCCGCTGGGCCACCAGCAGCGCTGCTTCTCCATTCTCGGCATCAAGCACGGCGTACCCGTTCCGAGACAGGAATTCGTGGGCGGTACGACGCACCGCCTCTTCATCCTCCACCAGCAACAGAGTCTCCGCTCCTCGTGGACACTTCTCCTCAGCCCGCATGTCAACACGTCTCCTGCCACCCACCCTTTGTGCTCGCGGCCAGTAGATTTTGAAGGTCGTGCCCATTCCCGGCTCGCTATACACCCACACAAACCCGCCGTTTTGCTTGACGATTCCATACACCGTGGCCAGGCCCAGGCCGGTTCCCTTGCCCTCTTCCTTGGTTGTGTAGAAGGGTTCAAAAATGTGCGCCATGTGTTCTGGCGCAACCCCCTGGCCGGAATCCGTCACCGCCAGCAGCACATAATCGCCCGCCCGTATGAACGAGTGCCGGCGCGCGTATTCCCGGTCAAGGTGGACGTTCATCGTCTCCACAATCAGGCGGCCCCCCCGCGGCATGGCATCCCGCGCATTCGCCGCCAGGTTCATGACCACCTGCTCGATTTGCACGGGGTCCGCTTTGATCTGGGCCAGGTCTTTTGCCGGAACGATCGCAAGCTCGATGTCCTCGCCAAGCAGCCGTGGCAGCATGTGGCTGATCTCATCCAAGATCCGGTTCAGGTCGACGGGTTGCTGCGGCTGAACCTGGTGGCGGCCAAAGGCCAGCAGTTGCCGGGTCAGGCCGGCGGCCCGCCGCGAGGCGGCAAGGATCTCCTGCACCCGGGGATGTTGAGCGTCACGCGGGGAAAGCGCTTCCATCATAAGCTCGGCATTGGCGCTGATCACCATCAGCAGATTGTTGAAATCATGCGCCACACCGCTGGCCAGCCGGCCAATTGCATCCATCCTCTGCGATTGTTGCAGCTGCAGTTCCAGCGTGCGGCGGCCGGTGATGTCCCGGTCATTGGAAATGAAATGTGTGATTTCGCCGCCGGCGGCGCGCAGCGGCGTAATGGTCTTTTCCGCATAAAAGATCTGCCCATTCTTCTTCCGGTTCACCAGCACCCCGCGGAAGACCGTCCCGCCAAGGATGCCGCGCCACATTTGCCGATAGAACGCCGGCGCGTGTTGCCCCGAGCGCAAAATGCGCGGTGTCCGGCCTATGGCTTCTTCTTTTGCGAAGCCGGTAAGGGCCTCAAAGGCTGGGTTCACATACTCGATCACCCCGGAGCGGTCAGTGATGATCACCAGGTCTGCGGATTGCTCTACGGCGCGCCACAGTTTACGGACCACGTCTTCCGCTTTTTCACGTTGCCGGTCCTTCTGGTACAGCTCCATGGCGTGGCGTAGAGTACGTATCAACGAATCCTCGTCAACCCGGGAAAGCTGCATACACTCATAAGCCGCAGCGCACCCGGGCCCAGCGAGCGCCGCCTGGTCCACATCATCGGTGAGCAGGATTAGCGGCGATCCCGGCCCGTCAAGGTGGAGTTCCTTTAACAGCTGACTCGCAAGCTCGCTGCCTGGCCGCGACTCGCACAACAGCACGTCATACGCCTTCTCCGACATAAAGATGAGTGCTTCTTCCGCCGATGTCGCGCGGTCCACACTGCTCTCTACGTCTACAACTCTTGCCAGCAACTCCCCCAGCTGCAGGAAGTCTTCCTCTCTGCGGCTCATCAGCAGCAATTGCATGTGTTGCGCAGCAATTTTGGGATTTGGATTGACGCCCATTGCTCGTTCTAGGTGTTACATCGGTCATCTGCCCGGGAACCGTGGGTTGCTCCTGCAAAACCTCGGGCCTCGCCAGCTGGCGCGTCTCAATTGAGGAAATGGTGCAGCTTCGGGAGGGTCAGGCCTCTTCGTCATCCCCTACCGCATGATTTCGCTCCAGTTCCTTATCTCCCTAGGCGTCATTCGAACGGGGGTCGTCTTCCCGGATAGATGCCGCGGCCCTTCCCATACCCGTCTCTGCTCAGGCAGAATAGGAACATTGGGTAGTGAGGTGCATCATGAGGGTTCGCCCCTTGGCAGTCCTTCTCGTCGTTTTCGTAGTCCTTCCAGCCGCATTATTCGCCCAGCAAATTCGTGGCGATTATGTGGAAACCCGCAGCGCCGATGTCTATACCGGGCAGTGCTTCGCCAATGGCGAAGTCAACGTGGTCGGGAATGAGGCGATATTGGCTTGGCATGTCCAGACCGGAAGCTGGAATGGCGTCGCGCTCGATGGTCTTACCATCGCGGCTGCCGTGCGTGCCCAGGCCACTCTAGGCGATCCTTATGCCAACCCGTACCCGGCCCAGGCCGTCATGATCGTCGATGATCAAGCCAATCCCGCGCAACGTGCCGCCCTGCTGGCCTTCGCGCACAGTATGGGAGGCGAACTGCTCAGCAACGTAGAGCGCGTTGTGGCTTCGCCCATGGAGCTGGTGGTCAACCATGAAAAACATGGCTCCGCCTGGCTGCGGGCCGGCCAGTTCGCCACCATTCAGACCCGTTCAATTGGCGATAAAGATCATCTCTGCGGCAACGAAGTCACCTTCTACCCGCCGTTGACCGAGACCTCACACGCCATGCCGGCGGTCGCCATGACGGATACCTACAAAGGGCCCGGCTTGGGAGTGGACTGGGAGTCGCACGGGAAGCGCAGCGCTTTCGTGGGATCGTTCGTTCGCTAACCTTTTACGGTCTGCGGAAAGCGACGAAAAATTGAGCTAGCCAAAAGACACAAGTGCTCTTCCGCGTGGAAGCGTGGCCCTTCAGGCCTGCGAAAATCGCCGGAAGTCAACCGGCCGGCAGTCCCGGCGAAACGTTCCATCCATCTGAAGCCCCTTCGACAGCGGCTGCGAGGACGTAGTAACCTTCCAATCTCAATCTTTGTTCGAGGAGAGACCGTGCGTAAAGACGCCGTAACGTGGATTCTCCTGCCGTCGATACTCCTGCTCTCTCTTGCCGCACTCGCACAAGCTGGAAAAATCGAGCCCCTCGGCGAGCTCTCCGATCCCGCCGTTTCCGACTCAGTGAAAAGAGTCCTGGATAAGAAGGGTTCCCGCGTCATCCTTGACGACGGCAGCACACTCTGTGAAATCTGGCTGCGCAGCCAGCTGGCGCCGGCGGCAAAAAAAGGCCCGTCGGACGCGCTGTACCCGCAAGTCGGCGAGGCCACGCTCTTCGGCGTAATCTCATTTCCCAAGGCCGCCACCGACTTCCGCGGACAAACCATCGCTCCCGGCTTCTATTCCCTGCGTTATGAACTCTCGCCTGACGACGGCAACCATCTCGGCGTATCGCAGTTCCGTGATTTTCTGTTGCTGATCCCGGCCGCCCATGATCCTGATCCGGACAAGGCTCTCTCCTTCGATGAGATGGTGACCGCCAGCCGCTCCGCTACGGGCACGAAACATCCAGGCCCTTTGAGCCTGCTGGAAGCGACCGGCAATGCTGGTCCGGCAGTGGCCAAGAACACCGATGGATATTGGGTCTTTTCCAGTGCCGTGAAGTTGGCCACTGGGGACAACCTGCCGTTTGCTTTGGTCGTAAAAGGCTCGGCTCCGCAGTAAGTCGGTATTCGTAGCCGACCACGAACTGTCCACTCCAGAGCTGAAAAACGCCCGGCGAAAAGCCGGGCGCTTTTGCTTAGGCCGAAAGCTGGCAGCGGAGAGCTGGCAGCTCTTATCCAATATGTTTGTCCAGCGCCTTCAGAATCGTTTCTTTGGCCACGTACCCAACGATCTGCTCCTTAACCTGCCCGCCCTTGAATACCAGCAGCGTCGGGATGCCCCGCACGCCATAGCGCATCGGGGTAGCGCTGTTGCGATCGACATCCATCTTGCCGACCTTCACCTTGCCCTGGTACTGGGTTGCGACTTCGTCCACAATGGGAGCGATGGCCCGGCAAGGGCCGCACCAGGTTGCCCAGAAGTCCACCAGTACTGGCTGATCTGACTTCAACACATCCTGGTCGAAGTTCGTATCTGTTACCTCAAAAATCGCTTCACTCGCCATTGAATTGTTCTCCTCGCCGCCGTGCGCTCAGCCCGGAAACCGGCGCCTTTTTGCGTCCGCGGATTCACTCCGCAGTTTCGTATCCTAACATTAACATTCGATGCCCTGGGGCGTGGAAAGGTCGCAAATGGTGACCATTGGGCAGGTGGGGCTTTTTTTAGGAGTCCCATTTTGACCTGGCCCGGACGATCCGCGGGCCTTGGGAACAGGGAACCTCAGCTGCGCCGCGCCACGCCGCGCTGGAGCTCTGCAGGTCTCCGGCTTCAGCGTCGTTCTGGTTGTCTCACTCCGCCGCCTGCAGGCTGAGGGATGAGCGGACCGGCTTCGTCTCTTCGCGCGCAGACGGCGATATCCGGGCCTTACAAACGTAGGTGCGTACGCACTCACTATTTCTTGGGTGGCAACGCGGCGGCGGACGCTCCGCATCTCAGCTAAGGTCCTCGTAATTCCCCCAACATGCTCCAGTCTCAGACCACTGCAGATTGTTACGCGACTCACGTCAATCCGCGGTGGGCACGCCTGCTCACGGTGCTGGGCATGAACCCCACCTATGAGCGCTGCTTGGGGAGCGAACTGTTCACTTCTTCCGGCCGTTGCATTCTGGATTTCCTCTCCGGCTACTGCGTGCACAATGTCGGCCATAACCATCCTCTTGTGGTGGATGCGGTCCGCGATGAACTCGCCCGCTGCGGCCCGGTCATGTTGCAGAGCCACGTCTCAGACCTGGCGGGAGAACTGGCGCAACGGCTCTGCGGCCTCGCACGAGGGAAACTGCGCAAAGTCTTTTTTGCCAACTCGGGCAGTGAGGGCGTCGAGACTTCTATCAAATTCGCGCGTGCTCACACCGGCCGCAATGGGCTGCTCTGCGCCGAGCGCGCTTTTCATGGACTGACCTGTGGCGCGCTCTCGCTGATGGACGGCGAGTACTGGCGTAAGGGCTTCGGTCCACTGCTGCCAGAAACGGCGGTCGTCCCTTTCGGCGATCTCCCGGCTTTGGATCGGCAACTCTCCACCAGGAAGTTCGCTGCATTTTTCGTAGAGCCGGTGCAATCCGAAGGAGGGATCCGCATCCCCGCCGGGAACTATTTGGCTCAGGCTCAAGCCCTGTGCCGCCGCTACGGCTCTCTGCTCGTCCTGGACGAAGTGCAGACCGGCCTCTACCGAACCGGCGAATTCCTGGCTGCGCACCGCTTTGGAGTTGAGCCGGATATGGTCGTCCTGGCGAAAGCCTTGAGCGGAGGACTGGTTCCGGTGAGCGCGGTGCTGATGTCGGACGTCATGCACGATTCCGTCTTCAGTTCCTTGGGACGCGCTGTAGTCCATGCCTCTACCTTCGGCGAAAACTCGCTGGCCATGCGGGCCGGGCTCGCCACCCTGGATGTTCTGGAGAGTGAAGATCTGGGGCGTCGTGCGTCAGATTTGGGAGGAGAACTGCTGCGTCGCTTGCGGACCGACCTTACCGGGTTCGAAATGGTAAAGGATGTCCGCGGCGCCGGCCTTTTGTGTGGAATCGAATTTACCCCGCCGCGGAGCCTTGGCCTGCGGGTTTCCTTCGAAGCCTTCTCGCGGGTTCATCCCGCGATGTTCGGGCAGATTCTTGTCATGAGACTTTTCCGCGACCACGACATCCTCACGCAAATCTGCGGCAACGACTTCATGGTGCTCAAGGTCGCGCCGCCCCTGGTGGTAACCGAACGCCAAATTGAGCGGTTCGTATCCGCTGTACGCGACGTGTTGGAGTCAGCTCACTCTTCCTCCACATTCTGGTCGGAGGCGCTGGGCCTGGCGCAGCGTGCGGTTCACTTCTGACCTCTGGCCCCCAAATTATTCATGAAGACAACTGAGGTGTTAATCATTGGAGGCGGGCCGGCGGGGTTAGCCGCGGCTATTGCCGCCCGGCAGCACGGATTTGAAGTCGCGGTCGTGGACAGCGCGTGTCCCCCGATCGACAAGCCCTGCGGCGAAGGCTTGATGCCGGACGGCCTCGCAGCCCTGGCCGAACTTGGTGTAACCATCCCTGAGGAAGAATCCCATCCCTTTCGAGGGATTCGGTTTGTGAGCGCGCAATACGCCGTGGATGCCAGTTTTCCCTCGGGGAATGGTGTCGGTGTGCGACGCCCCGGTCTGCACCGCGCCATGATCGAACGCGCGGCCGAGGTTGGTGTGTCGCTGCATTGGGGAACCACGGTCACCGCCCTCGACGGCGACAAGGTATGGCTTCGCAATGAGCCAGTGCGCGCGCGCTGGATTATCGGCGCCGATGGCTTGAACTCCCGGGTGCGTGCCTGGGCGGGTTTGGCCGGCGCGGTGTGCCGTCGCCGCCGCTTCGCCTTTCGCCGCCACTATCGCGCAATCCCTTGGGGCGACTGCATGGAGATCCACTGGGGGCCGCGGGCGCAGTTGTACGTCACCCCGATTGGAAAGCGGGAAATTTGCCTGGTCGTGATTTCGCGCAATCCGCAACTGCGAGTGCATGAAGCCCTTTTGGATTTCCCCGCAGTAGCCGAACGCCTGCAGCCGTCCCAGCCAACTTCGACCGAACGCGGAGCATTGTCGGTCACGTACAGAGTGCGGCGGGTGTGTGGCGGGAGAACTGCCCTGGTTGGCGACGCTTCCGGCGCGGTCGATGCCATTACCGGCGACGGACTATGCATGGCCTTCCGTCAGGCGGTACGCCTTGCGCAGTGCCTCGCGGCCGGCCATTTGGACCAATACCAATCCGCGCACAGGTCGCTGATCCGTCGGCCCACATGGATGGGAGAACTGATGCTTACCCTGGAACATCCAGCCTGGCTGCGAAAACGGGCAATGCGAGCGATGGCAACCCGTCCGGAGATTTTCGCCAATTTGCTGGCCGCGCACGTCGGAACGCTCTCAGCCGCCAAATTTGTTGCAAGCGGCCTGGCCTTAGGTTGGGGTATGGTAACGGCTTAAAGCTCTACCGCAGATGGGCGATGGCGTGCGAACCATCCTCCAATATGAACCGATCGATGACTTCAACTCCGACGTTCCGCAGGCGCATGCACTTCTCGACTGCGGCTCTCGCCTTGTTCGTCATCGCTGCACCAAGCCGCGGCCACGCTCAAAACGCCTTGCTGGACTTCGATTCCTCTCGCACTACGGTTAACTTCACCCTCGGCGATGTTCTCCACACCGTGCACGGCGGCTTCGCCCTGAAGAACGGTACGGTCCATTTCAATCCAGCCACCGGCGCCGTAAGCGGCGAACTGGTGATTGACGCCGCCAGCGGAGAGAGCGGAAACAAATCCCGCGATGGAAAAATGCACCGCGAAGTGCTGGAGAGCGCGCGCTTTACCGAAGTTTCGTTTCGTCCCGACCGCGTTGATGGCAAGGTAGAGCGGCAGGGCATATCCTCAGTCCAGGTTCATGGCGTATTCCGTATCCACGGTGCGGACCACGAACTCAACCTGCCGGCGCAGATCGAACTCGCTCCTGACCACTGGTCCGTCACCACGCACTTCAGTGTTCCCTATGTCCTGTGGGGTATGAAAAATCCTAGCACCCTGTTCCTCCGCGTAAGCCAATCGGTGGTAATCGATATACACGCTTCCGGAGGCAATCCCTGGGTCATTGCGAAGTAGAACCGCCGCAAGCTACTCGAACTGTTTTCGGAACTCAGCGAACTGCTGCCTCAGTTCGACGATGTCCTGCTGCAAGTCTCTAACCTCTTCTTCCAGACGGGCCATTCTCTCCGCGCTCGCCGGACTATACGCACCCGCCGCGTGCGCCAAATGCGCAGGCGCCGGAAGCTCCGCCGGCCCCAGACCGTCAACGTCCCCCGCCAGCAGATGCATATATCGCGACTCTTTCGTGCCCGGCTGACGTGGTAACACTCTCACCAGTGGCGGATCACGCTGCATCAGCCGCTGCAGCGCCGCTTGCACCTCGTCGAGCGCCTCGAATCGAAACATGCGTTCGGTCCGCCCCCGCAGTTCTCCCGGCGTCTGCGGCCCGCGCAACAACAGCACGCACAGGATCGCAGTCTCGCGGCGATCGAAGTTGAACACTTCCTGCAGGCGGTGTTCATACTTCGTCACCCGGCTGTCTGCCCCGCCTGCCGGCCCGGCCAGGCGCTTCTCCTGCAGCGAACTCAGCCCCTCGCGCACAGCGTCTTCCTCCAGGTTCATTACCGGATCGCGGTTGTTCTTCTGGTTGCATGCGTTCACCAGCGCGTTCAGCGACAGCGGATAGTAGTCCGGCGTAGTGATATCTTTTTCGATCAATGCGCCCAACACGCGCACCTCAACTTCATTAAGCAGAATGTCCAAGAGCCACCGTTTGAGAGGAATAGGTAAGTTGCCGACTCAAATTGTACAGAACGCTGCGACGCCGGCAGTTGGGCTAAGTGTGGGATAAGCGAAATTATTCAGTGGACGGACGAAGCGATCCAAGCAGCCCGAATAAAACGATTTCTCAGCGTACTCGGCGGCCTTTCTCGGCGATCTCGGCGTTTTAAGATTTGTTCTTAGAACTCTCAAAAGTACAGCTCGCGAAAGAAAACCGCCGAGAACGCCAACCCCTACGCCGCCGCAATTCTCCGAATCAGATCTTCCTGCTCGCTCTTGCTTTCTGCCCCAATCGTGAAAGCATCCAGCACCCCGAGGCTCAGCGCATACTTGATCGCCTCATCCTGCCGGTTCCGCAGATCGCCCTGGCCAAGAATCTTCATGCCAACCACAGCTTTCCCGGCCGCCTTCATCTCCCGCAACACGGCAACCACAGTCTCAGGATCCGCGTCCATATGCGACCCAATCGGATTGATGCGCGCCAGGTCTACCTCAACCCAGGGCGACTTCGCCGCTGCCCGCAGCGCCTCAATGCTGTGGCACGAGCACCCGTGCGCCCGGATAATCCCCTTCTCTTTGGCCTCGGACAGCACATCCATCACACCCTTGAAGCGCTCCGTCCAGTCGCCCTCGGTCAGGCAATGCATCAGGCAGACATCGAGATAATCGGTCCCCAGTTCCTTGCGGAAGCGATCAAGATCGGCCCGGGCGGTAGCGGGATCGCGCGCCCAGGTCTTGGTAAGCACCGTAACTTTGTCGCGCTGCAAGTGCTTGAGTGCCTCCGCCACATGCGGATGGCTGCCATAGGAATCCGCTGCGTCGAAAAAGCGCAGCCCATTGTCATGGCCGTTAAGCAAGAGATCGGACAGCCCCTTAACACCCAGCGCGGTCTGGTGCGAGTGATGCCCCACTCCCACAGTCCCGGTTCCCATGGCAAGGCGGCTGGTCTTGATCCCCGTCTTGCCCAGGGTCACGGTGTCAGAGGCGGCAAACTTCTGGGGCAGCGCGGGCAACGCGAATGACTGTCCGCTAAATGCTCGTGAACCAAGCCATGCAGCTCCCAAACCATAAGCTGAGTGGAGGATGAAGTCTCTGCGCCGCATAGGGCCCTCCTTGAATGGGATTGAACCCACTAATTATGACGCAATCTTGCAGGCATGGTTATCACCATTTTTTGCCCGGCATGCCCTAGCTTGGCATTCGTCATCCCGACATTGATGCACCCTGTCATCCCGACCGGAGCCGGAGGCGAAGCCGAACGCGGAGTGGAG
>Ga0335080_10006198_pt1 | contig 12352 bp, 8 predicted proteins | sample Lox_Sample_34_FD_206720 | JGI IMG/M metagenome (GOLD analysis project Ga0335080, IMG submission 206720) | Soil microbial communities from Loxahatchee National Wildlife Refuge, Florida, United States - Lox_Sample_3.4 | ecosystem: Environmental > Terrestrial > Soil > Wetlands | place: USA: Florida...
GCCCTCGACGACGTCGCGCCCAGAGTCCGGGTCATCATGACGGGCGACATTGCCGCCGCCCGAGCTTTGGCAGCCGCCGCTCAGCGAATCAAAACTAGAAACGAGGAAGAGACGCTCAGAATGCGCTGACAAGGCCGGCAGCAACCCCCTCGATGCTTCGCGGCTCGCGGCCCGGAATGTGCCGAAAGGCATGCCGCTGCTCCCGCACCGCGGTGGGCGAGCGTCCGAGCACGCGCCGGAAGGTCCGGTTCATGTGGCTCTGGTCGCAGAATCCGCTCTCCAGAGCGATCGACGCGTACGCCAGATCGGTCTCGCGCAGCAGCTGCGTGGCGTGCTCGACACGAAACCGAGCCGCGGCTTCCTTGGGGCGTTCGCCCGTGGCCAGCCTGTATGCGGATGCGGCCCAGGATGGGTGCCGTCCGGCGACCTTCGCAAGATCGCAGATCGGTCGCGTCGTATCCTCGCGCAGTGACCGGCTCATCGCGCTGATCCAGCCCACCGTCTCGCGCTCGACCTGACAGCTCGCTCCGCGCAGGAAGCTCTGAAGCGCCGCGCACAGCTCGTTCTCGGAGCGGTCCGGTTGGCAGGCACGGGCGAGATCTCGGGCTTCGCTTGCGGCCCGGCCGCCAATCCACCGCACGACCGGCACGCCGGGAAGCAGCCCCTGACCGAGCCAGTCGGGGTCGAACTCGATCTCGATCTGCTCGAATCCCACCGCCGAAGTCGTGTTGCGGTGGGCGGCCCCGGCACGATAGAAGACCGCGGACGGGCCGCAGATGAATAGCTCGCCGATCTCGGTCTCGTTCCGGTACGAACCCAGGACGAAGAGCGACAGCACCGGCCAGTCGTGGGCGTGGGCCGGCACGCGACAATGGCTGCGGTCGACCACCCTTCGGACCGAGGCGCCGCTAAAGCTCTGAATGATCACGGATTGCCGGAGGTGCCTCCTGTGCAGTCTCGCTTCTAGACCCTGCGATGCACCTCGTCAAGGACGGCCAGGGAACCTGGGACCTTGAATTTGTCCAATACAGCGCGGCGGGCACGCTCTAAAAGCCACATCCTGTGAAAACCCTCGGCAACTGCCTGCGCCTCGAAGCGAGGTCCGCTGCCCGTGACTGAGCGCGTGAAATCCTCTCTCGTGCTCTGCGGCGCCCTGATGGCCTGGTCGCTCGCGCATTCTGCAACTCCCGAGTGCCCCGTCGGCAGCTATCGACTGGCCGACGGGACACTCGTGGACATTGCGCCCTCCGATGAGGACACGCTGCGCTGGCGGCAACTCGACGGTTCCACCGGCGCGCTTCACCGGGACAGCAGCGGAATCTGGAACAGCACCTACGGCTGGACGGATCGCCCGGACGGCAAGGTGGTGTCGTTCTCAGACTGCTCTGGCGGCCAGCTCCGATTCGCCGGCGTGGCCGGTCAAAAAGTCGTGTTCGACGAGCATGAGGTCACGTTCCACAGCCACGGCGTCACGCTTGCCGGTCGGCTGCTCATGCCACCGGGAGAGGATCGGGTCCCGATCGTCGTCCTGCTGCACGGCTCGGAGCGCGATTCCGCCCTGACCTACTACTCCCTGCAGCGTATCTTGCCCGCCGAGGGTGTCGGTGCCTTCGTCTACGACAAGCGCGGTACGGGCAAATCCGGCGGCCACTACACCCAGGATTTCAGCCTGCTGGCGGATGATGCGGTGGCCGCCGTGCGCGAGGCACGCTCCCTTGCGGGGGAGCGGCTGGGACGGGTTGGCTATCAGGCAGGTAGCCAGGGCGGGTGGGTGGCACCGATCGCCGCCAATCGCACGGCGGTGGACTTCGTCATCGTGTGCTTCGGACTTGCGGTCAGTGTGATCGACGAAGATCAGCAGTCCGTGCAACTGCAGCTGAGCGAGCGAGGCTATGACAGCACGCAGATCGCGGCGGCGCTCGAGGTCGCAGGTGCGGCGGAGGCCGTGTTCGCGAGTGGCTTCACGCGCGGCTTTGCGCACTTCGACGCGCTCCGAGCGAGCTACCGCGATGCCCCGTGGTACAAGGATCTGCGCGGCGACTACACCTGGATTCTGCTGCCGCACTCAGAGGCGGAATTGCGCGCCATGCGCGCCGATTACACCTGGGGCACGCCGTTTAATTACGATCCCATGCCCACGCTGCGGGCCGGCCGGACGCCGCAGTTGTGGATACTCGGCGGGGAGGACTACGAGGCGCCGAGTCGTGAGACCAGCCGCCGCATCAAATCGCTGATCACCACCGGCCGGCCGCTGACGCTGGCCTACTACCCGGATGCCGAGCACGGCATCACGCTCTTCGAGAGCGGCAGCGATGGCTCGCGAACCTCGACCCGCTACGCGCCCGGGTACTTCCGGCTGATCATTGATTTCGCCCGCGACGGTTACCTGCACGGCAGCTACGGCGATGCCGAGATTACCCCGCGCGTCGCCGAACCCCATGTGGTCAGTGCTCCGCGCGCCACGAAGCAACAGCTCTCCACGCCCGCAGCTCGCGGCGAGCCCTGAGAACTCAGTCGCCTCCGAACCTACTTCTTGGCGCTCTGGCGCGGATCGTCGGCCGGATTGACGTAGGTGATCGCGAACGGGCCCATCAGGTGGATCTGGATGGTGGCGCCCGCCGTGGTCCACGCGTAGTGGTGCATTTCGGCCGGTGCCACGGCGTAACCGCCCACCTTGAGGAGTTTCCCGTGGGCCGTGTCCAGCGTGTCTCCCATTCCCAGGTACAAGGACCCCGCCAGCACGGTGACGTGCTCGTCGGTCGGATGCCAGTGCGGCATGATCTTGTAGCCCGCGGGCATGACGAGACGCACCGTGACCAGGCCTTTGCCCGCGGGATCACCGTCGATGACCGCGAACTTGGCTCCAGGCGGGACGGACGGCGGTGCCGGGCCCCATTTGACCGCCGAACCACTGGCCAGGATCTGATGCTCCGGTGCCGTATCGGCGATTGCGAGAGTGCCGAGGGCGGCGAGAACGAGCGCGAAGAGAGCAGACTTCGTATTCATTTGAATACCCCCTGAGCTCTGCGATGGGCGCGATTATAGAACGATGGCGCCGGCGCGCGTCCCGGGAGCGCGGTGCCGCAGGGTTCGTTCAGGTCGCGGACTGTCCGGCCCGGCCTTTCTTGACCGGCTCCCGAAGCGGGGGCGGCTCGAGTGGCTCGACACCCGCCATCGGCGCCGGGTCCACGGCCACGAAGGCGACGAGTTCGCGCGTGTTGATGAACGGGCCCTTCTGGCTTTGTGGAACCGGGCTGATTCGGAGCTTGCGCCACAGGTCAAACAGGGTCAGCGCTCCGGTCAGTCCGCCGAGGATGCCAAAGTAAGCCCGCGGCCCGAAGGCGGCCATCAGTCCGCCGGTGATGACGGGCCCGAAGGCGGCTGCGGTGCCGTTGATGAGGAGCAGCGCACTGCTGGCGGCGACCATCTGCGACGGATCGAGCTTGTCGTTGACGTGCGAGACCGAGAGTGAGTAGAGCGTCAGCGCCGCGCCCGAAAACAGCGCCGCCAGTGCCAGGAACAGGGGCCGCGGCAGCGGTGCAAAGATTTCGATAGCCGCCGCGACGATGGTGGCGAGCAGACACACGCTGGCAATCACCGTGCGACGGTCCATGCGATCGGAGAGGCGCCCGACCGGGTACTGGGTGAGGACCGCGGCAAGGATGCTGACCGCCATGAAGGCCGCCACGCCGCGAGTGTCGAAGCCCGACAGGCGGGCGTAGACGGGACCCATGGAAAAGATGACCGAAGAGATCATCCCGGAGACGGCCACCGCCACCACCCCGAGCGGAGAGTTGCGGTAGAGGTCCCGGAAGCGGACCCGCTCGGGTGCCACGGGGCCCGCTACTTCCTGCGCCGAGGCGACGATTGGCACCATCGCGGCCGAAATGAGCGCCGAGACCAGCATGAACCCCTCGGTGGACTGCGGGTTCGAGAGCACGAGCAGAAACTGCGCGCCGCCGAGCCCGACGTACAGCACGAGCATGTAGATCGCGAGCAGCTGGCCGCGGTTGGTGCTCGAGGCGCGGTGGTTGAGCCAGGACTCCGCCACCACGTAGATCCCGGCGAAGCAGACGCCCGAGGTCAGCCGCATCAGCGCCCAGGGCCCGGGATGCACCCAGGACCCGTGCACCAGCACGGCGACCGAGGCGAGCGCGGCAAGCGTCGCGAACACCCGCACCGGGCCCACGCGGCGCAGCAGCTGGGGGGCGAGCCGGGTGCCCGCGAGGTAGCCCACGTAGTAGCACGACATGATGATGCCCGTGACCGTCGTCGGGAACGCCTCGATGGTGGCGCGCACCCCGAGCAGGGTGCTCTGCAGGCCCGCCCCCAGCATGAGGATCCCCATACCGAGCAGCAGCGGCCAGGTTGCAACGAGCGGATTCACGGCAGGTGTGTTCTTGGAGTGCCGGCGAGGCAGCAGAAGTCATCATATACGCCGTCGTGTGACAGCCATTGCCGCATCGCGACATTCCCTGCGCTGCGCGCGCCCGGATGAGGCGGGCGGACGAGTCCCCTTGGGCTCAATCCGCGCCTCGCCTACCATGGGCCGGGAAGCTGCCGGTCCGGCGGTACCAGCCCGGCAACACCAGCGCCAGCCGAAGGATGAAGTCATGCGCACCGTCAGTGCGGGTCACACGGCATTCGCGGCGGTCATGATCGCTGTGGGCCTCTTCGGGCTGATTCGCGGGGACTTCGGCCCGGTATGGGAGCCGGTGCCGGATGCGGTTCCCGCGCGGCAGTTCCTCATCTACCTCTGCGCGCTCGTCTCCGTGGCCTGCGGCGCGGGACTGCTGAGCCCGCGCACCGCCGCACCCGCTGCCGGGGTGCTGCTCAGCCTGCTGCTCGTGTGGCTGCTGTTTTTTCGGGTGCCGGTGGTCGTGCGCAAGCCCGCCGTCGAGGTGTCCTGGGAAGGCTGCGGCGAGACGGCGGTCATGGTGGCGGGCGCCTGGGTGCTGTACGCGGGACTTGCCGCGAAACGGGCCAGGGCGCGCCTCGGGTTCGCGACGGGTGAGCAGGGGTTGCGCATCGCCCGTGTGTCGTTCGGTCTCGCCCTGATTCCGCTGGGCGTCGCGCATCTGGTGTACCTGAAGGAGACCGCGGCGCTGGTGCCGGCCTGGCTACCCTGGCATTCAGCGTGGGCGTATCTCACCGGCTGTACTTACATCGCCGCGGGAATCGCGGTGCTGACCGGGATCAGAGCGCGGGCCGCGGCCGCCCTTACGGCCGTGCAGATGGGTCTCTTCAGCGTCCTGGTGTGGCTGCCGATCATTGCGGCAGGTTCCAGGATCGCCTTCCAGTGGAGCGAGACCGTGCTTTCCTTTGCGCTGACGGCAGCCGCCTGGGTGATGGCCGATTCCTACCGCGGCAGCGCCGCAGGCTAGTGCTTCTTCGGCCAGTCGAAGTTGTAGTTGAACTGGATGTAGAACTCCCGGCCCACCGGACTGAACCAGCGGCTCGCGTAGTAGGGGTATGAGGTCCAGGTGCCGTCGCGCTGCGGCTTGGTGTCGAAGAGGTTGTTGCAGGTCAGAGTCAGGTTGGCGTCCGGCGTGACCCGGTAGTTCAGTGTCGCGTTGAAGAGATAGGTCGGGTCGAGCCGTTCGGTGCCGTCGTAGTTGGGCAGCCCGCCGAGCTTGGACCCGTAGACGGTGCTTGTGACCGGCCCGATGGTCCAGCCGATGGCGGCGTTGGCCTTGTAACGCGGGATCACGAAGTCGTAGAGGTCGGTGAGCTCATCGTCGACCGGATCACCAGGGTAGTACTGGATCGTGTGGGTCAGCACGTTGGTGAGCCCGAAATCGAAATCGAAGAGTCCGGCGCGCCCGGCCTGCAGCTGGTAGTGCGCCTTGACGTCGATGCCCGAGGTGCGCTCCTCGGCCGCGTTGATGGGCAGGACCAGCACGGAGGTGATGCCGTTGGGATTGGCGAGGTCGGTCGGCGGGTTGCGCACCACCTGGCTGATCGCCGCCTGGCATGAGGGCGAGTTGATGTCCACGGGCTGTCCGCTCTCGGTGTGCCCGAGGCGGCAGTCGGCTTCCGTGCGCAGGATCTGATCGCTGGTCTGGTACTGCACCTCGTTCTTCAGGGTGATGTTGTAGTAGTCCACCGACACCTGCAGGCTGCGCGTCGGCGCGAATACCACTCCGTAGGTATACGAGGTGCTGGTCTCGTCTTTGAGCGCCGTGCTGCCGTGGCTGCGCCCGTTGTAGCTGACGTCGCCACCGACGGTGCAATTGTCGAAATAGTCCGGGCCCGAATTGGGCTCGAGCAGTCGGCACAGGTAGTAGTCCGTGCCCCCCGAGCTCGAGCCGCTCGGGCCGGCGTACAGGTACGCCAGGTCCGGAGCACGGAAGCCGGTGCCGTACGATCCACGCAGCAGCAGGCTGTGCAGCGGCCGGAACTCCAGCCCCGCGTTGTAGGTGACCTTGCCGGAGGTCGTCGAGCTGTACTGGTAGCTGTCGTACCGAGTCGCGGCCGTAGCCGTCAGCATGGAGACGATCGGGATGTTGAACTCGACGCCGACGCCGTAGCGGTTGCGCGAGCCCAGCGCGCCGGTGTTGTGGTAGCCGTAGTAGCTGCCATCCAGTGACAGCGGGTCTACGTCCATGGAGAAGTACTCGTGGCCGTATTCGGCGACTGCCGCAAACCCGAGCGGTCCGGCCGGCAGGCGCGCGAGCTCCACGGTGTTGATCGACAGGTTGACGTTGTCGATGCGGCTCTTGTCGTTGTCGACCGAGTCCTGGGTGATGGAGCGGAACTGCGCCACCGTCAGAGGGGTATAGAGCCGGCTGAGGGGCGCGTCGTAGATCGTGTAGCCACTGTCCGGGTCGGTGCCGAGCGGCGCCCCGAGATACAGCGCCTGCGCCTTGGCCGCCACCAGCGCCGGCCGGCGGTACTCGAGGCGGTTTTCGGCATGGCCGTAGAAGGCCTCGTAGTTCCAGCGGCCGGCCGCGCCGAAGCTGCCCTTTACCCCCGCGTTGACGGACAGCACGTGGTTGTAGTTGTGGATCTCGCCGGGCTCGAAGCCGCCATTCTCCTCGATCGTGAAGTAGCGGCGCGTCCACTGCTCGACCTGCCCCGTGGCGGAATTGAAGAATGGCACGTCGGCGGAATCGCCGTTCAGCGGGTAGCTGTTCGACCACTCGAGCGGGGTGTTGTAGAGCGTCTGGTGCGCATAGCCGTACTGCAGGTCCATGAACAGGCTGGCCGACTCGTTCAGATGATAGGTCGCCGAGCCGTAGAAGTCGGCCGAGCGGCGCCCGTTCTCGAGCGTGCCGTAACCGACGTCGTAGTAGCTGCCGCAGTAGTAGCCCGGGCCGCCGTCAATCGCGTACCCGGCGCGCGAGGCGTAGATGAGCGTTCCCTGGTCAAGGTGCGAGAGAGAGGCGCAGGTCGCCTGCCCCGGGTCGAGGTAGTCGCCGTAGACATCCTCACGCAGGAACACCGTGCTGGCGCGGATGTCGGAGGGGTCGGCCGGGCTGTCGAGACGCGAGTCGGTGAAGCTGCGCTGGAAGGCCCACAGCGGCTGCTGGTTCAGCAGTTGCACCGAGAAGATCGATTCGAAGCGGTCATTCGCATAGCCGCTGGTCAGGGTGAGACGCTGCGAGGAGCCACCGCCGTGCTGCGTCTCGCCGTCGCGGAAGTCGATGGTCGTGCCGTCCGCCTTCTTCTTCATGATGAAGTTGATGACGCCGGCAACCGCATCCGAGCCGTACACCGCCGAGTCGCTGCCGCTGAGCACTTCGATGCGGTCGATCATGGTCGTCGGGATGTTGGAGATGTCGGTGAAGTTGCTGCTGCCGTCGTAGGACTGGGGGAAGTCGGCGATGCGTCTGCCGTTGACCAGGACCAGAGTGTGATTGGGCCCCAGGCCGCGCAGATCCACCGCCTGCGCGCCCGGGGAGAAGCCATTGGTCTGCTGGTTGTTGTCGAGCGCCCCGAGGTTCTGCGTCAGCGAGCGCATCACCGCCGGCATGTCGGCGAAGCCGTTGTTCTGAATGTCCTGCGCCGTGATGGTCAGAACCGGCGCGGGGCCCGCATCGAGGGAGGGCTTGGGGATGCGCGAGCCGGTGACGACCACCGTCTCCAGCGACTCCCCGCTCGCCGGGGTCTGTGGTCCGCTATCGGCCGCTGCACCGATGCCCGTAGCGCCGGCGCAAACCGCCAGGCCCACCCAGATGATGGCCAGTCTTCGCATGCGTGCTCCCCGTTGAAAACGCGGTTCTTTTGCTTCTTTACGGCCGCGAATCGCCCTGTCCCTCTCAGGGGCAGGCTACGATCTTTAACTCCAATCACACAGTTTGTAACATGCCGGGAACGCGCCGGCAACGCGGGCCCAGGCGGCCGGTGTCCCAGGCAGACGGTGAGAATAGGTCTATGTCGAAGCAATCCGGAGGCCCGCTACGGCTGCTCCTGTCCCTGCTGCTGCTCGCGGGCCTGTGCGCCAGCAGCCCGTTGAGCGCTGCAGTCCCGGGAGCCGCTGGCAGCTACCGGGACCACGACTTCGATTACTTCGTCAGTGGCGAGCCCCACGCCCCGCGCGCCCGGCAGACGCGCTTCCTGCTGGCGCTCATGGGGGGCGGAGGGCGGGTGGACAGCGCCTTTGCGGCGCTTGCGAGCGCCGCCGGTGGCGGCCGGATCGTGATCCTGCGCGCGGTGGCGGACGACAGCTACGACCCGACCGACGGCGATTACGGCGAGTCCTTCACCTCCAAGTGGGGGCCGGTCGCCTGCGCGCAGACGATCGTCTTCCACAACCGCGTTGCTTCCTACGATGCGCGCGTGCTTGCGATCCTCAGAAACGCCGACGGGATTTTCATAGCCGGCGGCGACCAGGCGAACTACCTGCGCTACTGGAAGGGCACGCCGGTGCAGGCGGCGCTGAATCGACACGTCGCCGCCAACCGCCCCTTGGGCGGCAGCAGCGCCGGTCTCGCGATCCTCGGTCACTACAGCTACACGGCACTCGATGGCGGGAGCCTGGAGTCCAAGGTGGCGCTCGCGGATGCGGGCTACGCCGGCGTGACGCTCGAGAACGACTTCCTGCATTTCCGCTGGCTCGAGCACACCATCACCGACTCGCACTTCTCCGCGCGCGCCCGCCTCGGGCGGCTGCTGGTATTCCTCGCGCACATCCAGGCACAGTGGGGCGAGTCACGGGCGTTCGGTGTCGGCATCGACGAGCGCAGCGCGCTCCTGATCGCCGCCGATGGACTGGCGCGGCTCGCGCCGGGCTCCGCCGGCTCAGCCTGGTTCGTGAGCGAGCCAACGGCGGCCGAGCCCCCGCTGCCCGGGCGGCCGCTTTCCGTGACAGACGTGCAGGTCGTGCGCCTGGGCCCTGACAGCACGCTGGACTTCGTGCACGGGCGCGCCCTGCAGGCGGCCGCGGAGACCACCCTCAGTGTTCACGCCGGCGTGCCGCTGGCCGATCCTGGCCTGCGCGGCATGTTGTCGCGTGATGTCGTGCCACCGGATGAGGACTGAGCGCGCCGCGGGTCGTTGCTAGTTGGCCGTCAGGCCCGCGTCGCGGAAGATCTGACATGCTTTCACGACGGCCTCGGGCGAGGGGGGCTCGGTCGACTCGAGCGCGTAGCGGATGCCGAGTGCCTGCCACTTGAAGCGCCCCATCTGGTGAAAGGGCAGCACCTCGACGCGCTCTACATTGCCTAAGCCCGCGGCAAAGGCGGCGATCTGGGCGATGTCGCCGGCATCATCGGTGAGCCCCGGCACCAGCACGAACCGAATCCACACCGGCAGCCGCCGGGCCGCGAGGCGGCGTGCCAGCTCCAGGGTCGGCTCCAGGTCGCGCCCGGTGAGGGCGCGGTGGCGCTCGCGGTCCCAGCTCTTGAGCCCGAGCAGAACGAGATCGAGGGCATCGAGATCCGCATCGGTCAGCTCGGCGCCGAGGAACCCGTTGGTCTCGAGCGCGGTGTGAATCCCCATTTCCTTCGCGCCGCTCAGGATCTTCATGACGAAGTGCCGCTGCATCAGCGGCTCCCCGCCACTCATGGTCACGCCCCCCGACATGACCTTGAGCCCGTGGCGGTACTTGCGCAGCTCATCGAGCGCCTGGCCGACGCTCACCGGGATGCCGTTGCGCAGCGTCCAGGTGTCCGGGTTGTGGCAGTACTGGCAGCGCCACATGCATCCTGTGGTCCAGCCAACCACGCGCACTCCGGGGCCGTCGACCGCGGAACCGGTGGTGAAGGAGTGCATGAACCCCATGTCGCCCTGCTCGAGGGCGCTGCGCACGTCCGTCTCCGGGACGTCGTCGCCGAGGTGCACCCGCAGGTCGAACGGGCTCTTGGCCTCGAGCGGGACGGGCTTGCGCTCCTGACTCTCCGCCATGGGGGGTACTCCAGTGGCTGAACTCAGGCACCGTGGAAGGTGCGGTTGATGACGTCGGTCTGCTGCTCGCGCGTCAGGCGCACGAAGTTCACCGCGTAGCCCGAGACGCGGATGGTGAGCTGCGGGTACTTCTCGGGATGGTCCATCGCATCGAGCAGCGTCTCGCGGTTGAGCACGTTCACGTTCATGTGAAAGCCCGTCACCCCGAAGTAGGCATCGAGCATGCCGGTCAGGTTGGTGACCCGGTCCTCCAGGGTCCGGCCGAGGCCGGTGGGCACCAGCGACACGGTGAGCGAGATGCCATCCTGCGCGTCCCGGTAGGGGATCTTGGCGACCGAGGCGGCGGCGGCGTGGATGCCGTGGCTGTCGCGGCCATGCATGGGGTTGGCGCCGGGTGCGAACGGCTCGCCCTTGCGCCGCCCGTCGGGGGTGTTGCCGGTCCCCTTGCCGTAGACCACGTTCGAGGTGATGGTGAGGACCGACTGCGTGTGCAGCGCGTTGCGGTACGCGGGGTACTTGCGCAGCTTGCTCATGAAAGTGCTCACCGCCCAGGTGGCGAGCTGGTCGACTCGGTTGTCGTTGTTGCCAAACATCGGGAACTCGCCCTCGGTCTGGTAGTCGGTGATCAGCCCGCTGGCATCGCGCACCACGCGCACCTTGGCGTACTTGATGGCCGACAGACTGTCGCACACCACCGAGAGACCGGCGATGCCGAAGGCCATGGTGCGCACCGGGCCGTAGTCGTGCAGCGCCATCTCCAGGCGCTCGTAGGCGTATTTGTCGTGCATGTAGTGAATGACGTTCATGGCGTTCACGTACACGCCCGCCAGCCAGTCCATCATCGCCTCGAAGCGCTCCAGCACGTCGTCGAACCCGAGCACCTCGCCCTGCACCGGCTCGCGCGCCGGACCGACCTGCTTGCCGCTCATCTCGTCGCGACCGCCGTTGATGGCGTACAGCAGGCACTTGGCGAGGTTGGCGCGCGCGCCGAAGAACTGCATCTGCTTGCCGAGCACCATCGGGGAGACGCAGCAGGCGATGGCGCCGTCATCCCCCCACACGCGCCGCATGGTCTCATCGCTCTCGAACTGGATGGAGCTGGTATCTATGGCGACCTGCGCCGCGTAGCGCCGGAACGCCTCCGGCAGGCGCGGCGAGTACCAGACGGTGAGGTTGGGCTCGGGCGCGGGACCGAGGTTGTAGAGGGTGTGCAGGAAGCGGAAGCTGGTGCGCGATACCAGCGGGCGGCCGTCCTCGCCCATGCCGCCGAGGGACTCGGTGACCCAGGTCGGATCGCCAGCGAACAGCGCGTCGTACTCCGGGGTGCGCAGGAAGCGCACGATGCGCAGCTTGATCACGAAGTCATCGATGATCTCCTGCGCCCGCTCCTCGGTGAGTGCCCCGGCGGCGAGGTCGCGCTCGAGGTAGATGTCGAGGAAGGTCGAGGTGCGACCGAGTGACATGGCGGCGCCGTTCTGCTCCTTGACGCCGGCGAGATAGCCGAAGTACAGCCACTGCACCGCCTCGAGAGCGTTGGCGGCCGGACGCGAGACGTCAAAGCCGTAGCCCTTGGCCATCTCCTGCAGGTCGCTGAGAGCGCGGATCTGCTCGGCGAGCTCCTCGCGGTCGCGGATCACCTCATCGAGCGAGGGGCGCGAGTCGAGCTGCTCCTTCTCGCGTTGCTTGTGCTCGATGAGCCGCGCGACGCCGTACAGTGCCACGCGCCGGTAATCACCGATGATGCGGCCGCGGCCATAGGCATCCGGCAGTCCGGTGAGGATGTGCGAACTGCGGCAGCGGCGCGCGTCGGCCGTATAGGCGTCGAACACCGCGTCGTTGTGGGTGCGGCGATACTTGGTGAAGATCTCCACCACCTGCGGGTCGGGCTTGTAGTCGTAGGCCTCAAGCGCGCTCACCACCATGCGGATGCCGCCATTGGGCAGGATGCCGCGCTTGAGCGGCGCGTCGGTCTGCAGGCCGACGATGATCTCGTTGGGACGATCGT